>Ga0157364_1000025_pt1 | contig 47463 bp, 48 predicted proteins | sample AttsexASBM2_FD_111476 | JGI IMG/M metagenome (GOLD analysis project Ga0157364, IMG submission 111476) | Fungus gardens microbial communities from leaf cutter ant in Ribeirão Preto, State of São Paulo, Brazil - Atta sexdens ASBM2 | ecosystem: Host-associated > Fungi > Mycelium > Unclassified ...
AATTATCGTTGAACGCAAAGAAATCTTGTTTTTAAAACTCTATCGAATCTAAATGAACACTCTAATGAACACGTTACGCTTGATTTGCCAGCAGCGAAGGGGTTGCGCGAGCACATTAAATTATTGCAAGCACGCGAGATCAATGAGATCAAGCAGTGCTCTAATGAGACTCACAGTTCTGTTTCCTAGATTTTTAACACGACATAATAGAACGGCGGCCTGTCCTATGGCCACTGTTAATTTTTGCGGCGTATCTTTGAAAAAATAGGTCTTCTTTGGGCCGCGTTGCGACTTTTCCCCTTTGCCGAACGTGTCGTCGTTGAGATGAAAGAGTGCTGAAATAGATATAAATTATGTGTTGATATCCTATTATTCTTCTCCAGTAATGTTCTTTCGTAGGAAAGAATTATAGAGTGCAGTTTAAAAAAATGAACTCGAGGTCTCTGATAAAAAATATCTGAATGTTTTCAATACGGAATATTGATACATGAACAGTTTATTTTACATACATTTACACATTCGTAGATAATCATTTTTTAAAAATATAATTAATATTAAATAACCACGTTATATTAGATAATTAAATAAAAATCACAGATTTTACGTACATATTTAATTTGGCTTGCTTCTTTATTTATTTAATATATTTCAAAATTTTAATATTTTTAACGGAAAATAACATGCATGAATATATTTTTAATGATGAATTTATATTATTCTTGATATATGTATAATAATATGATAGTAAGAACATCAAGTTTAAGTGACTTTGGAAAGCAAAACAGTGATTTAATATTGACTTGAGAAATTAATAATATTACTATTGTTGTTTTATGAACTCACAATATATTATACTACTCTTGTGAAAGAAAACACTAAAACTATGTTAAAAAACAGAAATTGAAAAAATATATTTAAATAAATAATCTTTGTAATAATTTTTATTTTTTAATCATAATTTTTATTTTTTAATCATAATTTTTCATTTAAATTTCATTTTCTCTAAAAAAAAACTGTTAATTATATTCTCTACCAGATACAATTTTTTGTTAAAAATTATAGACTCTTCAATCGCTTTAATTGTTAATTAATTTCTCTTCTAACTTCAAAAAAGACATATATACTTATTAATTATTGAAAATAAAATACTTATAACTCTCGAAAGTATAATCTTGAATTGTTAATTGTGATTAATTAATTAATTTCCTATTTTTGTCTGTACTACAAAATCCAAAGATGGAAAAAATAAAAAAAAAATCTAAAATACAAAATTAAAAGAAAACATGAAATATAGAATAAGAATTATAAAATTATACAGAATTAAATATAATTTCAGCGAATTTCAATTCATTTATGCAAGCTTTCTTTTCGCGGCTAAAATTAATTTAAAAATTAAATATAAAAGAGTTCTTTTGTTATACTTTTATTTTAAAGAGGCTGAATAAAAAATTTAACTTTGTGAAATCAAATTTTTATTAAATTTGGAAAATAGTTTTATTTTGTTCTGAAATATATTACGAACAGCATATTTCGATTTTATCCTCTTAGCCCAACAGCGGGAAAAATTCAATAATAAAAATGATTTACACCACTCTCTCGGTGCACTCTCTTCGCGCGACCGAAATTACTTGGAGTACAATTGAAATTACGTGGCGTAGCAGAGAGCTGCGGACACAAAAGGGTGTCGGGATCGGAAGAGAGTTCTCTGGAAATGGAAGGAGTGAAGGGATCGGGGAGGAAGCACGGGACATTTACCGATGCCGCGTTCGCTGTGAAGTGGTTCCGCGTGTAACAGGTATCCGATTCCCAGGAGCAGCAGGGCCATGCCGTGGAACGGGGCCATCTTTCACTTCGCGCACATCTCTCGATCTAATTCACGCGCCACGCCGTTCCGCGTCCGATAGCGACCTGCCCACTACCGTCCGATCCGAATGATCGCTCTCTATTCGCGGCCCTTTTGGTGAGTGAAACACCCGCGGGATCACACCGATCGTTGGCATAATGCCGTCACTGCCACTCGTATCGATGTGTCCTCGCTTTTCACATTACCGCGAACCGAGATCGTTTTCACCGTTCTCGCAAGATCGGAAGATCGTCCCCATAATTATAGCCGGTCTCTTACGTTTTTTTAAAAATTCAAAATTTAATTTGATTGGAAATTATTGTTGTTCAAAATTATATTAAAAACAAAAACGTAGCAGTCTTCAGAGATCGCTTAATTAGATAACAATCGCTAACGACACGCTCGTCCTTTCGATCGTCCACGCGACTCAATGCGACTCGAGCGCGATCGCACAGAGTGTTGAAGCGGTCAGGGGTAGTGCGACACGGTTGCGGGCCGAGCACTGAATTTCGCTCCTCGCGGGGGATGGGAAAAAGCTCGGAAATCCTGCCACGGTGGCGCCGTGCCCGTTCCATCAGGGCACGTGCGATTGCGCCGAGAGGTCCCCGGCATCGGATGCGATCTCTCTTAATCGGCGAGACGTATTTATCCCGGCGCAGCGCGGCGACCGCGCGCGACTCCCAAAGTCCCGAGTCCCGCGACAACGCAGCCGTAAGTTATCACGATTTACCGGAGCGATCGACATACATACACACATCTCACCCCGAAACGCCGAGCTTCTATCTTACCTATCTTTTCTATCCATTCGCAAAGCGTTCACGGATAAAGCGATTTACGGTGTATTCGCTATTTTTCTAAAGCAATCTCCTCTTGCGCATAAATAAGAAATAAGAAAATAAAGAGGAACGAATATACACACAAGAAAGCTCCTTTCTCTTGTATATTAAACAATATATTTCGATACAATTTTTCAACAACGTAACAATATTCTTAAAAAAATATAAATATATGAATATTTGTAATATAATATAACTTATAATATAAGATAATTCTTAGCAGAACCCGCTTACCAACCTCTTTATATTTTCTTCAACAAGCGCTTTCATTCCCGAACGGTAATATTAAATACTTATTAAAAGCCGCAAGTCGGATAGTTCTGCAGGTACAACACACCATCATACAAGCACCATCGTATTTTATTCTCTCTTATTATACTCTGCTCCTAATTTCTCTTCTGCGGCTTTCACAACAATGCGTATGAATTGTTTACATGTTTCTAACATTTCATAATATTTGTATAATAAATTATTCTTTTTGTTTAAACAAATATATTTGTTTAAATCTACAAAACGCATCTTCTATTCATATAAATGTAATGTCTATTCATATAATAATATATTTGATTATTAATATATTTGATCTGATTCTGCTATAATTATCATTTTTCTATTTAAGACTTTTTTCACTTACATTTAAAATCTAATAATTAAAATTTAATTTAATTTTAATTTAAAATTTTTTAATATAATTAAAATCTTTAAATTGTGTAAGAAAAAAATTATAGAGGAAAAGATTATTAACTGTTCCGTTGGGACATCAATCAATAAAACGCTAAAATTATCATGATTTTCATTATTATGCGTAACAAAGTTGCGTTCGGTTTGAACACTCACGCGCTTATAATCCATTTTATCTTTATCATTCATTAGATGTAAAACAAAGATAGAAGCGTTGAAAGCATCCAAACCGAATATAATCCAAATAATATTTTATATCTTTACACTAATCATAGATATACAATTATAAAAATATTTATATAATTAAAAATTGACAATATGCAAGATTTAGTAATGCTTTCATTGACATTATATATACACACATAAAAAATATAATTATCCCTCTCTTATCATATAAAATATATATAAAATTTTAATAATTTTGTGCATATAATAAATATTGCAAGTAATCTAAACATAGTAACGATCTTTCTTTAGACATATTTGAGTCTTTGTAAAATTCCAAGTTGAATGATATAAAATTGTACTCTGTTCTATATTATTTAATTATTCACAGCAGAATAAAAATCTTCCTGTCAATAATAATTCGTGCTATCGACAAGATACCAGCCTACGTTTTATATTGTAAAATCACCTTTTGTACCACCCTTTTTCGACATCAATTCTATACCATATATTTGCATTGTGCCAGGACTAGCTGCGTATTTACACATATCATAGATTGTCAGAGCCGCTATACTCACAGCGGTTAAAGCTTCCATTTCGACTCCGGTTTTGCCGGTACATCTGACCTCCGATGTGATTTCGACTCTGTGCGATTCCTCGTTCAATTTTAAGCATACGTTTACATAAGACAAGGAAAGCGGATGACACAGAGGTATCAGATCAGAAGTACTTTTCGCTGCCATAATACCAGCCAATTGAGCCACTGATAACACATCGCCCTTCTTTACATTGTTTTCCGCGATTAAATTACTGATGACAGGACCAATCCTCACGAATCCCCTTGCTATCGCTACGCGTTTACTATCATTTTTTAATCCAACATCCACCATATTCGCTTTACCGGTCTCGTCTATGTGTGATAATGATGAATACATTCTAATACTTGCATTACTTTTAAGATACTTAGAAATGTATGGAAAATATTTGTACTGCATTGATATGATATTACTCATTTTGCAAGGAAATTTCTCCTTACGATTTGCTGCAACGTAAATATGTTGTAAAATTAATTCTAAAAGACATTGTTAACATAATATAGTTAACAATTTTTGCGATAATGTCTGTGCGCGTTTCGACAAATCCGAACATATTTTAATAATTAATTATAACGATCAATTAACCTCCAATTAGTATCATTGGCCTATTTTCCATTTGAGTAAGATTGAACATCCCTGAAACAGCAGAGATAAATTCGGTTTGTCGATACTGCTACAGTTTATTTAAAATAAATAGAGAGATAATAGGAAAAAAAACTTGAAAGAAAGAAGAAAGCAAAAAATCAACATCTTTAAATAATTAAAAATATTTTTACTAAGATTTTTTAATAAAAGAATTAAAGTTTTATTATTAAGTACCGCGCGTTCTTTCCGTTTTGATTGATACATATGTATGCTTGCATACCTGCGTGTTGCTTCTTTTTTCGAGATATTGCTCTTCTTATCAAATTCTTAAGCGCATTTTCCGAAATTCCACTTCGCAAAGCGTCTCGAAGTGAGACTTCGCCTTTTCCTTCAAATAGACACACTTTCAAATTTCCATCTGCTGTTATTCTTACGCGATTACACGAATCACAAAAGTGTTGACTCATGGATGTAATGAATCCAACCTGCCCTATAAATCCTGGCACATGATAGGCCTGCCGAGAGAACATTATGTACAATATAATTTCAATTAATTCAATTATCAAATAAAGTATTAGCAATTAGAAAAAACAAACCTTGGATGTATCATTAGGTTGATTTGGCAGAGCTTGGAAATCGGAATATTTCTCTCGGATTATTGCTTTCATCTCGTTGAAAGAAATCATTTTATTTTCTTTCCACTGGTTTCCTTGAAACGGCATATATTCTATAAAACGGACATCGACAGGTCGGTCTCTTGTGAAATCAATGAAATCAATTATTTCATCATCGTTGCGACCTCGCATCATCACGCAGTTGATCTAACCATTCAAACACATTGATTAAATATTGTATACACCAATTTATGCTTAAAATTTATGTAGCTTTTTAATGAAATTACTTTCACAGGTTTATAGCCAAGCTGAACAGCAAGATCTATGGAAGCCATAACTTTTGCCCAGCCTCTTCTGCGAGTAAACAATTCAAAGCGCTCCTCTTTCAGAGTATCTAGCGATATATTCAGTGCATCTAATCCTGCTTTTTGAAGAGCTGGCAATTGACGCGTTAGAGTTAATCCATTAGTTGTAATCGCAACCTGATCCAAATCTCTCAATTGCTTTAGTTGTCCTAAAATTATATATAAATAAATTTTGAAAATTGAATTAGACTCACAATATTAAATTAATTAAGCACATCTCCATTGAAAAAGAAAACTTTACCAACGATGTCAATGATATCTTTACGAATTGTGGGTTCGCCGCCGGTCAAACGTATTTTGCGCACTCCTTCTTTGACAAAAAGATCAGCTATTTGTATTATTTCATCTGTTTTCAGAATACCTTCCTTCTTAGTTAATTTCACACCTTCTGCAGGCATACAATATGTACCTGTAATATTAAAAAACATGATATTTTGTGTTAAGTGACATTCGTCAAATTCAAGAGAACTCTAATACTGTAATATTTTAAACAATTTTAAAAAGACTCACAGCGAAGGTTGCAACGCTCCGTGAGAGAAATTCTGAGATACGTGTGTTTGCGCCCGAATGTATCTGTGAGTATTTCATGCTCATCCTCCCGTAATTTCGCTCGGAGCTGCTGCAACTGTAATAAACGAGATATTCAAGTTAAATCAATGACGAACATTTTTAGAAATGTCAAATCTTAAAAATAGACTGCGCTCTGACAGATGCGACGATGACGGCACTTACCCGAGATGGCGTCTCCTCGACTGCAGCAGCTTCCGTCGATGCTCTCGCGACACCGCGAAGCTGGTTGACAAGATTGCATCTTCGAAGCATTTGTACGATCAACAGACTTCAAAGACAAAACTCCAAAGAGAAAAATAGAAACGTTATGTCATCCACTCACTGATTGATGGAGGGGAGTTTATACTGTTGCTGGAAATTGTGCCTTCAATCTCTCCTTGAAATTATTATGCCTGTCCACACTCCACTAATCGACGTATCCTTGATTATGCTTAATGCTTCCTTCTCTACATTATTTATTTTTCGGTCTTGGAGTGAAAAAAAACAATTATGTAATATCGGCGTTTACGAATTCGTGACAGTGCTCTTTATCTAGCGCTGTCATTCATTTTTATCTGAGAGAATACTACGTGTCATTTAGCATTAACGTAATTAAATTGCGCGCTCCAAACAACATACTTTGTAATTCTTCGCTCTCCTTTTTCTACTCTCATCAGCCATTTGTCAATCATCAGTCACACGGATCACCTGATATCTCACGTGGCTCACATATGTGACACATATGATGCATGTGTACCCGTCCTTTTACAATGTAGATTACTATCTCAACTTTCTCTCCATCTTTTTCTAATTCTTAGAACTAAAAAGAGATGAAGAATTTGTTGAGCCGAGATTAAAATTACACTACATTGATAATATATTGGTAGAAAGAGGCAATAATCGCGAAACAGCTGTTCGATCTGTTTGCTTTACAACAATACTGCCTCGTAGTGATTGAAGCAAGAAACAGCCGGATCAAACCATCGACGAGATACTATTACTGAAGTTCACGTTCTTGAGAATATTGAAATGATTAATGCCCGTATTCATAGTCAGACCTTATATTTAAGGCTTCCTTAAATTTATCTTCAGATACTGTACGAATTATTTCATTGGCTGCTGAGCATCTAAAGATAAATTTAAGGAAGTCTTAAATAGGTCTGACTATGAATATGAACAAAAGAATTAAAAACTGATAATATTGTGATAATTTTATGATTTATTAGTTTAGTAGATGCACTTAGAACTCAATAATACTCGATTTTTTTTTAAATTATGATTCAGTTATCATCAAAATTTGATTATCAACAGAGATGATAATTGCAGAGAAAAAATTATAATTTTTCTGCAATATATAGGATATTATAGCTTTACAAGTATGCACATTTATTTATGGAACATTTATATAATAAAAAATCATGAATTTAATAATGCATAAGCCAAATATTTATGTTAATAATAGCAAATTTATATCAATTGTCGATAATGTCAGCATTCTTCAATTACTCCAAATCCCCAGCCCTTTTTATATCGCCGAAAATTTGCCCAGAGTTGACGGTCTTTCATAATATCTTGTTAGTGATCAAACTAAATACGGTTGGTAATAGAAGAGATCGTAATTACCTACTGAAAGAAGAATCGCTCTTATCGATTATTAGTATAATACTTTTTTCTGTTTAATAATCGTGATTGCTGATCTTCGAAAATCGTAAGCTGACTGCTGAGAATAGAGGTTACAAAGAAAAGATTGAGAAAGAAAACTTAATATTTTTGTGCCGCTTAAAAGAATAAGAAGAAAAGTAAAAGAAGAAGAAATGTCTCTTTTTCCTGCTTATTCAAACGATAAAACTGAATGTACAAGCAGTGGTGAAATAGGTAATTATTTCAACTTTTGATCAATGTTTACATTGTGAAGACAATTAAATTGAAAATATATTATTATTTTTTCGTTATTTTCCGCTTCAAAATTAGTATATTTTTTGGATATTTGTATTGTATACTTTAATTTCAGATGTTTCCACCGAGTGGTTGTCAAACTCGAGTTTTCAAACACAAATTCCAATTAAAATAGAACCTCCTGATCTATATTCTTCATCAGATGAGTCTTTACATGAATCTTTGCTTGATACAGAAAAGCAAGTACTATCTGAACCAATTTCTCGAGATACAAAAGTACATGCAAAACAAAAAATCGATAAAAGTCAAAGAACGGATAGGAAAAGACGTACGCACGATAGTAAACGATATAAACCAGATTATGAGCTGGATGTCGAGAATGTATACTTTGAAGATAGGCATAGAGATAAAGGGAACAATAACATAAATACATATTGCCCCAGGGCGAGACCATATTATGATATTAGTGAAAAATCTCTCGGTTATGTTAAGAATAAACAACCAAAGAAAGACATGTTTCATAGATATTATGTTAAAAATATTGACTCTGCAGAAACAGAGAAGAAAAAAGATACAGTTATCAAGAAGACAAATGAGAAAGAGGCTTCAATGAAGCAAGATGAAGCAAATGAAAGTATGTCTTTCTGGTGTAAGAACTTGGAAGAGGAGCAAAAATGTAAAACTCGAGAATTTAATGAACAACTAACAGAAAATCCACATAATGTTGAACTTTGGCTACAATATATTTACTTTCAGGTATTTAATGAAATATTTCTTGTATATTTTGGTTACAAATAGCATTGTCATGTTTTAATATATATGATACAAAGTTAAACTATGTAACAATATTTTAATATAAATGTTACAGGATACTCTGGCTTATTATCAAAAACATCAATTAACTAAAGATATGCATCGATCTACAGTATTAAAAAAGTTATCTATTGTTGAAAAAGCGCTCGAGAAAAATACAGATTCCAAGGAATTGTTAAAATTAAAGCTACATTTTATGACAGAGTTGACACCATCTGATGAACTATCAAATCAATTAGAGGTGTTAGTTAATAAAGATTCGGGAAATATTATGTTGTGGCAACATTTTATCATGGTCACACAAGGTTCGATAGCAATGTGTACTGTACCCCGAGTATTGGATTTATATTCAAAATGCTTCTGTATTTTGAGACAGCGCTCAAGAACAAATCCTTCTATTTATGATGCACAATTGCTGCGTAAGTAGAGCGTTTGTCGAACACTTTAATTTTATTATACATATATTTCTTTCACATATCTTATTAATTCAATACATTATATTTCGTCTAGATATGCTGTATCGATGCTTGATTTTCCTGAGACAGACGGGATTATGGGAACAAATGTGGGAAACAATACGTTTAAATCTAAATTTGAATCTAAACTTAAACAAAAATAGTTTATTCTTTCGAGGATCTATAGATGAAAAAAAATTAAGTAAGTATATTAAATATTGTAAGTTACAACAAAAGACTTCTGTTAAGATTATTCTATATATAGATTATTCAAATTGCAGGAAATATTTCAAGTTATTTACTTATGCCAAATCGTTGACATTACGTAATAATTTAATAATAATTATTGAGGAGGTAAATGTGAAAAATGCCTACATACATTATATATACAATAAGTACATACATTATATATACATATAATAAGTATAAAATATATAATTAATTTTCCAAAAAGAACTTAATGGGAGTCTTATAATGTTAAAATGATAATATAAAATGATAATATATACTATTAATAATACTGAATAATAATACTAATTTTCAGTTGGAATGGAAGAAATGATATTAATGTCACGATTACCATTAAATCAACTATGGCAAAGAACTGAGTCATTGAGAGAGAATTGCCATTGGATTAGCGTTAGTAGAGACGAATTAGAATTAGTTGGAGATTCTAGAAGATTTATTTTACCAGAAGATGTAGCAGACTTTGTACATCCAATTCTTTCCCGTAATTCAAACTTTCAAATGGCTGTTTATTCTCTTTTATGTCTAAAAGTACCACTTTTACCTTGTCGTGATTGCTATATGAAAGTAAATAAAATTATCTTATTATTATTAAATGAGATTATAGAGAAGTAGGAATAAATCAATAAAAATATATTTAAAAAATACTTTATATTTTTTACAGGAATTATTATTGACAAACTTTCATTGGGGAGTAGAATCTTTAGAAGTATTGCTTCCATTTATGTATCCTATGGTAGGTGAAATGGCTGGTCATGATCAAAGGAAAGAATTATTAAAGGACATTCTCGAAGGACGTTTAACATCAGGTCCTCAATATCTCAAGTTTCATCCAGCACAGGAACCATATTTAGATTTTGTACGCAAAATATTTCATACGATCGCGGAAAATCTACCTTTGTTACAACGAACAAGTATATATGTCTGGTGGTTGCGATTAGAAAGATTACTAATATCTCTCGGCAAAGATGAATCTTTAAAACATGACAATAAGTAAAATTCATATTTATCTAAATTTTAATAATTTTAATTCTAACAGTTTTATTCCGCAACATGAATCAATTTTTTTTGTTGCAGAGGAAAAAAATTGAGGGCAACATTGAAAGAATTTTTAAAAAAGGACGAAAACAGAAATAACTTGTATTTCTATAAAGAATATGCTTTAATAGAACTAGAAATGGGCAGATTCAGCAACTGTATGAACATTCTTGAAACCGCTATTCAATCTCAAGGGACATGCCCATCTGCGATTATCAATATGTGTGAAAGAGCAGCGCTTTTTAATGTATACAGAACATTCATCGAGACCTTGCTTGATATTAGGACGTACAATGAATCACACAGATCCTGGATACTACAAGTCTTTAGTCAAATGATACCTAATAAAAATGAAAATCAAGAATCTTTGATTGAAGCATATTTACATTCGTGTGTACAAAATTTTCTACAAGTCCCTTTCAATGAACAAGAAAAAGATACTTTATTTCTATCGAACTTAGAATGTGATGCTATCGTATGTTATGCGTACTTTTTATATATTAAAGATGGTGATATCCAAACTGTTATCAACACATTGAGGAACTGCATTGATCATTCCAAGGATTATCCTTACTTACAGGTACTAATTTAATATTTTGCGAACAATTAAATATTATTAATAAAAAATTGAAATTAAACAATTGTATTGTAAATGTACAAAAAATTTTTTAATCATTGCAGGAAATATTATACGAAAGTCAAATTGCAATTCTGCAATTACATTATGAGCGGACTCAGAGTATGCAGGCTGTGTTAAAAGAAATCCTAAGCAAAACTTTAAATACATATCCGAATAACTTTTACGCTTTATCTGTATTTGCTGGAATAGAAGTAAAAAGCATTATATTACATTAATAATATAATAAAATTGTAACAACTGCTATAGGACGTTTCTATAAATCGATAACAGAATTATAAAATAATTATCATTTCAGAGTGAATTACCAACTTGGAGATTCAATAGTAGAAGCACCGAGATTGAATTGTGGCGAGCCATGGCAATGTGTCTGGCTGCTCGTAGACGTATTGGTCTTCTAATGAAACTTAATCATCATGATGCAATGAATGCCGCACTGAATAAGTTATTATCTTTTCATCTAACACTCTCCAGGTATAATATAATTAAATCCTTTAAGATGAACTTAAATGCATAAATATTATAATATATAAAATATACAAAATTATTTTCAGGATATCGTCGACACGATGTTGTCCATTGCTGTGGAGACTATATATGCTCCTTCTGCGCGAGCATAATTTGTGCGAAAAAAAAGGAGAAGAGATTTATCATGAAAGCGTTACTCAATGTCCATGGGCAAGAAGTATTTACATAGATGCAGCTGAAGTAGCGCCTCAACTTCTCACACAAATTCAAGATCTAATTCGCGAAAAAGAATTAAGAATGCACGTCACACCTGAGGAATTAGATATTCTTCGTGGATAATGTTTTTTTATATATTAAGAAAAACTGTAATATTCTTGATGTTATCTAAATTATTAACTGTAATATTCTTGATATTATTAATGTCTCCTTTATTTAAATTTTATTTTCTAATGTGATAAATTAAGAGTATATTTAAATGTAAAATAAAAAGTAAATAAGACTTTTTTCAATATGTAAAATAAGATATGTAATAAAATATAAAACAATTTGATATTCAGTCTCATATTCAAAATATTCAAATATCAATTATTTTTAATATTACGTACATATATATTACGTACACACATATATTAATCCTAATAGACCATTGTTATTTTTAGTTATCTTCCCAGTCTCAACCAGAGTATGTGAAACCCTGCGACTTTTTCACGCTATATCTCTAAATTGAATACGTATTTTTCAAAACGTGTGAAATTTATACTTCGAAATCAGAAGATAAATATGAATCAAATAAATAATATTTTATTTTCAATTAATTAGAGAAAGAAATTTTATTGGAAAAATTCACAAAAAATGACTATTTTGAATAAAAATTTCCCAAACTTTTAAATTTAATGTTCAAGCAAAAACTCGTACGATTTCTTTAGTTGATTCTTTGGACTAACAAAAAAAAAATAGTATGATATGAATCGCTCAAAAAAGTATAAATATTTGAACATTTTTGAAAAATCTATACATATTATAAGTTTACAATCAATAAATAAAATTTTATTATTTAAACAATATAAAAATGGTAAGTAAAGGATTATACATGTATAAATATTATTCTAGTACTGTATAATTAAATTTATTAGGGTTTAGTTTAGAGGATGATGCTCTAAAGCAATAAATTCGTTCCGACCGAATGTCGTTCTTCGAAAATTGACAGAAATTATAAAATTTCTACTATTTATTATATTGAAATATAATTCTTTTTAATTCTACATTATGTGTACTTACTTTTATACTATTCGAAACATATATTTAATAAAAAATGAAGGAATATCCAGAATGCCAAAAACTTACAAGGTAGTCACGTATAAGTCCCAAGCACTCTCTTTGAACTTTCGTGCATTCTCACGTAAGAATAGCACAAAAAAATCCTTATAGGCTTATTATATCTATGGATAATTAAAGTTTTTTTCCACTTCTCAATTCGGATCTTCAAATTATATTATAAAAAAGTTACAGCAATATAAAAAATCGCATAGGGTAACGTTAAATCCACGAGTGGCCTGCTAGGGTTAATATATGTTATATGTTATATTATTCATATTTAATATTAATTATAATAGAATATAATTATTTTTTTTAATAATTATATTCTATTTGCTAAATGCAAATGTCGCGTTAAAAATGTACACAATAATGTTATCGTTCGTATTAAAAGATGTTCATATCCGAAAGTCTTTGGTAGTCTTTGATTAGTTCAGTGATGTTGCACAAAAAATTGTAATAGTATTTTTCAGAACAAATTATAAACAGACTTGAAAAATAAAAGATCGTGTTGTCTTAAATTAAGTGTATTGTTTTCTTATTGAGATAGTTAAAAATAACAATTTACAAATTGTATATGTTTTTAATAATGTAACTAACCTCAAATTGATAGTATATTGGTAGCTAATTAATTGTATGTATGTGAATTAAATGTCGTTATATAAATTTTAAAGATAAATAGAAAGAAAATCTTTCAAATTATATTAAATATACAACAAATATATGAATTGAAAAATAATTACTTCTTATAATATCTTTAATTTCTTTTATCATACTTGTATATTAATGTATATATTTTTTATTTGCAGTGTTGAAAATTTGATTACAAACATCACATTTTTTAAAAAATGGATTTAAAAGCTGTAGTTGTTTCTGGAGAAGCTCCAGAGTCTGACGATGATGCATCAAACATTGTCACTGTATGTAACATGTATACATATATACCTATATATATATTATACATATTATACATATATATCTATATACATATTTTATACTAAAAATTTTTAATTTAATACATAACATGAAAAGTGTATTGTCTACAAATTTTATTACATGCAGGGCCTAGGATTCCCTACAATGCGAACACCATCCACATACTGCGGTACCATTATCTCAGGCGAAGCTCCAGAATCTGATGATGGTAAGTTTTATTGACTCTTTTTAAATTTATAAGGAACTAATTAACATTCAATTTTTATTCACAGATTTAACAAGTTTAAGTAGTATTAGTGGAGCGGTAGATGCCATGGCATGTCCTCTTTACACAGATCTTAAAATACCAAGATCTAAAAAAAGTTCTATCAAGTATAATAGTTTACTTCATAAAAAGTTATGTAAGTGATTTAATATCTACTTATAATTCATATTTCCTAATTAATTACATATTTATTTTTCTATTCATTAAAATATCAATATTGCAAGCTTATTGAATAAAATGTTTACAAAATACAAATTTTATTTTTGTTAACATTCGTTTATTAATATTACAGCAGTACAATGTGCGTAACTATAGCTAAACAGTATTATGAGATTGTTCATGTGTGGAATATCGATAACTTATTTTCCAATGATTCGTATCTCTAAATCAATTTCGATTTACTACACAGTTACATTCGCATAATTACAATGTTTATCTATAAGTTATACTGTACAAAGAATTTTCTTATAAGTTCTTATAAAACAGCATTTATGAAAGACATTAAATTATATTTTAAAACATAAAATCGATATATGTATATACGTATCGCTTATTAATTTTGAACATCATTTAAATTGACATATGTTAAACAGACGAATGCAATGAAATCTTGGATAGAGACATTCTGCAAATGACCGAGGGCGCAATCACAACCAGCGTACAAGAATTGTCAGCTGTTAACCGACAATTGCTGAGAAGTGAATTGGTGTTACAAGAGGCTGTGTGTCAATTACGTAATGCATCCGGTCGGGTCAAGGATGCCTCCGACGCTCTACATCAACTCATAGACGACAACTTCTTGCATTCCGTTAAAATTTAATTTTTATTAAGTGCATTTCTATTCTTAAGATATACATGTAGCAATGAGTAACAGGTATGTGCTTACAAGAGACGTCACACAACTGTCCGGTACAGATTTGATTTTCCGTGAAATATGTCATTAAAATCTAAGAGACACATTTTTTTTATGTATGCGCTAATTCATGTTTAAAGAGTTTAACAATTGTTAACAAAAAAATTAAAAATTTAATTTTTTTCACAACTTTTTTATTTAAAACATTTTTTTTTATCTTTTATACTTCCGACGATATTCGGTTCGAAATGGAAATATGGTTTTTTTGAGTTGACCCACGTATAAAAAATACGTATCCTTTAGATTTTTGTGTTTAACAACATATTTCACGGAAAATCAAATCGGTATCAGACAATTGTGTGACGTCCCTTGTTAGTATATAATGTCATGATACCGTGCATTAGATGTCGGCATTAAAAAAAAATGCGCTTTCCTCTTTGAGATCTGGGACATTGTTGAGCATTAATCGATCTTCCCTTTAACTGGCAGTACTATTTAATGCGTCCTTTTTATACTTTCCAACGCGTTGTCTCGTTTGTCTCGAGAATATCAATCACATCAATTTATTATAATATCCTAATATCCTAAGATCGATCTGTGGAACAAAATGTTGCGCCTGATATTTAACGATACATTTGATCATACAGTGAAATAGCAAATAGTTCAATACTGGCTATTGTCTTGCCTACCATTTCGTAAATTTCAATCGGAGTGGTGGCACAAATTCTAATACAAATATGTATAATGCGATTATAGTGCGCAAGAGGCTGGTGATAATTATATATATTACTATATATGTATATATATATATATATATATATATATATATATATATGTATATTAAAGAATGTCACGATATTGATATAGAGCATTTCTGCGGAGAGTAGACATACACTTTCGTTACAGTTTTAAAAAATTTATAATAAATGTATATATATTTTGATTTCGTGATTTTTAAAGAATACATGAATGTAAATATGGCATCGCTCGTTTGAATTATTGATTATATAATCATAAATAAAATTAGAATAATATTTAGTACCTAGTGTGTATGCATAGTCTTGTCAGAAACACTTATGTTCTTTCTTTGCAGATTACGTGTTCTTTTTCTTTTTTTTTTATCAAATAGCACAATTTTACTTGGTATCAAAGGGTTGATATCGACTTTTTTTGCTATTATGTCGCTAATGTTAGTGTACAATGAATTGGTGATATCAATGGTGGTGGTTTTCGTTTTCTCTATAAATTCAGTCTTAAATATTCCATCGATCTTCGTTGAACCAAATTTCAGTATGACGTATCTAAGTACAAAAATCCCATAAACAAAACCCGTTTCGCTAAGACTTGATATGGCAATATCGCGACGGGAATATCCATTCTGAAATGTATTACTTACGCGCGGCTTGGCTTTCTTTCTTATGTATTATTCAAATTAGCAGCTAAATTGCGCGGGTAAATTTCTGCAGGTATAGCAAGGTAATCTCTCTTGGATGTTATATTAAAGCAATTCCGTACGCTCACTAAGGATGGAAAGTATGTTGTTGCCAAAGCATAGTTGTGCCACTGAATCTCGTATGTATATAGATTTAAAAAATTCTACAAAAAACTTAGAGTTACTATTTCCTCTAAGATGCGAAACCTATTACTATTATCATTTTTTATTATTATTATTATTATTATTATTGATGTTACGGTAGTAAATTATTGGGCGAACGTAAACTACTTGTGTTTCGTGTCTCTGTACAATGTCTTTGTCTCTGCGTTTCTTCGTGTTCTTTGCATACGCGAGAAATAATATAAGATTCTCCTCACTGACACAGCTGCGTTCAGCTTGAGCGACTAATGCTTGTCTCAATTATTCTCAGTTTGTGTAAATAGCGATGGGCTCAATTCCAGAATAGGATCAGAGTTTGTTGTAGTTGACGACCTTTATAGAATATGCGACGCCGCACTCTATACATATTTGCTAATGTGAGGGCGCCCACCCCCCACATGGCCTACGCTCGCTCCATCTCACCACCGCTCGCGTACATCTGGAGGAGAGCCATGGATTCCTGCGCTTGCCGTTTTTCCACTAAGAATCTACCTGAAGCTTCCTTCAGCTGCTCGAGGAAGAGTCTGTAACAAGATTGGAACAGAGAAATTAATGATCCTGTCCTAAGACAATTACTTGATCAAATATCATAAGGTAATAGAAATGTCTTGATGATAATATAGAAAGTATATTATCTTTGAATAACAGAGGTGAATAATTTTAAGCTCTAATTAACTTACTATTAAGTTAACTATTAATTAACAAGTAGTATTTTGTTAAGATGAATAAAATTATCAATAATTTTCAATTTTAATGATTAATGATTCTTCATTTATTGTTTTTGTTATTTTTTGTTGACACATTTGAAGAATTGTATAGTTAGAAAGTTGATCGAATTAATCATATTAAGTTGATCATATTAATCAAAGTCACTCTGTTGTCTATTGCTTACCTGTCAGGCACTATGTCGCCTAAACTATCAGGGTCCATATCACTGAGTGTTTCCAACTCGGTTCCTCCTAGGAGCGAGATATGTGACGGGTCGCTGTGCAACGACGAGACCAGGGGTTCAATGAGCGTTCGCCGTCGTCGAATCTTGTCGACTTTTAAACCACCTTCGGCGTTATCCACATTATCCACAACGATGCAACGAGACGCTGTCTTGCTGCTGCCCACAGCAGCCCATTTTTGATCACCATGCAGCACCATCAAGCTTGTGTTTCTTTCTAACGTGGCAAAATATTCCTCGTCGTCTACCTCTGTTCCTGTAACATTTCAGTATGTAAAAGTGAAAAAGAGTTCATCCCTTATATAAACAATTATAGTGATTGATCCTTACAACACATTTGTTCTGCAACAAATTATTATATACATCCAATATCAAAGAGATATTAGAACTAACAATTGCTGTATGTTGTAACATGAATGTTTCCTTACCATCCTGTTCAAGTACGATCGTAAGATCCGCATCCACGGGAAATGCCAGTCGATTGCGTGCGACGTTAGTCAGCTCCTTCAACGACGAGGCGGTGATACCCTTTCTTCGTTCTCTGGTGTGATCAACTATCTTGTAAGGATTGCCCACTCCCTGCGTGACTCCGGTTGTTTCCGACATATTTCTTCTGCACAATCGGTGAACGAGAACAGATTTTAACTCTGCTAATCGTTGATGATTAATTCTGTTCGGTCTCACGATATTGGGAATCCCCGACGCCCAAAGATAATTAAGCAACAATTGTCTAAGTCAGAAAGGATTTATTCTCTTGAAGAGAATTGACTGCTGTTAAGGCCTGATTCTCGTTGCACATTAGTTGGTCCGTACCTTGACGATGTGTCGGGGAAATTCGAGTGACCTATGCATTCGACGATGACAGAGAAAGGAATACGCCCTTACGCGTGAAAAATGTAACGAACACAATTACGATGAACACGGTGTGTACAAGCGCTGTTTCTTATTTTTTCAGTGTCGAAGAATAGCTTCTCTTGACGATTATGTCCCAGATTGAAGTTGTATCGCTGTCCGATGATTCCCCGGATAAAAAATTGTATCGCTCGAAAGAAGCAAACAGGTATGAAAGGGCAGTGCTCAGGATTGCGTTGGATTGACTTGAAGAATTAACAAAGATTTGAGCAAGACCTCTCTTTTTTCTCTCCTTCAACAATTCACGCGGATAAAAAAAAATGAATAGAAGGTGGAGACAACGGCGATTATGCGACGCGACAAAGAGAGAAAGAAAGAGAGTGATGTGTATATGATGCCTTGAGTGACTGAACTGACCGTGTGTCAACCCAACACTGGGTCAACGGTGCAACTACCCCTTCTATTTATACCCCCTGTAGATTCTCTCGCAGGTATATACGCGCGAAACGAGAGACACCCCGACATAGCATCTACCCCACCCACTTCTGCCTATCCATCCAACCCTCTGCCGTAGCACCCCTACACGGAAATCAATAATCTACCCCACTCTATTCGCAGCCGCGCTCATTTTTTATCAGCGCCGACGAGAAATTTACAAAAATACTCCGGCACGACCGTCACCAAAGAGGACCGATGCAAAATGCATAGATTGATGAGATAATTTACGACACGTGTCAATCGATCCACTTCTTTGAAAATTAAAGGAGATTAAAAATAAAAATAATTTTGCGAATCTGCGATATCCAGATATATTGTTCAGATAAATATATACGAAATCGGAACGGATATTTGTAATTTTATTTAAAGAATGAATAGATAGATATAAAACTTCTCACTATTTTGCACTATTTTGAAATGTTATAATATAAAAATTACACGTGTCATGTTGTCACGAAAGAACAATGATTTAAAATACAATAGAAAATTTTATGTACTTTTTATTATTTTAATAATGAATTATGATATACATATACAGAATAATTAAACAGAATAATTAAAATTCATTACAATGATAAATTAAATTTTATATATAACATTGTATATATGTTCTATATTTTTAAATCATTAATCTAAATTAAGTTAATTATCATATACACAAATTCTATTTAAATTTTGTTGTTGTAATATATATATTGTAATATATATATTCTTGCATTATTGTTATTTATTATTTAATGTTACAAAGAAATGCAGAATTTAATATTAATTATTAAGACTATAAATTCGATTCTCAAATATTTCAATCCGCTAGGAGTTTTAAATTTAAGACACAGCACTGTAGTTATATTTAGATGTCAATGAGACTAGATACTGTTTTAAGTTTAAAGTTAGCTCAGGCATAGCCCAGTTAGGGTTCCTCAGTGAGCAACATCAATTCATTCGAATGGAGTCAATTACGTTTTGTTAAAATTTTGATAGAAAATCTGAATCAAGAATGCCGTCGAATGGAAGCAAAGAGGCCGACGACAGTCAAACATGGGAATTAGCAGAGAGGTGTCTATTACCTATTGCATTTTCACATGCAATTGCAGTCATCCTGGCAACTATATTAAACACCTTTGGGATCTCACAGACATCTAGCTTTGTACTCTTTTTGTTGCTATTGGTCATATCCGTAGGATCCACATTGTTCTATCATAATTTAAAGGTAAGTTATTTGCATTGTATAACGCAAATCTTCAACATTATTCATTTTTTTCCCAATAATTTTATATAAAACTTTTTACTACAACTACATAAAAAATTGTAAATTTTTTGACCTTCAAAATTACATTAAAATACATATCGCACTCCTATAATCAAAATCATATGTCCTTCTCAACCTTTTATAATGTCATATGCTTGAACATTTGAAAGTTCAAAGGCCCTCTATATTGGAATTCTCATAGAATTTTACACTAGGCCTGATTAAGACCTTTGACCTTTTTTAACAAACGTTGCATAATGCACCTGTTATCACTACCTACCATACTTCCTGCTTCATACGTTCTCTCTTTTTTTTTTTTACAAAGGACTTTGAGATCGTCATCGCCCGATCAATGGCTTTCAATGGATTATCAAAAGCATTATAAAGCTTCATTACATCAGTTCATGATTCAATAAATTATAAACACTATATTTTCCTAATAGTCTACTTGATGCAACAGGTTACTGCAGCAGGAAAGGCAATATTAATCACAGGTTGCGATTCGCGGGTTGGATACGCTTTAGTTAAACAGCTAGATGATTTGGTAATTATATGTGAAAACATATATGCTCGTATGACAATTGAATAATTTAAAAAATATCTGTTCTCTCTCTCTCTTTTTTTAAGGGCTTCACTGTATTTGCTGGATTCAATAATAAAGCCGAGAATGAAGATATCATGCAGAAGTTAAAAGACCACGCGTCTGGAAGATTGCACGTGTTACAACTAGATATTACCAGCGAACGTGATATACATTCGACTTTCCTTTATGTCAACGAAAACTTGCCTGACGGAGCTCCTGGTATATCGCCCTATCTCTTAAAGCTTCCTGAGATTATCGGTGTAACGGATTACTTCTACGTCATCGTTGCTACGTTATTTCAGGATTGTGGGCACTCGTGCATGCTGCTGCTTGGGTGACTCTCGGGGAATGCGAGTGGGTGCCCCCATCTGTTCTCAAGCGAAGCATAGATATCAACTTCATTGGTCTAGCGCGTTTAACACAGGTACTGTAAAATATTACAAAAATGTCAGAACGCGCAATATTCTCTTTTCTTTCTTTGTAACAGGTATTTCTTCCTCTGGTTAGGAGATCAAAGGGCCGAATCGTTCTTATTAGTAGCCTTCTGGCACGGATACCAAGTCCCGTCCGAGGCATTTATTGTGCCCTTAAGGTAAATCCTCTTTGTCATGCGCATAATTAAGCGTGGCTTGTCTATTTGTATATATAATCATAAGACTGGAAGGACATTAATAAAGCTTGAGTAGATCAATAGAAGATTATAAATATATCTTAGGCCGCTGTAGAAGCTTGGGGATCATGCCTAAGACTGGAGATGCGGAGATGGGGTGTCGACGTTGTAATTGTCGAGACCGGAGAATATGTCTCTGGTAATGCATGGCTGAAGGATAATACTGCGCTGCTCGAGCAAGCCAGAGACATGTGGACTCAACTGGATCCTCAAACTCGCAAAGAATATGGTCAACAGCTATTTCAGACAGAAATGCTGGCTCTGGAAAAGTATACGCAGGGACCAGAAGCTGATTTAACAGCTGTCACGAGAACTCTAATGGATGCTGTAGTAAAGACTTTCCCAATGCGGCGGTACACACCTGTAACGCGTAGTGAAAGAATACAGGCATTGTGCAATCATTACCTACCGAAACCAATCTATGACATATTGTATACAAATTGAATATATCTCTTGTATGATATATACTGACAATCAGAATATGATTAGGAAGATACATTCTTCGGATAGACGACATTATAAGAATAAATCTTAGATGAAACAGAGAATCTTTTTTTAGCAGATCGTGTAATTATTTGAAGCACTGCCTACGCAAAACAGCTGCAGAAAGATATTGTACAAATTTAATAAAGTTACTTTATCAAATTACGAAACTTATTTACTTATTCTTCATGAAGCTCGGATTTTCAAGGCCCCCAAATAAAAACAAAGGATATTTTTTTTTAAATTCTACTCTATTGGATTTTAATCTGATTCAGCATAAATACACAATCCATGTTTTGTGTCCTTCAATATTTTTAGAATTAGTATGTCAGGGATATATTTTAAAAATAAATAATTTAATGATTTTAAATAAATATTTTAAAAACAATTTTAAAGATATATATTGCAAAGTTTAAATTATAGCATTATATAGCAAAATTAAGCATTCAAAAGATCTACAACGATGTGCTAATTTGCATAATATAACTTTCGATCTTTGGTAGACATCAAAAAAGGATTTCTATATTATTCTCATATTTACATATTTGAATTACATCATTTATATTATATATTGCTATATCAATCATGTTGATTTCTTTCCAAGATTAATAAATAACATTCGAAAAAAGATTTCTAACAAATCTATATTAATAATTATTACATACCTATATAAATACAATTATTTCTGATTTTGCAGAAGCAGAGAGAAACTTGAAAGACCATCCCGGCATTTTTTCGCATAAACGCTCGGATAGTCGGATTGTTGGAACTTCGGAAGACGCCATGCATTAGCGGCATCAACATCAATTTTATTAATTTATATGAACTATGTATCATGTTTTCAATACTGCGTTGATAAAATCGTAGTGTCGATAAATGGATATTGATAAATGAATATAGTGTAGAATAGAACCAAAAATTGTGGACATTATCGACGAGATCATAAACACTGGTTATATAGTTATTAATATCCACATTTTGTGGACAAAGAAGCATTTCAAAATAAAAAGCCTGTTCTTTTTAGCTGAACTTTTGCACCAGTTCATTTTTCTTCCTCTTTTTTTGTCCTGGAAAGAAAAGGAAGAAAAATGAACTGATACAAAAATTTAGCTAAAGAACAGGCTTTAAATCCCGGGCATGGCCGCTCTCACTGCTCTCAAGATTCTGTTTCTAGCTCTAATAGAGGGCGACTCTGGTGAATTTCGCGAATGCAAGGTACAAGAAATTGAAGAAAAACGAGACGTCTACAAAAAACGCTTGTTCTTTCTTTTTTTCCACGAGTTCCCGCGAAATCTCTTGGAGGTGTGTCGGGATATTCGCGCGTCTCGTTCAGTCTCATTGCAAATTATTGACTCGAGGCTATCTGGGAATTTCTCGAAAGCTTATTCCCAACCCAAAGGTTTCATGGTGTGCATCGTCAATGGTCGCGACGCCAATTGGTCAGTCTTACCGTAACTTTAATCGCGAGTATCGCCTCTAAACGTTTCCGAGAGCGACGAGTGCTACTCACGACAGCGTCAACGTCAGGAATACTTCACAGAGATCTTTGCTCTGTTTCCCCAGTTTTTCCCTATTCAAGTCGTAATACAAAATGGCATTGCCAGCGAATTACAAGCAAGTCGCGATGGCTACCTCGAACATCGTAGCTTCCAACCGTAAGTTGAACAATTTTTGTTCTCTTCCCGACTTGGAATTGACAGTTTAATTTTGAAGCATTTAAACTGTATATTTGTTGTTTGTAGAACGTATGAGAGCATCTGGTGGAAGTTCGAGTAGTTCAACAAATAGTGTAAGTAGACAAACTTATGATAAAATATTCTTGTATGAGTCTTGAATTTCATTGAGGCAATCTGTTTATGTTTAGAAAGATGCGCAGAGTCCATTTATACAAACTCCCCATAGTCATCCAGGATTTACACCCCAGAAAGTTGGAAAAAACACTAATGTATGTATTTTATTTTATACAAAATTTAAAAATATATACATACTCTGTGATAGATTATACAAAATATATCAGTATAATTTACATTATTAAAAAGATTTATTATTTACAAAGTCTGATAATGTTTATAATTAGGCTGACTCCCGTATGCCAAAACCACCCAAGCCACCAGAGAAACCTCTTATGCCATACATGAGGTACAGCAGAAAGGTATGGGATCAGGTTAAAGCTCAGAATCCTGAGTTAAAGCTATGGGAGATTGGTAAGATTATTGGGCAAATGTGGAGAGATTTGCCAGAGGAGGATAAGACAGAGTTCATTGAGGAATATGAAGCTGAGAAGGTGCACAAAATGCTATTACATTTTTATGCAAATTCTATTATATTTTTATATAATTCTAAAAGTTACTGATACTCAATTCATCATACATTATTTAACATAGGTGGAATATGAAAAAAGTTTGAAAACTTATCACAATTCACCTGCATATTTAGCTTATATTGCAGCTAAAAATCGTGGCAAATCTGGTAAATATAACAAATATAGATTTAAAACTCGTAGTAAAATCTATAATGGTTAAATAACTTTATAACATGTCTTTGTATTTAACGCAGCGTTGTGTGCTGCACAACAAAATAATGATGATCGAGAAAGTCACGAACGTTCATCAGGCAGTAGCAAAAGTCAAGCAGCTCAGGATAGAAGAATTGATATTTTACCAGCTGAAGATGATGATGGTATATAAATAATAGTGATTATAAATGTTTAATGCATATCTATTATAATAGTACTCATTTTAATTAATAGATCAAGATGATGGATATTCTGTGAAACATGTGGCTTATTCACGTTATACAAGAAATCATCGACTCATTAATGAGATTTTTAGCGACACAGTTGTCCCTGATGTTCGCTCTGTAGTCACCACTCAAAGAATGCAAGTTTTACGTCGCCAAGTACAATCCTTGACTATGCATCAGGTAATTAATGTAGTAATATGTTTTATAATAATTAATATCTAATTGAATGTATCGAAATATTATTTTGAATATTTCCAGAAAAAACTTGAAGCCGAATTACAACAAATTGAAGAGAAATTTGAGGCAAAGAAACGTAAATTCATAGAAACTAGTGAAATATTTCAAGAAGAATTGAAAAAGGTATACAATCTTTTTAAAGAGATTAATAATATTGCAGAAAACGTAATAATTCTCTCTTTCAGCATTGTAAACCGGCGGTAGATGAAGAAACTTTTAACAAAATGGTAGAACGACAGTATGATGCTCTAAGACGAGAAAGACTAAAGGGGACAGAAGAGAATCGTTCGGATGGGCCGGCGTCTAGCGACTCTACTCCAAATTCCACTCCAACTCCAACTCCCGCATCACTTAATGACGAAAGCCAGCCTGATGTAATGATACTACTAAATAACACACAGATTCACATAAATATTAACACATTGTATAAAGAAATATTAATATCATCTTATTTGTACAGATCTCTGATAATGATTCGATCGAGAAGAAATCTGGCAACGCTGAAAAACTCAATGTTGAAATGAATAAGAAAATGTCACCTCCATATACCGAGACTAAAATCGAAGCACCATTAGCAGTGCAACAAAATATCAATCAACAGCACCCTACTAACTCTGGAATGTATTGCAATAACATAGTTAATCCGATTCAACAACATCCACATCAGCAACAAACGCAAACGCCTCCGATGCAACAACATCCGCCACCGCCACCACCTCAACATCAATCAACACCTCAACAGCATCAATCTCAGCAACATCAACCTCTCCCACCAATACAGCAGCATCAACCACCACCACAGCCACCTCAACAGCATCAGCCGCCGCCACCACCACCCCAACAGCATCAAGTACTTCCACAGCCACCACCGCAGCAACCGCAATCTCAGCAACAACCGCAACAACAGCAACAACCACCACAACCCCAACCGCAGTCACAACAGCCACAGGTAACGACGGTGATGCCGCCTCAACCGACTACCACAGCCGCGGCAGCGGCTGCAGTCGCGGCAGTAGTTGCGAGTGCAAATGCAACTGCAAATTCGACTCCGCCAAACATGCCACCAGTGTCCACGCCCACTGTACCCATTCAACATAATCCCCACCAACAAGGAATGTTGCCAAATCATTCGATGCCGCCACATCAGAGTGCGCAAGGAACTCAGAGCACGCAGATTTTGCCACCGCAGGGACCACATGCTCCGCAGATGATGCCACCTAATCAGGCTTACGGTCAGCAGTATCAGTCCGGACCAGGCCCACAACAACCGCAGAACGTTCCTTTAGCTCCGAGACCGCCGCATCCCACTTATAGCTATTCTCAGCAACAATCATATCATCAACCTTATCCACAATATACTCATCCATATTATCATCAGCCGTATTCACAGTATCCCCATCCGATAAGTCGGCCACATGGCCACGGTCCACATAGTCCACACAGTCCGCATTATCATCCGCAATCACCTCATACAGTTGCTCCTGAAAGTAATAACGTTGGTGCCAACGTCGCAGGTGGCACAACTGCCGTAGTTCCCGCACCTGGACCCGATAGCAACAATCCTCCGTATTCTGCACCTGCAGGACACTGTGAAAATGAACGTTCCGGTCCGCCAGAAAATCAAGAGGGTCAGGTAGATGCTAAATCGGGATCTGCTTAAATATTTTTTTTATTTTACAAACGCTATTCTAGATTTCCGCGTTTACATGATATATCTATATTTATCTCTATATCCTTGCGCCAGCAAGAACTCGTAATTTTTTAATTTATATGATAAAAATATAATAATAAACTTGATTTTATTACGCTCCATAACACTGTGGACACAAACATTATCCTGAAATTGTTCCATATGAAATGATTACATGGTAAAGTAAAATTGAATAAAAGAACATCTGTATGCAAAATGGCTCTTTGATTATATCCTGAATTCAGACAGTACAATCAGTCTCACTTCACTGCTTTCATTTGCCAAAGTCCATCATTCAAATAATGACAGTTTTCGATGCCTACTCCTTTATTTACCTTGATGCTACAAATTATAAATTAAATATGCGAGAGAGAAAGAGAGAGATTAAAAGCACACATTAAGAAAATATTTTTTACTTACATGTCTTCTGTTGACAATGTTGTAATTCCAACAGCTAATGCATGTTGCTTGCCTTCAGCCATAACGGCCTACATTTTGAGTTAAGAATTTGTATTTCATTGTCGAAAAAATAAAGTAATCGTATTACAATTTTTGAGATTTATATTATGCTTAAAAGGATACGACAACTGTTTTTTTATCTACAGCCATCATCTTTGCACCCTTTGACGTTAAACCAGGACACATTATATTTGCACCGCTAAGAACAAACCTAATGGCACCTTTATCTACTTGTTGCATTGGAAGAAAGAATGGATCTGAAAAAAATGTATGTATATCATAATAAAAAATTAAATTTTTTTTTCTTATTTGAGCAAATGATGAGAAAGCTCACACTTGTGTAGTAATCTCAAAGTAGGCATCCATGGGCCCTCACGTTGGCGAAAGAATAACAGATCTCCTGCTGTGTTTACTATGATCTCTATATGATCGTGGCTAATCAAGGAAAGAAAATAATTAAATTACGAATGAATTTACATATGCCATCATAACTCACCATTTCACAATGCGAAAAGCGTCTTTCTTTGGTATTATAACATCTATATGACTCTCTAGATGAGGATATAACTCCAAGAGTTTTGCACGGATTCCTTTCTGTACAGACGACTTCAATTGTTGAACGCCAGAAACACTGTCCTTTTCGTCGAATCTAAGAGTTGGGATTTAAGTGATTTTGAATACAAATAATTAGCGAATATTTCAGTAAGTCGTGAATTATAATGGAAACTTGAATATTTAATGTTTATTAGAACTGCCCCTGGTGAAAATTTTTCTTATAATTTTTTGTACGAATTGGAAACATTTTTCATACAAGTGAAGAATTCTGAAATTTTTTATCTCATAATTTTTAAAAAATATTTTAAAATTTTTTAGATTTTATAACATTTCATCAGAAATTATACTTACATAAAATCTTAAAAATCTTATTTCATAAATAATACATATGAAAAATTATGAAAAAAAATATAAATTTTCTGAGAAATGTTCCAATTCGTATAAAAAATGTGAGAAAGTTATAAAATTATAGAAAAGTTCTGAAAAATTATAAGAAAAATTCTAAGAATTTTCACCAGGATGGTATTCTTGAAAAAAAATGAAATGTTGAGCACTTTCTCATCACAAAATATAAATTTTAAAGTGGTTTGTTTAAGGTGGTTCTTTAGTAAAGTGCCGAAAAATTTGGGATGCCTCATCAGGATCCATCTAAAGTTACAAATATCTGCATAATTTGGATAAAATATTAAAATGACGTGTATATCTTAATGAAATAGGAACATTAAGTAAATCAAAAGCTGCATCTTCATCGAATAAAAACAAGATGAGATTATGTTTACTTTTTGAGGTTAAATTTATATGTAAGTTTATGCACATAAATATCTTTCCAGAATGGCTGTTAACTATTACTTTTTTATGCATTAAAATCGTAATTTTTTAAACTATTATAATCTCATTTTGGAGAAAAGTCTATGGTAAGATTTGTATGCAGTTAGTCGAAGAAGTGCTGCGAGCCTTATCTGTCACTATATTATACATGAAAGGTTATATTTTCAACAATTTTTTTCTCTTATTTCATCATTAACCTACAGTAAAATTTTACACAGGTCAATTTCGGTATTTCAACTTCATTATATAAAAAAATTAGATATTTCTATGGTAACTCGATTTACTAAAGAACCACCTTAAATACATCGTATTGCTCAAAATATTATCCTTTTACACTTTTATAATAAACAGCACATACTTCTTAAACATTTTCTTGATTTTTGATAACACCACCGTCTTGAGAATTTCTAGACAATGCATTCAATTAGCCGGTCATTCATGAAACGCTATTTCGTTCTAGATTCTAGAACGTTTTCTCAGCAACGTCTTGACTTTCGTCATGCGTAAATATATCTTTTTTTTTTTGCTAAAAATGCGGAATGCATAATTTTATTTATAGAAATTATTAACACATTTACAATTTTCAGTTTTAAGTTTTTTCAATATTATTTATATTATTTTACCAGATTTCTCAAAGAATTATACACAGCTTTGAGCATTCGAAATTTTTTTCTCTATCTAGATGCGTGCAAAAAATTCAGCGAAATCAAAGTTAGGTCGATCGACAGCACGTCGCAATTCGTACTATTCGTACATACATGAGCTGCGTTCAGCAGAACGTTTATTTTGCACCAGAGGTCACGTCGGGCGCCGCACATCGCATGTCTTTTTATATTACAGCAATCTCTCACGCACCTATGGCCTAGTTTCCATCGAGAGTTTAAATCAGATCAGAATGTAAGAACCAATCAACTACAGTTGAGATTCCCTGTTACAGACGAAACGATATAAACGATAGATCACAACGATGTCAGGGGGTCGATTATATATCTTCAAACGAAGTGAAAATTACAAAAGTAAGCAAATTCACTAGAGTATTCATAATTTAATTGATCAATATCTAGTAACCTTGCTCACTTTTGTAATTTTCACCTCCTTTCAAAATTCACAAAGGATCGATTATAAATTTTGTAACTTTTACCTTGTTTGAAGATACAGAATCGATCCCCAGAATTGATCCCCTAATAATTTCATTGGTCAAAATTTAGTAAATTTATTCACTTTTGTAATTTTCACCTCGTTTCAAGATACAAAATTGATCCCCAGATATTGTACGTGATGTGAATTCTACATTTCAAGTACATTAAGTTCATTCGGAGCGACCCTGAGAGCTCCCGAGAAACAAAACGAATAATACTATTATTACGTGCTGTGTATGCTGTAGTGTCATCTTATTGAAAGTAGCTTTCCATTCTATTTTCTTTTAACAATGATAGAAAATAGGCTGCGGAATCAATAGAATTTATTTTGCAACTGTTGGAAGTTTTCTTCGCGCTGATTGGATTATGCTTTTAGATTTAAAAAAATGGTCCTATCACAGAGAATCATAAACATGCAAAACTGTTGTGTTCTGTTGAATCGTGTTCTGTAGCCATAATCGCGTATCATGATTCCAATAATATCATTGATCGTTAATGGCTGATTGCGACTATTTTCGAAAAAGTATTGCCCAATCACTTTTTCTGTACCACACAATCATTTTTTGGTCATAAAGAGGTCATAAAGATTTCTCATTATTTGGAAGTAGTATTCTTCAACGTAGTAATGATAATTTTAACCATAATGTAAGAATACCAGATGTTTCATTCCCGCTGAGTTTATTTGAAGCGACTTCGAGCAGCTCCCGAGAGACAAAACGAATAATGCTAATGAATTTGTTGAGGAAATTCTTCACAAATAGCATCATATTGAAAAATGATGATTTTAAATGGACACCACGTTCATCAGATATGATGGATTTTTTTTTGTGGGGATATCTCAAATCCAAGATTTATGCCAACAAACCGGAGTCCCTCCGTGCTCTTAAAACTAACATACGCCAAGAAATAGCCAAAATACCGGTCAATATACTCCAAAAAATGATGGAAAACGTCGAAAAATGCTCGTCGAATCCACGCTTGCATCCAAGTTAAAAGCAAACATTTATGAGATATTATTTTTAATATATGAACAGAACAACTTTCCATAGATTGAAATAAATGTTTTTTGTCACTAGAGCTCAAAAAAATTAGGTGTTCATTAGGTGTTTTTATTTGAAAAAAATGGATAAAGATGACATTATTATTATTATACCTTATACCTTTATTATATTATGTTTATTCTACTGTTCCATGTTTAAATCATTGCGTAAGGTCGGATTCAGGCTAGAGTCCCATGAGGTATATTTATGGCGTAAACGCGTAACCAATCGAATGCAATCCGCTATTGTGGTTTCGCGTCTTATTGATTACTGATTGATTACACGGCAAATTTGCCTTATGGGACTCTACCCTCACAATTTGACGGAAAAGCGAAAAGCGGAAAAACGGAAGCCAATCAAAACTCGCAGTAACAGTCCGCGGTAAATTTCGCTTGTTTGCTTCTTTCCGCGAATTCTGATTGGCTTCCGTTTTTCCGTCAAGATATGAACCCGGTCTAAGATGCTGCTGGATTAATCCAACTTTTCAAGTGTCGCTGGCGATAAGAAAATGGACAAATTGAGAGAGAATTCAGTCACGTGATCATTTATCACTGCGATAAGCGATACCATAAAATTTTACCTTAAGACGTAAACTTAAGCCGATGAGCCAATCAGGATATTGCTAGGTTACGTAATCTAAAGAAAATGGAAATAACAGTAAATTTATCCATAATCTCGCAATTAGATAAATTTTAATCGATTGAAACTCATCTTATGGATAAGTTTACTGCTCATTTTATGGATAAGTTTACTGCTTATGGATAAGTTCACGTCTTAAGATTACTGTTACAGAAATTTTCTGTGGCAGCTCTAATGATTTATTATAGAAGGCTCATAAAAAATTCAGCCAATCGGAGTTCTTTATTTTATGAAAAGGAAAGAAATGAAGAACGTTATTGGTATATTTTCTTATGTATTACGTGTTATATGTTATGTAAGAGTTTGTGCTTTCCGCTTTCAGGAAATAATTGAATTCAAAAAGTATGATTTCAATCAAAGCACTTTTCATTATAATATTTAAATATAAGTTAATTCTAAGACTCCTTACTAATTATAAAGAAAATAGGTAAAATAGAGCAACAGGAGTCAGATGTGGTAATTGTTGCGCAAAACAATATGAATACAACATAAAAGTCCTTTAAATAACCCATTTACATATTTCATCTCATTTTCGAGCCATTCTTAGAGACAAATTAATTTTATAATTGCAATACCTACAAACTAATTCATTCCAGTGAGCCACCTTCACATACTTACGGAAATTTTAATATTGAAAAATAATTCTAATGACAATCCAAATTTATTATGTTCAAATTTTATAGGTTCAAAATTTGGATTGTCATTTTTTAGTCATTTTTCAATATTAAAATTTCATAAGTATGTGAAGACTTTTTTTTTAAATTCATATTTTTATCTTTCTAAATCAATATTTGTTTTTTGGTTTTTTTTCATAGAGATGATTTTTTTAAATAAAACACTGTTTTACTTTTGTTGCAATAATACTTCCAACTTCATTGAAATAATGATACTTTTTGCAATCAACGATTATGAAATAATTTTTTTCTTAAAGCTCATGCTTTTCTTTTTCTTAAACAATATTATTTTTACTTTTTGGTTTTTCTTGCAAAAGATATAATTTTTTAAACAGAACACTATTTTACGCATTTTTCTAAAAATTTTTTCACATTTTTGGTCATAACTTTTAACATTGATATCGAAACCTTTTCTTTAGTTTCTACAGATGGCATATGGATTGCAGTTCGATATTTATATTTAAAAAAATTAATTAAAATTCAATCAAATTTGTGAAAAATAGAGCGAAAAAAAAGCTTTGAGTCCAAGTCTCGTGTAAAAAAATATATTTCGGATGTGTAAAATTGACAAATTGAATCTTACAATAAGATTTTTAATCATATAAACTTTTTATTTCTAATATAATTTTTTTTCACGAGTCAAAATATTGATAATTTTATTTGTGTTAGGAAAACACTATAGAGCTATTGATAAGCTAATCATTAATTAAGTTTATCGGAGTTATCATAGGGAAATAAAAACATTAAATTTTTTAAGTAATTTTTTTCTTCTTGAGGAAAAAATCAATTATATATAAATTATATTAAATTGAGATTTTGTATCTATAATAAAATAATTTTCTTTTTTCTCTCCAAGATTAATTTATTGAATTCTAAAGAATATAAATAACGTGAGTTTGTATAAATCAATCTTTTTCCATGCACCTTACATTCTCGTCTCGCAAGCAACGTTCGAAGAATCGAGGGAAAAACAAACCTGTGATGTTGAATGTAAAGCAATGACAATGCATTTTGCCATTTCGATTAATATTCTTCCAGAATGAAACCGCAAGATAAATTCTTAATTCTTAAGGACTATTTTAGCGATATCAGAACTTTCAAATAATATAAATGATCCTGCGGCATTTGAAATTCCAAAAGATATATTTATTATAGAATCTATCTACCAAGATCTTCCAAGATCCAGCATTCAAATAATTTATACTGCATTTCGAAATCATTATTTCCGCATTCTGCAGTGTGTAGTAAAAATACATCTAAATCAATGTACAATTAATGACGTGTATACGTCCGCATTAATGCTGTTCTTCATAACAAATATAATTATGCAACTCGTATATAAATATGTACGTATCTTCACAAGTACTTCAAAACTAATTGATCATTGCATTATCATCTAAGCGATCTAATAATGTACAGCGGCACAACCTTTCGTGCGTATTGCTAGAAACACCGGGTGCAAGGCAACGTAGTTTTGTTTAAACAATTCCAGGTGTAATGATGAAACCAATAATGTTGTAATAATCCCTCGTCACGACGATGACCTTCGCGAAAGACGATACAATGATTTTCTATCAATAGTGACATCGCGTCAAAGATGAGGATCCTAACGAGGGGGAACAGAGAAAGAAACGTAGGAAATTAAAGATTGATATGGTATAGATAATAGAATAATCAGACCGCTACAAATTGTCTTGTAGCGAATCGCAGTATACACAAATGAAAGCAGCACTCGGTAAATTCACCCATCTTATAATCTCAATATTTACACACTTCTTCTAATAACAATAATCCTAAAAATATTTTCTATATTCAATTACAGATGTACGTAAGAATCAGTTGAATCGTATGAATTGAACAAACGAGTCAATAGTCAAATACGACGCCAGAGCTTCAATCTCCCGAAGCGATTTGTTAACATCGCTTCCAGTAGCGTCTAGATTCTAGAAAAAACTAGCGAGAGATAGAGATAGAGAGAAAGAAACAAATATTAAATTACGTATTATTTATTTCACACACCACTGAAATTTATATTTAAAAATTACTCCATCTGATAATCACGAATTCTTCTTTTTTATCTCATTTTTTCCTTTTCACATTTTGTCTACGCACGAATTAACGTCAAGTGGGGATGAGAGCGAGGTGGGGAGAGAAAAAAAGGAGAACTCGTCGACCTAGAATAATTCGCGAATTCTAAAAATTATAAAAATCTTAATAGCGTTTGCTTTTTCCCCATACGTCGTACGATGCTATTATGCACAAAAATATCAAGATTCTATGATTTTTACACGGTGATTATGTGGATGACTGTCGCCTTTTTGCTCATTGTTCTAGGTCTTCGGAGTGATACAAAAGGTTTAGTCGTTTGTACGTGCAGAAAATTCCAAAATTTTTACAAAAAAAAAAGAAAAAAACAAACAATTTGGTCAAGTACTAGACATCATGTCACAAACTTATACATCTACAAGCAACAAAATACGTATGCAACAATTTTTATGAATAAATATGTAAATAGAGCCGTATCTTAATTTATGTAACAGATAATTTTAACAGATAATAAAAATTTTGTTAACTTCAAAAATATTTTAAAATAGAAATTTTGTAAATTCTGAAATCGCGAAATACCGATAAATTCTTTAAAAAGGCAATTGCAACACATAGGGAAACGGAAGAAAGAAGGGGGTGGGGAGGGGGAGAGAGAGAGAGAGGGAGAGAGAGAGAGAGAGAAAATATCCAATATTATTTTTAAATATATAAAGCTATACTTTGATGCGTGCCGAATAAATTAATTTTGTCGATTTTTTGCAAACGCGGATCGAACCGTGGACGATTAACAATCAATATTTAGGCTGCTACGTTCGCTTAAGCGTAAGAATAAAATCTTTGCTTACATTTTTTTTTCTTTTTTTATCTAAACGTCAGATCTGTAGCACCATAGGGAATCTCATGGAGTTATAGATGCTGCCACTGGGTCGGCAACAGGTTGTTTGAGGATTGTTCGAACGCCCGGGTGACGGATTCGTGGATTCCATGACCAAGCCATAAGCGGTGCAGCCGCTGGTACTTCTCATGGCAGAGATGCAATGGATTACCGCGCCGTAAACCCTGATCCGTCTCGCCATACTCATCGAGATACGGCGGACAAAGGAAGGAACCGCGATTAGGCGTACGCAGGAAAAGAATCTCACATTCACGTACACGTAGAAATATACCGACGCCGTAGCCGCATTTATTCGCGTGGAACGTGCACGCGCCTACCGTTGTCTTATTGAAATCTATCTGGCAACAGTAGCTCTGCGAGCACAGCATCTCGCCGCAGACCAGGCACATTGTCGGATTACGTGAGTCTTCCCGGTCTCTGTTCGGACAAGTGAACTGGGATATCGAGTTGATGAGTTCACTATAATCCTCTGGCAAATCTATCAGCTTGTTCACCTTCAATGGATCCTTGATAATCGTCAACTTCCTTTCGCCTGACATGTGATTCCAGATGGTAGAATGTCTTCGCCATACAGCCATCAGCTTCAGGGAGGTCTCTAGATGAGAGTAGATCAAAGCATCGCAGGTAGTGGGTAATCCCAGGTATTGGCAGAGTTTTTCGTATGTATCACCATGCACCTCCGTCAATTCACTTAGCGGTGGCACATCGGTCACGTAATGAAAATAGATAGCGCAACATCGGAGGAAGGGTCGACAGGCAGATTCTACTCGTCGCCATACATCACTGGCTTTCTGCTTGTCATAATGCACACCCAGAATGTGGAATAGAGCAAAGTCCATTTTGGTTTCAATATTTTCATCTTCGTTATCATTATCCTCCATCTCGTTACTATCTAGTTCCATTACGTCGGCGAAGTCAGATGTATACAGGATTTTTGCTATGTGACACAGGAATACGAGCTTGAGCATATGGGAATCAAACACATCGCCCGTAATGATAGGTGGCGGATTTGGGGCCGTTTCATATTCCTTCGTGTGAAATATGCTCGGCAATGAATTAATAAGCGGTACTAGTACGCCGAATGGATCGATATCGAAGATGCTGGGTCCAGTAGATGGTGCCTCTATCAACATCGTCAACAATGACGCTGCATAAGTTTTGATTTGATGGCGCTGCGACCAGAGGTTTGCACGGTTCGAAAAACTCGCACCCAAGAGAGCTGACAATCGCACGAGGCTCTTGAGACTGTCGCTTTGTCGAGAGGTCATGGAACCTAGCAATGGCTTGTTCATATCCCGCAACAGGAATTCTATCGCATGGATTGTGTATGCTACTGATTTCCAGGCTAACAAAGGCACCTTCGAATCGCCATCGATACTACCAAATCCCTTGTATGTAGTTTTTGCAAAAAGTGAAGCATACATGTTGATCATAGCCTCCATCCTTCGTGCGAGGTGTGGTCCAGATCGCGAATACTGCGCTTGAAATGGCTCCCAAGCACATCCAATCTCTTGACGAAGGACTTTCATAGGATTGATTATCTTTTCATCCTCCAATGTATCCTCGTCCCTCTCCATGCCAAATTTCCTGTTCGGCTTGCAATCTAACGTGAGCGCCATTACCTTCATCCATGTCTCGAAAGTGATATTCGGCTGAGGTTCCGGAGTTGGTTGCAATATTCCTAAGGGTGGTACAAGCAGGAGAACGGTGTTGCTGAGACATTCACATAATGGACAAAGATATTCATGATTCTCTGCGTCAAAACTAGCCTGTTGTCGTGATCTATAGGGTCGTCGGTTTTCCTTAGCGAGTACGTTGTCGACATAATCTTGCCAGCAGCGAGCGTGCATCACGTGGCCACATGTGCTCGTGTGCGGTGACACGCCCAATTTCGCTGATAGGTACAACGGATCGGGCTCTTGAAAGTCGTCACGACATTGGCACAACACGGTAGATTGCTGAACAAACGCAGCCAATACCATTGCCGAACCAGTTTCCGTCACTGCCTGATCCTCTTGGCATAGAATGCAAGTGTACATTTTCTGTTCGCACTGCCTACTAGTCTGATTAAAACCGACGGCAATACCTTCCTGAGCAGGATTACCTTCCTGAGAAGAGGCCTCCGTTAAATCCATGGCCGAGCCACAACGAGCGCCTGTTATTTTGACTTCCACACTTGCTACATCAAATAAAGTAGCATTCTTCTTCATGAAATGCTTCTGCATTGCTGCCATTTGTGCCATGATCTTGGCACGTTTCTGAGCTGCCATTTTTGTTCGCCATTCCTTATCCGTTTTTTTGTTGGTGTTAACATCATCGCCTGCTTGCTGTTGCTGCTGCTCGAACTGAAGAGGCGCCGGACTGGTCTCTTTCCCAGACAAACTGGCGACCTGGCGATATTTGGCTAAAACCCACGTAAGTAAATCCTTGTGAGCTTCCATGCGCGGACTACTGGTCAGATTTTCCAGCAACTTGTAGATCTTCCATTTCGCTGCTCGCTCGGGAAACGCAAGGAAAGGATAGTAGCCGGATTCCTGTTCCTGTAAAGCATAGCCGATCAAATACAATACTTTGTGCACCTGTGGCTCGGAGAAACTCCTAGCTATGAAATTAAGTGCGCGTTCCAGAACAGTCTGCATGATGTGAAGCATAACGTCGCACTGCAATAGATTCGCTACCAAACTGAATGACTCCGTTAGTCTAGGCAGCTTCGGCGGTGGACAACATTCCAACTCTCCTTGAGCTTTCCGCCGCTTCCGTTGGACTTCCTCAGACTTGCTGTGCTCTTCCTTCGTATAATGATAAAAGAACACATTGTATTCCGAATACAAGTGCGGATTGAGTTCGTACACACCCTTTGCCGACGTATGTACTGGTTTCTTGAACGTTGCTACTTCGCGTATTATTCTTTCCAATTCGATCTGGACATTGTGCATAACATCCTCCGGTAACGTCTTGCTCAGTTCAGAATGCGAGAGCGGTTTTATGCACAATTGCTGTATGATTTCCTTTTTGAGACGATCATCTGTGGTCACCTGACCAACTCCGGGAACATATCTTTCGCCAATGATTGTGATGAGTAAGCCCAAAAACTCCTCCACTAGATTGATCGTCTGCCGCAGCCTATCTTCCTCTGGATTTTTTAAGGCATTTACCTCGAAGTCTGGTTGTACCCAATTAAGGAGATTAAACCTGTTTAAGACATGAATCAAGAATTCATTACTTTCTATCAGCGACGCGCCAACCTGCAATAAAACGATATCTCGATCCAACATCTCGCTACGGCATTTGACATTGTGATAAAAATATAGTTGATTCAGCAAGGAATAACCATTCCGCCGCCACATGCCCGCGTGCACCTGTGAAATCATGGCCTGTGCCGTCAATACGGGATCGATGATCTGTTCAGGAGTCGGTTTCATTGAATTGTTAAATTCAGACGAATGAAAGTGTAAATTGTATTTTTCCAAATGCAAGAATAGACCGGCGAGGAATCTTGAAAGTGGTAGATGGATAGAAACTGGTTCGGATGCCACATCGTATTGCAGGCACGTTGCGCTATGATTCGCTAGCTCTCGCACTTGGTTTGGCGGTTGCTCATTTGCCTGCTGTTCATGTAGTTTTTTCAGAAGAGATCCGAAGGACTTGATCAGTACAATTCGGTCCGAACTGCACCACTCCAAGGCTAATGTAATGACTGGCGACAGTTTTATGTGCAGATTGAACGCTGATTCCCATTCAGGCTCGTATTCCATATGCTGTCCTTCTTGTCGACGTACTGCGTCCATGCATTGCATGTTGGAAAAGAGATTGAACAGTAGCGAAAGACCTTGCAAGAAGCCACGTCTCAGATCATCTGTCCATTCTTCTGGTTTTGCACTTAGCAGATATCGAAGGTCGTAAAGTATGAACTGCGCCCGCTTGAAGTTATGGTGTGGCATGTTCCTCTCAAACTCAAATTTTCCAGCAGCGTTACATCGTCGGGAGCTTTCGGACATAAATGTGGTTAACAAGTTGAACAGAGCCTCGTGCTTTGCGATGAGCAAATGTGCCAGAGTTGGCACAGTGAACAACTGAACAGAGAGTGAAACGATCGAGAATGAATGATCGTGATCGTCCTTAATGAAATCCTTCATAACAGATCCATAATTATTAGTAAATACAATAGAGAGTGCTTTTTTACTCTCATATTCCATGAGCATTCCGTATATGAATAACCTGTGCCATGCTGTTCTGGCGGATTTCCACAGTTGCGAATCTCTTGTGAGTATGCCCTGAACAACTGACTGATCAGGCAGTTTCGTGTTCAGAGCGATGTTGCTAAACAGGACACGAAAACCCTCACAATGACTTATGAATTGCTGCAACCATTTGAGCAGTCTTATAGCAAATGTCTGATGGGCGACTACATGACTATGAAGAACGAGTACCTTGAGTGGTCGATTGCTATGCCTGTACGTGAATTTCTCTACCTCACCTTTCAAGTCAGTGCACGGTTTAAATCCTGAGCATTTTATCACGGTTCTACCTTCTCTGTCAACACCAGTCACATATTCAATAGCTTCTTTCTGCGAACATTTGAGAACGCGCATGAGCATATTTATCACTTGATCAAAGGTATGATGCTCATCGTTGAAGAGCACAGTGCAGTAAGTATCGAAAATATCCAATTGATCGAACGCATACGGATAAGATGCTGATGCTGTGTCTTTAATGCTGAGACTCGGTGGTAATGATACAATGAACCTCAAAGTCAGCAGTTCGTAACAATAATCCAATAATGCTTCGAAAGTCACTACCGCTCTCTCCGCAATATCACCAGGCAGCTTATTACCACGAGACTCCTTCGTCAGGGTTCCCACAACATGCGTTTCACAGAATGGTTCATTTTTCCAGGCTTCTGTGTCACCGCAGTCACAGCATCCACCTCCATTGGACGTGCCCATTTTGTACTTATGGTTTCGATGAGCTGACTGCTTGAAACAGTCGACACAGAGAACGCACGTAGAGTCCATACCGCACTCCCTGCAACTGTAGGTTGGTTCACCCATCTTGAACATTCTGCCACATATAGTTGGTGGATTATCCATCTTAGTAAGCTCTTTGAGAATCACCTGTGGATCACCACCACAGATAAATTCCTCTAAAGGTCTCAGAAGCATTCTGTTTGCTGTGTCTTCGTCAATAATCCATTCCAGACAGTTGCCGTTAAGCTCTGGAGTGTATATTTTTGGCACCCAAAGTCGCCAGTATTCTCTAAAGTTAATATTTGTTAATACTCCCTTATTCATCTTCTCTGTCCATACATCTACACATCGTTTGCTTGTATCTGGGAATACAGGTCGCAACGAAGCAAGATTTATCTCTTCAAGGACTAGAGGTAGATGCTGATTTTCTTCTGTACTTTCACCACTCATTTTGTCTCACTTAAATTTGCCACGTAATGTATACTGAAACAGTAAGCATAAAAGAAAACAATGACTCATAAAGAAAATTATCTATCAGAGGAAAAAGATAAATATACATACATAAGTACTAACAGGATATACACAATACAAATTATTGATATAATCCAAGCACATCTTAAAGTGTCTTTACATGGCTAATTCGGTCAATTCTTTATCACGACAATACATAGCTACAATTTCAGTAGCCTTGAGTCTTTCATCAGAGATTCAGATAAGTACTCTTGTGGAAAATTCCTATTGCACATATATCACCATCTTCAGCAGCTCACAAAATCTGAAATCACAGCCATTTATTGTGAGCCACTCACGTGCCAAACGACGTTTAATGGTGTCTACATTTTTAAATATCGCCAGAATATTCGTCATGAATTTAACGTTTCTCTATGTAACTACATGTGTACATATATACATGTGTACACACACATAGAGGAAATGCGAGATCCAGAGCCAAAAGCGTGATGACACGGATCGTAACGCATATCACTGTACTGCGTTGCAAGCACTCGTGTGTACATGTGTGTGTGTGTGTGCATATGTGTGGTATGTGTGATGTGTGGTGTGTGTGTGTGTGTGTGTGTGTGTGTGTGTGTGTGTGTGTGATATATCTCGCGAATTAATCAACGTTCGAGAGCATAGTTCTCCTTTTTTTTAAATATCATGCGAAAAACTTTTCGAAGTAACTATTTTCGTCGATGGAATACTCACCGTTGTTGACGAGCGGGTCAAGGTTAATAAAAGGCGTTCAGATCGCAGATCTCTTTGTTCCCCCCGCGACTGATCAGTTTCACACCACCACTCGCGATGACAACGACAACGACGTTTCGCAAGCCTGCGTTCACGTCGTCTCGATGTGGCCAGACGTCGTCGTCCGATTGTCAATCTCACAAAACCGCACTCTATGCAGCACGCGTGGCCGCGAACGTTGACATTTCGCAGAAATGAAACGAATGATTATCCTGCGCACAGCTGCTCAGACGATGATGGCTTAGACTTCAAAATGGCTCGTGACAGTTCTTATATTTTCTTTGGTCCTTAGGAAATTTTGAAAAGTCATTTAGATTCAAGTTGGCTGCCCTTTTCGCAAAAAAAGATAGGTAACTGAAATGACAATCTTTACAAATTCCCTAGAAACAGGATAGAAACACCCGCACAGCAGCTGTCCTGCTGTGGTCCTGTGTTCTGTCTCCTATCCCGTCCGCCGTCGACGACGTTGTCCAACGTTGTCCGAATATCGTCGTAGTGGAACTTTCGTGGTCGAGATTCCTAATATGGCCAGTGAAAAAAAACCGGTGAAGACGCCGTCAAAAAGAGAGAAAACCGCTGAGGAAATATTGACGGAGTTCCAGTCGCTCCGAAATGAGCAGAGAATGCTGGCAAATAAACTATCCGAGATGGAGATGGAATTGAACGAACATAAGTATGAGTCTGCATAACCTATACGCTTGCCTTTTTCTCCTCTTGACAATCGAAAATGCTTCTGCGAACGCGAGGAGAGCTTGCATTTTTTAACTTGGCGAAATTCGATCGACAATGAGAGACAAGGGTCATCTAGTACAAGAACACGCGACTCGTCGCCATCCCACTAATACAACTAACCAATATAACTAATGTTTTAGAATTGTTATCGACACGTTAAAGAATGTGAATCCCAAGAGGAAGTGCTTCAGGATGATTGGCGGACTTCTATGTGAGCGTACGGTGGAAGACGTGATGCCTGCTCTGGTAACAAACAAAGAACAGGTGCTGACATTATTGGCTGTAGTCAAAGTTTTGCTATAAATGCTTTGAAACATTTGATGGATCAATTAGAAGAAAGAATTTTACAAACTGACTAGTTAAAAAACGCTTCAAAGCGTTTGCAGCATCGCATTGATCATACCTATTATTTCCTCAGAGTAGAACACATGATAATATTTAAATGTGTTTTCAGTTGATGAAAGTGATAGACGCTTTAAACGACCAGGTAACGAAAAAAGGAATCGAGATAAACGAATACAAGGAAAAACACAACATCAGAATCAGAGGGCAGGATGATTTGCAGCAACAAGAAGAGGACAACAATAATAAAGAAGACAAGAGAAAGGCGATTGTTGTGAATCCCATTGAGATTTAAGTGTATTAAATATAAGTTCTTTTTAATATTACATTAAGGCATATTGAGATGTGCGTGATTTTTCTAGATTGGAATTCTAGATTGAATAAGTACTTGACTTTTGAGTTCATTTTTAAATCAGCTTCCATGTTTATTTATTATACTGTATATGCCACACCACTTTGTGACATCATATCGCTAAGCGTTTGTTTCACAAGTGTATTCGACCAAAAAAGAATGTTTTAATGTCTTGTAAAAATTAGGTTTGTACAATTCTGCAATTAGGCCTCTCGACTACTTGTATCTTTGCATCAAAAGTCAAATAATAATGTAACGTTCATATATTTGTCCACAAATTCATTTTTGAAATATTAATTTTTTCACATATTTTTAAATCATATACTTGCACATCTTTTTAGTTGGTTTATATATATATATATATATATATATTTTATATATATATACAAACATAAATCGAAAAACGAGAAAGCAATGACGCATTGACAAGTTTTCGATGCGAACCATCCATCGAACACGAATGATACGAGAGTATCATAAGTTGAAACTGCCATATTAATTCTCGCGAGATTGTCCAATCGTGCGGAACATCACATAGGGAATTGTTCACGAGACTTGCCAGTTGCGCGCGCGAGAGAAGAGGGATTTTGTTGCGATCGTACAGTGTACGCAGGTACTGGCAGCTACGTAGGCGACAGGGAAAGGGGATCCGATAGAACTAGGAAACACGCGAATTTATTTTTCCGCTCCGGGGACGACGCTCCAGGACTTGTCCGCACACTCCGCGCCAGAAGGGCGAGCGATTGCGGAATCCTGGCGCGATGTGGCCCGCACCACGTCGTGTTTCACGCTAATCTAAGGTTTCGTCTCTATCTCCTGACAACCCCCGTCGACCGGCAGGTTCGCACCGCACGAGTTCGTTCGTGCGTGTATATCAAGTGCATGTCCATTAGCGTATAATCCTGCGAATCTTGGTGGACGTGCCCGTCAAAAGTTTGTGATGGCGTTGTTAAAGGTTAGTGAATGTCGAATAAATAAATTCCTGTGAAGAAGAGACATAATACCGATCTCAAGGACTTCATCCATGCGATGATCGACATTATCTTGTTACGGATTGTCGTGATAACCGGGGGCGCGTCCCGACTGTGCGAAACTGATATCATGATCTGAAAGATTTCTTTTTTGTTTATCACAATGACGATTCAGCTTAGGTTGTATTTAGATTCCCACCATGTGTTATCCAGGTACTATTTTATTCTTGTTGATGTTTACTGAACATGATATTAAACAAGGATAATATAATATTTAGAGAACACTGAGTGGGAATCTGAACACATCTTATGTTTCAATGATTAATTGGATTAATTGAATTCATGCTGGATATCAAACATTATTTCTATAACTTTGTTTTCTGCTCCTTTCTCATATCTTAATCACTTATCTGATGTGTGATATTAATATTTAGGATAGGACACAATTTACATTCGAGGACAAATGGCCATACATGCGTCCAATTATATTAAAACTGCTCAAGCAAGAGCCAGTGACGCAAGGCGAATGGCAGGATTTGTTTTATTCCGTTCACGTATGCCTCTGGGATGACAAAGGGCCTCCAAAGTTACGTGATGCTTTGCAAGAGGATATAATGGACTTTATAAAACAAGCTCAACTGGTAAGAGAAAAGGAGTTTATTTATAAATTAAAATCAAGACTGTACCTTCAATATCTTTTTTATATGTATTTATATGTGTATATATATATATATATATATATATATATATATATATGTTTTTTCCCTTTAGATTAAAGATTACACGTTTTTTTTTATACAATAGCACTTATACTAACTTACACACTAATTTACTCTAACTTAACCTAACCTACAACCTACAACTATTCCGCGCTCTCTCCCTACTCGCACTTGCTTGCTCCGCTATCTTCTCTGCCTATGGACTTCCGTTTCCGTTTACATTTTTTTTTCTTTTTTTTCTCACTCTGAATAATATCTTTTTTATATATTTTACTGAAATAATACAAATATTATACAAGGTTGTAAATTTTTACAGAGAGTTTTAGCGCATCAAGAAGAACAAGCATTATTGAAAGCATACATCGCCGAATGGAGAAAATTTTTTACCCAATGTAATTATTTACCAACACCATTTAGGCAACTAGAAACGTATCTCGCGGGAAAAACTAGTTCTTCCAGCACGCAGAAGAAAACCCAGCCCGACGACATTGTTAGAAAGGTAAAAGACTCAAATACATTTGGTACATGATATAATTAATATGTTGTAATATTTTGTAATAATTGAAATATTGTATGATCTTACTCCTCTTTTATACAGCTAATGTTGGATAGTTGGAACCAAAGTATATTCAATGAAATAAAACAAAAACTCCAAGATGCGGCTATGAGATTAGTACGAGCTGAAAGAAATGGCGAAGCGTTTGATTCTCAACTCGTTATTGGTGTCAGAGAATCTTATGGTAATAAATGAAACATCCATAAATTTATATATAGTAATTTTTTTTATTAATAATGGTATAATGTTCTAGTGAATTTGTGTTCAAATCCAACGGATAAACTTCAGATATATAGAGAAAATTTTGAAGCTGCGTATATACAAGCCACTGAAGCATTTTACTGGATAAAAGCTCCAGAATATCTGTCTATGCACGGTGTTGAAAATTATATGCGTTACGCCGATTTGAAATTAAGGGAAGAGGAGGCACGCGCTCAGAAATATTTGGAACCAAATTCCGCGAGTATGCAACGACTAACGGATTGTTGCGTGAAAGTGTTAGTTGCAACATTTAAACCAGCGATACTCGCTGAATGTCCACGGATGATTCAACATAATCAAACTGATAGTAAGTAATAAAAATTCACAATGTAATTTTTTATGTCTTATAGCGTTTTCTCTTGAGATACACTGGATGCAGCCTCGCACCGCACCAGTACATGTAAACGCTACACTCAGCTACACTAGAATGGTATACATCATGGTATTGTTGTGCTGTTCTTGCTTGATTTCTTATTTTTAAATTTTAAATGTCACTGGCTCTTTGAGACGGTGTAGCAAAATCCTTTGCACTTTGTGAATAAAATTTGCATTACACCGTAGCCATGGAAACACGCTACATTGTCTGAGTATTGCACTAGTGGGTGATGCAGCCAAGAGAAAACGCTAGTTTATGATTAATTTTACAATGCTGCTTCTATAATCGGTATTTATTAATATGAATAAATAATTGTAGAACTTCGTCTCATGCTGAAATTAATGGATAGAGTACCCGACGGCGTCAATCCTATGTTAAGAAATCTGGAAGAACATATCGCGAGCGCAGGTCTAGCGGATATGATGGCAGCTGTAGACGTTATCACTCAAGATTCAGAAAAATACGTGGAAAGACTGTTAGATCTTTTCCATAGATTTTCCATACTCGTTAAAGAGGCATTCGATGATGATCCACGGTTTCTTACAGCACGAGATAAAGCTTATAAGCTCGTTGTGAATGACGCCACGGTATTTAAGTTAGATTTGTCTACTCGGCAGGGCTCTGGAATCTGTTGCGCATCCATTTTAAATAATAGACCTATTACTAATAATAATGGACTAGCCGAATCAAAGTGTCCAGAACTCTTAGCAAATTTCTGTGATATGCTTCTTAGAAAAACACCACTCAGTAAGAAACTAACTACTGATGAAATCGAAAATAAATTGAAGGATGTGGTCAGTATACATAATGAGATGACTATATCCGTAGAAGTTAGAAATCAAATTTTTTCTGAGAAGTTTATTCTGTCTTGCATTTTTTTTAGTTGTTGGTGCTAAAATATGTTCAAAATAAAGACGTATTTATGCGTTATCATAAGGCGCATTTAACTAGACGATTAATATTAGATACGACAACGGATTCAGAAAAAGAAGAAAATATGGTAGATATGCTTCGTGAAGTTGGCATGCCCGCAGATTTTGTTAATAAATTAGCCCGTATGTTCCAAGATATTAAAGTATCTCAGGATCTGAATCAACAATTTAAGGAACAATGTCGAGCTGCTATTGCAGATAGCATAAATATTAAGGTAATATACTGTTTCTCGATAAATGTACATGTTCTCATTTAAAATTAGTATAAAAAAAAAGATGTTAAAGATATAAAGAGAATCTGCTATATTTTTTGTAGATTCTTAATGCAGGTGCGTGGGCCAGAGGTAGCGAACGCGTCACCGTAAGTTTGCCATTACAACTGGAAGACTATATTCCAGAAGTCGAAGAGTTTTATAAAAAAAAGCATAGTGGAAGGAAATTGCAATGGCATCATCACATGTCGAATGGCACGGTATATATACTTTACACATTAATAATTCTATCCGTATTCAGTACTTCAAAAATCCAAAACATGTTAATCTCAATGCATATTTCATGACGCGAATGTTTGCGAATGTTTCAGATAACATTTGCAAATAAGGTGGGACGATTTGATATAGATGTGACAACCTTCCAAATGGCAGTATTGTTTGCCTGGAATCAACGACCCAACGAAAAGATCTCTTACGAGAATCTCCGACTGGCTACTGAGCTTCCGGATCCCGAACTGAGACGGACTCTGTGGTCTTTGTGTGCCTTCCCAAAGTTAAAACGGCAACTTCTTTTGGTGGAACCGCATGCCGCTACTCCGAAAGATTTCGCGAACGATACAAGATTTTGGGTTAATCAAGAATTCGCTATTGTGTTAGTTTTTATTTTTATATTGATAAGAAATATGATATATTTCAAATTATAAATATGAATACATATTGTATATTTAATTGATTTGGCTTGATCATTTTTTCTAAGTTTAATATTCATGAGTTATAACATGCAACTTTTATATATATATATATATATATATATATATATA
>Ga0157364_1000027_pt1 | contig 47050 bp, 23 predicted proteins | sample AttsexASBM2_FD_111476 | JGI IMG/M metagenome (GOLD analysis project Ga0157364, IMG submission 111476) | Fungus gardens microbial communities from leaf cutter ant in Ribeirão Preto, State of São Paulo, Brazil - Atta sexdens ASBM2 | ecosystem: Host-associated > Fungi > Mycelium > Unclassified ...
CCCTTTTGCATTTCCCGCAGATCCGCTAGATTCAATCCGCTGAAATCGATTCTAAAGGACTCGCCTAGGATCCAGCGTACGTCAATTCGATTCTCCGTTGGATCCTTCGACGATCAACTTTCGTTTTATCGACCCCTCCCCCCTAGTCTTTCTGTGATTACCGCGGCGAAATTTATCGGTTGATTTAATACTGGCACACTAACGTGGAATGATTGCATCCGATTAACATTAATACGTGTTAATTAACATTAATATGTTTTGCATGTAATATCGGAGAATTATAATATGAACGACTAACAGAAACATGCACAACTAGATACATAACATTAGCATTTTAGCAATTCTAACGTAAATCTTATTTAAAGTATAATTAAGAAATATACGAGAAAATGCGAGAAAATGCCTGTTACTCTAATAATTTCAGGCGTAATAATCGAAAGATTATGTAAAATTCTTATCTCTAATACAAAATTTATTTATGATGTATCTATTACGAATTAATTCTATCTTATTTATAGCGGTTGTAAATAACGTGGTTTTATTTCTCTGTCTGTTTCAGGTGAGTCCATCATGATATTACTTGCGAGCCTTCAGCAAAAGTTCCTCACACCCCGTGATTGCGTAAATCAAGAATTTCCTGACTTCGCCATCATCGCGGTAATTTCTATCTCGCGGCGTGACTCGAGTATCGCGAGAAACAAGTGCAACGAAGTTTCACGGGCAAATCGCCGTGGATTTATCGCTCACTTGAGCAAGGGCTCTAATTATAGGGGTGCGTCGTTGGGGCATGCGCGATAAATAACGACCGGAAAATTAGCAGCAATTCATAGGAAATGGAAGGATCTACGACACTCTTTCGATCGGCCGGTTCATCGATCGGCTATAATCTGTCGGAAAGCAGCCGATACAAACAAACATCCCTTTCTCACATGTAATATTTGCTGCCACAATACAGACACAGTTAGGGATATATCGTGTAAAAATATCGCAGGCGGGACCAAGTTTTAATTGGACCTCTGGTTATAGAGAGTAATCGCCTTCTGCTGTTACTCTTTCATATCGGGTTTTAAAAGCAAGTATTTAAAACGCATGAAATTTAAATACGAAAAAAAGATCGTAATGTCGATTAACATTTCTACATGTTTTATATATATTTCATTATCTATATTTATATCAATGACTAATAAACAGAGGCGCACACACACATATATATATATATATTCTGCAAAGGTCTAATAATTATACGATCGCGATCGTAATTATCGATGTTCGCACTACACAATAAGTAGCGATCTAAAAACGAACACGAGTTAAAACGAAAGACGTGATTGGCGCGACAATAATTGAGAATCAAAGCTATTAATCGAATTATTTCTGATATTATGCTCGGTATCAATCTTGCGTGTTGCAATTCCATTTACGAGGTATTGCCATTACAAGGATCGTGCGTTAACTATCTCTCTTACGTAATCGATTGAGAATTAAAAAAATTAACAAGCGTGATTGACTTGGAGAAAAAATCAGAAACTATATATACACGAGGCTGATGCATACTATAGCTCTTCTTCTACCGAAGAAAGTTAATTTCTTTATGCGAGGGTTAATTTCAAGTTAATTCTTGATATTCGTATCGAGAGCCGAACTATCACGATGTTAAAATTAACGTTACGAGAAGAGATAGCCCCGGCAAGTAGAATAGATTCTCGACGAGATACGAGCGAGGCGTATTAAACCGAGAAATTCTTGACAACACGCGGTATTAAAAAGCCAAGTATTTATCGGGCCGAGAAGGTCTTAATTACAGATAGTCGCGGCGCGGCGCGGTGCGCGCGATAAATAACGATCGGAAAATAAGCGGGAATTAATAGGGAACGAGTGCGGGGCGCGATCGTGATCGGGGCCGGACGGGGCGAAGAAGGCGCTGTCTCGTGTGGCTGTGTGGTACACACACCAGCTATTATATCCAGCGCCAGTTGTTCCGGCTGTATTGTGCGCGGTAGTGACGACTGTTTCGCGCAGATAGCAGGTACGTATTTAAATGAGGAACGAACAGGAGGCGGCGCTCCGCTGGTGGAAGGATATAGCAGGAGGCGTGTGTGTTGTGTATACAGGGTGTCCAATTGGTTGTACTCGTTTACGGATTTAATGACGACTTTGTCTCAGCCAAAGCTCGACGAGGAACGGATTATAGCTGGAAATTGGCAATTTTAACGGCGCGAGTAAATAGCAAAACCTGACCTGCTTCAAGTTGACGAATTAAAATATCATTTTCAAGATTTGATTGTCGATTTCATATTAAATCTATTTTAATACCGAAACGTGAAACGAAACATTGCATAAGCTGTTAAAAATGGAGATGATTAAATTTTAAGATCGCAGATAAGTTCTGGTCCTTAAATTAGTTTCAAGAAAAACTGTTTCTTCAAGCTTACGTACGTGGAAAACTATGAAATATCGAGAAAGAAGATTGTACATTGTATATCATGGGAAGTCGATTCGAATTCCAAATTCACAACGGAGATAGGATGTGCCTTTTGTGGGACACCCTGTGTATATGGCTGCCCCGCCGGAGCAGATAGATCGTCGGCCCGATACCGCGTCCCGGGAGACTTTAATTATCATCGCGTACGGACTATTTATATGCCAGGAAGCACTTAAATAATATTTCTCGGAGTCGCGAGGAGAGACGGAGGCGGAGGCCTCGGGAGAGATCGGGAACGGGATATTGCGCTCTGCCACGGCTACCGAAGGTTCTGATCCACCCGGCAGATAACGGCCCGCCAGGAGTATCCGCACCGCGGAATACCGGACGGTGGGCGGAATCGACTTTTATCGGCCGGAAGTCGAAAACAATACGCGCGCGAAAGACGCTGCGAACCGAGAATATGCGTCGCGCCGCGCCAAGTAATCGCGTCTTCTACATAGGCGTGTCAACTTAACATAATTTTTCTTTCCAGAAAAATGATCATCCCCTTTCTTGCAAAACATAATTCAGCTCACTCATAAATTTTACATTTTACATAACTGATTGTTATTCGATATTATCTTTTCAAAATGATATGATCCAATCATGTTAATTTGAAAAAGAGTTAATTGAAAATTTGCGTTCAGTGTATCTATTAGATATTATTAAGATTGTGGAAATCAAATCTTATCGTAGATGAAATTTTAACAAGATGGAACTTGATGGGAATTTTCTGAATAAAATGACCAATTATGTTAAATTAAGAAACATTAATTGAAGATTTGCGTCCAGTGAATCTTTTAGATTGTGGAAATAAAGTCTTTTTGTAGGCAAAATTTCAGCAAGAAGGATTTAAAGGAACTCAATGGAAATTACTCACGGATGTTTTAGAAAACGAGATGTTAAAGTTTAAGTCAGCGCGGTACTTGAATCACGATGTAATTGCAGTTAGAGGTAATTTATATTTTCGAGAACACGCTTGTGCAATGTAGGTTCAGTAATAAATGGTAATGATGATTAAAGGGTACTGTAAGGATAATGATGATTAAAGAGTATTATAAGAGATCCAGATGTTCTAATGATCGATGGACTACTCCTAATTCTTAATCTTTGATCGCACAAATTACGCTGAAACATATCTAATATAAATATCGAAAGTGTACGCGGGATGTGAAGTAACACGATAGATATAATAAATCAGATACGGTAACGCTGAGAACGCATTTACCGAGTATGTTCGCTCCTCTAAGCGATACTTGAAAATTCGAGGCTTGCAAGCATCATTATCATAATTCCACGTTTTACTTCTCGCGATTATACCGCGCTTACCGCGTAATTTCATGCGCGAATAATGACGTGTTTACCTTACTAATATATTATATAATCGCCTCATGATTTATTACAATATCCGGGAACAAAGCTGAGAATCGGAGCGCGCTTCGCCAACAGCCCGTTCCATAATTTAATCCGGAGCAACGTATACATATATATATATATATATATATATATATATATATATATATATAAAATCCAACTTGAGGAACTAACGTGGAAAAAAAGTCCAGACGGATTGTAATATTCGCAAACTAATTATGATTCTGAAGGATACATGGAAATGATGAAAAACGTCAACCGTCCATACCCTTATTTATCCTATATTTATATAAAAATCACATCAACAACATTTTCTACATTGAAACTATATATGTTAGCTATATATGTTTTTCATTTTTTAATATACTTTAACAAAAATAAATTAAACTAGATAATCATCGCATTATGATTAATTCAAGAAGCGCCAAATATAATCGAGGTACCTAATAATATTTCTACGTAAATATATTTTTTAGTTGAATAAAACTGTACGCTAAATTACTGTCGGAATCTTGAAACGAAATCATAAACTGAAGCTGAAATAATAATATCGCAAATTAGATTGATTGTCAATTTAATAATGCTAATAAAAGCATCTTAAAATGTTGCAAAGAATTTATTGAAAAATATCATCTCAACCAGAGTTTGAAGAGCTTCAACAAATTTCTGTACTCAGAAAATAGATTTTAAATTTCTCCAGATTTCTTCTGTGTACTTTGACTTACGTTATTTCGCGCGTTTCACAGATACAAAACTTACAAATTGATTCAATATCATTTCAGAAATCAATCTCCGCGCACTTTGATCTGTATTTACGTGTAGGGCGTCGCAAAAAATATCGCCCTTAGCTTCGTCTGCAAATTTGCCCTCCGATCCATCTGTACGATCCATCATATCAACTATACGAGATAGATTCCACGCGTGATCGATGGATCGTATCTCTGGGCAATTATCGCCGTGGTCGAAGGTGGTCGTCACGGGCGTTAACTGAGAAACAAAGCCCGACAAAAGCCGAATGTGACGGCATTAGCAGACAGAGATAGAGAGGAGTGAAAGACACAGAGAGGAAGAGGCGCGTTGCACCAGAAAGGTTTCCTCCATTGAAAATATTTTTTTTACTATACGATTAAAGAAAAAAATTTCTTTTGATTTGAACATCATATTTTTAATGAAATAAATTTATTTTTATCTGATTTGATGAAAAATGATGTTCAAATCAAAGAAATGACGTTCAAATTAAGGAAATTTTTTTCTTTAACCGTACAGCAAAGAAACATTTCTTTGAATCGAAGAAATTTTTTTCTCTCTGGGTGTGGAGAAAGGAAAATGCAAAACGGGACACGAAAGTTTGGCATTGATCGCCGTCGACGCAAGATCCATAATGCTTCTTGCAGAAATCACAGGATATCTTTCTCGGCGTATACCTATGTCTCTAGACAGCGTTCTCAAACGGAACGGAATTGCAAAGTGCGGAAGAGGCCCATTAGCAAACACAATCAACGTACGCAGCTAATAATTATTGCTATCTGTTACCAATCGCAAGTTTATGCTAATATTCGCGCTACGGGCGTTAAAAGCCGCATCATTGTATTTCATGGCGAGAGGTGGCTTTTCACGGCCGCTAACCGGAATTCTTTTTTTATATACTTATCTAGATACCGAGTCCAAGCGAAGGTATTTCCCGCGCACGCTCACGCTCATTTTTTTTACACTTAGAGAAGAAAACAATGCTAGCGACTATAAAGATGACAACAAGTTTTATATGTAAAATTAATGTAAATAGTTGAATAAACCATTTTAATTATTGCAATAATTATTGCAATTATAAAATAGTGTATTCAACTATGTAAATTAATTAAATTTATTCAATTGTATACATTAATTTTATATATAAAACTTGTATAGTTTAGTTATCTCTTTATCTTTATAGCTACCATTACGTGTTTTTCTTAGTACCCGATCGTGATGTTTAAAGGTTAGCAAATCGCTCCGTTTAAACAGGTTCCTTAACGCGATAACGATTGAAAGGGAGAGAGAGAAAAAGAGAGAGAGAGAGAGAGAGAGAGAGAGAGAGAGAGAGAAAGCGAGAAAAAAATCGCTCGTTTAAACACGCAGCGTTCATGCGCGCAGTGCTTATCGCGCTAGTGCGGAAAAAAACATCATGCGCGATAAAGCCGAGCCTTTTCGCCCCAGTAATTAAGCGCGAGGCACGATTTAAAGACGCCGTTCTCGCGAAACAATAACGTATTCTCGATTCACAGTGATTTGAGAGAACTTTATTATACCACGTTTAATCTTAAGTTATCGGGATCAATGAAGGGTAATAACAACACACGGATTTTAAAAAGGTTCACGTTTTAACTTGTAATAGAAACACATTTTTTCACACAGGAGCTAAAGGAGTATATGAGGTCGGCAAAAGTTTTTTATTATTAGTTTTAAAAGTTTTAAAATGTTCAACCAAATAAAAAATTGCAACACTTGAACTTAGCATAAAATATGATAGGATAATTAACTTATATGATTAGAACGAAACTGTGAAAAATAAGATTATGAATAAAATTATTTTAAATCAATACATTATTTAATCTTTCCGTCAACATATGAATATCTATTTCAAATTTTAAACAATAAAAGTTTTCATGCTTTTATGAGAATTTTGTTATGGCGTTTCAAAAACCCCATCTTTTACACACAACAAATAACAATATTATATGAACTTTATTTCATTTTTACTTTTACATTTTTAATGGAAACGATAGTAAAAAAAAAAAATCATGCATTAACAGAAGGACTAAATATTAGGAAAACGTTCAAAGTTACATGGATCTATATGTTCCAATTATAGGTTTCAATTAAAGAAACCTGAGACAAAGTCGATTCCGAGATTCCGTTATTCTCCGGACCACCCTATACACTCCGTCGTCGCGAGGGCAATAGCTACTTTACGTATGTACAATACGTACGACGTATGTACAATACGTAGCTTATGATTCAGTCGCGCTATACATAGCAGTCTACCCCTCGGCGGCAAGCCGCCGTTGTTCGATCATAAAGTGCATTGCCTTCCTGCCTTCCTACCTAGCTTCTCGCTTCCCGCCAATCTCGGGACGAGTCGCCTTGTGAATTACCGCCTTACGTCCCCGCGATGCGTGTATCGACGCAGGGGTTTGTCGAGGTTGATACCATTGTTCATCGATAGCGCGATGTATAAGCTCCTCTGACATTTATATTTTTATACTCAGCATATATTTTCTCTTTTTTTATGTATTTAATATATTCGCATTTATTTTTTTATATTCATATTTTCTCTTTTTTTATGTATTTAATATATTCCTCGGAGAAGAAAAAGGAGGATCATCTCAAAATTATTTTGCTTCTACAGCCTTGGTCATAATGTATAAAGCACTTCCATAAGCAGACATAAATATTTTATATCTAACGAAAAATATTAGGTGTGGGAAAAATAATAAATTAAAAAACATAGTTTTATTGAAAAATAATATTTATTTTTGTAAGAATTTAAAAAAATTTTTGCAAGAATATTAAAAAAATTTTCCCATTTATGACTTTTATTCTCCTTATTCAAGAAAATAAAACTAATAAAAATAATAAACTGAAGATGCTTCATAAGGTGCTTAAGACCAAGGCTGTATTGCAATGATCCGTGCGTTTGGTTATGGATATTATAACATCACAAATATAATTTGAATTAATGTATGAGAGAATGAGACATTCGCGATTCCCGTGAGACGGGAAACATTTGGTAGACAGTGCCGACAATCTGCCGCTTCGAACGGGTTCGATGAAAAATTCACTTTCTCCGAGACAGTGCGAATATGCCAAAACCGTCGGGGATGATTAACGCTCAGTCCGTTAATAGACTACCTGGAGACTACCGCCGACAAACCGAGTTACAGTAATTGAGACACGAAGAGCTAGAAATGGTGGGCATGTTAAGTCGCGAGACTTACATGGCGCGAAAATCCGCAAAAGTAATCGGTATTCGAGCAATTTATTTCTGAACGTCTTCCATTTCGATGTAAAATTAACGTTAACCTTCTTTTTAGAGAAAATATAAGTCGCTGAGGGAAATGCAGATAACCTGTATGAATTACGAATCCACTTTTATCATTTCTTATTGATCCGTTTACCTTTAAATGCTGAAATTAACACTTAAAAAAAATTAACAGTACATGATGATCAAATAATTAAGCCAGTACATTGAAACCTAGAGCTTAGTACTAGTAATATTTTTATGTAAATTTTAAATACATTTTTCAATTATGTAAACTGCGCGCAGATTATTTTTGGGCTTGAAACGCAATCATAAATTGAAGCTGAAATAATAATAACATAAATTAAATTGATCGTCAACTTAATAATAATATTAATAAGCACCTTGAAACACTTCAAACTTTTAACTTATTGCGAAAAATATTATTCCAGGCAGGATTTGAACCTGGAACCTCCAGAACTATCCAACTAAATTCTGTAATTTTTAATGATCCTATCATTATCGTTACAAAGATGTAATATAAACAGGTAAAAAAATTGTGTAACAATAATGATATAACAATAATGATATTGTTATTAAGGGGCAATCTATAATAAATTGCAGACACCCTGTTGCCAGTTGCAATACTCCGCGACAGCTAATCAGAAGTTATCACTAATTACTATTGACACTTCTTATTAGCTGTTACGAAGCATTACGACTGGCGACGGTGTATTTGCAACTTATTCTATAGTAGATCACTAAGAGTTGCAGAATTTAGCTTCAAATGTCTTTATCAATTCGGACTGAGGTTTTTCAGTTTTTAGTTAAGAATTTCAGAATTTAATCTTATTTAATCTTAATGTAAAAATCAAATTTTTTGTAGATATGCTTTCTCTCTCTCTCTCTCTCCCTCTCTTTCTCTCTCTTTCTCTCTCTGTGTGTGTGTGTGTGTGTGTGTGTGTGTGTGTGTGTGTGTGTGTGTGTGTGTGTGTGTGTGTGTGTGTGTAAATATAAAGATTATCGAAAAGGTTAATTCGAGAGACCCCCAGCCGAGGCCTATAAGCGCGGAAACAAGCCGGCGTCTTGGCGGCGCGCGTCGTAAAATGTTTAGTTATTCGTCACCATTTATATCGGCGTAACGGACGTGTACGTGCGGGCCGCGTGTCGCAGCCAGAAATAATCTATGAGTAATTTCTGCCAGGTCGCAATAATAGCTGCGGCCAGAGCGATTACACGGCTGTCAGGTAAAAGCGCAGGCCATGGCAGCGGTGGCAAATCGCGATTATTATACCCATGGCCCCAACAGCATGGCTTTTTGCGAGATATATATTTTGAGGATAGCGAGGAAAAGGTCCCGCGATGTCGAATTACGAATTTGCCGATAAAAAAAAAGAATTGTCCCGATGGCACGATAGTTAGATATAACTTGATTTCTTTTTTCTGCAAAGTTTTACTTACGAATTTACGAAATATACGTTTCTTTATTTTTCCTTTTACGAGACACTCACAAAACTGATGAATATAAAATTGAAGTCGCGAACGTAGAGATATTTCGATAACATTTGCGATATTCGAGAGTACCGATGTATTTGCCGCACGTTTAAAGCTAAATTTAGTTAAATTTAAATTTAGTTAAAAGCCGTCTGGCGGAATTTATGTCGCAAGAATGAAGAGAAACACATTGTATGATATGTGAGATTTAAAAACGAGGAGATTCAATCTCGTATTATTATTTTCAGATCATAATTCTTGTGTTATAAATATATGAATGACTTATCTTTGGCCTTTCACCGTGTGCGATTTTCTTCAAGAATATGGGCCCAGATTGAAGTAGCGATGATGTAATCGCATGAGACATAATGTCTTTAAGCGAAAGACCGAAAGCACTCATATTTATGACACATTCAGAAAATGAATTGGGACGTTAATTTGATTGACGTGCAATAGTAAGAAATTAGAACCTGAAAACAATAATTATTAATAATTGTATAGATTTAAATATCGGATGGAACTTTAAAGCACAATGTACAGGTACAAAAAGAAAATTTGATTAACCACAGTTAGCGTTGATTAACGTTGAAAATTATCACAATGCAGAAATTAAATCGAGATAAATTAGATCAAATAAAATTAAATTTAGTTAAATTCCTGATATAAGCGGCTCCATAAACGCGCTACTCCAATCTCGTGTAATATGTTAGCATTAACTCCTCGTGTCCAGGTTTGTCATGATTCGCCCCTCGCTGAATCTTACTGTTTCATGGAAATTATTATAGTTTGACGATAGCACTGCGATTTTTATCGAAAAGTATAGTTAACGGGCAGTTCTTCTCTTTCTTCTCTCCGCAGCGCCGGGAAAGGCGGCACACGAGCGAGGCGAGTCCGTAATTATTGATACATCATGGGTGCGCGCACGAGGAGGAGAAGTTTGCAAGTAATTTAGTAACTTTGGATCTTATAGCGCGCGCGTCGAGTTATAGCTCAACTTAGTTACTATTGCAGAAACGACTCCGCCGAATATAACGCGCGGAGCGAGCAGTTCGATATTAAATAAAAAGAAAAAAAAGGGGGGGGGAAGAAAAGAAATGAAGAAAGGAGGAAAAAAAAGGGGCAGGACGAAGAGAAGCGAGAGAGAATCGCCTTCCAACAATAATAACGGCTGCGCCGGCGGTAACTTTGTATTATGTGGAAGACGGCGATAAATTTTCGAAAGTTCGCAAGACAATTCCGCGGCGGAATTGCCGCGGCGCGGCGGCTGACTACGGCTGCTTGCGAGCGAGCAAAGCGCGAAATGCGCTCGCGCTCGGGCGGAAAACAATAATTATCGAAATTCATTTAATCGCAATTTAACGAACTCGATGTCGAAATTAAATTATTTAACTTTAATTTCATTCGGTTACGATTCTCGTAAGTTCGTAGCAATATATAAAATCTATACAAATACGGCTAGATTAAATTTTCATTCGCGTATAATTTGTAAGCGCGCGCGAACGCTCTCCCCCCCCCCGCCTCTCTCTCTCTCTCTCTCTCTCTTTTTCTCGTACGCACACAGACACACACTCTGTGGTATCGAATTTGTGTAAATTAAAATAGATTAAATTTGCGCAAAAACGCATACCCGCTGCGTTCGCGCGACGTCGCGCCCGCGTTAACACTTAAACAACGAGTAGCGCAAATTGAATTGAATTTCAATTTCTTTGCGCGACACCGATCGACGTAATTAATTCAATTCTGATCACACATAAATAATTGCGCTCGCGCGGTTTGCCGAAATGGTTGATTGTAAGAGAACTTTTTTGTTTCATTTCGACGATTATATCACTTAAGTCTGGTTGCAATCGTAGCTGTTTGATCATCCCTTATCTCATCTTTATACAAATAAGACTGTTATTGTTTCCCTCTGCGTATTATTGAGAGAATGTAATCTATGTAGAATCGGCGAATCGCTAAACAAATCCTTAGAAATAATAATACTGAAAGATGTAACTACTTATATTTTGAATATTAAAAGCACCATTGTTCAACTCGTTACCTTTCTGTAGGAATTAAATTGGATTTTTGTAAGGGATCCTCACCGCGACCTCCTTGCCGCTTGCTTATTTTAAATTAAAGGCTCTATTTCGACTTGGATCTTCCAAAGAAACTCCATGTGCGTGTGTCCTCACAGAAAAATTCCTGACATCGCCTGTATGCCGCGAGTTCTCTTCACCGGGATTAATTAGACGATGCGTGCGGTAGGAAATCACTTGCGTGCGAGCGAAATGATGGTCCCTCCCGCGAAATGTGAAATAGCTCGCATTCTGATCGAGATCACTCCTGTCGTCACGCGTAAATCCCAAACATGGACGTTTCTTTTCTGCGGCTAGACGAAGCCGCATTCTCTTTTTTATTCTTGACGCGATGCAAATTACAAACGTGCGTACACTTGAGCGCAAAAACTAAAGCACGGGATAATTATCGTTTCTAGGGAAATTCTAGGGAAATTGTGTATTTTATTAATGATTCTCACGAAGTCGCAGTTATTCGTAAAAGCAATCAAACTTTTAGAAAGTTCATAAAAGATTTTAATAAAAAAGAAAAGGACATGAAAAATGGAGAACACAAAAACGTATTATACATCGTCGCTTACTTAAAAAAATAATTCAAAAAACATAATTTTCGAGTTATTACCATGAATTAGTTAGGTATAAACGTTAAATTATCAATCACTGAACATGAACTTATAACTTAATTTCATAAAAAGTCATCAAAACATCACAAGAGTGATTTAAAAAAAAAATTTTACTCGTAAAGAATAATTTTTTATGAAACGGAAATAATTAAAATAACGTGTGATCATGTGATTGAGAATATATTCTTTTTTGCCGATATTTGATTGGTCAATTTTCTGTCAAGTCGAAAAACATTTTTTCTCTTTTTGAACAAATTTAATCTTTTTTAATTATATTACTTTTGAAATAAGAAAAATACGTATACATTCTTCATCTTGCACATTATTTCAAAAAAACATTCAAGTAATGTATATTTTAAGCTAATATTATTGTCAGTAATATTATTACAAAATAATAATTATTTAATAATTTCATAGGTCGTCACAACTTGCAATTATTTTTAGGTTAAAATCAGACAAGTAAAAAAATGCAAAAGCAGGAAAGTGCAATTTTATTATAGGAAACATGTAGTATCATGAATTAGTTAATATTACTTTCATTTCGCGCAAACATAAACGAAACGAGTGCATATATTTTAATTTGTCTACTTGTCCATTCGGATTCTTATCCATCACACATGGTTCAGTGTTATTTAATCACTGAACCATTTAACTATCGCATATAACCAGCCGTCTGTTTCGGCGGCGTTCTTGGCAACACGCGCGTGCTTTTGCGAGCAAGTGTACCACCCGCGCAGCGTACTTACTGCGGGCGCGGCTGTACGCCCGCGTTCTCCTTTCAGCCGGGGGGTAGATCGTGGACGATATTTCATTCGATATTGCAGCCCCGGCATTATTTCTCTATTTCAGTAGCCGGCCCGGCGCGCCGGAGAATAAATTGTTTAATTTATATTAAAAAATAAATAGAGCCGGGCGAGAGAGGGAAGGAGAGAGAGCGAGCGGGCGAGCCCGCGCCGCGGACGGCCCCAGAAATATTACTTTTAATATTAGCATTCACCCCCGCCGTGTCCCACCCTCTCCTCTCTCTCCCGTCTCATGTCCGCTGCAACTTCTCCCTCCTGAGCGATGCAACCCGCTCACTTCCTCCCAGCCGCCCTGTAGTCCTCTTGCTCTCTTTCCGATTCGCGGCTCTCGCCGAGCAACGACGCGCGACATGTTACGCACGCGAGGCGACGACGGACCGGCAACCGGATGAGAGAAAAAAGAAACGCAGGAATAAAAAAAAGGGGATAGGAAGAGGGAGAAGGCGAAGCACGTTACGTCAGCGACAAATTAGAAGAGAATGGGAAATTTATTGCGGCGGCTCTTATACGCGGCGCGCATCGTTTCATCCCCTATATCATGAAAGACGACGCCTGTTAAATGCGATCGATCGGGGATCTTCCTTCGGCTTGTAATAAAATATTTAATACCGGAGAGTTACAGGATCCGGTCGAGTCAAGCATCGAGAGTGTGAACGGAAAGCCAACGTTCGTTAATCAGTTACGAAACTCTTTGAAATAGCGAAGAACGGAATCTACGACCAATTGTGCTTGTAGCACTTATATATTCTACAGCATTTTATGAATATCAATAATCAATGTAATTTGCGATATTATTTTAGCTTCAGTTTACATTGAGTTTCGAGTAATTCGACAGTAATCACGCAGTTTATAGATATAACTGAAAAAGTTGTATAAAAATATTATTATTAGCTCTAATTATAGGATCCAATTTCCACCATATTTAGAGCTTCTTACTTATTTGTGTTAATCACATAGCGGCCCACTGAGAAAAATTTCTGATCGGAAAATGGAACTAGAAAATTCTAATCATATCAATCAGAATTCCAATTAATACAATCTACTCTTTTTTCAGTGTAGCTTAATGCATTATTGCATCAACATGAATAAGCAAAGAAGACTATATTCAATCAAAGGAGATCTTTGGTATTTGATATTTTTGTGTGAATCTTTACAATTTCTAGTTCACTTTACGCAAACTGCTTAAAAATTTTAGACAAGTCCAGTTTGACCGAATATGATCTTCTTTGCTTATTTGTGGTAAACATTTCTTGATTGAGTTTTACTAATATTATTTACTATGTGTATGTATATATATATTATATATAATTAAAGGAAAACGTCTTATTAATCCAAGATATCGATCGAGCAAACATCGAAGAATCGTTCGCCTAAAGCGCCTCTATATTCGCTCGTCCATGGCTCTAAATCGGAAAGGCCGCCGCATGAGATCCGTTATAGCACAGCCGCTTACGGCATGGTTAATAAATTACGAAAGACGTTTCAAATGTAGCGTAAAATGTAGGTTACCAGCCCCATCCCCTTTATTCCCCCGTCCTCAACCCTTGCGGAACTCCGACACTGCCTACCAGAGCCCACCAACCTACCTACCGACGTTACCATCCTCCCGCTACCCCTTCCCACGTCCATCCCATCCTCACAGTTACCCCTATGGAAACTCCCGGCCCTCTCTCGTCCTTCTTCTATCTTCTCCCCTGGCCCCCGTTCCGTCCCCTTCCTCTCTATGCAGCCGCCCTCGCCCTCCTGTATAATGTACGGAGCGAGCGAGCGAGATGAATGGCAAGATGGCGACGAATATTTCATGAGACGCATTAATATTGCAACGTCTCATCTCACGGATGTATCGGGGTAACATAATGCCCCGCTATAGATAGCTCCTTATTAAACCAAGACGTGCCGCACAACGAGCGTTGAGCAACGTTCTATCTATAATGCCGGCCGCCCGCTCGACAAAATCCCCGTCGTTTTTCGTCCAACCGATCCAGTCAACGGAACAACAGCAGCGTCTGTCTGTACTTTGTCTGCTCGTCGTCTGCATGACTGCGTATCTCGCCATGACCGCGATCTTCATCATGCGCTCGCGCACCAATTCTAACATTCTGAAGAAGTAAACTCATTCGGGATCATCATTTTCATGTGAATCCACAGAAGGTCAGAAATAATAAAATAAAAACTTCGACCATAGATATTATTAATTTTTTTTTTTTTTGGATTAATCTTATACGGAAAGAATGATTTTGTATTTAAAAATTTAAGTAATACAGATTTAAGTAGTACAGATCTGAAAAAAATTTTGTTGCATGATGAACAATGCTACAAAAAGTTTGATATTTTATTTCGAAAAAAAGTCTGCTTGTATTAATTCTAGTTGAAAATGCCTACGACAAATCAGAATTTTCTGATTGAGAATCTATTACAATTCTAGTTGAGATATTAACTATATTCTTGATTGATATAATTAGTAGATTCTGATTTGTTCATTTTCAGAAGTTTTTTTCGGTATAAGCAATTTGAGAGTCCTATATATAATTATTTTCATAGTCCAATAACATTTATTTTCAGATCTGTATCTACTTGAATTTTAGATCTTCAACAACTGTTCTTTCCATACAGCATCTGTGCTTTATTAAAAAGACAGCAATATTGAATCGTATCAGCATTTCTTTCCAACTTGATACTTGTGTGAGAGAGAGAGAGAGAGAGAGAGAGAGAGAAAGAGAGAGAGAAAGAGATGCAACTCAAGCTACTCTTTCTAAACTGATAGTGACAACTTCATAGGAATACGCAGCCTATACTTAGTATTATGTCTATGACCATGACAATACCATTCAGCTGCGAACTAAAACTATAATTTTTTATGAAACAATGTAGATAACAGGATTTCTTAAGAAAATCGATTAGAAAAGTCTTTCGATTCATCATAGTTCAATTTTATAAATTATGTTTGTTTTTTTAATTTATCTTAAATTGTTTTTTTTTATTTTGCAAAATTAGCTTCTCAATTCATAAGTTTAGGGATTCAGGGTTCAAATTATGGAATGGGATGTTAAATAAATTATCAAATTTATGAAAAGATTATTCGTATGGCGCGTCGAAAATGACAGACAAATCATCTAATTTCGTCGTTTCGGATAATGCTACGAATAATATCTGTCTACATAATTAGTAGCTGTTTGTGTTTACTCTAAAAATAGCATTAGAATCATACTGTCGTCTGTAAAAATATGTAACTCGCCGATGATCCTGCTCGCTTTTTATCGCGGAAGACTCCTAGTTGTTCTAGCAAGAATCGATATTACGCCGATATCACTCGCATTCTGGCACCGAATGAATAAAGGCATACCGATGCTTTATTTCATCCTCGGCGTTTCTACATGGAACACATGCGCGACAAGGTCAACCACCTTCTCGCCGACGAGATTCGGGGAGGAGGGGAGGGGGGGGGATAGATGAAAAGTCGATAATGAGACGATGTTAAGAGATCGCCGCTTAACGCCGCGAGATTTTAAATTAGAATGCTCCTCATAATCGCGATATCAAGGAAACGTCAATTAACAATTGCATCACGATCCGAGGAGTTTTAAGGACTAACAGTGTTAGGCATCGTTAATTATTTGTTTTTTCGCCTTGTTAAAAATATCCTCTTGCGCGATGTACTCTTCGACGCAGATATAATAATAGCAAATAGTTATTCCAAAATTTATTGTCCATCTTCCCCGCTCTTCCACTTATCATTTATTTCACATATTTCTCTAGTGATATTTTTTTTTTTTTTTTTTTCGAAAAATCTTTCCTAAAACACTGTGTTAATCAAGAAAAAAATATTAGTTGATTAATTACCTTTTTTTTATCTTTCTTCGCGTGTCTTTTTGTACACGACCAATATTGCTAAAGTATCTAAAAAAGCTATCTAAAAATTTAGCTATATAAACAAATTTAAAAATAATGTGATTGAATCATTAAAATAATTTTGTAGGAAACTCAAACATGATGAGAGCAATGCTGTAAAAAAATTGTAGTAACCAGATTGAGCGTCCTTCATAATTATTTTGGTTAGTCCAATAAAATTTCTTTTCAGATCTGTATTTACTTGAACTTTGAAATATTTAAGCAAAACCGTTCTTTTTGTGTACAAAGCACTCACAAAATGACGCGAACTTTCTGTACCTCGTACAAAATAAATTAAAAATCAATTATATTAAAAAAAATAATATTTATAACCATTTAAATTTTGTTAGTCCATTAGCTTTTATTGCCACCTTTGTCAAGAAGAAAATGCAATAAATTGAGAATGTTTTATATATTTATGGTTGTATAATCGAATACAAATTTTTCTAAAAAATTAATGGGCAAGTCTCCTTAATTTTCCTCCTACCCTCTTTTTTAAAGTTAATTAAAGTATAGTAAATTACACCGTGTTACTATCACGCCTAATTTTATAGATGGATATGTTGAACAATTAGAAGAGCAGTAATATTCTTATAACGGTTCTCTCGACATACAGTTTTCCCGGATAAGGAAATGCTCACGAGAGCGTAGATCATCTGAACGATATTTCGAAGGATACGCACGTCAAACATCACGTAGCAGCAGACGTTCCTTTTTCTCAACTGGACGAATTATCGACATTATTACGCGGTTGCGCGGCTGAAGTGTGCGTTATTTCGCCGGCCGGAACGAACTTTGCTATTAGCCGCGGAACGAGATGAGAGGTAGAGGGGAGAAGGAGTACGCGGCGGGACGAGGGGGCGAAACTGGCCGCGTAATGTATTACCGGACAGAAATAGATTATTGGAAACGTTATCAAAGTTATAAACATTCCTTGCCGTTAATATTGCAATCCTGTGACGTTGAGCCATCGCACCGTCGGCCGTCGCTATTAATACCTCCACCCGCTATTCCCCCTGTCCCTCTCTTTCCACCTCTCCCTCCCCCTCTCCCCCTCCCTCTCCCCTTGCCATCCTATCTGTCCACCTTCCTCTCCCGCAAACCCCTCACCGTCATCCTGTTTCTCGAACTCCCTACGTCGCTACGTAATGGAGTGTACGGGGTGTCCTGCCTGTACCGGATGTCTCTTTAGATCTGAATTCTTTGGCCAACTTGAATGCGAATTCTTCTTCACAAAGATTTTGAAACGAGAAAGCATTTTCTCACGATTCATTAATTTCCGACATATTTTCATCACCGAGACATTCGATTCGCGATCTAAATTTTTATTGATCTTTCCCACACTGATAAGAATGCTCTAATCTTGTTTTCAATATCTTATCCATTTTTAATTTCTAAATTTTACTTTTCTGCTTACCTGCCTTACGAAGAGCGAAGATAGGATTTATAATTGGACCAAGTAGAAAAAGGAGATTTAAACCCTCCACTAATTATATTATACAATATATATCTCTCTGCTAGTCTCAAAGAGTTCTTTCTTTCTACGAAATACAATAAATCTCTGTTCGTCATGCGGACAAACCGACATATCGACGAGACACCCTGTAGATGCACCGCGCCGCGATATGGACTCGCACGTGATAGATGCCGAGGCTGTCTTACCTTTCTCGCGCGGCGCGAAATATATGGACAATCATCCGTCAGCCGTCCCGGCGAATACGCGGGAAAAAAAGGATGGCGAGGAAGGAACGCGCGCCACGGGGGCGCCTAATGCGGCGAAATTAATTACCGTACCGTTGCGCGTACGTACACACCGATAAAACGAGATCGAGCGAGGTCTCGAACCTCAACAGCCTCGGTGGCGACCGAGGAGATCTTTCTCCTCGGACCTACCTCATCGCGAAAACGCTCGATAACGATTCGATAAGTCGTCGATCGATATACCTGCCTATTACATAAAATCATCGTGCTGTCATAAAAGTAATGTATCGAACGGAAACGTTCCGCTCCCTCTCTCTGGAAAGTTGTTATTAGCGAGTGGGCTTCGCGAATCTAGCCGTAGATCTCGAAATCGACACTGGGATTACGAGGATCAATGCACCGCGTGCCGATGGAGAACATCGATCCGCACCGATCGGGAACTAACGACGTGGAGCACTCACACAGTTCAAAACGTATAAGTTCTCTTCTTACTTCCTATCAGGAGATGCCCGTTTAATGAGACGAGCATTCAACGAAGTCTACGCACGCCTTTCGCGAAACATCCGATCATTATCGCATTTTTCATTGCGTCATTGGCATCTATTATTGCGATCAGGATTATTAAGAACGACAAAAATTTTTGAAAGTGAGGATCTTCTTTACCATTTCTTATTGTTAGTTCAATACATTTAGATCTGGCAAGTCATGATAATATTTGCTTGATATAAAAGTTCTGTAATCTGTATTTGAAATTAGAGGCAAATTATCTGTATGAAATCAGAGGCTACATAATAAATTAGATTACACGAAGAGATACCGTTAAGTTCTTGGAATTAGTCTTAGACATCTAATTCTGTACGATACCGTTTTACATAAATAAATGCATGTATGTGCGTGAGATACTGATGCAATATATATGCAATAATGTGTTGATGACACGTAAATAATACGTATATTATAAGTACCAATTAATAAAGTAAGTTTTTCTTTAAGATTCTCTTAAGGTTCAGAAATTTAATGGAAAGCACAAACTATATACATTAGTTCTTTCAATTTTTATAAAAATTCTTCAGCTCTGATATTGAGGCAAAATTTGGTCCCCCCTCCCCTCCCCCAATTAGCTTGTTTTAAAGATTTTAAAATACGAGAAGTGTCCAAATTTAAATTATGATTCAATAATTACTCTCTAAATTTCTCGGAGTGAAATCTCATTCCAAAAAAATGAAAATCTGCCATTCTTATTTAAGAATATTGCAAATATTTTCATTCATTTCAATAATGGCAGTATTTTATTTCTTTTGGAGAGAGATTTTACTCCAAGAAATTCAGAGAGTATACAAAAGAAAACAATGTAAATCATATTATTTTTCAACATATAGTCTCCTCGATTTTCAATATACTGGCCATCGTCTCGATAGCTTTTGTATTCCTCGAGAAAAAAGTCTTTTGGCTGCTACTCACTCTCGAACATTTGTAATGACTTCTTCATTAAACTTTTTTCAATCCTCTTTGAAGGCTTTACTTCATTTATATACATTAATATTGTCAAATATTGGTGTGTATAAATAAAGTAAATCTTCAAAGAGAACCGAAAAAATTTACTTCTAATGAAGAGGATATCACATTATATGATCGAGACTAAGTAACTCGCAATGAAAAATTTTTTTCTTCGAAGAACACAAAATCTGGAACAATGTGGTGCCTATATATTGAAAACGAAAGGGAAACTATATTGAAATGATAATATGACTTATATTGATATACATATTGATATCTTTTTTTTATTATCTATTTATAATTATTATGCTTCTCGTATCATTCCGAAAATGATTCACGTCTTATTCTTAACTGATTTATCTACAGTGATCAAAAAAGAAGTAAGTGGTTAAATTCGAGGAACAGAAACAGAAATAGGAGAGAGAGAGAGAGAGAGAGAGAGAGAGAGAGAGAGTTTGTGTATGTGTGAGAGAGAGAGAGGGAGGAAAGCTACTGTGAGAGAAACGCGGTATAAAGTGCAATCAAACATTGATCGCACGATGCAGGAACCTCTTGCCTCTTGGTGGGTACCTACGTGCGTATCGAATGCATACCATGGGGTTGCATCGCGCATGCATGCGAGGCCGTGTTTGTGTTTTGAGGGGAAACGCCACCGCCCCTCTCCCCTTTCCCCGGTTCCCTCCTGCTCCCCCGTCCACCCCGGCAAGCAACCAAGGAATCGATAGACTGCGTAACTGAGGCACAGGCACGTACGAATAATGCCGCGGTGGTGGCCTCCCCTTTCGAGAGGACGATCCAGGCCGATCGCGTTTTGCTAATATTGCCGCCTGCCAGTCCGATCCTTGCGATTTCATTGTTCACCACCACTGCGTCCGCGGAAATGCGATCGAACGTTTCCCGCCTGTAATTCGATTATTTGTCTTGTAGATTCGATTTCAAAGATTTTAAAGAATTAAGTTAATTAATTGGTCCTGCTTTTTAGTTAACATTTCTAATATATTTTAATTCGAGCTTAACGTTGAACACGATGGAAAATTAAAAAATATCCAATCATTTAATCGAATATACTAAGTTAAAGTTAATTAAAGAATTATATCTCTCTTTACTCTGCACATTATTTATCACGCCAAACTTTCACATTGAGAAAAAAAATTATTTGGCCAAATTTATTTAGTTTGTCTTTATTTCTTTCAGTGAAGAATGTATGTATTTAAATTAAACATATATATATATATATATATATATATATATATATATATAAATTTGACTTAAATACATGTTTTCTTCAATAAAGGGAAGATGACTAAATTAATTTAATCAAATAAATAATTTAGATGAATAATTTTTTTCTCAAAACATCACCACTTATATTTTTAATTTATTATTTATTTTAATTTATTATTTACATTATTGAGAATTCTTAGAGAATTTTTTTTATTTGAAAAAAAATTGATCGCGCGCCTGAAAGAAAGATCGAATTCGATGAATGGAATATAATTCTTTATATTTGATTCAAATTTTAATTTATAAACTCGTCTAAATCTTTCACCACATTTTATAAACGTAACATTTTATAAACGAAAGTTTATCGGATTATATTTAGAAGTTAAACAATAGCGGGCGGAGGACGAGGAGGAAAATGCAAGCCTGTGTCGGTACATGCGATAAATAACAGTATCAGACTTTCGTGTAATAAAATGAACATATCAAGTATTATTGATCATATGTTCGAACGATATATTGGCAAAAACTGTTATTCGATTATATACCTGGAAACGGACATTTTGACGATAATAAACCGACATGATATTATTAATTTAACTATAAGGATATATTTAACTGGGAAAGGTTACCACGATGTGTCGAGAATCTTCGCAAGGCGAGAGAAAGAGGGAATACGCAACAATTTCTATGCATACCGGTTATATGCGATGCCAAGCTATTTTGAAATTGACGGAAATCGAATTTCCAACACATTTTATCGAAATAAATACGTCGCGAGGAGAGGAATACGCCGTCAATTTTCATATTTGATATGTACGTCGCTTAAATTGGATTAGCGTGTCTCAAAATTTTGCCCGCGAAGCTTACAGAGCATTAATAACAACTCCAGCGTAGCGTCGCGTTTTTTTTCTGCATGACCGCGAATCTTGCGACGCGAGTGTCGTCGTTTGGTCGCGTTGTTTACTATTCAAGAGTCTGAAAATTAACTCGCGGCCGCGCGCGCAAAAAGACGCGAGCGAGAGAGAGAGAGAGAGAGAGCGGCACGCGCGTGCGGCTAAAAAAATTATTTTTTCATCTCGAGTAAAAATAGACGCACGGATAGGTGGATGCGAGAGCTATTCAGAATCCGAGACGAGCTCTCCAAAATTCAGGAAAGAGAGAGCGCGTCGCAAGAATGGTACGAGCGAAATAATTGTAATGACAAAAAAAACCGGTTAATAAACCGCGAACAATTTTAAATAATAAAATATCTTTATGAATAATACTGCGCATTTCGTGGAGGTCTCTCGCAAAGTTTTTCAGTGGCATACACTTTTTGGCATATTTATTACATTTTGGAAATTCTGCATATCAAATCAAATGTCTGCTGAGAAAAAAAGAATAATTAAAAATGAATAATTAAAAGAATGAATTAAAAATTAGCGAGAAAAATAAATTTGTTGTTCGTTCCATAGCCGTAACATGTAATTTATGAAAAGTTCCCGCTTTAGAAAGGCGTATCGGGGCCAATCCACAAGCCGACTTTGATTTCGCAAAGGATCGTCGCGACGTGACTCTAATACCGCTCGTTCCTCAGGATTTGAACTAACGCGCAAGACTAACAACGTGGATTTTCTCACGGATCCTTGCGGTGTCATTTATGCGTGAATCCGTTCGCCCCCTCGGAGCACATAAGGAGCGAGAAAAGGGCTTCCTTCGACCGCAAGAGCCTCGAGCCGGGAAAACGCGATCTCGCACCGCGCGAGAGGGGGGGAGGGAGTGTAAATCAAGACGGAAAATGAGCCGGCGATGCGATACTCGTTATTATCTTCCCCAAAGCACCCCGGAAGCCGTAACGATCTTACGTCGCCGGCGTTCGCGGTTGCGCCATTTTGAGAAGATAAAAAAGACGAGATAGCTTAACGGTGGATAAAATAATCTCGAATATCATTGCGCTCGCGCGAGAATGCGTTGAATACACGGGGATGCCGCAACCGACGAAAGAAAAAATTACGGTCGTCTGGCCGCGGATTGGCCAGGGCATTTTAAGTCGGGATTTTCTCAGCGAAAGTTTAATTGGAATTTATAATTATCGTATTAACGAGAGTCCTTTACTGTTAAGTATTATGACGATGAATTAGATTCTATTAAGATATAAATTCTCCGTTGGAATTACCTAACAATAATATCAAGAAGAAATCATATTAATAATAGTAAATATATGAATCCCTTACTGGAAAAAGTCTAGTTGCATTAAATGGAATTCTGATTAAAAATGGACGAATCAGTATTTCCTGGTTAACTCTATATTATAATTCCAATTAAAATCAGAATTCTGACTGATAGATCAGAATCTTCTGATTTATTCATTTATTCATTTTCAATAAGAAATTCTCAGTGCTTGCTTAAAAATGACAACTTAAAAAAGTCAGTTTTCAAGAAAAGAGTAAAAACATTGTTTTTCAATTTAATCGAAAATTATTAACTAATAATCACTCAAATAGATACTAACAAAATATTATAAATATAATTTTAACATACTGTTATTTTTTGTCACTTTTTACAATCTTTAAAAAATTGTTTTAATTACGACAATTTTTTATAAAGTTAAGTATATATATATATATTGTTTATGGTTAATAAGCTAACGTTTATTTATAACTCGAAGTGATAATAATTCGAAGATGAAATTTTTTTTAATTGAGTCATTTTTAAAATAAGAGGATGATATATTTTTTGTTAATACTTTTGTTAATACTTGAATAAAAGTCGAAGCTATTTTGTTAGATAAAATTTCTGACGAAGAGGAGATATCGCACGATTCGCTTCACCGAACGAAATGCCAACTGATTTATTAATTGAGATAAGAAACTAAATTTGTAATCATTCTATTTTTGTCGATAGCGAATCTCGTTGAATCAAAATTAGATCAATAGAATTCGCTTCTCGCTCACTCCTCACGAGTCTGCTGTAGAACACAGAGTAACATCTGTTCGCAATTGAATATTTTATCCAATTTGTTTTTCGATTAACCGGGTATGCACGTCTCGTTTGAAATGCATTATACATATAGGATGTCACAGAATTGCTGGAGAACGAACGCATACCGTTCTTCCTCGTTATAATATCTGCAAATATCTGCAAATAAAGTAAATGATAGCTGAAACTATAAAAAAATAATCTTGAATGAGCAATGCAAAGAAAAAATTCTAAATTTCCTATAAGATTGTCGAAAAACTTAGGAGCATCGATAATGAATAAGAAAAGATAGGGTTGCCACAGACTTGAAAAACCGGAAAAACCGGAAAAAGTCAGGGGAAAATGTAAAAAAGTCTGGAATTTTGAAATTTGCTCTCAATTTTCTGAAACTGCTCTTGTTCTAGATAATTGTTATAATTTTTTAATATCATATCTGACGTTTATAATGAAATATGTTCAAAATTCACACACTTTAAACGATTTTAATAAAATAATTAAAATTTATATTTTATTCAATATTTTTATTTGATCGCCCTTTTTCATAACTGCATTCTTTTTTCCAATACAAATTTTTTTTTTTAATTTGCACCCAAAATTTTAGTGTGCTATTAATAACCTTTTTTGCGTTGTTTTTAATATATACTAGCTTTCCTACAATTCTTGACTTTAAATGTGTTAAAATTTACATATATTTTATAATGGAAAATTTGCCATTTCATCTGGAAACCTGGAAAAATCAAGGAATTTTAAAATTTATTTTCTGTGGCAACCCTAAAAGTTCACTGTTGAAGAAAATTCCGTAATCTAACGTTCGGTTACTATTTCCATTTTTATTAATAAAATTTGTTAAATTAATAAAGTATTATATTTGATATCTTAAAACATTTTTAATTTTCCGTTTTACTTTTACATGTTGCTTTGCATATTACGCCATATAAACATTAACGTGATAAAAAAGGAATCCCTCTCTCCTCCCTTGCCCTACCCTTTTCACTTTCCCGCTCGAAAGCTTGAGAGTTAATTGCATTAGTCCGAATGACTTTTTCTCATCCATTCGGTTCCAAGGGAAGTAAGGGATCGCGACGCGAGGAGGGATGCGTGAGTCGCGTGCAGATGGCAAACCGGTGTGCTCGGTAATTGTGCAACGTAATAATAAGAATGACAGTAATTACAGTGACCCTTCGCTTTATATAAGGACTGACTCGGGCGAAACGTTAATTTTCGTACGAAACGCTGTAATCTCAATCAGCCGTGACGACAATCAGAAAAATTTCGCGGCAGAGACGATTGTACAGAAATAAGCACACAGGAATCATAAATTAATTTGGGTACAATTTCAGTACAATTAAGAAATTTGATGGGAATATCATGAACGCGTGCACGTTGCTTTTCAACAGTTTACAGGCCACGAGACATAGATCGTTTGGAACAAAAATCGTTGTCGGGAACGCAATTGATCGCTGATCGTTTAACGATAGCATCGCTGCCTCGAAATAACATGTAATTTTTCGAAGGAAAGAATTATTTTCCGGCATTTATATTGCCATAATGCGCCGTGTCGATCGGAGGAAGATAAAATTTCTCGGCAAGACGGAAGGTGCTTAATTATCATTTAAGGAGAAGATACAGGGAGGACATTCGGGGCGGAGTACGAAACCGACAGGGAAATGAGAGAAGAGGATGAGAGGGGGAGGGGAGAGGAGAGGTAGATCGGCAGCGGCGAAATATCCAGGGTTTGCCCCGAGATACGAGGGGCTCGCTATCTCTCTCGCGAGAGCGAATCACAAAGAGAAATATTGTTGAACCTTATATCTCGGACGGCGCATTAATGAAACACTCGCGCTCGCGCCATTCTGAAATTACTCGAGATCGTCTAGACTACTCTCAGGCGGGCACCGGGATGTTCTTCCCTCTTCCCGCTCGTCTCCTCGCCGCGCCGCGCTGAGCGGAGCAGAACTGCAGAACGGATCCCCACGATCTTTAATGAGAATAAGAGAACACCCTCGACGACTAATATTAGAACCGACCAGTCGGCTCTAAGCTGAATGTAGGAAACTCGATCAATTATTCAGTCTCTCATATAATTCCGATTCGATTCTTCGCTGAAAGAGGAAGGAAAGTCGCGCTCGAAGATCCTCTCTCCCAGTACACATCTACGACACGTATGCAGTGGCGAATGCGAGAGAATTCTTACGAAATAAATTTAGAGTGCATTAAAATGTGAATTTTATATGAAATTCTAGCAGCGAGGCGCGTGCGTTTATACATAATCCGGCATTCTATTAAATTTTCTCGTGCGCGCATTTATACAGATTATTTTCCGTAGCTTCATATTTATACATCTGCCATTCAATGGCTGACGTATCTAACCATTTGTTGTATTATTATTATTAATAAATTATAATTCGCAACAATATTTTGCGTCGGCTCTTAATAAAAGCTTTTTATTCATTTTTTATGTATCTAATATTACGATTGGACTTCAGTACTATCGAGTATTTTTTATTCTAAATATTAAACCGCACCGAAGATCGAAATTTGAAAAATTGATCGATTAAAATTTTTACGTACGAAAATCACTGCAGGTGTATGCATCTTAGATTAAAAGTCGATAAAACAGCATATAGAGCAAAGCGCGTGATAATAATATTGCGATCAAGTTATGAGCACCGAGTATGTATATACCAGCCAGAAAGACAGCAGTTAGAAACGAACAAGCATTTCAGTAAAACGTAGCGAAGATTTGATGCGTAAAATCAAGTTAATAAGCCATTCTAAAAGACTTATCAATATATAATTAAATAATTTATAAACTTCGAGTTAAATGAAGCAAAGAGTTAAATAAAACATTTTATATTTATTTTTTTCAATATAAGGCATATATATTTTTAATAATTTACACAGACGAGGAAGATCTGCATTTAATTCTTTAGAGCTGACGCCAAAATTTGTAACTTTAATAATTTAGTTTGCTTTTTATCTTTTTCTAATTCTTTTAATTCTATTAAAAGAATTAAAACAAGATGGATAAGTTGAACCAAGATGAATGTATCAACCAAGTTGGACTTGAAAGACATAGTCGATATTTTGATTGTGAGTTTTGATAGAAAATAATGATAGTAAAATACAATACGATTTTTGTGATAGTAACAATACGTTGCTAATGTTTATACAAGAATTGTTATACAGTCTGAAAAACAATAAAAAAAAATCTGCGTTGAAACTCAAAGATCCAAGTTGTTCATGGAAGATGCAAAATTCCATATGACCGAAGGAAGATTAAAGTTAATCTACATTATTAATTGGAAACAGATATAAAAAGCACTAATCGATTTCAAGAAACCAAAATGATATAATATAAAAAAAAAATGAATACTAAATTTAGTTTAATAACAATAATTCAAATTTCCAGGTGTAACATAAAGAATAATAAATAATTGAGTGAATCTAATAGACTCACCAAACTCCGGAAAAACTGAGTGTGTCTAATAGATCCACTGTCAGCGTCAAAGAGTTAATAAGGAGTTTCAAGTAATGCTCTACGAAGTATCCCGATTGAGATCCGGTACTTAAGTCGCGGAACAGTCTGCGAACGCACTTGAGTGGAGAAATGCGGAATAGAGGATCGCGAGAACGCGCGCGATACTTGTTGCACGATACCTGTCTGCATACAACATGCATCGTCGTGTGCGAAGGCGTGTCTCCGTGTGTTGAAGCACACATGGAAAAATAGTCGCTCTTGTTCGATTCGTTTAATCGTATCCCGTTCATTCTCCTAAAAAAATATACATATATGTACATATGTATATGTTCCGACGACGTGAGAAGGGCAATGTCCTCGGGGGCCGAATTTAGAAATCCGCCCCTCTTCTGCTCATTCCTGGCTTGTGAACAGATGCATTCGTCTCACTGGGATTAATAATGAAGCAGCGCAGTTTTGCGATTCTAACAAATAGTGGGTATAATAATTCGAAAAGCACTTTGCTTAGTCGCGCGCAGGCTACGTGGACAACCGACGTCGAGCGCTATAGTTTTCACGCGGGATTATCCTCCAGAAACACAATCCCCTTCCACGCGATATGGCTGTGGTGTTCGTCAACTTATCCGCCGTCTTAACCCGTAAAGTGAAAAATGTAACCCTTCACTTGTGACATCGTGATTTTTTTCTCTCCTTTTTCTGCTGTGACGACCGCAATCGAAACTTTCGTATACCTAGTCATTGTCCACATTGAAAAAAAAATATAGTTAATTTTAATAAATATTTAGTTCAATACTGCCAACTAAACATTTACTTACAATAAGTAAATATTTATTCAATAAAAAAAAATGATTGTTAAATCAAATCAACATTTCTTGTATCAAATAAATATATCTTTATATTTAATAAATATTTAGTTGGCAGTATTCAACTAAATATTTATTAAAATTGACTATATTTTTTTTCAGTGCATGGTTGCTGCACTGAACTCAGTTCGTTAGATATTAATCGCATGATATTGTCAACTTGACGGAATAATTAATCTCGATTTTAATGCCTTGTTTTATCGCGTTCAAATCTTGCTCTGTAATCTTCTCAAATCAATTTCCGTTTTACCGAATAGTATAACATGCAAAATTTTTAATTCGATTCGTTAATTCTCTCAGCGAGAAGACACATTGAGAGAAAAGTTTTTGGTATTTGTGACGATAATTGCATTGTAATTAATGAAATTATTATAATTAGGAGCTTCATTTCTATAGTTTATATGACTACTATAAATAGTCGTTTTCGAGGACAACCAGATATTCTTTTTGATATACAAAATTATAAATGTAATTATTATTACTTTATATTATTATAGCGGTAACAACTATGGAGCATACTAATGGAGCTCTCACCTATAATACTTTATCACGCAATTGTAATTATAGTCACGAATACTAAAAACTTTTTTCTCAGTGCAAATACTTGGTATTTGTGATTATATAATTGTATGGTAAAACTTTATAGTTGAAAGTTCTCTTTTTTATGATATTATTATTGCCATAATGTTAATAATAATTATATTTATAATTCTATTTAAAAAATAACACAGTTAGTTCCGAAAAAAACTTACTATAAATTTAATTGTTTTTACAAAAAATTATAATTTAATTATAATTTTTAACTATAATAATAATTTTTAAGCCAACCAACAAATACAAAGTATGTAATAATTCTTAATGCGAATATACAATACATATATATTTTTCTTTTGTAAAACTAAATAACTATTATTACTAATATTATAGAATAATCATAATTGTATCATGCAATTATAGTTACAAAATAGCAAAAACTTTTCTGTCACAATTAGTGCAGACACCGTGTCGTTTAGGAGCTTCTTTATATCGATCGGCCCGCTACGAGGATCCAGTTACGCGGGACGATTCGGGCATACTCGGCTGCGGCGAATTAGTTTTCGTCGAATTAATCGGGCGCATTAATCCAATCAAGTCGCACCCGGAATTCATTCGGATTCAATCGTGCCGGCGGCGACGGCGGCGGGCTACGCTAAATTAAATCGCGCGGCCGATATCGTAATCCGGCTATGTACGTCCCGCTTTTAATCGGTCCGAATTAGAATCGTTAATTGCCCACGAGTACTTGAATTGAACAGGATGCACGTGTCGCATCGAGATTGGTCGCGAGGTCGAAGGTCCCGAACTTGCGCGCCAATGTCAGCCTCGAATCTTATCAAATCGTAGCAAGCACCACCACGCCGCGTTATCGATCGGATCTTCCTTTATACTTCCTATACGTATTCTGCGTCGATGCGTGTCTGCTTTCGACGGTGCATCTAATCACGGGGAGAATCATAGGGGAATAATTTATGAACTAGATCCGCAGGCGATTCTCTATTGTAGTCTACAGTACGCGAGGGGAACGAGGGAGGCGTATATTGCAATTTTTACTCCCGATATAATCAGCGTGTACGTTATTACGATTAGCGGGTATTTAATCATGCCTACGTACGTAAAGGTATTATTATCTTAGCGTTAAATAATTCAATATTTAATTCCGATCTGTATATCTTCCTCGGCGAGATTTTATAATAACGCAAAAATGTAAAAATTAAGAAAATAATTTATTGTAGATCTTTGAGAAAACGCGCAAGCTTCCAAGATACTCTCGATAAAATCTTAACAAAACCACATGTATGAAATATTGGAAAGTGAAAAATTTCCTGACAACGTTATAATGAGACGACGCGTTTGGAGGAACGCGTCCGGAGAACCGCGGACGTGCCTCGAAATAGCCGATGCGCGTTATTGTTGAGTTTAGCGAAACTGGAGTTTAAATATCTGCCGGATGTTTGGCATGTGTATATCACTTCGTAAATTTAAGGTTTACGAGGTCATACGCCTTTTTCGCTCTCTCGCCCGTTTCTCGAGTGATCTCTTTGCTTTCGCCTTTCGTTTTCGCGCAATTCCCTTCACTCCTTTCAGGGAGAGCAACGCGAATCTAACAATAAGTGAGAATTAAAGAAACTAAAAATATGAATACTAAAAATATGAATCTAACAAAAGAACATTTTCTACAGTTTTAATTTTTCTAGAGATTTTATGAGACAAAAGTTAGGTGTTTGTAATTAGAATGATAAAATAATTATGGTTGGAAGCTATATATTTTATAGTATCATTAAATGTTAGTAATAATAATTACATTTATAATATTATAAAAAATATATATTGTATATACAGTTGGTTTGTATAACAAAATGATTAAAAATTGTTAAATTACAGTAACTGTAATCATTTAATTTTTCTTTCAGAAAAATCTCATAGAAAATTAAAATTTAAACTTGAGAAATATAAGATTAAAAAAGCTAGGAAATTTATGAAATATGAAAAAATCGACAAAATATACGATTTGGAAAACTGGCGACAATCTGTGACAAAAACCACGGCGGAGCACAAGTGGATAAAGGGCTGCAAAGCCGAAGAGGGATCTACCTTAAACAAACTGCTAAACAAGCGAGGACCCCATCCCGCTCCCTTTTCCCTCGACTAACGCTATTGTAGGACAAACCCGGGGAGATGCGCGAGTCCGCGATATTTATCGGCATGCGTATAACATGTAGGCGCGATACGTTTACACAGGGACGATCGAGACGAGAAATCCCGCGGTGAAATTTATTAGAATCGTCGCGCGCCGTAAGCGGAGGTGTCGTTTAATCCTGATGCACTCTGTGCGCGCTCTCGCTCGCATTTGCTCCGATGGGCACCTCGTAAAGCCGGTTTCGTCGTGATCGAAAGCACGGATTTCGGGAGCACCCGTTGTGCAGGATTTCCAGTTGCGCGCCGGTCGGTCGTCGGCAAATCTTGCACTATACAAACCCCGGTATATCTACGCGCGGAAGGTACACGACTCTAATACATAGTTCAGCACTCTATCTACATACGTGCGAGCTAACATCGCGCTAGCCTTCTCTGTCTCTCTCTCGCTCTCTCCCTCGTTCTCTTTCTCGGCATTTCCATCCCCTATTCCTAACCCTGTTCGCCGAACACGCCCCGAAACTGCATCGTGCATGAGCCACTACGCACGCATGCACGCACGCCCGCATGCACGCACGCACGCACGCACGCACGCACGCATGCACGCACGCACGTACGAGTGTATGTCTCTGCGCCGCGTTCGGCCGCGCGCTGCGGCTTACTGCAGCCTGGAACATTATTCAGGGGATAATCCATTCCTTATATATTAAACTACGGAAGGACAATCTATTGGTGCGATAGATCACGGCTCTCGAAATTCGTCGGGAATCCTACTGTTACCCCTATTTCTCTCTCTCTCTCACACACACACACACACACACACACACACACACACACACACACACACACACACACACACACAAAATCTATCTGTCGATCTTTCCTACATCTCATTGGTTAAGAAAATTATTAGATCTGATCTCTTTGTAATATGCAAAGTTAAATTTAAAAAATTTCAATTTCTATGAAAAGCGAAGAAAAAGACAATTTTGAATACTTATTTCTAATTTCAGATATTTTGAAAATTCTGTATATTTATTTTTACAAAAAAGAAATGAGTCGACTAAACAAACGCGTATATTTTCCTAGAATAAATTCAGCAGGAATGTACATTTCAACAAGAGAAATTATTCACTCTCTGCATGTGATTATAATCTTCTCTCCTCATAATATAATCTCCAATAATAATATTTTAGTCATCACATATATTTCATAAAAATACACATGAAAGTTTCTTCATTCTTGGAAAATTTAATTCATCCCTTGATTTAAGAATGATAACTTTAATTACAGGCCGAGACCGAGATGTTATGACGGTGATTTTTAATTCATTCATCTGACGTTCAGTCTGTTGATTTTGCGTGTAAAAATAATATGAGCCTGCAGTCTAATAAGGTCCTTGATCTAGGCCAGAAATTAATCTTATATGAAATTTATCGGGGGCCATTTATTTTCAAAGTGGCGCAAATCAGTTTGCGCGAAAAGGCATTAAACTTAAATTAAATAAGATACAGTCATAATGGCGATTTATTAAATTTATGTCTATTTTTATATGATATGCAAAATGTGACTTACGTCGCTTTAGAATGAAGGACTCATCTAATAATACGGAGACACTCTCTCGCAGGATTAAAATCTAAGATAATTACTTAACTTAATAAATTAACTTACATTAATTTCTCTTTCATGAAGAAATCTCCCAGACGGCTGCTATCGATTAGTATAATAATCACTCGATACTCGAGCATTACAGCTCGAGATGTGGACATATTGACAACATTTATTAAAATTTATTAAGTGCTAAATTAAAATTTTTTAATTTAAAAAGCAATCTTGAACTCTCTCTCTCTCTCTCTCTCTCTCTGTGCGCGCGCGCGCGCGCGCGTGTGTGTGTGTGTGTGTGTGTGTGTGTGTGTGTGTGTATGAAAATATGAGACTCACACAAAAATAATTTATGTATCAAGATCCGCTTTGTATGACCGTTGAGTATAATCTTCTTCGCTTTGTGTTTAAAAAGAAAATTTTCGAACGATGTATTATATTATAAATTCTTCAATGTTCTTCAAAGAACGACTTTATATGCTTTCGTGTAAATGTCATTTATTATGCAGAAGTAAAATTGCATAGATACGATATTCATAAAAAATTTACAATAACTATAATGAATAGCACAATTCGTTTTCGGGCATTCTTACATCCGGCCTTCAATAATTTATCAAATCTTTAATGAATTTATCTGGAATCCGATCCGCGGTAATTCCATTAGTATAAATTCGTTTATAGGTTTTTCGGGATTGATTAAAATTTATAAGGCTAATCGTAAAAAAACAATCATTTAAATTCGCGTAGCTGCGAACATTGAAACTATCGCGATTGCTTGCGGTGGTGGAGGTCTTTGTACTCTAATGGTACAAGGATGGTGCCCGTGAAGTCGTCGTCAATTTGGATTACGGGGTAATTTCGGCCGGATCGAGAGGGGCCACTCAACTCTATTGAAATAATACACAGTGCGAAGTATTTATACCGAGGAGCCTTGTTCTCTCGACGGGAGGGCTGAAGAAGGAGAGAAGTGAAGAAGACGGAGGATATTCGCGGAGGATCGGAGGATGAAGAGAAGTAGGAAGGGAAGGAAGAAAGGGAAGAGCGGTTCTTGCAGCTCGAATACAAATATACGAACTCGCCGTCGACGCTCACCTTGAAACTTCCCTCCCGTCGTCCCTGAATGTCGGAATTGTCCGCGAGCCGCGATTCGGAGTGCCACGGAGAACGATTAGTTAAGAATAGATGGGTCGATAGTCGGACGGGACGTTCATCGCAGTCCCGCCAGTCTCGTAAGATTCCTGTTAAATCGAACACAGAGACTGACAAGGAAAGTTCGACAATCCGTAAGTTCGACAAAATTCGGAACTTTGCACGGACGTGAAACAGAGCGTGACCTTAACTTACACAATTTTAATAATTTACTACGCCAAAGAACGAGCAATTGGAGATTTAAACTTGGAGCATTTTGGAAAATAGAATTTCAAATGTGACATTTCGTGTCGAAAAAAAAAACAGTAATGAATTCGGATTCTCTGTTATTTAACGAAAGATAAACGTTTCCGAATTGCGTTTCTTTAATTCGATAATAAAAGAAATTGATTCTTTACCTTTCGAATTGTGTTCGAAAAGTTTTTTTTTTTTTTAATATAGATAACGCATTAACAATTCTGAAATAATCAACTGTAGAACAAAAGGCACCAGACACCGGAGTACTATGATTTTCTCATCGGTCGATGCGGGGAATTACAAGCACGTGAAAAGGCAGAATAAATGCGAGAAGAAAGATTTACATCGACGAAGGAAGGGAATAAAAGAGAATATTTTATTAACGGCATAAAAATGACCATGCCCGAGAAGGAGAACGTGTTCTTTTTTGAAGAAGCCTCCTGGCCGTCGCGTATGAAGTACAGATTACATGGACGTAATACTGCTATTGTTGCAAAGAATAGTGGTGGTTTTATACAGAACGCCGCGGTTTTATTCCTTCAATTTTAATCGACCCCTCTGCACATCCGCATAAAAATTTATCCTCGCTGATATGTCCTTTTTTTTTCCTCATTTCGTAACTTGTGCAAAAAACTACAATATTAAAATAATTAATGTTATGCTAATTCGACTTTCTTGCCTGCAGCGAAAAGAAGTTGATGTTATATTCTACGATTCTCCGAAAAGAAGAGGAATGGAGAATTTTTAATTACGCGATGTGTACTGTTAAAGTATGTAAAATTACTAAAGTATGTAAATAATATATGTAAAAATTACGCAATTTATAGTGGAAACACGCAAAATTGTGCATTTTTACAAAAATTAGTACTTTTATCTCTAATTTTGTAAATATATCTTTATATTAAATAGAAAATTACAAGTATATTTTACAGTATATTTTTCATGTAAATGTACAATTTTTTATAATATGTATAACACAACAATAACATCACACATTTGTATTTTTACGTTCGTACATATATATATTCGATAACATAACTTAAGAAAAATTTTTAATAATTCGTTGACGAATTATTATATAAATATATCTTAAAATAAACTTAATTTTAAAGTTACTTTTGCAAATTGTTTAATTGTTTAATTACTATAAAGAGAAAGAATTTTGTGTGTAACTTCAATTACATAAAAGATGTATAAATACATCTTTAATAGTGGGTCCCAAAATTATCCACTGTAATTATTGTAATTTTACATGTGACGTTTTTATAGTGTGACTAATAAACCGCAAAACGCGCGGATAATGAAAGAAAATCATCTGGAAAAAAAAGATAAATCTCTGACACCGAGTCAAATGGAAGCGTTGACAAGTCCTAGATCCTTTCTATCCCTCGAGCACGAATCCTCAAATTCGAGGCGAAAAACCCGCGTCGCGTTATTACATTCACGGAACGCTCAGCGTTTACAACATCACTCCCTTCGCTTTCGGTCGTTCTCTTTCTATCCCGTGCTGCCGGGATCCTCCCCCCTTCCCTCGGCAGGAAGGGTGGTTCGTTTCGCTCTTCGTTTTGCTCGAAACGGCGCCACAGGTTGCCAGGAGAGAGTCCTCGCGTGCTGCATTTTACAGTCCGAAATGGTTCGCTCGACTGGCATGAACTGTGGAAGTGCGACCAACACTTTCCGATATTGATATTTTCGCTTTTAACGTTTTAATAAATATACACGAAGTGTATCCGGGAGAGAATAGACGGGAACGAATGCGGAATAAAACGCTTTAATTGAGGAAAACCGAAAGAGAAATAATTGGAGGAAGATTTTCAAATTGGCTCACAGTTTCAATTTTGCCGATCTTTATGTGAATTTTCACGGCAAATAGGAAAATGTTTTCAGATCCGTCCCTGGCAATAACAGCGGCCGGGGTTGTTTTGCTCATCAGTTCTCACACGTATCGCGAAATGTGCACACGTGACGACGGCGGCGTCGGCGTCATTATTATCAGTCGCACGAGATAGCGCGAGACGGAAGGAAACGTTAATCGGTGCGCATCGCTCGTAAACTATTTAGTCTCTCACACGCCATCACAGTAATGACAACCCTTTCGCATGTCCGCGAATTGATATCAGATTGAATAAAAAATTTACTATGTCAGGAACCGACGTGATTAGGATCGCCACATCCAAAAGTGTAAATTACCCGATATTTCTTCTTTGAAATCAAAATCTCTAACCGGACAGAAACAGTAATTATAAAATTGATGAAACATAAAGGTTAATATGAAAAAATTACATAAGCGCGCGCGATATTATTTTTCAAGCGATTTTAAAAATATGATTTGCTTGAATAAAATAATAAATTAGAATAGATATTACTTAATATAAAATACGTGCTATTTGTTGAACGTTAAATTAAATTATGTGTTCCACATATGACATTGAACATTCGTTATAAATATTTTGTCAAAATATTTAATATGTTTACCATATGTTAAAATAAAAAATCGTTTACCATATGTTAAAATAAAAAATCGTTTAACATATATTAAACAAAATATATATTTTTGAACGAAAATAAGAAAATGTTAAATTGTAATTTGCAAGAAATCTCAAGACGCGATTGAGACAATTTTTCTTTATCTTAATGCCAAATCGCAACACGTTTTAAATCACCAATCATATATTTAATTAACCTTTAGAGAGCAAAGAAAGACTGTCTATTTTATAAGTTTTATAGTTTTTCTTTGAGTACGATTTATTATAATTCATTGTATTTTCTTCCTTGCCTCAAAATATGAATATACTGTTTCACCATCACTATAATAATAGTTTTCTGTCCTTCAAGGATTAATATTAATTGGTATCTAGAATTAGGACGATTTAATAATTAGAGAAGAGCGAAAAATGATGAAAAGCAAAGTTTCAAAGTATTTAATTTAACGATGCATTGTGGCAAATATGAGAATATGGAATTATATTTTTTTGATAGCATTGTTAATAATACTTTAATATAATAAAAAGAAGGGGATATTATATGATGAAAAATTATAATTATAATGAACTGCGTAACTCTAGATTTCTGTTGGAGCAACAAGGAATCTAATTAGTTCTTCGTAATAGCGTATAAATAATTATTCTACGCCATCACATTCGCATAATTTACACTTTATATTAAACGAAACATACTCACGATCTGTCCTCGATAATATATTTATTTAATATTTAGCAATTTCTGCGTGACGCGTGAGAGATCGCGAAAGAAACCTTAGACCATTATCGTAACGGAAATGTGAGATTAATTCTAATTGCTCGCGTTAATGTTTAGGCTTCCATCAGAATGCAATAAAAAAGATGGATCTAATTTGCTCTAATTATTCCACTTGATAATTATTCATTAATAATTATGTGATAATGATAATTGTTCCGCGCCGTCATGTTCTCATAATTTCTACATTGTAGCGAATTAAATACACGGTCTTTTTAATAACCAATTAAAATTTAGTGTTTTATATAATTACTGCTGTTTTAAAAATACGTATTATAAAATATGCTCGACGTTAACGATATATTATCCTATGCAATTTTAGCTAATGAAACAGTACTTTTCCATCGAACTCTTTTCTCCTCCATTAGCTGGATCATTACTATATTAACGGAAGGAGAGAAAAAGTGCTATTGTTGTTGTATTAATATATAATTTATCGACTCGATAATAACGTATTGCAAGCAGACATAAATACAAACGCATTTTGGCACCCGCTTTTCTACAACGATGTACTACCTGTGGCATCGAGAAAAGTGCAACAAGACTGAAAAGCACGCGCCAGAAACAGCCGAGAACGAAGAAAAGGAAGAAAACGACGTTCTTTTTGCTGTCTCAGAGAACACCCTCTAAGGATACAAACGCAAGAGAGATACATAGCTTACTCGTAGTATATATGTGACGATTTATGAGTTTACATGACTTTAACGCTTAATTTTTCTCGGATTCTCGGAAAAATTGTCATTATTCGCTACGTATATGCCAATGACTTACACCAATTACTATTCTCGAATCTATTTTTCTCACGATCATTCGTCAAATCTTAGACACTTATCAGAACAAGAGGGGATTTCTTATAATTCTTAAGATTCTAACAATCTTGGCAGATTAATATAAAAAATTTTTTTATTTTATATCGTCGTTATTATGATTAATTCTTAATATACACGACTAGATCATTTGTATCCTGTGCATTTCTTTTCTTTAAACAATATTTAAATAAAAATCGACTGCGAAATGTTTAACAATAAAATGAAAAGTTATCAAGACTAGTCTGGCGCCAAATAATATTTTTGTGTGAATTTCTAATTCAGACAAACTGAATTTTTTTCTTTAAACTACTAACAAAGAACATTTGGCTTAATAATCTTTACCTATTCTTTTTTTCGATACATTTTTTCGATATATTAACCTTACAAATACAATCAAAAGATATTAAAGTATAAGTACATATAAAAATTAATTAATAGTTTTTATATACTTATAAACTTCTGTGTACTTTTGTATACAAAAAAAATGTAAAAGTGATACAAATTAAGTCAGTCACATGAACGACCCATTGTGTGTAGTAAAGAATCGAATGGAAAACCATGTGTATTAAATGGGGTTAAAATGATTAAAATTCCTATTGGTCACCTTCTCCAATCCGGATAATAATCGTTTTGGCATATGAAGCGATTCGGCATATCGACTCTACTAACAATATATCCGATAACATCGTACGGGTATCGTAAAGCGTCCCTAACTACGGATGCGAATGCAACGAGCGCGCAAATAAAGCCGGATGCCGAAAAGCGTCGCCGGCCGCTGCGCTGGACGATTCGTTAAGCGATAATGACGCCGGCCAATAACGGAACGCGCGTCAACAGACAACTCTGGCTATGTAAATGTGAAACAATCGGATTCGCGCGCGCGAATTACAATTCCAGCGATGGCAACGCCAACGCCTCGGTGCAACACCTAGCTACCTGTGTGATATTCGAACAAAACGAGCATTTCCAAAGATATCGTTGCAGATATGTCGAACGAATGACATCTAGGACATTTTTTACACGAGAATACTCTAAGACGGTCATACTCTTTTTGCAAAAAGAGATTTAACCAATGTAAAATTATAAGAGTCCTTGTTATTCTTTATATTTTTAATTCTTTATTTTGAGCATTTTAATGATCATTAAAAAGAGGCTTGAATATTTATTTAAAATTGCAAACAAAATAATATTATATTATCTATTTCTTTCGATAATATTCTTTTTTAGACTTTAATCCTCATTGAATTTTGATCTCGAAAGAGTATCAGTGCCATCACTAGCCCCTAAATAAATATTTCTCTCCCGTTCTTGCAGTTGCAACTCCTCTCTTTCTCACATCTCTATCAATCTGTCTCTCTTGGCAATGCGAGAGTGGTCGGCATCAATTTATCGTAAATAAATAAATCTATTTATTCGGGCACGAGAAAGGGTTCGTGCTCGCCGCCGTTTTGCACTCACTTGTGTGTTCATGCGTGCGTGTTTTACGTGTATGTGTGGTGTCAATGTGATAGTTTAAACATCAAATCGCTGAATAAAATAACGGATTGTCGATTTCGCATGCGATGCATTCGAAATTGCATTATGAAAAGGAGACTGTCTCAAAGATAAAAATTGAAGTTCTCGTACATGCAGAATAATTCTAGAATAACCTGCATGTGTCTTTTGCTTATCGGACTATTAATGCTATTAAAGCTATTAAAATGTCGTATGTTTTGAATCAAAGTTAACAAAAGTTAAAATAAAAATCAGACAAACGGAAACTGTTTCATCTCCGGCATGTCAACTGCGTCAACAGATTTCTGAATGATAGAAGACCGGATCTTGAGCTTCAATTAGTTCTCAATTAGATTCCGAATGGACTTCAACAAAATTTCCATGACATAATCACGAAAATATCTATTAAAATTAAAAGTCGGATCTTAAAATAAAATAATATCACTTAACGTTTATAATTTCTACTGTTTCTTCGAAAAATTCAAGATTTTACATTTATCGACTTTTTTAATGATAATAATTTTTTGTACACTATTAAATTCATAATGTCAAATTATTCTCAATTTGAAATTATTATCAATTATTTTTACTTATTTCTACAGGTTGCCATTGTTCCTATATATATATTAATTTAATTAAAAAACAATAGAGTTAAACATTTAATTTAAAAAAATTTATTAAATTTAATTCAAATTTAGTTTATTATTTACCAATATGTATATGTTAATATAAACTTCGTTTTGAAACTAACTAGAAATTGATTTATATTTTAATATACATAAAAGTTAAAAATAACTAAATTATTTCACTGAAGTTACTATTGCTCTTTTGAAATCTAACACTGTATGAAAAGAGAGCACAATTGTCACTCTTGGAAGTAATCCTGAATTTTTCTTCATTTTTTGTAAGACTAGAACAAAAAACTTGCTGGTAAAAAAGGTCTCAATTGGATCCAGATTACGGAGGGAACAAAAATATTGTAAATTGTTTTTTTATTAATAAAAATATGATTTTGCAGACGGAGAATTAAACTTATTAAACGAATACTTTTATTTCTCTATAATCACTCTCTATAATTCCTCTATAACACCAAATCTATTACATCAAAATTAAATTTCAAAAATAATATTATAAAATATATATATATATATATTTGAATGATTTAAAATATTGAAATTCATTTTCTGAAAAACTTTGTTTTTTTTTTTCTTTGTTGTAGCAAATTTCGTTGTTCTAGCAAATGAGTGATATCATGGCGATTGTTATTTCGCGGCCACATCCTGGCCGTGAATTCGAGCTTGTGAAAGCATGTGTGTGCATTTGTTGGACCGCACGCGCACGCTCATCTTTCTCGACGGTGCGTTTTTGCGAGAGAGAAACGCCGCGCGTTTGTATGACAATTAACACGCGGTGACGGGACCACCAATCTCTACCTCTCCTCCTCTTCTCTTTTGCTTTCGCGCAATTTCACGCCATGTATTCGCACCTTCCCTCTTACTCTCGCAATCCCCGTTTAGTATTATATGCAGGGCGCATTTCGCAAGACTATACATCGAATGAAGAACATAATTCATTCCTCCTCTCGTTTCTGAACTGCAAAATGAGACGTTTTTATTTCAGCCGTTGCTTAAATAAGAACAAAAGCACAAATTTCAGTTCACGAGAGAGTGCGAGAATTTATATTAATTTACTTTAATTTAATTTTTTTATACAATAAATATGAATGTACATACATACATACATATATATACGTGCATATTTCTCCGACGTATCATGTGTGCATGGAGCAATTTTTTGCGAGTGGAACCGAGAGCATCGAGTTAATTAATGCACGCGAGATCACAGCGGAACATACTTTGCGTCGGATAATATAAATACGTCATATTGTGTACTTGTATAATTTATCTTTTTATTTCTGACGTCGTCGATTGTTATTTTCTGGACGAGGATAAAAGCATTGGATTAGTTAGTATAACACGATGATAGCGAGATCGGCGGCGGAGTGGGAATTCCCGACGGGGGCGACGACGGCGACGGTGGATAATGTATCTGCGCGATTTATTACTTTATTCCCGCGCGCGCGGGTCCATTATTATCTGCTTTTTTCTCATCTTTTTGCCCGGCCGAAACATGAAAGACATCGAATTAGCTAGTACCATGACAACATCGGGAGATCGTCCGGACAAATATGATTAGCGTGAAATCAAAGAAAGTACATCCGTTCCGCTCATTTCGCGTGCGTCTCCCCGTCCGGTTTATCGAGACTCGCCCAGAGGATTCGACGCGGAAAAAGGGTCGACCGGAGTCTGTAATTCGGCGATGACACGCGGCTAAAAACGGATAGAAGTAAGAGAAAATTGGAGAAAGACGGGTAGAGAAACAGAGGCACCGAATATTACTAATATTAAATAACATAAATACGAACTAATTAAATGTACTACACCACAATTCTCTACTACAAATCTATACTAATCTATAGTAAAGTAGACAATCGATAAAAACTGTCTTTTAATATCATCGTAATATATAAAATTTCAAAATGTCACCTAATTTTTTATTGCGTAAACGTAATCATCTAGGATAATTTTTACATTTCAATTAAAAATCACTATTATTAACTATATTGTAACTATTGTAACTATTGCCTATTCGACAAGTTCTTAGTATTTAATTATCCATTATATAGGTACTCAATTTTATAAAAAGAGTAAGAAGAAAAAATAAATATGGATTTTCAATTAGTAAGGAAAAACCCGTTTTTTTTCTTTACTGATTCGTATCTGAAATTCATTTTCTCGCTGCTAGGATACAAAAATTACTCTGTAGGTGACTATATTCCCAGAAAATTAAATGTAATTTATTACAACTATATCATCTCGAATAATATGTAGAATTACATTTTGTACGTCGTGAGATAATCATATATTTCATTCTACTTGTCGAATAAAAGTAGCTTATTTTGTTTGTTCTCTGTCGATTTAAAATGAAGAGAGAACGAATTAATTAGAAATTATTAATATCGATGGTACTGTTATCATCACGGATAATGAGAGTACAAGAATACAAAAGACGTTTTTGTGCTTGTGTACCATAAAAGGAATTATTCGGTGAACGGAAGACGAGTTTCGTTATATCCGGACAGTAAAGCATTCATGAAATTTCGAAAGTTCGGCGCCTGTGGGCGGAGGCACACAGAGAAACAGAGTCGCGCGACCGTTCTCAGTACCCCTGTTCTCTCACCCCCGCCCTCTCCCTACCTCTATCTCTCTTTCTCCACTCGACGTTAATTTAGACGAATTTCATTAGAACAAACGAACTTTGCTAATCCGCACTAATCTGATTAGAAATTCGCCGTGGCGCCGCATTCCGCCACCGCGGCTGACGACATCGTCGTCGTCGTCGTTGGCGTCGGCGTCGTCGGCGTCGTCGTCGTCGTCGTCGTCGTCGTCGTCGCCGTCGGTAGCGATTCGTCGTGTCCTCCTCGTCCTCGTTCTCGTTCTCATCCTGTCGTGTTGACTGAAATCCTGCGCCTATATCCACGTTGCCTTCCACACCCTTTCCCCGTCTCTCGCGTCTCGCCCACGCCTATATCCTTGCCCGGCAAATATTTGCAGGAATTAGCCTCCGGGTAACGACGACTACCTCGTTCCGAACCTCCCTCGCCCGTTCGTGGGGTGGTAAATCCTCCTGGCGAGAACGTACTTTCCTACGCCTTCGTTCCTTCCCACCACTGATTCGCGGTGCGTCCGTCGCGATCGTTAATTGCGTCTCATTGTCAACGTTTGAATTACCGTGCGAACAAATTGACGCAGTGAAATTTCAACGTGCAAAGACTGGCCCAACATGTGTTTGTTTTTTTTTTTATTTCAATATCTATTGTTCTTATTATCAACTTTTGTGACATGTTCGATTGTGAAAACTTTTTCTAAAAATAAAAAAACGCTAACAAGTTTACTGAATTTTTTCCGAGTATATGTATCTCGTTTTCTTTGACAAATTATCTAAAAATTGTCGATATAAAAGCGACATTTTATATGCAATAATCCAATGGATTTTATTTTATTCATTTTATTTTATTTATTGGAGCTCGTTCCATTTTAAACGAGCTTACTCACGTCTCAACGATTTTGCAGTTTTTCACGTGTTATTTATGTTCATTATTAACATAATGGCATATATTGATTCTACATTTCTTTAATATAAAATAGCCGGCTGCTGCATTCGGAATGTCATTACGTCCAAATTAGATAAATCAGCTGTATCAATGTTTATTTACGTATTTCCCAGGACGTGGTGAAAAGCGTGTGTCTCTTGCGAAAGAAGCGCAAATGTAATAAAATATCGGTACTGACGAACACAAACCGTGGGAGGTTTGGCGCTCCGCGATAGCGACGTAATTATTTTTCGTCGGAAATAACGAAGTGATAATAAACATTTAATGCTAACATTAATAATGCCGCTCGTCATATTTCTTTGTGCGCGTGTGGCGTGTTCCTCGTTTGAGCGTCATCAAACACGAAATCAGGAATTATCAAGAGAATGAAATATGCGTTTAATTTCGAATTACATCGGTCGTGTGTTGTGTCAAACACATGTCGTATTATTAATATTAGAAAAAAAAACAAAAGCTACGGAGGAAGGGAAATAATAGATGGCATAATTACTTCCTTTTAAAATCATAAAATATCACTAAAAAAAAAAGAATGTTTTATAAGTGAAGAACTGCTCTTAATATTTCCTCTAAGCAAAAAATTTTACACGTGAAGCACATGTATCTATATACATGCATTCATTTATAACCAAAATGAATGCATGAGATATGATCCAAAGTAAATTCCTCTACAGGAATTTCCACCATAGTAACTTAAATAACTTCTTGAAACAAAAAAATATGAAACAAGAAAATATAAATTACTTGCGGCATGTACATCGTTCAATTATTTGTAAAAAGTAAATACGCGAGTCCACAAGATGAACACATTTCTCATAAAAAAAAAACATTCACGAGTTCTATAAGGTGTATGTAAATCAAATGAGAGTGTCCAGAAAATTTTAAAATGATTTTAAAATATGCAGTCTTTTAGATTTCTGAAAGAGTTTTTTTTTGTCCATTTTGGAATGTGATGCTAATTGATAATGAAACTGCATTAACCCGTCTATGTATAATTATGTATGAAAAACTTTACTGAGGCGATGTGCACGCTACAAGACTGATTCTTCTAGCTAAAAGATCCTTGCAGCATTAAGAGGATTACAATCTTAAATCTAGCTTATCTAGCATCTCATAGTTATTCGATATTCCTCTACATTTTAGAGTATCTTTTTAAGGCTATATATTGAAGGGAAATCCTTTAGAATCAAGAGAGAGTACTGTTAAAGAATAAAATATTTTTTTTTTATATGATAACCTTTAGTACGATACGATGATTGATTACATGCGATGGAACGTTTGTGTCTTGAATTAATTTTCATTAATATTATAAATATATAAAAATTATAATCAAGTGATTCTTACATATACTTTAATGTGTTTAGAAAATATTTATAAAGTTACGTATTTTTAAAAAAAGAAAACTAAGAAATATTATTATTTAGCCAAATGCTTCTAGTGTTTCTCAAAGAAAAAAGACGCGCATGACACAAATGATCCAATATGTGTAAAGTTAATATACCTAATAATTTAACAGTATCTTTTATAATATCCGTATTATAATATAATAATATAATAACGTAACAGTACTTTTTATATACCGGCTTTCAAGCGATTATATTTACAAAATTAATTAAGTATCGCATTTATTACTACGTTACATTTATGCTAATTTACACGCGCAGAATCTAGCTAGCGAAATAATGCTATTTTCTAATTAATACGGAGAAAATTGAAGAGAAAAGTTCTCAAGCCCCTTACTCCATCTGTATCTGAATCGCATAAATGTGCTCGCACAAGGAATGTATATAATTCATGTGGCTTCAACCGAGATTCGCTGTGATTCGGGGGAAAGGATTAAGGATAACTAGAAAAATTACAGCGAATAATAACGTCTCGCGCTTTTCTCTCGAGGAAGTTTCCTCTTTCGGATCGAGTTTTCGGTTCCATCTTGCCGCACGCTCGTGAAACTTCGATCTAACATGTAATTTCCCGCGTATACCGCGTTTACTCTGATACGGAGATGCCGCGCGACCCCGCCGACGGGGACCTCACGGTTGTCGTGAGCTCTCGAACGGGAGGTGAGACGAGAAGCGAATCTCTTTCCGAGTCCGAGAGACGAGAACTTTCGTTCGAGGCGCGGCTAAAACTTTCCGGTAACTTGTTTCGCTGGAAAATAGCCCAAGTTTTCTTCACAGCGACGATATCCCGTGAGCCCGGATATTTTATTCTCGACGCCGAGGTGTCGAGAGGTCGTCTTTGTCGTCGTCGTCGTCGTCATCGTCGTTGTGTGATCCCGTCGCGAGTCCCAAGAGATCATCGAACAGATTTACGCATAGTATTCGTATGCAAACGAATTTGTGATGTTGATCGCGTTATTGGTACGTCGTTATTCACCTAAGTCATTCTTCTTACGCAGCGATTATGTATGTATTTCTTTTATCTTTTAGGTAATTAGAGTGACGCTAATGATTTTTAAGTATTAATTGTAAATATCTTTATTACATCTTTATTACTGTTAGAAATGTAACCACGAGCTTCCTTTTTGTAAATAAAGCTCATGATTATGAACAAAATTAAAAGTAATGAATGAACTAAAAATTAAGTTACAGTAGTTACACTAAAAAAAAATTTCTGGTTGAAAATGGACGACTCAGAAATTTCTGATTAAATTTATTAAAATTCTAGTTGAGATAACTGGAATTCTGATTGATACAATATTTCTGGTAAAATTTACTAGAATTCTTATTTTTATCAGAATAATTGTATTAATCAGAATTCTAGTTATCTCAGCTAGAATTCTAATACACTTAACCAGAAATTTCTGATTCGTTCATTTTTTACCAAAATTACTATGTAATTCAACCAGACCATTTGTCTCAGTATACTTAAATGTAATAAACATGTACATTAAATTTCATAAATTTTCATAAAAAATACATTAAATTTAATGTAATGTCATGAAATTAATGATTGTTAAATCAAATTAACATTTCTTGTATCAAATAAATATATCTTTATATTTAATAAATATTCAGTTGGTAGTATTCAAACTAAATATTTATTAAAATTATTAGGTGTACAACTTTGCTTCCGTCGTTTTTTCCGAAATTCGAGGCTTTATTGTAAAAAATTGGTTATACATTTATGATTCGAAGTATTGTCCATCGCTGGCCACTACTTTCTCCCATCTTTCGGGTAGCGTACGAATCCCGCGTCGAAAAAACTGGTCATCTTTTGAGGCTATCCACGAATCG
>Ga0157364_1000028_pt1 | contig 46695 bp, 43 predicted proteins | sample AttsexASBM2_FD_111476 | JGI IMG/M metagenome (GOLD analysis project Ga0157364, IMG submission 111476) | Fungus gardens microbial communities from leaf cutter ant in Ribeirão Preto, State of São Paulo, Brazil - Atta sexdens ASBM2 | ecosystem: Host-associated > Fungi > Mycelium > Unclassified ...
AACAAACCTTGAATATATAAATACATATTTTGTTATTAAAAAATATGGTGGCGAACCTTCAATCATGGAGCCAGAAAAAAACGCTGAGTTGCAATGGGTAAATATAAATAATCTACCAAACAAGTTAATTAACGATAGAAAGCTTGCATTAGAGAATATGGTTAATAATGTTTCGTACTCTGAGATGGGATGGAATCATGAATACCAAAAATAAATTCTTGACATCAGCGCAGGTCTAGTTGGGATGTTGTTGCATTTCACGAGTCTGAGGGTACATCAAATAAGAACTAATCAGCTTGATTTTGGGACTTCACAAAGTCAGTGCTTATAAATGCCGGAGTATAGGCAACTTTGTATAATCGTGTTTATGTCATCTGGAAATTGGTCTAGGCGGCATCACGAAGTGATATACGGGTATTGTTGTACCAGCCAACCGCAGCTTGCACATCGTTTATGCTCTCAAATGCCCGTTGATAGACCAGTTCTCGCTTGAGCAACGAGTGGAAGATTTCTATGTGGGCGTTATCGTAAGGGTGTCCTTTGCGATTTACAAAAATTTATATCCACTGGATTGAGCGCATTTATGAGGAAAGTGGTTATCCAACTCTTGCAAAATTTGATTCATTTCTTCAAGAACGCGGCTTGCAAACCTTTCCATTCACGCCTCGTATTAACGGTGAATGGAAACCTGAGAAACAAAATACCTTACCATATATTGTAAGGTATGAGATTGATCATCCTGAAACTTTGGATGATGGGAAAAATGTTAGGAAAGACAAAAATTTGAAAGACTCAATCAATCTGTTGCTAAAGCTGTATGTTGAATTAAATATCATGAAATCTGACTCAGTTGTTTAACGACTTTAGGCACAGGCAAGAAACTTCTTTTGGCACATTAGGATAAGTTCGATGCCCGTTGCTGAAGTAATGGAAAAGACGTTGTAAAATGTGAAGTTGTTGGCTTAAGAAAGCAGAGCGAGTCGAATTAATTAGGCGAAGTACGTCAACAGCGAGGAACAGATTTTTTTAAACGAACGTGTGCTATATGAGCATGAAGCGGGACAGAAGGACTTTATGTGTTTAGTAGTTCGAAACGAAGAAGTGCATTGAATTACAGCTTGCAATTAACAAGTCCTCTTCAGAAGATGGAATGCTGACGCTGTTTGATAAGAGTACGCAATAACATAGCCAACAGTATAATCAGCAATATACTTATAAGCATACTGTTCGGTATACTTTGTCGTTAGATAAAGCGGTAATATCGGTTAGGTGTGTTGGCAGATGTTTGCTATACCAGTAAGACTAGGTTAAAGGCGGTGGCCAATCTCTCTGAACGGGGTTGATGCCTATGAGCGTTTGTTCGTAGACTTCAAAAACTGATGAAAGGAGGGTTAGCTGATAATGTCTGTTCACGATGCGCTCACGTTGATGTTAGCGTTCGGTGGCTTCTTGTTGTTTTTGTTGAGGTATCAAAGCCAACAAGAATTAAGGACACAAAAAACCGCCAAAATTTTGAACGGTAGGCGGTTTAAATCTAATTTATTCAAGCCATCGTCGAGACAAACTGGCCCCGTGTTCACGCACGGGGTTTTTGTTTATGTGCCTATTATACCAAGGTAGGCAGAAATTAAAAAACGACCAGTCGCTGAACGGGCAACTGATCGTCAAAATGGTGCTGGATAAGTCACCATGAGTATAAGTAGGAAATATAAGTATAGTCTAGTCGTGAGGAACACTCAATGGCGAGCGATCTTTTTGACTTATACCAAAGCTAGTTAACATAATTCATGTTATACAAAGTAGTTGATTTGACGGGGCTGAAGAGACATTGCTCAATTTTGAAAATTCACAAACTAATTTAAGGCCAAACCAGTCAATTTCACAAAGTTGATTTTCTGAAAAATTCACAATCTATACCAATTGTTATTCGTGCATTAAAGACGATTAGATTTTTCTATTTTGGATGAGCCGTATTAAGGATGATACCTTGCGCAATGAGTTGCTCACGAACGGACATTTGTTTAAACACGAACCCAGGTTGTAAATATGTTGCGGCTGGTACTAGGTGAAATAAATCTTTTAGCGTTTGTTTCATGACTTATCACCTGACCTTAGCGTGTGACGATCATTGTCATAACAACAGCCAATATTGAAAAGAGTACGATTGTCGGCATGGCGTTATCTACATGAGGATAACGCGTCATTAGCCGACGGTACATATCTCCAATCAGGCCGAGAACTAGGATGATTCCAATCAAGAATCCGTCAAATAATACACTTACGATGCGCTTGATTATCAGCCACGCAATGTGCCAAACGACCTCGATGATCCAAAAGATAGGTCGTAAAATCCAACCGATGATGATGCCAACAAGATACCAGAGCGGATTTATTAGCATAAACATGTTTTCGTACTCCTTTCATGAGTATGTATGCCCCGAAGGGCCTTCTGATTCGAGGTGACATTAAACGTATACAAGGAGAAAACGATCCGTCATGCTTTAAAGAAGCAACAGGTAGTGACGGTTCCTTGAATCAGGGCGATCTTTATGGCGGCCACATTCCAAATATGTATGCCGATAAATTATTCAGGCAAAGGATAGGTGTTATTTTGCCAGTTCACAAGGACCGTTGAAATCAGTTTCTCCAATTCTGAAATAAAAGTGGCGTTAGCCATCTTCGGCTGAAAATGAAGGGCAAGTAGCCCATTCAGATAATTGCTGAAATAAGTCGCCAATGATTCATCTGAGGTCGTTAAGGCAAATTGTGTCACGGTTGGCAAAGTATCTGATACCACCATGAGTGTGACTTGGTTCCCACAAGGGGTGATCGTTAACTCATAGATTGCTGACGGTGTTTCAACTTGTGTATGCATGATACCAAACTCCTTTTTTCTTAAGGTCAATCAGGTTAAATTACCTAACATTTATTTCATTTTGACAGGAAGGCGATTATATAGGCGGTGTCTCATAACAAGGGCGGCGCAGCCGTTTATTTACTCTTGTTATGAGACCTAGTGCTACTTAGTGCAGCGCACTTAGTAGTCACTGGCTATATTATTGTTTGGATGGCAAAAGGACATGTTGGGTGATAAAAGTTGATTTGAGCGTAAGCGAAAGTCCAGTTGGCCCCGTTTACGGGGACGGGGGTAAAAAGGGAGCCCCGCTTGCGGGGTCTGGGGCATGCAGGGAACGGCGCAGTGCGCCGGATCCCCGTGGTGTCTACCACCATTCACTATATACGAAAGTTTGCTCTGCATGTGATACGCCAATAATGATGTTGACGGCTAAAAATGTTTTTAGCAAGTCATTATAATAACCGTCGTCATACTCGGTACTACCAAAGAAAAAGCCTGATTGTGTTGGCAGTAGGACGGGGCCTAATGCGTGATTTTTAAGCACTTTTTCAATGTCGGTTGATAAGTCTTTCAAATCTTGCAGTGTGAGGTCTACTGCTAATTGTTCGTCAATTTCTTGCCGGTTTTGATGTGTATAAAACCAGTGGCGAATTTGATTAGCCTTGCGCCACGTCAATAATTCCCGCAATTCAAATTGGCCGTTAAGCTTCGTGATTTTTTCGTGTAGGTACATGTCTAGTCCCATAATATCATCTCCGTTTCGTGGGTTAAATGGTTTCCCAATCATTGATAATGTCGTCACGTTCAGTTAAAAACAGGGCGACTTGTAAATCGTTATGGTTCAATACAACGCGTTCCGCCTTGTAATATTCGCGGGCTTGTTGCTCAATATCTTGGGTTGGGTCAACGTCAATCTCGACTTCACGCGCTAGCGTCTCCTCGTATGTCACTTTAATTTTCATGTGTGTCATTCTCCATTCGGTAAAGCACGCCATTTTTTAAAACGTCATTAAAGATGTCATGTGCTTGCTGGTCGAGCATGGGCGCTTTTTTGTTTTGCGCCTTGATTTGTTCGTATCGGTCAGTGGTAACACTCATAGCTTGGTACTGTTCAGCCGTAAGCGTGCTTGGCTTAACGCCGGTATCAAGTAATAGTAGTGCTTGATAGAACAAGCGGGGGCTTTCTTTTTCAAGTCCGGCTAATACATTGAAAATCGTATCAACTAGCTTGACGCTTACATTGGCGTCAATCATTTCAGCGTAATCAGTTGCCAGTGCGTCCTTGTAGTGCTTGGCGGGTACTTTGGTTTCCTTATAACCGTAGGTTAGGTCAGAGATAGCCTGTGCCATTTTTGGCAAAGTCAACTTCGTAAAATCATCAAAATAAGTACGTGGCATGTTTATTCTCCTTCGCTCAAACGAAATGTGATGTGTTCGTGACTATCCAAACTGTTTTGAATGTAAATTAAGAGTTGTTGCGCCTCATCTTGGGACAGGTTCAACTCTTTAAAATCATCAAAAGTGTGTTCACTGATAGTCACTTCGGAAAAGCCTTCGGCCTTGTCCGGCGTCCAACTAAAAATAGAAAGTGTTTGTGCCATTTGTACCTACCTTAGATAATAACGACTAGCAACTTGCATGATGTCGTTAATGTGAAGTGCTTTTGTCAGGCGACTATGTGTTGGGCGCCAATACGAAACAGTTGTAATGGGGCTGTCCGGCTGTCCGTCAGCGGTCATTCGCCACAATTTGATTGCACGGCGCCCCTTGGCGTCGGCGTGTGTATCAGCAATCAGGGCAGACCCATTCCCCAATAAAAACGGTGTTCGCCCGTCTGTCACCACAAATTCAGTTGCACGTTGAAAAAGCCTATCTGTCATATTCACGTGTCTCTCCTTGTATAAAATGTTCACATCAACTTTTTTATCTGCCAGCTACTACCTGTTGTAGCTGGCTTTTGTCGTTGTGACGGGAAATTTTTAGCCGGTGTCATGGCAAACGCAAGGGCGGCGCAGCCGTGCATTTCACCCTTGTGTTTGACTTAGTGCTTCTTAGCCGGATGGCTTAGAAGTCACTGATACCTGCTATAAATGATAGGCACATAAGGCACAAGCCGGATACATCAGGTAGCAGGCGATAGCCTGTTAAGGGGACCCCCGCTTGCGGGGCCTGGGGCATACAGGGTTTGTAGAAATATATTCAAAACTTTGACCAAAAAAAGCAAATGACACACTTTCCCCTTTTTGATTTCATATCCGTTACGATGTGTTTGTAAATCACAACAAACGGATCATTTGGAGGAAAAAGGACCATGGTTTCAAAGAAATTAACGACACGCTTGGAAAAGAAGCAAGAGGAATTGGCAATTGCAGAATCAAAGGCCGAAACATTACGGCAAGAAGTGGCCAATCTTGAACAAGAGGTGCGCCTAGAGTTGTTGGCCCAGCTGGAAACCAATCTTGGTACGACTGATTGGTCAGAAATTGAGTCCTATATTTCGGGGGTCTCAGCTAAGCCAGTTGATCAAGCGGGCTTGTCGGAGCCTACGGCTTCACAACAATCTGTACAACCGGGCGGAGGGTTCTAAGTATGGCAATTAACCGAGCAGCGATGAAAGAATTACCGATTCAGGGTTATCTAGATTACAAAGGCATTCCGTACACCACGGAACATCAGAATTTGCGATTAGTGGAGCATGACAGTTTGGTGGTCAACCTAACGAAGAATCAGTTTTATTGGAATTCTCGCCAAAAGTCAGGTGATTTAGGTGACTTTATCGCCGCCTATGAAGGCGTTGATAACAAGGAAGCTTGGGTGAAGTGGTCTGAATACGGACGATATTTCAATGGTCAAGATGCGGATACGAAACAAAAGTATACCGACCGGCCAAAAGCGGATTACCAATTTGATTATTCACGGTGGCGAACGGCCCAAAGCACGCAAAATTCAGAAGATTATCTGGTGACTGAACGCGGGTTGGATCGTGATTTTGTTAAGAAGTTGGCACAAAGTGGCCTCATTCAACAAGGCATGGCCCGTCAAGACCGTGAGACGGGTGAATGGCAAAAGCCAGCGCTTTTGTTCCCGTGGTATGACGAAAATGGGAAAGTAGTTGGCTTAGATCAACAAGGGACGACGGTTGATTTTGAAAAGTTTGGCAAGCGCGGAACTGAAAAGAAGATTGCAGCCGGTGCGGATACACGTTATGGCTATAACTTCCATACCGGTAATGGCGCGGATGAACTCATTGTATTTGAAGCCCCAATTGACGCACTGTCATTCGCTCAGCTGCGCTTTGATGGCATAAAGGATAAGAATGTCACATTGCTATCGTTGTCCGGCACTGACCATCAGAAGGTGTTAGCCGAGCTAGATCGGATGAATCAGGCCAATGGGCATCTGCCAAAGCGCTTAATCATGGCAACGGACGATGATATTGCTGGTTATAAAGCGGCTGATATTTTTGATACCTTGCAATTTAACGGTATGGAGAACCTGCGTGCGATTCCGAAAGACGGTAAGGATTGGAATGATCAATTAAAGTCTGGTGAAAATCGTTTTGAATTAATGAGCATGGCTGATAGTCATGACCGGTTAACCGCATTAGAAGCCTTTGCGGACAAGACCAAAGCAACAACGAAGTTGTCTGAGACTAAAACCATTAAGGATGCGCATCAAGTGGCTGCATCTGGTGGCGGTCGTAAGATTTCACGTTATGACCGTCAACGGGAACGGGACGCACGCAAAACACAAAACCGTGCAAATAACGAAAAGATCATCCATGAAGCATTAGAGCGGACAGCCAACTATAAAAACGATCCGGTTGAGATGCAACGGTATTTAGACTTTATTGCAAATGGCCAAAACTATTCACCACGTAACACTATGTTGATATACGGCCAACGACCTGAGTCCACGATTGTGATGGGGTATAAGCAGTTTGAAGAGCGCGGCATCCAAGTTAACAAGGGTGAAAAGGGCATGAAGATTTTCGGTGCGCCAACTAAGTTGCAGAGCATTATTACGAGTGACGGTAACAAAGTCTACTGGCGTGATGCAACGGCTGAACAGCGTCGAGCGGCTAAGGAAGGACAACTGGACACACGAAGTGTGCTGCACTATCCAATTGAAACCGTGTTTGACGTGAATCAAACCAATGCGACGCTGGACCAGCTACCTGAATTATTGCCAAACCGTCCGGTCAATTTGGCAACAGATAATTCACCGGAACAACTGGAACGGATTTATCAAACGTTGAAAGATTATGCCACACAAGAGCAAAAGGTGGTTGTTATTGACGATCATCCGGACTCAATTCAGTTCCTGGCTAACAATAAGCCGATGACCAGTAACGGCATTGCCAAGGGGGCAATGGTTATGGATAAAAAGAATCCGGACAACACGTCAATCGTGTTGCGAAATGATTTGCCTTTGACGGATCGCATTTCAACGTTGGCTCATGAAATGGGGCATGTGTCATTGCATAAAAACACGAAACTGGATTCACATCCGGTGCACATTAAAGAGTTGCAAGCTGAATTAACCAGTTACGTCATTCTTAAAAACATGGGTATTGAACCAGGTGAAGGCAGCGCACGATATATGAATGGCTGGACCGAAGACTTGCAAAAGTTAGCTGACTACAAGGACAAAGACAATACCGTCTTAAGCGATGTGACGAAAGCGAGTACAGCGATCACTCAATATTTATCAGATAAGCTCACTAATGGCGAAGCCATTACATATGAGCAACGCGTAGATAAGACACAAGAACATGCGAAGGTGGCCGCCAATCAAGCCATGCAAGACCAAACGGCCACTGAAACACAAGGGAGAACACGATAATGCACACACTAATTGGGCGACTAGTACAAGTTGCCAAGGGAAATGGCCTCTACATGTTTGCCATCGATACACAAGGTGAGGATGGTGGCATGTTGATGCTGCCTATCACGATTGAGGAATATTATGAGTTGTTTCCAGCGGGTGAGCCGCCGTTAAATGACCAATATGAAATTCAGTTTGAACAGATCAACGATACAATTCATGTCCGTTCAATGTTCAACCTGGCAAGTGAGGTTATTCCGGCGGAACTGGTACCAACTTTGACGGCGACACAAGAGATGGAAAGTATGGGGACTAAATTTATGGATACACAAAAACACGAAGCGGCTTTAGAGGAACGCTTACAAGCCATTCGCAATGACGAGTCATTGATGACTGAGATACAAGCCGCACTAGCGGCTGAACAGGCTAAACGTGAGGAAAACATCAAGAAGCGTCAAGGTGGTACAGGCATTGAAGCTTTGTTCACGGATGAAGAGGTCGCCAATTTCCGCCAACCAAAGCCTGAACCAGTGACTGATTATTCGGCAACTGCACAAGCCAGCCAGCGCACCATTCTAGGTAATTACGGGGAGGCAACTGAATGAGTGACACACCATACTTAGACCGGTTCACAACGAACCTGAGTCAATTGGTGCGGGAACATCCTGACCGGTATGGGGCGTATGGCCGAGATATTGAGTTGGGGCGGTTAATCCGCATCTTAAATCAACACAAGAAGAATAGTGCCGCAATTCTAGGAGAAGCTGGAGTTGGTAAAACGGCTTTAGTTGAAGAATTAGTGAAACGCATCAATGATTCAGACGATCTACTGCACAATACCTTACTTGATCGCGAGGTCGTGTCATTAGAACTCTCCGCCTTGATGGAGGCCACCGACGGTGGCACATTCGCTTCCAACTTACATCATGTGATCGATGAAGTTAAAGCAAATCCACACTTGCTGCTATTCATTGATGAGATGCACGAGCTGATTGGTACGGGTGCGAATGGACAATCTGGTATGGATGCGGCTAATATTCTCAAACCAGCGATTGGTCGCGGTGAAATTCAAGTTATTGGGGCAACAACTAACACGGAGTTTCGCCAATACATTGAATCAGATAACGCGATGGAACGTCGTTTTGACAAAGTGTTGCTTGATGAATTTACGCCTGTACAAACCAAAGCGACGCTTCGGCATGTTGCTGATGGATTAACGGGCCTGTCACACGTTGCTGTACCCGACGAAGCTTTAGACGCCGTGATTCACTTTGCGGACCGATACATAACGACGCACTTCTTTCCTGAAAAGGCCATTACATTACTAGATAATGCCATGGTTGAAGCGAAAATGAATGGAAAGTCTGAGTTGAGTAAAGATGAGGTCGCAGCGATTATTCACGAACGATACCATGTCCCGATGTCAGTGCTGACTGAAAAAGATAATGATCGACTATTCCAATTGTTTGACCGCATGAAACGCCAAGTAATTGGTCAAGATCGTGCATTAAGTAAGATTGTCGATAGTATCCGTGTTCGTTCTGCTGGATTAGGGGATATGAGTAAGCCTTTGTCATTTCTACTAGCTGGGACACCTGGTGTCGGTAAAACTGAAACGGCTAAAGCATTGGCAACAAACTATTTTGGTGATGACCGCCAACTGATTCGATTTGATATGTCAGAGTTTAAGTTTGCCAAGCAATCGATGGCTCGTTTTGCGGAAAGAGTTGCCGAAGCTGTTAAGTTCCATCCATATTCAGTGTTATTGCTTGATGAGATTGAGAAGGCTGATCCGATGGTATTGGACTTGTTGTTGCAAATTTTGGATGACGGACGTTTGACTAACGAGCGTGGTCAAACTATCAATTTCAAAGATTTGATTGTGATCATGACGACCAACATCGGCCATCAATTAATTATCGAACGGGCTGCCAAGAGTGAGGCTTATCGGACAGAACCGAATAATTTGGTAACCTTTGAGAAAAATTTTGAGAATGCGTTGTTGGGAGCAGACTTACGACAAGAATTTATTAGTCGTATCGGCGCCATTATCATTTACGAACCGTTAGAGATACCGGACGTAAAACGGATTATTCAACTCAAGCTGAACCATTTAGATCAACAAGCAGCCCGTCAGGGCTATCACCTCATCTATCAGCCGGAACAAGTTGGAAAATTAATACCTGGCTTCACATCAGGCGAAGAAAAAGTGAATGACCGTTTAGTTAAAAGTTCGCCGTTGGTGGACTTCTTAGTCGACAAGGGTTATCGCAAGTCGCAAGGTGTTCGGCCATTGGACGATAGCATCATGGAATTTGTTGAAGCAAGATTGGCAGATGCCATCTTAGCTGAACGCCGTTCAGGTAAAAAGAATGGTGAGTCATTTATCTTCCGTGCCTGGGGAAATCCACCTGATGCCACGCACCCACGCGGCGACTGGAATGCCGTTGTCTCACAAGCATTTCTAGACCGTACGGAGGCAGTCTGATGTTGAAGAGTAAAGAGAAACAGCCATCTGAAACTGGAACATTGGAAGCAACGTATCGTCCGGCTATCATGCGTCTGATACTTGCCGTAGGTCTTACCATCGTCGAACTGATTTTATGGTTCTTTTACCACCCAATTGCTGTCTTGCTGCCACTTCTTGCAATTGGAGGTTTAGTAATTTATGGTCTGACTCATCAGGATCGAACACGCAAGTATTTTGGGATTTCGATCACGGGTACTGGACTGTTCTCAAAAAACCGCTATGAAACTGAACGCGCATATGAAAAGCAAAGCTATATTCGCTTACGTGGTCGATTTTGGTATCAATTGTTAGCCTTTCTGCTGTATGTAGTTGGTGGGATTACGTTAGCGATTCTAGTTGGGACTTTCGCCAACGCCATCTGGTACATCCTCCGCGTGGGACTATTGAGCAGCTTTCTACGTGTATTAGGAGTTGAAACTACGCAAACCTTTAGTTGGGACTACCTGAAGCAATATATTGGGTTCTCAATCAGTGGTGGTGTTGCACAAGATACATCCTGGGTGGTATGGCTAGTGATGCTAGTTGTGTTTGGTCTAATCTTACGATTAGGTATTCGAAATTGGTATGACTGGGTGCAAAAATTCAACAGTCGAACGACCAATCAAACACGTTGGGCGGACTTAAGGGAAATTGACCGAACGTATGTGTTAATTCCGGATCGGAATAAGTTCTACAAAGGTGAAGGAGGACAACCGATTACCCACATCTCAGGGTATTCGTTACAGTTTGCCATGTTGCATCCACTCTTATGGATTTGGCAATGCGTGAAAGGTGTTTTAGGGCTCAATCAAGAAGAGTTTAGTAGTTGGTACATGAAACTAAGGAATAAATTACTGAAATCAGATAGGTGGGCGAAACACTTTAAGAACCAAGTGACTGTCAAAGGTGGCTTTGGTGGTTTTTATTGGATTGACACGACACCAACCCATGCTCTAACAACCGGTGCAACGCGTTCCGGGAAGGACGAACGACGTGGGTACGTCTTTATTGATATATTACGGCGCTCTTCCTATGAGCTTCGACCAAATATTATTGATACTGACGCTAAGAATGAAGATGCCAAGATGTCCTTTAAAGCTCTAAAGGCGGCCGGTTATGACGTTCAGTTGTTAAATATTGCCGACCCAGATTGGTCAGAGTCCTGGAATCCGTTTCAGGTGGCGTTGAACTACATGATGGATGGCGAACTGGATAAGGCCCGTGACGAGGCGATGGTCATTGTTCAAATTATTGGCTCTTCTAATTCGGGTGAGGGTGGTAATGATATTTGGGATAAAACAGCCGAAGATACACAACTCGCAATCATTTTGATTCTCTTGTGGTTGGCTATGGAATACAATGATGAGACTTTAGCCACACCGGCTGGTGTGCCACAATTCATTAACTCTGTGAACCAATTCAATGACCCCAAGAATAAAGACTTAGATGGTTTGACACAATATTTCCACATGTTGCGTCAGTTAGATCCGATGCCACCGATTATTAACGAAGCTATCTTGAAAGCAGGTTCTTATTTGGGGGCAACCGGTGATACGAAGTCATCGGTCATGTTTACGCTACAAAGTCGTTCGAGTTTGTTCGCCAGTGAGACGGTGGCACGATTGACCTCACGGTCAACGATTCATATCTCAGACTATGGTTTCCCTCGGATGCTTAAAGTGACTGTGCCAACTGAATATGCTGGTACAACAGCGTTAATTGAGTTGTATGACCGAGAGAGTAAGCAATCTAGCGCAAAGTATTTGGAACAGGATTCCGTGAAAGTCAGTCGTTCTGGCCTGATTCAGTTCCCATTCCATCAATATTTCCCGGATGAGTGGGGGATTCGGATTACATTTGATGACGGCAATAATCCGGTTCACCTGCGTAACTCCTGGGTTGCGATACCTGGTGAACGACGCTTCCAACGTAATTTTGATCGCTCGATTAAAGTAGACACGGACAGTCAACGACCTTTGAAAAAGACTGTCACGTTGCAAGTCACGTCGAATTTGGCAGGTGGCGCTAAGCCAATCATCAACTTACGGTATTCAGAATCACCAAAAGCCATGTTCATTGTGACGCCGCAGGGTAATGACAACTACGCTGCAATTGCTTCATTGTTCTTGGGTCAAGTGTTCTCAATCAATACGCAAATTGCGTCAGAAATTACACGACGCAAGATGGATCGCCGGATTATATATAAGTTAAACGAGTTTTCAATGTTCCCACGTATTCCAGGGTTTGATAATTTCTTAACGCGTGGTCTAACCTATGGTCACATTGTGGATATGTATGTGCAAGATGATGTGCAGTTAACAAAACATTATTCGGAAGCAGAAGCTACCGAAATCATGAATAACATGTTGACGCAGTTCCATATTTTGTCAAAGGATGCGGGCACTAATGAAGCGGTCTCTAAACGATTGGGTGAGATTGAAGTCCAAAAAGAGCTGGTTAACTCGCAAATGGGGACGCAGCAGCAAGATCGCGGTAATCGTCAACTGTCCATTGATAAGGTGCCCTTAATGTCGCCAAAAGAACTTGAAGAGTTAAATGACGGTGAAATGATCGTTATGCGTACAGCAAAGCGACTAGATAAGAAGCTCCGACGTGTCCGCGCACTGCCTATTATGGACACAGGCATCACCATGATGCCAAATCGTCGAGATTTGATCAGTAAAACCTACCGGTTGGACTACTACACAACGGACTTGCGTATTAAGAACAACACTAAGCATTTGAGTTACGCCGATATTTTCCAAGACTACACGCCATATTTTTCCGAACTACAAGAATATGTATTGGATGAAGATGATTCAACGTATACAAGCAGCGAGCCATCAATGACAAATAATGTGTCGCATCCTGGCGTTGTACCTACCATAGACGTGAATTCTCAATTTGCTGGTGCTGAACAGGTTGCCACCGTTCAGACTATTCAATTAAACGATACTGAACCGAAGGTTTCTGAATTTGAGGCATGGATTTCTGGCATTAACGAAAATGAGTTTGAATCGTTTATCAGATCAGATATTGCACCATCTATTAGTGAAATGCACCAGCTGGTGGGCACGTTCCTTGAAAAGCAACAATTGACAGAAGTGTTCAAAGAAACCTTTGAATTAGCATCAAATTCCGAATTATTTAACGAAAGTACCTCAAATATCAGTTATCAAAAATTATTTGAATTATTTAATGGTGATAAACAGATTGCTTTTAAATTCTACAAATATGTAGAGAATTATGTGAAAAATCAACAAACTTTCCCAAGCGGTGACACGGCTGATGAGGCAGGTGATTTGCCGTCATAACAACACTAAGGAGTAGAACACATGTTACTAAGTTTTATGGCGCTGCCGACCGGTGGGCCAACTAATGAATTTTATGAATCGTGGGCGGACTATTTACAACCCTATCCAACCATCTTTCTAAAGACCGCTGCAATCTTTGGTCAGTGGTTAGCCACTTTGTTTTACAATTTAGGCAATGCCGTGCTTGAAGCATGGAATGGTGCCTGGAAGATAGCCGATTTTAGTAGCTTGTTTACCTCAAAGCACGCCGACGGCATGACCGGTTTTCAATTAACTCAGTACATTGGTCTATTCTTCATGATTGGGCTGATGATTATGTCACTGATGATGGCGATTCAAATTATGCAGTTTACGATGACCTCTGGTCGGCGCGGTAAGGAATGGCCGGCCGGAATTGTGACTTCATTTATCATCATTTGGGTGGTGCCATTGTTGATTACCAGTGGTTTGTCGATTGGTAAGGCCGCAAACACGCAAATGCTGGGTAATTCGCAGCAACAGAACGTTTTGACGAAGATTTGGCGTAGTAATACGCTGGACCTCAAAAAGCTCGCAGAGGCCAATTTTAACGTGTCTGGTGAAAACCCAAATAAGTTCAGCCCTATCACGGATAGTTCATCCAATACAGCCGTAAAAGACACTGTGTTTACACAAGTATTGGATGAAGACGGTATTAAAAAAATAAATAACCGGCAAGCCTCGGAAGTATTTACACACAAGATGGGTGAAAACGGTAAGGCCGAATTAGATAAGGGATCATTTTTGACAAAATCTGCGGCTGCCGAGGTTTACCCGCGTGTGAAGACGAATTGGTTTGGCATAATCGCAGCTGAAATTGTCTTCGCAGTGGTTGGTTTCTTAGCAATCGTTGAACTATTGGTACGGTTCTACCGACTGGCGTACTACTCAATCACCTTGTTAGTCTTTGCATTCCGAGATATGGAAGGTAAGAAGGCTATGCAAATTTTGCATGTGATGGAGGGGTCAATTATAGGTGTTGCGTTATTGCCATTAAATCTATTGTTGTTCTTTGGTTTCATTCAATGGGGAACATCAACGATCGGTAATAGTAATTTAGGTTGGGCACCATATACAATCTTGATCATTGCAATCATGGTCGCTGGTATGAAGGGGTTGTTTGGAGGTTTTGCGCTAATTGACGATTGGACAGGTGTCCCAACTGGTGGTGGACAGTCATTAATGGGCATGGTCGGTGCCGTGTCAACTGCTGCTGGTGTCGGAAGAGGCGCCGCTAATGTTGGTCGGAATGTTGGAAATGGTGTTCTTAAGACAGGTAATGTGACCAAGGCCGGTGCGGAAAGCGTAGCAGAAAAGTTCTCTCAGGCCGGAGAAAAAGCCGCAAAGATGCGTGAAGGTGCCTTTGATTCAATGAATGAGAGTGGTAAAATGCCAAATGCGCCGATGCCGGCTGGTAAAACCAGTTCTGGTTCAAATGGTGCACCAACCTCTGTTTCAATGGACGCCGATGGTAAGCTGCAATTAGCTGGAGTAGATGCTAAAACTCCAAACTCAGGTTCGGATACACCTACACCTGTTGGTCCTCATGACGGGCAAGGTACTGAGACAGACGCGCCGAAAGGCTTTGCCGGATTTACAGGGCCAAACGGCGAGCCAGCACAACCAGTTATCCCTACTTCAAGTAACAATGATAACGCGGCGGGTAAAGAAGATGCTCAAGATATTCCGACAGTTCCAAACGAAGGACCTGAAAGTGGATCTGATAGGGCTGATAATGGTTATACACCTCGAACTAATGGTGGGACGATTGATGTGCCATTTAACAACCCGAACATTGGCAAAGGTGGCTCGCAGTCAGATGAGCCTTCATCAGGTGTGGGGATAAGTTTACCTGAATTAACCACAGCACCGCAGCCAAACGATCAAGATGGAAGTTCACCTGTACCGGCTGGTAGTGTGCCAGTTACGGATGCTATGAGTCCTGAGTCTAACTCAAACGACTCTTCACACATTTCTGAGGCACTTCAACCGGCAAGTAAGGTTGGTGGACAAGAAGGACACACTGATACGAGTCATTCAGCTGTTAAGCAACCGAACCAGGTTGGTCCTACTGGTAGTCAGAACATGCAAGCTGCAAGTTCTACTAGCGGTTTAGATTTTACGACAAAGTCAGAAAGCGGTTCGGCATTACCGTTAGATGCGCCACAATCAAATCATGGTCACGTTACATCTAGTGGTCAACCAACTTCCACTACTGGACCTATGACAGGGACAAATGGCCGAAATGTGGATGTGTCACCGGCATCAGAGATACCAAGTGCCCCTAAAGCATGGAAAGACATGACACAAGAAGAACGAGCTGTATTTGAATATGAAGAGTTAAAAGCAGCCGCTCATTTTGAATTGCCAAGTTATTTGACTAATCCGCCTAAGCGTGAGAACGGACGTGACTAATTTTAACAAAAAAGTACACTCGTTCTTTCGAGTGTACTTTTTGTTATAATAAATTGTGATTTATAAAACAAAAGGGTTTAGGAGTACGTTATGAGTAAGCAGTTTAAAATTATTACGACAGTTTTAATTGTCATCGTTATGGCGATTGCGGGGGGCGTTTGGTATGGCGTATCGCATGACACTAAAAATTTAACGGCAGAACAGTTCGCACAACTGCCAATCGATGAACAGTTTGATAAGGCACCAGAGGGCCATTACATTCATTTGGGCAAGAATGATTCAACTTTGTACCGCACGACATGGAGTAAGGCCAAGGTCAAGCATTACATTGTGTACGTGTTACCTAAAACCAAATTACGTGCTGATGGCACAAGCGATGTAAAAAGCAAACTAGGGACCAAGCATACGTTCAATGACAATATTATGATGGATTCATCAAAGGGCTATGGAGAACTTGGTCAAATCTACCATAACTTGATGCATAATCCATATTTTGATGCAGATAATGAATATAATGGCGATACAGCATTTTATTGGTACTTCGATGATCTCAAATCCGCCCAAGCTGACAAAGATGTATCAGGATATGTAACGAAAATCGTGCGTTAGTATACGCAACAATATACGCATAATTATAACAACAGTATATTCATACGTATACTTGTAATTATAGCTATAAGTATGTTGAACATTATACTAATCTTATGAATATGAAAAGCCCCGCAGATGATGGTCTGCGAGGCTTTTTTGTTAACTATTTTTCTTTTGGGTTTTCTTGTTGATCGATAATTGCTTGGAACAAGTCAACTGCAAAGGCTGACATGCCTGTGTAGCCGTTTTGCTTAGCAATCTTCAACAAAGCTTTTTTCATGGTTGGCGTCATGGTGATTGAGACGCTTTCCTTACGCTCGCGCTTATTCTTTTGACCAGCAAGGTCTAAATCTTCAACCAAGCTCTGTACACCAACGTGACGCACAGGGTTGTTAGCAAACGCTTCTTTCATTTGGGCTTCGCTTTCAGGGTCTAGGTAGTCTTCTTTATCCATCTTTGAGTTAAATGACATATTGTTGCTCCTTATGGTTGGGTTTTTGGGTTTTTTAGTTTATTAGTCGTTTTGAATACGGTCAGTCATGTGCGCAAATTGTTCTTCAAGATGCTCTTTGTATCCGTGATATTGACGTAACTTTTCATCTGGCATATTGACTACGGCTTGCTTTAACGTCAAGGCCTTCTTCATGACTTCACGGAAGTTGAAGAGGCCGATGACGTTATCCATCTCAGAAAGAATCTCACGGAAGGTACGGCTTTCTGATGTGTTGTGCTGAATCTTGTTGCCGATAAAGTAGACTTTGGCATCAATATCACTCTTACCACTACGTGGGTCGATACTGTCTTCACGGTATTCAGCCATACGTAATTCAAATTGTGTTTTTAATTGTTGGAATCCGTACTCACTAGGTTCAAGCGGTACAATCACAGCGTCACTAACGGTAATCATGTTCTTGGTTAGTAAGCCAAATTCAGGGTGGGTATCAATCATGACAAAGTCATACTGATTAATGGTGTCGGCGTTCTTGCGCATCCATTCCATTAAGAGATACTCACGGTACATCTTATTTTGAATTAAGCCTTCAACCTTATCCAAATTTGGTGAAGCCGGCAGCAGATCAATATTAGAGGCCACGTTGCGGATTTCCGGTGTACCACCCAAGAAAACATCTAGCAGTGTGTTCTCGTTGGTGATGGTTTGAAAGGTTGAACTCAAGTTGGCCTGAAAGTCGCCATCAATGAGTAAAACACGGTAGTTGTTTTGGGCTAGCCAAGCGGCGTAGTTGAATAAAATAGTTGTCTTACCAACGCCACCCTTTGAGCCTGTAAAAGTCATAATCTTCATGGTTAAATTCCTCGTTTCCAATGTCGTTTATAGTATCTGTCAAAATGAAATAAACGTTAGTTAATCATGGAACTTTAACGGTCAACCAATCAATGTAACTATTATAGCACGGCGGTCTGAAGCAAAGTATACTCATGAGTATGTCTTTAATTATATTTAACATTATACGTGTCATTATGTTTATCAATATACTGTTAACTATAACGATAAGCATAGTTAACAGTATATTACATGTTATAGCTACAATTATAATTATCGTTATACTTGATAGTATCAATTAAAAGTATATGGCGTGTTATAGCTATAATTATAATGATTAGTATAGTCATCATTATAATTAACAGTATGCTAATAAGTATAAGGGCCAATATACTTGTGAGTATAACTAACAACGTACGTATCAGTCTGTTTAACAGTATACTGAACAATCCGTCATCTTTTACAGCCATGCTCATCATGTCATCACGACGTGATGGGCCTTTTTCTTGTGGTCAAAAAAAGCAAATGACACACTTGTCCCTATTTGATTTTGTATCCGTTATGATAACCGTGTTAGTTAGTCATGCGACAAAAACCATTAAAGGAGTCTAGTTAATGAAAGGGTATAACTACCTGGAATTTCCACCAGGAACTAATATATGGAAGAAATCAGCGCGTTTATTGGCGTTGAACTTCGAACGCTTAGGTGTGTTGGGGGGTTACTTCTTAGTGACCTATATTGCACTATCTAAGGCGTTTTCATATCAATTTACGGCATCTAAGGCGATATTTGCCGGCATTATGATTGTAGCGGCGATTTATTCAATTCTGCCAGCTCCTAGTAATCCAAACAGTATGGTGTTCATGGAGGTGTTTTTCAGAGTGCCAAAGCTCGTTATGTCACAGAGCCTTCGCAGCACACTACGCACAGATCCAATTGAAGAGGAGGACTAATCATGGGATTTAAACAGAAGCGCGAACCATTACTGTCATCTATTAAGTTGGCTGAATTACGTCGACCGAAGGTTGATGCACTGAGCTTATTACCTTATAAGCGGTTTGTAGGCGAGGATAACTTGCTGCTGTTAGTTGACGAAAAAGGTGAAGAAGCCGGCTATATGGAAATGTTGACGATTCTGGGGAAGGATTTGGACTTTGTCTACGGTCAAAACTCAGAAGGCGCATCTGCAATTATTCGGGACTATCACCTGCTTCTCAATACTTATACCACCGATTTTGATATTGTCATTACGCAAATGGCCGCAGAAACCACCGTCCAACAACGGGCATGGTTGGCGCAACGCGATACCATCTCTACACAATTAGCGAGTGAACACGATCCACGCAAGTATAAGCAGCTACAAGTCCGTTACCAATTGGTGGAACGTCAACTGGCAAGTTTGCGACACGTAGCAGAGAAAGTGAAGCACCAATCTTATACCGCGTTTATCTACGGTGATTCTGTGGAAGAAACCCGTTTACACCGCGAAATATTTATGAGTTCTGGTGGTCAAGCAATTACGACCAAGACCATGTCGTTAGATAAGAAGCACACGATGTTGGCGATTCTACAAGATCCCACACAACAATTGAACCAATAGGAGGTTAAACATGAAGCGAGGACAAGCAGCTAAGATTCGGGCCAAAGGGTACGATTTAGAGATGATTCGATCAGTACAAAATCCAAGTCCAACCATTTACCATTCTGATTTCGTCCAATACGGCAACGGGGTATCAACGATTGTTACAATCTATGATTACCCGCGTGAATTACAACAACAAATGTGGTTCCGCCGGCTGTTGAACACTGACGATTCCATCACGATTATGAAGATTGGAACGGAAAACCGTGTCAAAGTTGAAAAGGCGCTACAATCAGCTGCTAATGCTAACAGCGCGATTGTGATGGATAAGTGGCAAAACGATCAACGTAAGTTGATTGCCAAGAATGATTATTCACAAAACATGAGCGATTTAAATGATGCGTTGAATGGGCAAGAGATTTACAAGCGGTTGTATGTGCGTGTGTTGTTTACCGCGCGTACGATTGAGGACCTGCGTCGTAAGTTAGATGATTTCCGCCAGCGATTAAGCAACTTTAAGTCCATGGTATATGCGGGTGAGATGCCAAACCACATGCGTCAGTTCTTTGTACCCGCTACAAAGGTTCAGAATTTAGCCCTTAAAGACAAAGGATTCCCTATGAAGGCTTACGCCTTAGCTGGAACTTATGCGTTTAATCAGACTTTCTTGAACGATGCGCGTGGCGCTGATCTAGCCACAACGTTCCAAGGCGGTGAAGTGACGTTTGATCCTAGCCACACGGACGGCAAGCACCGGACAACGGCATATAACCTGGTGGTAGGTGATTCAGGTTCTGGTAAGTCAACGTGGGTCCACCAACAAATTGATCCATTGTTCGCGCGCGGCGATACAATCTGGTTGTTCGATCGTACGCGGCGTTATTTCCCACACGTCGAACAGTTAGGTGGCACGATTCTAACGATGGACGGTAGCCAAAACCGTGTTAATATCATGCACGTTTTTGGGACTGTCTTGGATGCCAACGGCAATATTGATGTCATTAACTCATTCTTACAGCATCTTGAAAAGGTGAAGACGTATTATGCCACCATTAATCCGGAGGCTGGTGTGGGCGAGCTGAATTTGTTTATGGACGAGTTGCGCCGATTCTATATTGAAGATCAAGAAATGTGGTCGTATTCGCCGGAAGATCATCCGGAAGAATTACGTGTCATTGGGTTAGCCGCTAATGCCTATCCAACGTTAGAGACCTTTATCAGTTATCTACAAGCACGCTTGCTGAACATGCGTGACTTCACACCGCAAAACCGAACACGTTTGGATAATATCGTGATGATTCTACGTAACTTGTTGAACCAATACGGTACCAAGGTTAATGGGCACACTAACGTGCCTGACCTATCAGGAGAACAATTGATTCTGTTCGATTCTGCAGGTATGGCTGAGTGGGACCCCAAGGTCTATGCTGCGCAATATTTTAGTGTCATGTCACTCATGAATGCGTACGTGGTGATTAATGGTTATAACCAATTGATTCGTGAACAACGCGGTGAGTATTCAAAGAAAACGCTTGCGGATGGTACAGCGGCACCGAAGTATTTTTGGTGGATTCAAGATGAAGCGGATGATGTGATCAATTACACCAACCCGTTAGGGGTGTCGTTTGCGGATAAGATGATGCAACAACAACGTAAGAATTACTTTGGGTTATTTATGATTTTCCCTGGTTTGAAAAACGTTTTGCCTACTGGTCAACAGCAGGATAGTGAAGCCGCGCGTGCAATGGCCGACTTCTTTAATCGATTCCAAAATCATCATATTGGCCGATTGCCTGAAGATGATAAGAATCGATACGCCAGTGTGACAAGTCGAACGGATGCAACCCCGGAGCAATTGAATTCATTACCAATGTTGCAGGTTGGGCAGTTCTTGTTAATTTTGCGTGGTTTCCAATCAATCTTTATCGCTGCGCATCGCCCAAGTAACGAAGCATTGCGACTATATGGCGGAGGAATCTAATGAAGCAAGGGAAAAAGCCTAAAAAGGCGCGCATGGCGCAATTAAAACGGCGTATTGACCACTACAAGCCATCAACGATTCGAGCAGAGGCCGAACAAGATTATCTGAATTACAAAAAGCATGGTGAATTACGACACCGTTCCCCGGATGTAGTTAAGAAAACGATTCGGGCAGCCGTTATCGTTGTCATTGTGACCTTATTGTTAGCGATTAGTTCGCTAGTTGTCGCAATTATGAGGTGATGTCATGAATGAGGAACAAGCAAACACGTCGCAATCAATGGCCCAAACGGGCCGTCAGGCCACGGACTTCTTAAAAACCTTGTGGCGTTGGGGAAAGTATCTTGTGCCGGCGCTGTTGGTGTTTATTGGTGGATTATTTCTGATCATGCTATTTGTGGGCATGATGGCCGGCAGCGAAGATGAAAACTGTTATACAGATACTGCAATTTCTGGTTCCGGTAGTGCCAGCGCAATTGGTGGTGACTGGAAAGATAAAAACTCATCTACCCACAAAGCCATGCAGTATGCAGCGGATCAATTTAAAGACAATTTGCACATGAGTGGGGATAATATCGCGGCGGCACTGGCCATTGGATTACGAGAAAGTGGTTTTAATCCGCTTTCAGTCAATCCCAGCGGAGCAGTAAAAGGAATTTGGCAATGGGGTGCCGGCGGCATTAACGGTAATCGTTATGGGTCAACGGCGGATACCGTCGAAGGACAGGTGGCGTTAGCCATTACTGAATTGCGAACGACTCACATGGCAACGTTAAACCACATGCACGATGCGAGTTTACAAGCCTCACTAGACGCCTGGGATGTTTATTTTGAAGGGCTATCTCTCTCAGACCCACAGCGAAAAGTTGAGCAGACAGCTGCCACGGCTAAAGAAGTGAAGAGTCTTTTTAACTTGAATTTTGCTGGCAGCACGTCAACTGGTGCGGGAAACGATGGTGGAAATGCATTGGATGGTGCTAACTCAGACATTAGCGACTGTGGTCCATCTTCAGGGACTGCATCTGGATTACCGGTTAAGGGGCAATACAACATTACTGGTGGGTATCCTAATTATGCGGGTGCAGCTGGTAGTGAACATTACGGAACAGACTTTCAAACTGTTGGGGCACAAGAAACTGGCGAAGCCAGTAACGTTTACTCAGTCAGTGAGGGGACAGTCGTTGCGAAGTCATCAGATAGTATCGGTGGAAATTGGGTTGTGATTAAGAACACAGATGGTACATATGCTTACTACGGTCACGCGCCAACGCAGGATGCCATTGTTGTTAATCAAGGACAAACAGTCAAGAAGGGCCAACATATCTCTCACCAAGGACAAACCGGTTTAGCAACTGGGGTTCACGTTCACTTTGCGGTTAATAAGAAGCAGAATGCGTTTGCTCCTCGTTCGGATGGGTTGATTAGCCCAGGTGATTATCTAACAGCATTACCAAAGCAAGCCATTCCAGGCAATGGACTTGTGGCACCTGCGGGGCCTTTTCAATCAAATGAATCAGAGGAAAACGGTACAATTAAGTCGAAGCAATAACCCAAACGACAACTGTACAACTGGTGAAGTAAGGAGTAGCTGATGAATATCAAGCAATTTACAAAGGAAATCACAGTCTTAATTCTGGCACTTATCGTAGCGGTGGGATCATATTTACTATGGGATAGACACACCTACCACGACACGGCAAATCCGAAAGCCGCACTAACGAAGGCGTCTAAAACCAAAGCAGCAACGACCTTAATTTTTCATAAGACTGGTTGTGCAGATTGTCGGGCAGTTGTGACTGATGTGAACCGTGGAATAAGAAACAATGCAAACACTGATTATATGGTGGTGGATACAAAAGATTCAGACCTGTACAAACGCTATAACGTTGTGTCCGTCCCAACAATCATTAAATTACATAACGGCCACGAAGTGAGCCGATATAGTGGAACGAACAAAGCAGAGATTGCCAATATTCTAGCTGATGAGGCAATGCGTTAAGAAAGGAAAATTGTATGCTAAATCGCACGAAATTAACTTTGGCGGTAGCAATCTTAAGTCTAGCCTTTGCAGGATCGGCTGTGACTTATGAGGTCAAAGCATCTCATGACTTAGAAACGGCTCAGCAAGCGGTCGGGGTTGGTAAAAAACAAGTCGCTGCCGCAAAAGAAATTAGAGTTGATGAACGTTTAGTAGACCAGACGGTCTACAACAAGCGGACACAAGAGTTTTTCAAGCGAGCCACCAAGAATGCCACTTCAACAGAAAGCGTGCTTAAAGCTCGAACAGCGGCCGATGAACGCTATGGTAGCCCAGAAGCGTATGAAGCGATTAAAGCTCTTGCAGGCACAGCAACCAGTATGCAAGTCACGTCGCTTAAGATGACGTTCAATGAACAAAGTGATGGGTCAGTAGTTGGTGCTGGTGATGTCAAATTATCTCTATCAGCTGCATCGGACGATGCCAGTGCACAAGTCAAGCATGTAACGAGTGAATATACTGGTCTTGTGTCACTTGAAAAATACGAAGGTAAGTGGCGCGTCACAGAGGTCAAGTTGGGCACGATCAATCCGGGGGACAATGCAAATGACACCATCTATTAAGAAAATGTTGGCGGTAAATGGCGCGAGCTTGTTTATGATTGTTGTGGGTATTGTGGCAGTATATATGGGCCATACGAAAGCCCAACAGGCTGCCAGTTATCGAGTTGAATCAAAGAGTTTATTGAATGAGCAAAAACTCACAAAGTTCCAACGACAACGTCCGGTATACAGCGCTGGTGAGACCAAAATTGATGATTTCATGACGGGATTCTTGACCTTTAGCAACCAAAAAGAGTTCGACAGTCGGCGGCAATCTTTGCGTTCGATCGTATCGAAATCTGTTTATGATAATGGTATTTTGTTCAAAACGGACAAGTATCATAAAGTAAAGCAGCTTTCCCTGGAAGGCACTTACGTGCGTAGTGATGTTATCCCGACGGGATTGGCACATAACCAGTTAACTGCCAACGTCTACGCCACGCAAACCTTGAACTTTAAGGGGAAACAGGGGAAAGATGTTGTGAAGGCTTACACTGTGACGTACGATGGTCAGACGGGTAAACTGACAAGCGTGACGGAACACGGGACACTGTCTGTTAATGTGGATAGTGCCACATTTTAACCGGGTTAATCATTGAATGACACAAAAAAAGGCAGCCATTGAGTGGGGGCTGCCTTTTATCTATGGAGAATGTTGAGCATTATAAAGCGCACTACTCGCTATCCGTTGTTAATTGTATCACAATCAAAAGGAAAACAAAACCCACTATACTGAGATGTTAGAAGCAGCATAGTGGGCAGTAAGAGTAGGAGTAACTAATAAATTTAGAAAATGCTGAGCACTTCCATGTATCATCAGACTACAAAACAAAGTGTAGCACGCCGCCAAACTTTTTCCCAATAAAAAGGGATAGAAAGAAAACCACGAAATTAAATGATTATCAAAAAGCCAAGTTGCACATTTTTGTGACTTGGCTTTTTGTGTGTTTTTGACGATCAAAAAAAGCAAATGACACACTTCTCCATTTTTGAATTTTACTAGTCTACACTGAACACTGTTCATGAGTTTCAAAAAATAGGAGGACATTATGGCGATGATTAAACACGTTTGGCAATTACGCCAAATCGAACGTCAAACTGAACAACGTTTGTTATTACAGGGGCATATGGCCCAACGTATAAGCGTGTACCTACAATTTTGTATCGTTTATTGACCTTGTTCCTAATAGCAACTAGTATCATTGATTAAGATATAAACAATAAATTGTCACCTGCTTTATATGTGTGGTGAAGTAATATATATTGTCATAAGTAACCATCTTTCAAATGGGGAAATGAGTGAGACATCACAATAAGCTAGGTTCGATTCCTAGTGATGGTTTTTTAATACAACAATACTTATTTCTGGGACACAGAGTGTACGTAGATAAAATAGGATGTCAGGTTGTATTGAGTTAGGGGAGTTTTAATGAGTCATTTAAAAAAGCAAAAATTATACCATGATGGTATTGTATTGCTGTTAAGCATTGTAATCGGGTTGGTACCAATTTTACAGTTGTGGCGTACTGGGTTGGTTTACTCAGGGAGCGATCTACAATTTCACGTAAATAGAATTGATGAAGTAGCAAATAGTTTTAGCCACGGACAATTCTTCAACATACTGTCATTTACGACTTCTAATCAACTTGGAAGTTCAGTGAATATGTTTTATCCATATGTAACATTAATTCCGGCAGTGATTATTAGGTTGATAATTCATAATCCGGTTAATGCATTCTATATAAGCGTATGGATATACAATGTTTCAACATTTTTGATTGCATACCTATCGTTTAAAAATCTTTCAAAGAGTTTCACAACTGGAATATGGGGCGCTTTATTACTATCGATGTCCATGTATCGCTTATTTAGTCTTCTTGGTACTAGTGCATTTGGTGAATTTATCGCAATCGGTTTACTTCCACTTGTAGGGTGGGGATATAACCGTGCAATTATTGAGCATAAATGGGGAACCTTATATGTTGCGGTAACTTTGATTGCATACACACATTTATTGAGTTTCTGTATCACTGTTAGTCTGCTTGTAGTGATTACACTTATTCGTTGGCTATTGAATACCCGGTTTTCGCTTCCAGAGCTATTAACATTTATAAAAGCGGGAGTAGCTACCGCGTTGTCATGGAGTCCGTTTCTAATTCCATATTTCATTTTAACCAAGAATAATCATATTGAGACACCGTATTCAACGTTAGTGTTTCAGTCGTTAAAGCCGTTTAATGCGTTATTATTTGATTACCATTTTTCCCGTGATTTAGGATTGATTTTAGTAATCGCTAACATATTGTTCATTGTTCTATGGAAGAAATTTTCGAGTGTAGATAAGTTGATTTTTGGTGGTGGGTGTCTACTTGTTTTCTTGTCATCTGCTGCTTTCCCATGGTCAGCATATACTGAAACTTTTTTCAAAAGTATGCAATTTCCATATCGGTTTTTAGCTTTTGCTGTTGTTATATTATCGTACACAGGCGGATTGGCTATTGCTCAATTACTGAAAGGTAAACAAGTCATTTATCGTATAACTACATCAATGATCCTTCTGTTTATAACCGTGAGTGTTACGTTGGCAACAATTAATACTTATAAAGCTAGTGTTTTAGATCATTATCAACTTGTGGCGAAAAAACAAGATGCACTAACATATTCTCCTTTTGCTCATTATGCAGTTAACAAAGAGACATTTGATAATCAAACAAAAAATGCATTTATTACCTACGGGGGATTAGATTACTGGACACGTAAAGCATCCGATCATAGGAAGTTTTTCTTATCTGATGATGTGCATCTGCAAAAAAAATATCTTGGAAATCGTACAATACAGTTCACCCTTCTAAACACACAAAATAGAAAGAATGTTGAAATCCCTATTATTTATTATTCAGGCATTAAATATAGTGTGAAGGGGGATAATAAACCTCTGGCCTATAAATCTGGAAAAAACGGCGGTTTGTTAGTGCATAGTAAGGAAGCTGGGCTACACCGGATCACTGTAACAAGCCACATTGGATGGTTGGAATCCCTACTAAGATTAACAGCGTTGTTGCCAATGATTCCACTTGCCTTATCTAAATGGCGCCATTATGATACAATTTGTATGTAGTCAGGTTGGCTTCAACTCATGTGTATTGACGGTCAAATCAAAACAGCACATAGAGTTTTTTAAATATTAATATGTGTCAAGTCTATCACGGACACATCCATTGTTCCGGATAGCATAAAGGCCGAGTAGCATTCTTTTGTTACTCGGTTTTTTTGTGTAGTTTTGATGCCAAAAAATCAAATGACACACTTTTCCCTTTTTAAATTTAAATGTTTTACATCTAACGGCATCAAATTAGAAAGGCAATAAAACAGATGAAAACAGTCATTTTGGCCGAAAAGCCTAGTCAAGCCCGCGCATATGTGGATGCGATGACACAAAGTGAACGTGGAGACGGGTTTTATACCGTGACAGATCCCGTCTTAAACGGGACGGCCAGCATAACTTACGGCTTTGGGCATTTAGTCGCACTGGCCGACCCCAGTGCTTATGGTGAACAATACGCGAAGTGGGATTTGGCACAGCTCCCATTGTTTCCTGACCAGTACCAATTTGTGGTGCCGGATGATAAAAAGAAACAATTCAATATTGTGAAGCGATTTTTGCAAGATGCAGACATAATTATTGTCGCGACTGATAGTGATCGTGAGGGGGAAAATATTGCTTGGTCAATTATGAAGCAGACTGGCATTGACCTGAAGACGAAAACACTTAAGCGTTTGTGGATTAATTCACTGGAAAAAGAGGCGATTCTGACCGGATTCGCTAACTTACGTGATGGCTGGGATTATTACCCGGCATTCCAAGAAGCACAAACCAGGCAGATTAGCGATTGGCTAGTCGGAATGAATGGTAGTCCGTTGTATACGTTGCTTCTACGCGAAAAAGGTATTCGCGGTGTCTATTCAATCGGCCGTGTGCAAACACCTACTTTATACCTGGTGTACCAACGCGATCTAGCGATTCAGAATTTTAAGCCAACGTCTTACAGTGAGTTGAAAGCCACCATCATGACAAACAATGGCGAGTTCACGGCCCACCTGGAACCAAATGCTCGTTTCACTGACAGTCAAAGTTTGAATCAGTTTATGGCTGAGCATCAAGTGATGATGGGACAACAAATCGCAACGATCACGGATGTACAACGTCAGGCTAAAAAGACGGCCAGCCCACGTTTGTTCTCATTATCAGGATTGCAAAGTGCGATCAACAAGCAGTATCACGCCAGTGCCAGTGATGTCTTAAAAGCAGTACAAACGCTGTATGAGGCAAAATTGCTGACGTATCCACGAACGGATACACCTTATATCACAGAACAAGAATTCCAATATTTATCTGAGAATTTGAGTGCTTATCAATCCTTGTTACCAGCTGCGATTCAGCTCACGCCAAGTGAGCCCAAATCCCGTTATGTCAATGGCAAGAAGGTGCAAGAACACCACGCCATTATCGTGACTAAGACTGTACCAACAGTTGATAAATTAGCCGGATTCACACAGTTAGAGCAACAAGTCTATGAGTTGGTATTTAAGACGACTATGGCCATGTTCCTACCGGACTATGAGTATGAAGAAACGGTGATTATCACACAAGTTGGGCAAGCGTTATTCAAAGCAACGGGCCGTGTTCCGATAAAGCCAGGTTGGAAAGCATTGTTTGCATCAGATAATGCACAACAAGCGTCTGAACATGACGAGGATGACAGTCAAGGAAATGGGGTACTGCCAGTCGTGCAGACAGGCCAAACAGTCCAGGCCGATGTGGTAGCTGATCAAAAAATGACTAAGCCACCAGTACCTTATACCGAAGGAACATTGATTACTGCCATGAAAACGGCTGGTAAAACAGTAACAGATGAAAGTTCTCAGGAAATCCTAAAAGAGACTGAAGGAATCGGGACGGAAGCAACACGTGCAAATGTCTTAGAAACTTTGAAAAACCGTGGCTATCTCTTGGTTGAAAAGAATAAGCTGCGGGTTTCCACGCAAGGCGCCACGTTGTGTCAAGCCGTTGCCTTGCAGCCTTTATTAACGAGTGCAGAAATGACGGCATCTTGGGAGAAGGCGTTGCAAGAAATCGGGACCGAACAACGCACGCAAGCTAACTTTTTGAGTCAAATTCAACGTTTTGTTCAAAAGCTGGTGGACGAAGTCCCCGGACAATTAGCTACTAATCCAGTGTTCAATCAACAAATTGCCGCGCACAAGGCGGCACAAGCAGAAGCCGATGCTGCGTCAAAGTTAGGACAATGTCCGAAGTGCCATGTCGGTCAATTAGTCGACCGTGGCAAGTTTTATGGTTGTGACAATTACAAGGCGGGGCACTGTGAATTTTCATTGCCAAAACATTGGAGCGGTAAGTCGATCACACCAACTGCCATTAAGTCGTTATTGAAAACGGGGCGTACAAATAAGTTGAGCGGGTTTATCAGCAAGAAGACTGGTAATAAGTTTAGTGCTGTCTTGACTTTAAAAGACGGCAAATTGGCGTTTGATTTTGGCAAATAATGGTCAAATTCAAGAGTCAAAAAAAGCAAATGACACACTTTCCCCTTTTGCTGATCAATTACTTTATGATGATGGAGCACTAGGGATAGTGACAAAAAAATGGGAGGTAACAGACATGGAATCTGTTGCAAATGTAGTGAAGCGTCCGAAGACGCAAAAGGTATTGGTTGGGGCTGGTACAGCCCTCTTTACGATGAGTCAAGTGATGGTGGCAAATGCAGCCGCACTTGAAGAAACGGCTAAGAGCACAGGCTCAAAGGTGATCACGTTCTTGATCCTGTTGACGGTTGTCTTGGGAGCGATTGGGGCTGCTTTGGGAATTGCCATGATGGCTTCTGGTAATCAAATGTTGCAAGCTGCCGGAACAAAGAAGATTCTGATCGGTTTGGGAGCCATTGTGGGCATTCTAGTCTTGGGACTAGGTGTGACATGGATTGTACAAACAGTTACGGGAGCTGGTGGCGGCTTCACTTGGACTTGGCCTTTCTAAAGCGCCACAAATCTAACCAAAACAATCATCTGACATGAGAATAGGAGAAACAATATGAGCTGGCCTTTTGCAAAACGTGATCCTTCCAAGAATTTGGGAGCCTATTATGTGCAAATTACAAATGACGAGTTGGATTTTGACGATCCAATCATTCAAGATATTCGTGAAAGTTTAGGTGGTCTACCAAGTTGGCCTGAACTGTCGATGGTGCAACTGAAGGGACTAACCGAAGGTTTACAAGAACAATTAGCTAAAAGCAAGGGTGAAGTTGCCCAACTTGGAACAGTTAATTATATTGTCGTTGATCCAGACACCGGTAAAGCGCAAGAGACAGGCCTGACCTGGGACGATGCACGTATCCTGCCAAGCATGGAGAATTTTGTGATCGAAACGGTCTCACAAGTCCTTAACGACGGTGACGTGCGTATGGATGACGATGCGACTTACGATCAAATTGTTAATGCACTGACACAATTGATTGCAGCCGCTGAAGAATTAGGTGGATTTTCTGCGGATGACCTACCAAAATTACCGACGTTAGAGGAATATACGACCGCGGTTGAAACCAACCAAAAGCTTGTAGTTAAGCCTTTAAAGTTAGTGAAAGCACCTGAGACTCTCTCCGAGGAACCACACCAAAAAATTCAAGATGAAGTTAAAGATGAATCTGAATCGTTTGATGCCAAAGCAACGCCAATGCCCCTTGCGGAAAATGCAGCGGCGCAAGGGGGAGCACCGACGGTGCCAACTGGGGCACCGGAGGCAATTAATCCTCAGCAGGCAGTCCATTCCGAAATTGCAAGCACACCTGCCGGCGTTTCGGCACCGTTAAGTGATGAGCCAACAAAGTCAGTCAGCACTGAATCAGCATTAGTGGATAAGATCAACCAATTTCAGGTCAGCGCAACTGGCTTTAAAGTTGAGACGGCCCTCGCAGATCGGGTAGTGTCTCCAGAAGATGATGCCTATATTGACGTGATGATGGCGCGTGAAAAGCTAACTGCCAATGACATGTTACGCAACAGTGCCAGCAAGCAGACAGCTGCTGTCCAAAAGCAGCTTCTTCGGACTGTTTCAGACGCGCAGCTGAATAACGAGGCGGTAGACGAGTTGTTGTCAAATGATTGGCAAACGCCAATCAAACAAGGCATTACTCAAAAGCACACAAAAGCATTTGCTGATCGTTTGGCAGGAACACATCAAAATTTGTCAGACGCTTATACACAAGACGTTAATCAAGAAAATGCGCGACATGAAGCGGCATTAGCTGAATTAAAACGTCAGTTTGAATCCGATACGACTAAGGCCACTACTCAAAGTGACGTACAGCGCGATCAATTGATTCAAGCAGAGATGGCGCAAGCTATCAGTCAACAAACACTGTACATTGAGCGTGAAGTCACGGAACTTCGACGCAAGGCGGATGAGATTATCGCCCACCATTTGGCAGACAGCATGGTAGACAAAGCTAAGTCTTCAGATGAATTCATGAGTAATGAATTACAAAGTTTTGTGACCGCGCTTGAAGCACGTCGTGCAGAATTAGTTGCTGAGCATGAACAAGCATTAGCAAAACGTCAATTAGCTGATGAAGCGGCAGCGAATAGGGCACAAGCCGAGCGTGAAAATCACGATGTCGTGCAGTTAGAATCTAGCAAGCGTGCATTAGAAACTGAACGCACCTCGTTGCAAGAACGTGTAGTACAACTGCAAAGTGAAGCCACTAAGTGGCAAAATCAAGCCGAAAGCAATCAAACGGAAATGGAACGGTTGATGCAACGGCTGAGTGAAACTACACAATCTGACCAGCAAACCGCCTTGATTGCGGCATTAGCTGGTCACAATCAAAATGATGTCGAAGTTAAAAAGAGTAGTCATTCATTTATAAAAGGGGCCCTGTTAAGCGCCACGATTTTACTGGGAGTTGGTGGTGTTGGTGCAGGTGCATACTACGTTACCCACACAACCACAAAGGCAGAGGCGAGTGTGAAAGCTGCAAAAGCCAGCTATAACGCCAAAACAGTCTCATTGGAAAAACGACTCGAAAAGTCTGAAAAGTCTGTCAAAAAGACAGCATCTGATACTAGTAAATCAGCGGCATCTAGCCAGTCGGTAACAGCTGCTGATAGCACAGCGTCCAGTGCGGTTGATGACACGACTCAAACAGCAGTCACAGCATCGACTGAACAAAATTTCAGTGCACTAGATGCTGATGTAGCAACCGGTTCCTTGAAAACCTATTACCTAAGTTTTGAAAATCAAAACCTTCTGACGGATGCACGCACTTTGGCAGTCGGCAAGCTGTTGGTTGAAATGAATAACTTGACGGCAGCAAAAACGCTCGCCGCAGCAAATGATGGTCATAATAGTGAATTATTATCACTCATTAACCAGAAAGAAGTTAAGGGATAGGATGATGGCATGGGACTACGAGTTGAGAAATCCCGGCCACCTCATCCGGCGGACGCTGTATTTTCGTCAGGTGCCACTCGGCGTGGCAAACGACTAAGCGCCACTGTCTTTACGTTGGGGAGTTGGAGTGTTTTGTTAATAATTGGGTACCTGTTTCTCAAACAGTTTATATAGAAAGAAAGGATCATCATGGGGTTTAAAGTTGTAGAACCAAACAACGTGGAGCCACCTTCACAAAGTGCATCGCGCGTAAAAAAACGCACGAGTAAATTGAAAAAAACACTAATAATCGGTTCGGGACTGGCCATCGTCGCAGGGGTTGGATTTGGTGGTGCGGTTGCCTATAATCATTTATCTGTTAAAAATGTTTCGGCAGCTGCTCAACATAAAGCTGCCCATCAATCAATTAAAATTGCGAGTACCGCTAATCTTGCCGCACATGTTGCAAAGCTAGATTACGGTAGTCAAAACCACGGAATTCCGAACGCTAAGCAGTTAACAGCCTATCAAAATCTTCCTGAAACGTTGTATGGGCGCGGGTACATTGCTGTGCCAACGCAGAAGGGCGTGACACAAGCCATTGACACCTTACCAATCAATGAAGGGGCTAGTGACAAAGTGCTCGCAATGGGTGCTGGGACACCAAGGTCAGGTGAAATCATGGGACAAGGGAACTTTTCTGTCGCAGCACACAATTTTGGTAATCATGAAACATACTTTAGTCCGATGCAAAGTAATATCGATGTGAATGCAACGCCGAAGGCGTATCTAACGGATGGCAAGCGCATTTACACGTATCAATTCAATAAAGAATCTGATGCAGTATCCGGTCGGGAGGTTGTGAACTACAAACAAGGGTCTGTATTAGATAACTCAGTTGGTAAAGGGCAAGCCATCTTAACGATGATTACTTGTGATGAACCGGGACTATTCACATTGCATTCTGAAAATCGACTATTGCTACGGGCCCATCTTGTTGATAGTGTGCCAGTTGCACAAGCAACGGCAACTGAACAAGACTTATTTCCACAATTATTTTAATGAACAAGCAGTTTAAGGAGCTAGAAATGAAGACATTAACACACAAGCAAGCAAAGCGTTTGATGGCTGTAACGGCCGCAACTATGATGATGGCAGGGACAACGGTTCAGACGATGGTCACAGTATCCGCAGCTGATGAGGACACAACTAATACTTCAGGCGACAAGTCTCAAGGTCTCGCAGTCACACCAGATGCAACAAAGTTGAACGCAGCGGTTAAGAGTGCAGAAGATGCTGGTGTAAAGGTAACTCAAGGGAAAACAAAAACTACGACTGTATCCGCAAAGGATGCTGCAGAAAACAAATCTCGCATTGATGGTACGTATGCCGACAAAGTGAAAGAGTTGACTGATCTCGCAACAAAACAAAAGGCCGCAGATGCGCAATACGCCAAGGATGAGAAGGCCTATAAGGCTGCCCTTGAAGAATACAATGCAGCCGTTAAGGGCCAAACGGATGATGCTAATCCATCAAATCCACTTCAACCTGAACAATTAGCCTATGAGCAACCTTTTAATCTAACAGCCCATAAGTCCGGTTTGTCATCAGTAAGCGTCACTTCAACAAAGATTACAGATAAGTCACAGGTACCAGCCGGCGACATGTACAATTCAAATTATGTGCGTCGCGTTAAGATAACGGATTCAACCAAGCCGATCACTGTGACGTATAAAAATGTCGCCAAAGATAAGGAGTCTGGTAAGTTACTGAATGTTACCTTGACGTTGTCAGATTTCGTGACAGATAAGATTGATACACAAGGTTCACAAGCCGATGCAACGCCTTACATCTATGTATATTCAAATTATGCAGATGCCATATCTCAATTTAACGTCGTGGCAATGAAGCAAGCCACGACGTACACGTACGCAGATTCAAACAAGACTTATAATAAAGAGTATTATCAAACGTATGGTTCATTAAATTATCAAGATGCTAATCGTTATGAGTTCACCTCACCCGCTTCCGGGGTGAAGGCATCCTTCTTGAATAAGGGAACTTCCATTGCAAACAAGCTACAAAAGGTATCTGGAAAGGCATCCACGAAGGTTTCTGAAGCCTTTATGGGTCCAGTAGGGACCACGCAACCTGACGGCATTTGGGATACGAGTGAGGAAGCACTGACACGATTAGGCGTGACTTATTTAGTCGAGAATGGCGCATCCGTTTGGTTAGGAGTTTCTGGTGATGACGGGAAGGATCCCGTTGCAAAGCCAGGAGACGGCGGTTATTGGGCAACGTATAACCATATTATGATGGGGACTAATACGGTCGCACCAACAGCTACAAAACCAGTTGAGCCGAAGAAGCCAGCAACATTGAAGGCCGAGGTACAACTTGAAAATCTATTAGTCACACCTGAAGTTACAAAGGATGTGGATGCCGGTAACAACAAGGGGAATGTGGATGGCACGGCTGATGGGAAAATCTTCATGAAGGGGGACAAAATGACGTATTCATTGGATGCGTCAGCACTACCTGCCGGTCGTGACACATACAAGTCATTGGCCTTTACAGATGATTTACCTGATGGTTTTAAGTACACTGAGGCAAAGGCATTTGATAAGGATGGCAAGGATGTGACCGCCGAATTTAAGATTGAACAAAAGTCCGGTCACTTTGTGGCAACACTGACGGATAAGGCGTTGGCAAAGCTCAATGCTGAAAAGTCAAAGCAAACTGAGTTACCAACGATTTCTGTCTACGGGGTCGCTTCAAAAGATGGTGTCACTTTAGATAATGCTTACCAGTTAGTTGTGGACGGACAACCGTTTACGTCAAATACAGTTGAGAACAACGTGGTCGCCATAACTCCTCACAAGGACGTTAAGGCCGGCGTTGTTGATACGTTGACCAATACCAGCATTGATGGTAAGGCAGTTGTTAAGGGGCAAGCGCTCACATATACATTGCACATGGATGACTTGCCAGCCAACCGCGCCACGGACATCACGGACTTGGTATGGTTGGATAAGTTGCCTAAATACGTCGATTATGCAGGTTACAAAGTGTTAAATGCAGCAAATGAAGATGTGACTGATAATTATGAATACACAGGCAATAACGGACGGGAATTTAGTTTAAAGGCTAAGTCAACAGATGCACTGAATGCAGATAAGACGCAAGCTTATGTCGGGGATCACGTCGTGATCTACACCAATGCCAATCAAGATGGCGTGAACTTCAAGAACACTGCTACGTTGACATTGAATGACCAAGACTTAACCACTAATACCGTCAAGAATTTGACGCCAAATTACCACCCTGAAAAGTTGGACTTAACTAAGGATGGTAAGGACTTTAACGGTAAGTCAGTCAAGCCTGGTGATACGTTGCATTACCAAATTAAGGGTGATTTATCAGAATATCATGACCTGGCAACAACGGTTGACCAGTTAAAGTCAGATGACGTATTCACATTGTCTGATGATTACGATGAAGATAAGTTAACAGTGAATGATGACGTCAAGAAGTCATTTACAATTAGCTTAGGTGAAGATGCGGAGAAGTCAACGGATGAACCGGCGGAAGCATCAAGCGCAGCTACAGATTCATCAGATACCGAGGCAGTGGCGCCATCAACGCCTGAGAATGAGACAGCGGAAGTCTCTAGCTCAGTTGATGCGGAAGATAGTTCAAAGACTGATGGCACAACAGACACCGCAGATACTGACGTATCAGAAGGTGACAGTAGCCAAAATGCTGACGAAAACACCGTGATCATTGGCGAAGGAACGGCCACAGAATTCGATATGAACGATGTGACGGTTACCTGGGATTTGAAGAATGGACGATGGTCAGTCACCCCAAAGGACAACCTAACATTCTTGCAAAAGTATGCGGGTAAGACGCTAATTGCTAGTTTTGAGCCAATTGTCAAGGATGGCGCAACAGGTATCATTGAAAACACGGCCACTCAAACGACCTTCGGTCAAGATAAGGACACCAACACAGTCAAGAATCCAATTAAGGAATCAACGACCGTCGAGAAGGAAACTAAGGTCAAGGAAAAGACGACTAAGGAAGCTGAAAAGACAACAGAAGCACCAGAGAAGCAATTGCCAAACACTGGATCAAATGGGCCACTGCAACGGGTTGTAAACTGGTTTATGTCATTGAGTAAGTAACAAGTAACTGCGTACTTCCCCGGATTAATAACTAAAAAATAAAACAGGTATTTGGGTTACATGAGATAACCTAAATGCCTTTTTTTGACTTACGGTGATTCTGCCATTAAAATTTATCACCGTAGGAGATTACTTGCCATTTCAGATGGTGATTTGACCGTGCCGGAGGTGGCTAAGCACGCTCAATATTTATGGAAACACACTTTGTCTGACCCATATTTTGTGGATGACGGCACATAGCACGTCTCTTTTTTTATCCTAAGACGGTTCTGAGAGCCTCAAAAGTTTAAGTAAGACTCGTATTTAGTCGCCGACAAAATCGTAAGACGCTGTCAGCGAGTGTAATAGAAAGGTGAATCAAGGAATTATTAACACAAAGCATCGGAGGTTAGTGCAATATGCGTACTTATACGCGTTTAACACTGAAAGAGCGTTATTACATTTATTTATGGCACGCATCACCTAAATCAATTCATAGTTTTTGTTTTTATGTGGACAAATGGTAATTAATTAAAAAAATATAAATATGAATGATAGTATGATAATTCATATAAAGATTAATAGCACGGGCCTGTAGAGTGGTATTATAAATAAAATTAGATTGAGTGGGTTTAAAATATGGCTATTGAAATGGCATTAACAGAATTAGAAGATAGAATTGCCGGCATTGTTAATGTTGTTGATAAAGAAACTTTTATCTTTGACTTTATGCGTGAAATGGGGTTGCCTAAAGCAACTGTAACTAAGCTACAAAAAGGACAAAAAGCGGCAAATATTGCCACTATAGACGGTGATATTTGGTCTAACAAGAATGTTTATTTCCGTAAGACTGAAAAGGACGTGCTTTCAGAGTTGATGGATGTCCAAAATATTGTGAAATCTAAATCAGGTAATCAGCCACGAATCATTATGGTTACTGATTTTGATCGTCTCGTGGCATTAGATACTAAACTTAACGACACGCTTGATATTAATTTTTTGGAGCTACCTCAAAACTTTGACTTCTTTCTACCATGGCAAGGTCGTGAACGAGTTGAATTCGAGACGGAGAATCCTGCGGATATTAAGGCGGCTGAGCGTTTCGCTAAGATTTATGATGTGTTGTTCAAGGACAATACTGAAATAATCAACGTTAAAGAAGGACGAAAGACTGTATCAAAACACGTCTTTACAGAAAACACTGTTAGTGAGACAGCCTTTAATAATTTTCTGATTCGTGCATTGTTCGCATTGTTTGCTGAAGATACAGATATTTTTCCTCGTGGGGCATTTACAAGTGTAATGAAGAAGATGACTAACGAATACGGTTCTGACATGAATATGATTCTTCGTGAGTTGTTCGGTGTTCTTGATACGCCTGAAAATATGCGCGGAACATTGGCTAATTGGTTGAGTCAGTTTCCGTATGTTAATGGTTCTTTGTTTACTGAACCACACGAAGATATAGTTTTCTCAGCTAAAAGCCGAAAGTTGATTATTGATGCGGGAGAATTGATTGATTGGACACAAGTTAATCCGGATATTTTTGGGTCAATGGTTCAGGCGGTTACGGGTGAAGATGATCGGTCGCACCTCGGAATGCACTATACATCAGTTCCAAATATCATGAAGGTGATTAAGCCGCTATTCTTGGATGATTTAAATGCTGAATTCGAGGCTGCCTATGACAGTGAGAAAAAGTTGAACGAACTAAATAACCGAATGAGTCGAATGAAATTTTTTGACCCTGCTGCCGGTTCTGGAAATTTCTTGATTATTACGTATAAGGAATTGCGACGTCTTGAAATAAAGGTGATGAAGCGACTTGCCGAACTGACGGGAAGTCTGCTGTATGTACCTATCATTAGTTTGAAACAGTTTTACGGTATAGAAATTGAAGAGTTCGCAGCGGATGTTGCAAAATTGTCGCTGTGGATTGCAGAACACCAAATGAACGTTGAATTACGTAGCGAATTAAATGGGGTTGTTCGGCCTACTTTGCCGCTTCAGAATGCAGGGGCAATTATACAAGGAAATTCTTTGCGAGAATCATGGACATCTGTCATAAATTACCATGTCAATCAAGATGCCGTTTTCGTGTTTGGAAATCCTCCATATTATGGTTCTAACAAGCAAAAGCCGGAACATAAGGCTGACATGGCTTTTGTGTGGGGTGATTTTACAAACTATAAAAAATTAGACTATATTTCTGGGTGGTTCAAAAAGGCAGCTGATTTTATTGAATCAACAGCAGCAAATGTTTCTTTTGTATCAACTAACTCTATTGTACAAGGCGAGCAAGTCCCTATATTATGGCCGTATGTTTTTGATAAAGGCTCTGAAATTCAATTTGCGTATAGAAGTTTCAAATGGCAGAACAATGCCAAAAAGAATGCAGCAGTAATTGTAGTTGTTATAGGGTTAGGACCAAAGTCTTCAAAAGATAAAACTATATTTGACGGAAATACACGAAATCTAACGCCACATATCAATCCATACTTGTCTGGAGGTGCAAATATAATTGTAGATAAATCCACTGTTCCGTTGTTTGGATTGCCTGAGATGGGACGAGGAAGTCAACCGACTGATGGTGGTGGACTGATTTTTTCTGTTACTCAATATCAAGAATTTGTTGCTAAACATCCTGAACTTTCGCGTTTGTTTAAAAAATTCAAAGGCGCTGAGGAGTACATCAACGGCAGCTTTAGATATATCTTGATGCTTAATAAGTCGGAATATGAAAATTATAAAGATTTACCTGAATTAGTAGAGCGATTCAAGATTGTAACAACATCAAGGTTATCCTCAACAAAGGCGGCTACTGTAAAGTTATCAAGCAAGCCTTGGGAGTTAGGCGAGAATCATTATAGAAATTCACAAACGATTGTTGTTCCAGCAGCGACATCTGAAAATCGTTATTACATACCTATTGGGTTTGAATCTAACGATGTTGTGCTTTCTAATCGAGTCTACCAAATAGGAGACGCGGAACCGTGGTTGTTTGGTTTGCTTGTGTCAAAAATGCATATGGTTTGGATGAAAACGGTGGCCGGAAGACTGAAGTCGGATTATAACTATTCTATCGGTATGGTATACAATACTTTTCCAGTACCTGAAATTACGAGTTTTGCACGAAAAAAATTGACGGATGCTGCCTTAGAATTGCTTGATGTTCGAGAAGAACTAGGCGGGTCATTAGAGACGCTGTATAACTTTAAAAATATGTCAGAAGAACTGATTATTGCTCATGAAAAACTAGATAGAATAGTAGATTCGATTTATAGAAAAACACCATTCGATACGGATGATAAGCGACTTGAATATTTGTTTAATATGTATTTGTTGAGAAAGGAAGAACTATGAACAATTTAGTAGATGTTTCTTATCACGCAACTGGTAGAAGCACGAATACAAATGGAATGGGAATGCGCGATATGCAGTCACGTGCTTTTGAAAAGAGAGACTCTCAATATTTGTTGGTTAAGGCTCCGCCAGCCTCAGGTAAGTCACGTGCTTTGATGTTTATAGCTTTAGATAAGTTGATTAATCAAGGATTATCAAAGGTTATTGTGGCTGTTCCAGAAAAGACTATTGGGGCATCATTTAAGAATACTGATTTAAGAACGTATGGATTTTTCGCCGATTGGCGGGTTGAATCAAAAAACAATTTGACTCTTCAAGGTGGTCAAGCAAGTAAAACGCAAGCGTTTATTGATTTTTTGAAGAGTGACGATAAGGTCATTGTTATGACTCACGCAACGCTGCGCTTCGCTTACGAAAAAATTGCAGATGATCATGCTTTTGATAATGTGTTCCTCGCCATTGATGAATTCCACCACGTTTCGGCGGCAGACAATTCAGTGCTCGGGGGTGCATTGCGTAATATTATACGTAACTCGTCCGCGCACGTGATGGCGATGACAGGGTCATACTTTCGAGGTGACTCAGTACCGATTTTGGAGCCAGCTGACGAGGCTATGTTTGATAAGGTAACATATTCTTATTATGAGCAGTTAGACGGTTATAAATATTTGAAGTCGTTCGGTATTGGATATCATTTCTATCAAGGTAAGTATTACGAGGCAATCGAGGATGTTCTAGATACAACTAAGAAGACGATTATTCACATACCTAATGTGAACTCTTCAGAATCAACGAAGCAAAAATATAATGAGGTAGATGAAATTCTCGACATCATCGGTAACGTTGAAGGTCAGGATGAAGAAACTGGATTTTTGATTGTTCGTGACAAGAAGACCAATAGCGTGCTTAAAATTGCTGATCTTGTGACTGAAACAGGCCGTGATACTGTACAAACGGCTTTGGGTAAAATTGAAAGTGTTGATGAACTCGATATTGTTATTGCACTAGGTATGGCAAAAGAAGGCTTTGACTGGCCATTTGCTGAATATGCATTGACTGTTGGATATCGAGGATCGCTGACTGAGATTGTTCAAATCATTGGACGAGTAACACGCGATTCACCTAATAAGGCACACTCTCAGTTTACGAACCTATTGCAACAACCGGCTGCTGCGGATGATGAAGTGACGTACACCGTGAACAATATGTTAAAGGCTATTACAGCTTCGTTGCTTATGGAGCAAGTTTTGGCACCAGAATATAATCTTAAGCCGAAAAGAAGTCCTAAGGATAAGAACAAGGGGAATCATGAAAATCGTGATATCTTTGTTGGCGGGTTGCTGATTCCGGGAACTCAACGAGTTAAGGATATCCTTGCATCAGATATGACCGAATTGAAGGAAGCTATTTTGACCGATACGGATGTTCAAGCTACTTTCAAGTCTGAAACTGATTCAGTCGTTGTTAACAAGGTTTTGATTCCGAAGGTGATTTTGACAAAGTATCCTGATTTAGACAAAGACGAGCTGGAGACGGTTCGGCAACACATGGTAGCAAGTCTAAATTTGCCACATGCTACGTTTGAGACTACTGATGATACTGATGGTGGATCAACTGAATTCATAAAGATGGGTAACAAGTTTGTAAATATTGAAGATCTTGATATCAACCTGATTGATTCAATCAATCCATTCCAGAACGCTTTTGAGGTTATCTCTCGTGATGTGGATGTTCCAACACTTAAAATTATCCAACGAACAATCGATGCTAATAAATATGATTTTGATGATAGCGAGCTGGTGATTCTTTTGGATCAAATTGTTGAGTTCTCACAAAAGAACGGGCGCGAGCCGAATAAGAATTCAACTGATGAGTTAGAACGTAGATACGCTTTTGCATTGAGTGCGTTGCGTGAACGAAAAGCAAGGGCGGCACGAAATAATGGCTAGTGAAAAATTCCAGACATTGGACGAGATATTCGGCAATCCTGCATATGATGACTTGTTAAAAATACCAAAAATCGACAAGCCAAAGGCTAAATATCTTGACCCAGAAATTGAAAAATTCAAAGAGATTGTTTCATGGGTTGAAGAGAATAGTCGAGAACCTGAGAAAACTCCAAGTATGAGTGCTGAACGTACTTTGTATAGTCGTCTAAAGGGTATTCGGTCAGATAAGAACAGGAGAGAAGCACTTAAGCCATTCGATACAGTGGGTGTTTTAAATTCTAATCCGGTTGAAGAGCCTAAAAGCATGGACGATGCTGAGCGTGAAGAGCTGGTAAAAAGTCACTCTACTTCTATAGAATCTGCTTTGGCCAAAATGGATAAGTTTTTTGGCTCAGACCCACTGGGGGCTTTGCCCGACACCGATGGTATTTTTGACACGTCAAAGTTGAAAAAAACCAAGCGACCCGAAAAGATTGGTAAACGTGTTCCTGCCAAGGAGTTCTCAATTTACGAACCTATGTTTAAGAGGGTACAAGCTGATCTTACAAGTGGGGCACGCAAGTTAACTCCATTTAAAAATTATGAAGTTCTGCCGCACCATTATTATGTTTATAACGGTATTTTAGGATATGTTGAATCTATTTACGGGCATTTCGTTGGTTCCGATGGACAAAAAAATTCTCATATGAGGATCATTTATGAAAATGGAACTGAAGCGGATGTATTGACGCGCGGCTTTGGTGCATCAATGTATGGTAGAGACGGGAAAATTGTAACGGATCTTGAAGAGGATTACACGTTCATCCCTGATAAAGAGAACGTTGTGACTGGGTCGGTTTACGTGCTGAGGTCGTTAAGCACGAATCCTGAAGTTGCCAATATGGAAAACCTTTATAAAGTGGGTGTAACCAAAGGTAGTGTTAAGAAGCGAATTGCCAACGCTGAACGTGAGTCAACGTATCTATATGCACCGGTTCAAGTAGTGGCAGATGCTAAAGTGGTTAACATTGAAGCGTATGCACTCGAAAATGCACTGCATAAAGCCTTGGCTGAATTCAAGGTAGACACTGTGTTGCAGGGACCTAACGGAATTGAATTCACTCCAAGAGAGTGGTTCAAAGTTCCATTTTCTGTTATTGAAGATACGATTAATAAAATAGTTGCGAAGTTACAGCAATAAAAAATAAGCCGCAAAGGTGAGGCGTACCCCGAAAGTTAAAGTAACTTTCGGGGTTTTTCTTTATGACTAAGATATCAAAACAAACAAAACCTGAGGCAATCCTGGAATATATTTCATGGAACAAAAGTAAACAAGAAGTTGCTAAACATTATGAATAGGACTTTAAAAAGTCCATCGTTGAGATGGTTAAAGCGGGCCGCCAGCCCGATGAATTAGCCAAAGAATACGGTCCTTCAACCGATTCAATTCGGAACAGGGTTAAAAAGTACTCGCCCGTTGAGATCAACGGGGAATCTATCTCAGCGGATGAGTTGAAAAAATTGCGCGAAAGAAATCGTAATTTTAAAAGAGGAAAATGAAATTTTAAAACGAGCGGCGGTTTTGCGCGGTAGAAGTGTTGTTTTGCTAAGTATCCACAAAAATTCGGTACAGGGACACCGCATCACACGCATTCTGAGTGCTTTGAAAATTCCAATGTCCACTTACTCTGACTGGCTCCAGACTGGCTCCATTGGGAGCCGAGCGCACAAGAAATACAACACAACAAATTGAGAATTACCGTCGAATCAATTTACACAGCCAATAAAGGCATCTATGGTTTCGGCGAATTGCTAAAACCATGCGAAACATATTCAAACTAGCAACCTCAGTCATCGTTAAAGTGCTAAGACGGGGTGAAAAACCATGTATGTGCATAGCAATATGGGAAGCCAGTATACCAGCGAATTGTTTAAAAATACACTGTAGTCTATAGGTATTAGGCACCCTTACGATAATGCCCACATCGAAAGTTTTCACTCGTTACTTAAGTGGGAGCTGGTCTATAAACGGGATTTCGAGAGTGTCGCCGATGTGCAAGCCGCTGTTGGCTGGTACGTCAACTGGTATAACAACAATCGTATATCACTTTGTGATGCCGCGTAGACCAATTTCTAGATGACATAAACGCGTTTACACAAGCACTGACTTTGTGAAGTCCAAAAATAACGACTCCGATCAGTGCTTATTTGCCATACCCTCAGACTCGTGAAATTCAACAAAATCCAAATTAGACCACCGTAACTCAATAGACTCCGGCAGGCACATGGGCCCCCTGGACCCCATTAAAAAATGACCCAAAATCTGTACGAAATCAGGTTATTTTAAAAAATTTTCGGGGTACGATCCCTAGTGGGCTCGAAAAAAGGTCCGGAGTCTTGACATCAGATCCATCATTGATACTAAATCCTTCGTACATGAATACAGATTGCAAATTAACTGTTTTCTATATTCACTAGGATTTAGAATCCCCCGCGCAATGCTTTTATAGTGTTCAATTTTCACAAAAAGTAATTATCTTATTAACATTTAGTAGGTATTTTTATGACAAATTTTCAATTCCAAGTGGAGCACTTGGGATAAATAGGATTGTTCATATGCATCAATTCCTTTAAATTCTGTTTGACGAATTTAGTCTACACCAGGAAACTGGTTTTTTTCTTTTTGCAATTCAGAATTAAGCACAGAAAGATATTGATGAAATTTGTTCCACCAACACCAAAAAGTATAGAGCCAATATAAAAGGTATTTGGGTTACAACAGATAACCAAAATGCTTGTTTTTTTCTTACGCAGATACTGTCGTTAAAATTTATCACCGTAGAAGAAATGACTATGAACTGGATACCGCAAGTATTTTCCATTTCAGATGGTGATTGGCCCACGCCTTAGGTATCGAAACATGCCCAATATTTATGGAAGCACCCACTGTCAGCTTCATATTCGGTGCATACGCTACATCGTATTCAAATCTTGAACGATTGATTAGACACTTACATGTTGGTCGCGAATATATGACGGCTTTAATGGATCTTGCGGATGCGGACGGTCAGAAAGAATTTGAAGTCAATGGGTATACTGTCCGATTGAACTCAAATTCAGGGTACCAAAAATTCAGACCCAAACACTAACCACATCCATTAAAAAAGGCTCTGAGATCCTCAAAAGTTTAAGTAAGACTCGTATTTACTCGCCGACAAAATCGTACGACGCTGTCAGCGAGTAAAATAGAAAGGTGAAACAAGGAATTATTAACAAAAAACACCGGAGGTTAGTGCAATATGCGTCCCTATACGCGTTTAACACTGAAAGAACGTTATTACATTTATTTATGGCATTCTGAACAAAAGCTCGGTTACAGAGAAATCGCGCTTCGACTTGGTCGAGCCCACATGACGATTTACAATGAATTGAAAAATAATCGACGACGCCCTGACTTACCAATAGACAAATCACCGTATGATCCAGAATATGCAGATTGGGCCGCTGCGGAACGCCGTTCCGAAAGGCTTCGGGGTAGGTTACTAGTAGACGGTCGCATTCTTGCCAAAGTTAAGGAGGCGATAGAAGAAAAACATTGGTCAATCCCAATGATCGCGCACGGCATGTCAAGAACACCATGCGAAGCCACGCTGTACAAATATCAGAGATTAGGAATAACAGCGTTAGCTGGCTACCAAAAACAAAAGCGACGGAAGCCTGCCGTGTCTATGGCTAAAATGATGGCCGGTAATAGACAGCTCGAAGTCGTTAAGGAACATTCTATTGAGAAACGGCCAAATGAAATTAATATCCGTAGACGACATGGGCATTGGGAAATGGATTGTATTGACTCACCTAAAGGCATTGCATCCAGTTTACTTGTCTTTGTAGAGCGTAAGTCAAGATACACTGAAATCATCAAAATAACTAGTAAGCGTAGTGACCAAATGCTGAAAGGCATTAAGCAGTTTTTAACGCTTCAAGAAGGAAATGTAAAAAGCATTACCACAGACCGAGGTCATGAGTTTACGAACTTCGACGTAGTGAGTTATTTGACGTCTCAAGGAATCAACATCTATTATGCTCACGCATATTCACCCTCAGAGAAGGGGACAATCGAACGTATAAACCGGGACATAAGGCGCTATTGTCCGAAGAAGGCGTCGTTAGCGCCAATTACGCCAGCCTTTCTGCAACAGGTTAAACAAGTGATCAATGACTACCCACGTGAAGTCTTACACTGGGCTTCTGCGAATCGCGCATTTACCAGATGGCAGCGTAAGCGCCCTTCCATGACGAAAATTGGAGTACAGTACGTAGAACACGCATAAAAATAATTTTTAATCTATCAGACAGAAGGCCTCGTTTTGTCAAAAAATTTATCAAAACAAGGTTAGTTTTAGTGTGTCCTAAAACTAATAAATATCCAATAAAACGATAACCTCAGACAGCATCAAACAAAAAAACGAGTTTAAACCCAAAACACGCGTCAATAATCAACCAAATTTAGGGGTCAAAAAACTGTACCGAAGCTGGGTTTTGTAATCAAAATGTAACAAACCCCGAAAACTGTGGTATAACAGCGTTTTTTGGGGTTAATGAGTCATTATTTTCGTGAATTGTATAGATGAGTGTTGACATATGCCTAGATTGCGTTAGTTTACATAATATTTTAAGCTGAAATACAAAATGTTAATATACCGGCCTTTTACTAGATTATAGGGGCTTGACAAGCTACTTGCATATTGTACGTTCCGGCGTATAATAATAAGAGCTGGAAAAGTTCATTTTAAGAGATGGGGGTGATGACTATCGCAACACGTATTCCAGAAC
>Ga0157364_1000029_pt1 | contig 46667 bp, 19 predicted proteins | sample AttsexASBM2_FD_111476 | JGI IMG/M metagenome (GOLD analysis project Ga0157364, IMG submission 111476) | Fungus gardens microbial communities from leaf cutter ant in Ribeirão Preto, State of São Paulo, Brazil - Atta sexdens ASBM2 | ecosystem: Host-associated > Fungi > Mycelium > Unclassified ...
AAAAAAAAAAAAAAGAAATTATATATATATATATATATATATATATATATATATATATATATATACATACATATATACAAAAAAAATTTTCACTTTTCATGTTTCCCTAGAAAAAGTTACATAATTCCCCAAGAACAAGTCATTATGATGTCAAAATAACTCCAAAATAAGCATTAAAAGTCACTTTTTTCAATCATTTACGATTTATTTACGAGTCATTTTGATGTTACTGATTTATTATGATTCTGTTTGAGATCTAAGCAGAACAAGTCATGATAACATCAAAATGACATTAAAATGAATCAGAAATTATTTCAAAATGACTTTTAATGCTTATTTTGGAGTTATTTTGATATCATTTTGATATCATAATGACTTGTTCTTGGGGAATTATGTAACTTTTTCTAGGGAAACATGAAAAGTGAAAATTTTTTTTGTATGTATGTATATATATATAAAATTTCATTTTTCGCTCTAGGAAAACTGTTGTATGCTTCTCAAGCAGAATCAAGTCACAGTAATAAATGTTTAAATATCAAAATGACGTTAAAATGGATCGTAAATGATTGGAAAGCGACTTTTAGTGATCATTTTAAAGTCATTTTAACATCTTTTTGTTCTATTCTAATAAAAGTTACATGGTCGATTATACCCTGAGAACGTTTTTAAGATAGGATTTAAAGATGACTTTTGGACGTCTTAGAACATCTCTTGAATGTTTGTGAATGGGATTAATCGAAACGATTATTCGCGATACGAATGTACGACGCTCGAGCAGATTTGAACGCAAATGGATTTGGAATCTCTTATCTAATCATAATTGAAGCGGATGCAGTTAATAATTGAGAAAATTCCAAAAATTGTTTTATAAGATATCGATATTTTCCATGTTTTTTCAATGGTAGATGAGACGCTATCTGTATCACGAATAGATTGTGTGTAAAATTCTATCGCGAATGTTTCACAGCGAATTTTGATGGATTATCGTACACCTTAATGGCAACCGATTAATTCGATTACAACTGTTTGATAGCATAATTAACTTTTACCCTACAAGGATACAATTTGGTGCCTCATCCATACACTAGAATCTGTCTGTTTTTTTTTCAGCTATTCAGAACTGACTTTAAAAAATCTCTAAAAATTCACCAACATACTTTCAACTTTCTAGAATAAATATTGGAACTTTATTTTGGAAAATAATAAAATATAGTATAATTTATAATTACCGAAAGAAACTTGCACGAACAGGAATCGCTCAGGTCACTTGTAGAGTAAGGGTTAATTTTGTTCTCTGTTAATTATTTCTGATGTGAGAATATATTGTACAAAACATTAAAACGTATCAAGCATTGCATCAACGTTTTCCTGAATAAATAATTTTTTCTAACTTTGTATCGCTTAAAAAAAATTAAACAAAATTTGTTGTCTTTTTTTGTTTTTATAAACAAGCTCATGTGTAGTAAGTGGAGCGATCAATAATCTCGAGCAAGTGAAGTACATGTAATCATTCAGCATTAACTTTTGATTATTAACTAATGATGAAGTCACGAATTTCCGTAGATGATTTTCAAGTAAACATCATTTTCTCTATCATTTTTTTGTCTCATTCAATTTTTGATTTGAATTGATAAGGCAAAATTGGGGAAAGAGCGAGTAGATTTACGCATTCGCAAGAGTCTTGTTTGTCCTCGTCGAAGTTACGAGTGAAATTCAATTTGCCCATGTGTACGGCGTACGTTGTACATACCAGAATGGTTCAAGGCCGCGTCGTCGATTCATGGTCGGCTCGGCGAATTGCGCGACGGCATTGCCAGGCATTGCCCGATCGTATAGTGCGACTGCTTTCGAATGAAAAATTCTGCAATGGCTATAAACACGTAAGCCGGTATAATAAACACGAGACATCGGAGAATTCGATGATTTGAGACTCGAGAACGCTATCTCGGGAAGATCCGGCCAGATCCTATTCTATATAGTTCCAAAGTTAAAGAATGTCGATACTAGATTGTCAATTTGAAAATCGTGTATTTTTTTTTATCTGAGATATATAGATATCAGATTCACGGTTAGACAGTTTCATTCATATAATTTTAAAACGTTTTTTTGACTGTTTTTTTTCCTCGCGAGTAACCTTGTCGAACGATCAAGATTTATGTCTGCTTGTTAAATTTTTTAATATAAAAACAGTTAAGAATATTTTGGCTGTATAATATTAATTAAAAATATTAATTAATCAATAAATTAACTAATATCAGCTAAAAAAATTTTTGTTATAATTTATTACTCGAATAACTTCAAAAACAAAACAACAGATAATTTGGTTTTATACAGTGAAATGACGGTGATATTTTACTGCAGTTTTAGATAAATAACTTTTAATATTTTTAAGTGAAGAGAAATTTTCAAGAACATGGCGATTTTAGATTCTTGTCGGTTTTCGCAGATACAAGTGTACAGCTTTAGATTAGATTAGATTAGATTAAATCAATATTTTTAATTATATGTATTTCATGCAATTGAAAACGATAGTATCTTGTTTTTTTCATTTCCTGTTCTGATAGGTTTTACATTTGTATGTAATGTATAAAATATTGTAATTGTATGAAATACATATAACTAAAATTTGAACAGTAAACGAAAATACGAGATGTTATAATGTTTTATGCAATTTCTGCAATTTTTAATACCTGAATGTGATTTTTACCTGAACGTATTTTATTCCAAGTTAAGTAAAAGAAAAAAATTTTTAATTATTTATAATACGCAAATTTATAATATATGTAATATTCTTTTAATATCCTTTTATCGTTTATATATAAATACCATTTTAAGTGATACATTAAGAGAATAAGATTTGCAGCAATCTAAATGAAATTAGATGAAATTAATTAATAAAAAATGTAAATTATTTATAATAAATATTTATAATTTTTTCTTTTATTTTACGAAGTGAATAAAATGAATACATAACAATTATTATTCAGATATTGTGAAACAGAAACAGGAACTTTAAATCAATATAAACCAATATAACTTTAATCAATATAATTTTTCATCATTAAATATTACCAATAAATTTTATTATTTGCATCACATATGTATGTATTTAAATAATAAAAGGAGTTTTATATCATGTTTATTTTATATATATATATATATTGTAAAAAAATATTTGAACTTCTCATAGCTATATATTACATATACGACAAATTTTTTTATATGAGAAATTCAAAGCGGAGTTCTTAAAAATTGAAGGATGATCGAATTTTTTAAAAAGTATATTCTTTTTTAATGTAAAAACACAAGAGATACCATTACTTATTAGAAAACAAAAAAATAATCAAAAATTTTTTCATTGTTATCGAAGAAGTGGTGTCTTGCATTAATTTTAGAATACCGTTAGTGGCACGAATCTCATTATTACGATCGTATTTTGTAGGAACCGTTGGATGTTCCGATAAAAATCTTTTTCTTTCATTTCAGGAGGAGAACAGGCTATCACCTGCACGGCAACATGTCGATTATAATGCAGTATATAGACCGGTTCCATGATATGCTGGATAAACATGCAGGTGATTACTAATGGCGACAAAATATGAAAACCTGTTGAGAAAAATATCCGGAATTTGTATAGTTCTAAATAGAGTAATTTGGATTTGGATGATAAATGACGAAAACTTGGCTATCTCGTAGTATGTCAAGCGTATTCAGTGACATCACTGACATGTTATAAATTGACGATTACGTCGTTGCACGATAATTTCGAGAGTGCGATAGATAGACACTGTGTGATATTAGAGTCCTTCGGATTTACATAATTGACGCGCGAAAGACGAGAATGTAAATAACGGATGATGATATTGTTGTCGAACATTATGTCTTTTTTTATTTCACAATTCTTGAATAATTCCACGTGGAACATCACAATGATATTTATTTTAGAATTATAAAATGTTTACATCCCTTTAATTTATTATCAGTTTCTCTAAAGTCGTTTATTAGGCTTTATAGAAAAAAGAAAAAGAAAGTTTATATATGTCAAGAAAGAATTTGATTTACAGTTTTACTTATAACTACATTTAATATAATTATTGACCATATCTTATAATTATTGACTAATTAGAATCCGCTCTCCATGTATTACTTTTATTTAAATATTTCTTATCCTAGGTTTATTTTAGTTTTTACATTAATTTACACTAATATTATAATTGGTTTGCTATTGTATAATTTTCACATAAAAATACTAGGTTTTTTTTTACTTATATTAGTCTTTAAAAAAAATACTATTTTTTTCTTATGACTTCATATATTTCTCCTAATAATATATTTTTTATAATTACTGCACTAAACTTTTATCTATAATTTAATCTTTATTTTAATATATTTCTTCTTTTTCACTTTTTTAGTTCTCTCTCTCTCTCTTTCTACAATTTCCTTAAAACATTATTTTTTATAAATATCTAAATCCATAATTTATCACCTCTCTATCACTCCTTTAATTTACAAGTCACTTTTATGAGAGAGAGAGAGAGAGAGAGAGAGAGAGAGAGAGAGAGAGAGAGAGAGAGAGAGAAAGGAGAAGTTTTATAGTTATTTTCAAAAAAGTTACGTGCCAAAATCTTTGTGATGCATAAATTCTCCTTTGTATCCTGAATTCTTTTGTATAAAAAAAAATATGAATGGAATTTGCTAGGTCCATGTTTGGTATACGCGCATATATCGAATGTTCTCATAAAGCTTGAAAATACGCAGTGGAAATAGGCCTTTTTCTACGCATATTTTATCACATTTTACTTATATCCTGTGTAACGAGTCTCAAAATATATGCACGGTAATTTGCATTATTTGTCAATATTATTTTATCGCATTGCGGCCGTTGCGCGAAATGGAATGAGCGATTGTGAGAAGACTGTTTCCTTGAGACCATCACTGTCCCACTTCGGACGAAATGTCACTTTGATAATCGCGGCGTCGTGTGAGTAAAGTGGAGTAATTCTTTATTCTGTACAGACAGCTGGCCGACTGCATCGTGCCGTCACGTTTGTTGCAACGTGGGCGCTTCTTTTCGCAACTCACCGGTCACCGACAAGAGGAATCAGATTCCCAGTTTTACGACGTGATTAACGATCTCAATTAACGTTTATTATTTATCTTTAAAGTTATTGTTCGATCAATGAGAAGAGTGTATTTTTGTGTTTATCAACACGCCAATTAACGTCCCACGAAACATGAAAAAAGCGGAGATATAAAATTGCGTCATTAGCATTATTAACGTTTCACGATCGTTTATTCCACCGGAAATTTGCATACATATGCGGAAGGTGAGAATTACTCTGTCTGCGTCTACATATATAAGAATTATACAGATTATATAAATTATTGAATAAAGCGCTCGCGATAAAAGATAATTTATGCAGAGTTTTGTAAAAACGCGCTTGTTTTCATTTTTGCATGAAAAATAAATAAAACATACATTATATTTATACAATTTATACAATTCTTGAAGATATTTTTTCTTATGTATTATACATGCATATGTATATGTTTTTTTATATGCATTTTTTATATGCAATACAAACTTTTAAAATTTTTTATTTTTAAACTGAGATTATCTATTTTAATTTTTATTTTTTAAATGAAATTATCAATTTTGCACAAATAATTTTTCTTTGTAAAAATATTTGTGTATTGGTAGATTACAAATTAATTTTCCTTATTCATTCTTTTAGTTATGTAGTAAACTGGATATAAATATTAAACCTACTCTCATGAATGCCAAAACAATGTTGTTCTAGCGTATGCAAATATTATTCTTATTTATGTCTTCCGAATGAATTGCATAATCTTTGCAAGCGTAAATAAAATCAAACACATTTAACGCCGTCCGGAGGAGAATCTCAAGGAATACCTACAGAAATACCAATCATTTACTTTTTCTATATTGAGAAAGCCAAGGGAAAGGTAAATGAACTGTCGAAGGACAATATTAGTGAAAAAGGACATGTACACCAGACATCCCTGAAAGAACATGGAGCAGTCCTTCAAAGTGATATGAAGGACGAGCGGTTTTTATCGCTGTTAAATCATGGTCACTGGATTATGCCTATTATTCACATAAGAAGGAAAGAGGGAGATAGAAAAAAAGGAGAGAGAGAGAGAGAGAGAGAGAGAGAGAGAGAGAGAGAGAGAGAGAGAGAAATCGATATTTAATTAGCTGGGTCTAGATCCTCTCAAGCGTTTTAACTTGTTAGAAAATTAATACCATAACTGATTATGTCCTTATGCAGAAAGATTTGAGTGATCGCAATGGAATGAATGTATGGAATGTGCATGTATGCGCGCGCGCGTGTGTGTGTGTGTGTGTGTGTGTGTGTGTGAAAGAGCGAGAGAGGGAGAAGTGAATTGCTTATGGCTATTAATACATCTGTATATTGTTGCGTATTACATTGTTTATAACGAGGTCATCTCCGATTCGATTACAATCATTTTAGGAAAGCTGGATAATTCTCAGAGTACTAAGCCAAGCAGAATAACAAGTCATTATGATATTAAAATGATGTGAATATGATTCCAAAATGATTATTAAAACTCATTTCTCAATAATTTCCAATTCACTTCAATATCATTTTGATGTTATCGTGATTTCTGCTTGGGAATCGGATATGACTGACAGAAATTTGGACCTGGCAACTTCAATTTGTCAATCGAAATTATATTTTTTATATTGTATCGCCTAGTGACCATACTATATTTTTTTTACACATGCTAACATAACTTCAAATAATAAAAATTTGACAGATTGTCAATAAATTCTCTAACAAATTTTCGCTCTTAGAGAGTGAAGAATTACTCTTAGAGATTGAAAAATCACTCCAAGCGAGAGTCAATTCTCCGAATAATTTTACTCTCCGAAAGCAAGACTGGAGATAAATATTATATTATAAATATTATATAAGTTTAGCCCTCCTACATTCAATCTTGATGAAATTAGACTCATTTGACGTATTTTTACACGAAACGAATATGGTAGAGAAAAGCGTCGCTCTGCCTCGCGAAGTGAGATATTAATTATTAAAGTTGACCTTTTAGGAAATTCACTTCTTGAAGGAATGGCGCAACTATCACTTTTCTTGGAGTGAAATTTCATTCCTAAAAATTTAGACCGTAAGCTTAGGATTTGTCGACAGTCTGTTGACATACTATATGCATCAGCTGGTGGAAGAAGCCAAGCAGGATTTGCGCACGCGGGCAATCGAACAAGAACTACAAATCCTGTTCGATTTTTGTGACTAATCTAATGACACAATATACAACAGATTTTGTCATATTTTTGACTATTTTTTTGCCAACATGGTCAAATATTACAGACTTCACGTGAAATTTGTAGCTTTTCTGCCTTTAAAAATTGGTAGCATATATATTGATACTCTACTCACAAATTAGTTCTCGAAATTTTGTTTCTGCAGGCTTAGCCATTTGGAATGTAATCGAAAAATCTAAAAGAATTCAGTTGCATTAGTGTATATTAAACCGCTGTATACTGTACGCTGTGATTTAATCTGAGTGTGAAATGTAGATATTTCAAATTATAAAATACATATTTCATTTAACAGCACAATAAAATATATTGAAGATTTCGCGATTTAATCTGTTCCTATATTTATATTAAACACATATTTTTATCTCAATTTGATATAACGGCTTTAATGTGCATTAGTGCGCATTGTATTATATTGAATTTGCTATTAAATTTCTTGGTTACATTCCAAATAGCCAAGCCTGCAGAAACAGATTTTGATCAGAGTATGCTATCAATTTTTTTTTAGCAAAATACCTATCAATTTCTAATGACAGAAAGGCAACAAATTTCATATAGAGTAATATTTGACGACGTCGATAAACTACCAGAAATATGACGAAACCTGTTGATATGCTATACCAGTAGATTGGCGGCAGAAATGGAACAGGATTCTAGTTCTTGTTCGATTGCGCACACAAATCTTGTTTGGTTCTTCTTATATTCTTTGTCATTCAGTACAGTCGAGAAGTTAGATAGATAAAATGACGTTACATTGCCAAATTCTGCGGTTTTTTCGAAGAAAAAAAAAAAGATCGAAGTTTCAAAGTTATTCCTAAGGATTCCTAAGAAAGTTTTTTGATGTTTTTTTTCAGACACAAGGACGACTAATTGGTTGTTGATGAGTTCGCCTTTCCCCACGTTATTTATCTGTCTCAGCTATGTTTACGTTGTCAAGGTACTCGGACCAAAGCTCATGGAGAATCGGAAACCTTTCCAACTTAAAAACACCTTAGTATTCTATAACCTGTTCCAAGTGATCTTCTCCGCATGGCTCTTCTATGAGGTAAGACTTCGTCGTCCGTTTCCTCGCAATATCAACTGTTCAATGCTCGATAAATTAGATGTTTGAAAAAAATGTTATCCGATGAATTTTTCAGGATACATAAAAAAATCGAATAATTCTTGTTTTATTTCAGCCGTTCCTTGATTCATTCGATTATTTTATTACTAGGAGCAAATATTTTGTCTTTATTATAATCTAACTTTTAGACTTTCAGAGAGAAAGAATCTTGCAACAAATACTTGGATAAATCAGATGTTAAAGAAATTTTGTCCGATAAATTTGGGTTTCTATTTTTGTTCTTTTTATTTTATACCTGATTGTTTCATATAATTCGATAAAGAATCGGTTTAAAATCTTTACGACATAATATCTGATAATATTAGTTTACAGATTTTGAATAATTTTTAATACAAGAAAAGGAAACAACAATTTTTTTTAAATATTTGGGACGTTAAGTTCAAATCTCCCATCAGAAGAATTCTATTAGGCCGAATTTTTAAAATATGGGCATGTTATTTTTAAGATATGACATTTCTTTTCGAATAATTTGAGTGCGATAATGACGAGCAATGTATATGTTTTCATCAAGATTTGATAATAATTGAGAAACGTTATCAGGATGAAAACATGCTTAGACGATTATTGTTGAACTGTAATACATGAAACTGATGCAAAATCATACAAAAAAAAAATTAAATTATATTTTGGAGAAAATGTTTTTTTTATATTTTAAAACCGAATTTAATGGAAATGTAAATACAAATTAAAAAGATTCTCGTTTATCAAATGAAAAAATTAAGTAAAAAATTATTTTTTTATTTGATGGAAATATTTCGATGGCAGATTCGGAAATTAACATCGAAAATTATTCTAGAAATACAGCTTTTATATCCTTATCCAAAGCTAGTAATGAAAATCTTGTAAATAGTGTAATGAATCTTAATCTTAATTATCTGCGCATATTTTTGTTCTCTCTATTTATATTCGACTCAAAGATTCATTAGCTAATCTCATCATCACATCAGCTTTCGAACTTATCATCAAGCTCATAATCAGTTTGGCGGCACAGATATTCGTCACGATATGGTCGAAAACGGATGATAACGGTCTGAGGAATACGGTACGCCGCTATTTACAGTTGCGCGATCTAACAATTCCATGATTTTACTGCAGTCATTGGAACGCAACGTCCAGCGAAAAACTTTCTATCTTAACAGTTGCGATTATATTCGATTACATCGCCCGCAAACGAATACGTTTGTCATTGGTGCATTTCCCTGTTGACAATGAGTTTATATTTCGTGACTATGAAAAGAGAATAGCCAATGCCTTTAATCTCTAGAAACGAATGTTGCATCTTTGCATTTTATTTTAAAATTAAATTCGGGATCTGTGCAGATTAGTTATACTTAAAAGTTGAAGATGGGAATATATATAATATTGAGCATTAAAATATACTTGTAATTACTGGAAAAATAATTGGTCAATATACAGCTTTGCCTAAAAAATATTGGGCACTTATGTTTTTTTCATTTATTCTTTTACTCTATCTTTTACTCTATTTAATTTTCTTTACTTGTTACCTATTAAATTCTGGCATTATACATAAATTTAAAGGATTCTTGAAACAAAGAATAATTTACAGCAAATGTTATGAATCAATTTTTGAGCTAAAATTTTAAATAATGGTTAATAAGGATAATAATATTTTAATATTTTTTATCAAAACATTGTATATTAAGAATATAGATATCAACAGATTCTTTATCTATAAATAATTTTTTAGCAAAAGCAATAAAAAAATTATTTTTTAATGACATGATAATGCTAGAAGGTAAAGAGTCCTTGATAATTATCGAAATTTACAAGTTTACAACGTCGAAGACTTTCATATATGTACTGATACGATATTTTAACACGCAATTAAATTTATTACACATATTTCAAACGAGTTTTTCTATACCTATCGCAACGAGAATTGAGCAACGAAAATATTTTTGTAACTTCGATTTCATATCACGGGAATGCGCCAATGGCAAAGATGTGCGAAGCACAATTTACGTTTCTTTCGCAAAACAGTGTCTGATGGGCGGATGGTGGGACCACTATAGTTTCCGCTGCCAGCCGGTGGATTATTCCAACAGCCCCACCGCGATAAGGGTAAGTGTGCCTAATCGATCTAACCCTAGCCGGACTGTTCAACGAGACTGCCTCCCAATTACTTCAACGAGACGACTATTGCAACAGAAATCACCGAACCACATCGGGTCCGCCTGATATCACGGATATTCATCTATAAAACGTATATTTTTGTAGATTGGCCGTTCCTTACTTGGAGCGGAGGCTTGCGACGGGGGCAAATATTCCTGGAGCCGTGCGATTTAGGTGTCCTAGAAGAGCTTATGCTTCCTTTTTGTCTAGTAGAGAGCCTGGCATGTTCCTCCAGTGCTACTCTTTTTCCGCTTCGATATCCGCTATCTCAACTCTCGATGAAAAAAATCAAACACTGAGTGTTGAACATGTGTCGCATTCCCTTCGGGGAAGAATCGCAATTGTAAAATCGCGCGTCCTTCAGTCTTTATCGATTTATTCTTTGACCGAAGAAATACATTTTGTTCCTTTGCATTTCTTTCACGAATAATTTCTTTTATCCAGTTGCGACTTCTTTTCCCGTTGAAAGTACGAGGCGCGGCATCGCTCAACATTCTCGTACGAGAGTTCGACGCAAATATTTTATATAATATGCACAGAGAGTAGTTGTTAAGCTTGTACGCAATATACATCTGCCATCATATGCCTATTTTTTTTATCTTTTTATTGACCGATGGCGAATGGCCTTTGGGCGAATGTGGTTGCAGATAGGGATATCCGGATGGCTGACTGGAGACTATTCTCTAAGATGTCAACCTGTAGACTACAGCGACAGACCCGAAGTGCTGAGGGTGGGTGAATTTTCGTGATTAACAGAATTATCCTTGCCATGATCTCTTTCGTATTTATAATGTTTATATCTAAAGCTAACCATATACGATGCATAATTTCTTGCATGATGGGGTTATATGCTGCTGTGCTTGTTCTAATGTTGATTCTATGACAAGAATCGATAGTCCTAAGTCTTATTGGTGAAATTGACTAATAGCTAACTTTTATAGAGTCTATAAGGTTGCAACACTTTTTTTTAATAGATTTCCATTGAGCGATTGGTTCTTATTTATGGATCGACAAATAAGAATTAATCATTCGATAAGGCTGCATTCCGAAACATTGAAAAAAGTGTTGCAACCTTTTAGGCCTTTATTATACAACTAACGCTGATTAACTAACTTCATCGATTAAAACTTCCTACATTGTAGAATCAATATAATGCATACTAAACATCTTCATTCATTGAGCGAAACATATTAGCATCGTATATGATATGATGCAGTATGATGTGATGCATTATTTCTGGTTTCCTTGCACGCACTAATCAAAACATTAAGAAATAGTCACGTGATTGATTAATGTCAAGCATAGATCAGAGGGATACGTTCTGAAGATACGTTCTACACGTAATGTATTTTAATATTTTATCTTTCTTTATTATTTAGTGAACAAGGACATGCTTTTCATGCGTAATTCGGAACGCACCCTAAGTTAAAAGTTATTATCTTTTTCTCCGTTGTTCTCTTCTTTGTGACTCGTATATACAATAGATTAATTCGACCAATTGATTAAATTAATTGATTGATTGATTCGGCCAATTTCTATACGTCGCTAGGCAACTGAGCCATCATGAGTACCACCTTCATGTAAATTTTTATATATTTATACTTTTACTTTTGCATATTTATGCAGCTCTTTAAGCAGCGAATCATGAATTGGTCAAAATGCAAAGAAATAAACATGAAAATCATGCATCGTGTATGGTTAGCTTTAGGAAATACTTTATAAAACTGATCAATAAATTCATAATTTGATCGAACGAGAAAGATGTAATTTTTATGATCTCATTGAATGATTCACGTTGAATTGATGTTATATGATACTTCACATAATTCTTAGAATATTTTTCCATTTTAATTAATTAATTATTGGTTAATTAAAAGTATATTAATGATTGTTATTATTGAAACAAAATATTCTAAGAATTTGTGATCTTTTCTCGTGACTGGCTCTGTACGCAATAATACGTGTATATATCCATATGCTAAGAAAAGGACCAAAGTAGTATAGTAGTTAGTAGAATTGCAAACATAGAGTTCAAGCGATAGAACAACTCTAACTGTAGTTAGTAGCCTATGTGATTAACATTGTTTAACATATGCTATACGTCATTACATCAAGCGATAACGACCATAAATTACATAGACTTTCATTTACGCACAATTGCATCGCATTAATTTCTGTCATTGCACCTATACATACTGTGACACACTCTATCAGCGACGATTTTCACAGATTCCTCGTGTTCTCGAATACATTACCGGTGTGTATTGTTGCGAAATGTTTTTAATATGCATTTCTGTAAAAACTGATTTTTTAAAATCACTTTATAAATGTGTTTATTTTTTCATCTGTTATCCTGTTTATGTTAACGAGATAATTATTTACTTGGGTCGTTTACTTTTTATAAATTGCTATACATATATTCTTTCTTTCTTCCTTCGTCTTTCTTTTTTTTTGTCTTTATGTTTTAATGAAACTAATTTTTAATTTATTTGCAATCATAATATGTAAAGAAGTATTTAAAACCGTCGAAGTGTGTAATAAAAATCAAAGGCAAGAATCCTGATCTTCAACAGGAATGTAAAAAAAAATATAGAAGCCTCTCATGTTTGAGGATAAAAAAACGTTGCGAATAAAACCAAAGAAAATTTCATGCATAAAATTGATCCATTAATTAAGAGGTGATAAAAAAGCTTTTCCTAATCGATGTTTCGAAATCGCAGATGGTCCACGCAAGCTGGTGGTATTACTTCTCGAAATTTACAGAATTCATGGACACGGTACGTAAAGTGATCTAAATGTAATTCCCTCTTACCGGCATGTGTGAGTTATACTCCACGAGGCTAATCGTGTGCATTTTCTTCCAGATCTTTTTCGTGTTAAGAAAGAAGAATAACCACGTATCCACGCTGCATGTGATCCATCACGGTTGCATGCCCATGTCGGTCTGGTTCGGTGTCAAGTTCACACCAGGTAAGTAGAAAATTGTTTATGCAATTCCTTTATTCATTTGTTGCAAAAACTCAGTTGATTTTGCAAAACTAATTTGTGTCAATGTCGCAAAAACGATCCTTCCTCGGCATCTAAGAGCTTTCCTTATACATATATATGGGTCGGAAACGAATATATTGTCACGAAAACGGATAACGACTAGTTTTTTTTAGAAACTGCAAAAATTTGTTTATCTTTTACATACATATTATCATTTTAGAGCTCACATTTGGAATTTAAATTTATGTGCTTTTTAATAAGAAACTAGTTTTCGGGAAATCGATAATATAATTGTTTTTACTAAATCGCAGACTTGTGTTATTCGTTTTCATAAAAAAACAATATGCTAATTTTTTTTTTCATAAGAGAACTATATGCTAATTAATTTGCAATTAATTTACTAAAAGCACTTGGATTATCGAATAAACTACTTGGACGTAATTTAATCTCAACTCTCGTTTTAGAGTCTTAATTTATATATAGGGTCCAAGTCATTTACGGCATTTTTGGCTTTCTATAAATTATTACAAATATTATTACAAATGAAGATTTCATTCAATGGAAATTTTTCTTTTTAATGAAATACCAGAATATGTAGAATCGAAATATCAAAATATAAAAAGGTTTTGATAATAATTAAAAAGTTATGCAAAAAAAAATACTAAAGAACAATTTATTATTAAAAGAGTGCAATAATCAACTTTTTTTTTTAAAGTCATATCTTTATAAAAAGAATACAAGTAAAAATAAGTAGTGTTTTGAAAAGAGGAAAACATGAATTTAAAAAAAAATAAATACGTTATATTGATTCATTTCAAAACATATAATTATTTGCGCAATTGAGTAGAGGCATTTTTATAGGCATTTTATTCGGAAAAATAATATCGGAAAAATAATATCGGAGGTATGTCGGATATTTTCTTCTTTAAAAAAAAAGAAAAAATTTTATATTAAATTTATAATGATTTCGACATTATTTATTCACGATTTTATAACTCCGAAAAAATAGAGCGATCGTTTCACCAAGATGCCTCTCTTGTGCTTTTTTTGACAATGAATATATGTTTAATTATAAGAAGAGAGAGACAATGAATACAGCACTAATAAAGAGACGCTCCCTAAAAACGAATTTTCACTTTGGCAAAAATCTGACGAATTTACATTTGACGGGTCAAAATTCCAAGCCAAACTTTTATTGCATCACAATTAGCGTCAAGACAATAATGAAACAATTGCATTACGATCGCCAGAGAAAGATTTTTTCAAATTTTTTTACTCACTTTAACTCTGCAATATAAATACAAAAATAGCGGCCGATTTTCATCCATCCGAGTCCAAAAGACCCACTCATGTAGTTGAAGCAATACTATATACTTTTGATGATTCACATCTTTTTGAATTATTCACAAATAATTTTGAGAGTGCAATATTTGTTGCTATTTTTAAGTAAAGACAACTTTGATGTTTAAAAACGAATAAATTACGAATTACAATTTCGTATTAATTTCTGTTGATGGTCATTCTTTCAGGCGGCCACTCGACTTTCTTCGGTTTATTGAACACCTTCGTCCACATCGTGATGTACATGTATTATCTTCTGGCAGCGATGGGTCCAAAGGTGCAGCCATTCCTCTGGTGGAAGAAGTACTTGACCGCTTTCCAGATGCTGCAATTCATCGCCATCATGGTTCACGCCTTCCAGTTGCTCTTCATCGAGTGCAATTATCCAAAAGCGTTCGTCTGGTGGATCGGCCTGCACGCCGTGATGTTCTTTTTCTTGTTCAGGGAGTTCTACCAGCAAAGTTACCAAGAAAATAAACCCAGGAAACTAAATGGGGCGACGATGTCGAACGGCGTCGCTAAGGATAATCATCAATCAAAGGGCAAGCATGCGAATGGCATCACAAATGGTGTCGCGAACGGCGCCGTCAACGGTTTCGCAAATGGCTCCTCGCCCAGGAGAAGGGATGCTGCCGATTATTACGTGAAAGGCGAAAGCCTAGCGACAGAGCTCAACCTCCGAAAACCGTTCGCAATGAAAGTCGAGTGACTCTCGAGCGAGCACACAGCCTAGTCGATCTTCTCTCGCTACGACGTTGTTTTTCTTTTTCTTCCGCGGAATCGCCGAAAGATTAGTGGGTCTTCTTCCTCTTGTCTTTTTCTTTATCTTTAATTTGTTGTATTATCTAAATACAAAGGGTTGAAGACCCTGCCGAGATCGATGCATCTATCGAAAAAGAAAGAGTACAAAATTACGTTGCACGTATTCGGCTCGCGGTATACAGCATACGTATACAGCATACGTTGACGTACTTCATCAACGATATGATATTTCACTAGCGCGATGGTTTTCCAGCTAGATCCGGATAGTCGCGTGCGACTATAATCCGGCGACTGACACAGAAGGATGCTTAGGCGGATCGTATCCTGATGCTCCCGCATGGACGGGCTGTGGAAAAATGAATAGTTTTTAAATCGGGTTTTACGAGACATTTAGATATAAATAATTGTGCGTTTTTAGCGATCTTAACGATAATTTATGCTACTTGCCAAGTAAATGATTCTCATTAGGTGACTAGTTTGCGAATTAATTTTGCATGGTTCAGATCACAATTGTAGAAAAAAAAGTTTTGAAAAGTTTTGAAAAGTTTTGATGTAGATCAAATTGCACAATATAATCTCCGTACATTTTTCGAAAAGATGACTTTTACACAACTGTGTAGATTATCCTTCTCTGGCTTGCTTTTAATGATAGTCACGTTTATCGTGAATTATCAGCAGTCTATTGCTTCGGCAAAATCATGAATAATTAAATGGAAGATAGAGGAAGAACCGGTTCAAATTATAAATAAAAAGAATTATTTATTCCTGAGTATTCGGTGATTCTGTGGCGAGGAAATCACCGCGTCGATTCCTTATGGATCAATTTGCAGAAATTATCATTCTTTATTCTGTTTTCATGACGCGATACAAAAAATTCCATCAGGTCTGATAAAAATAAACTCAGTCAAGGTTTCACGATCACACGTTCCTAATCTCTCGAAAATTCGCTAGCTGACAACATGAGTATTACATAAAGAAATTATGCGGATGTATATAACGATAAATTACAATAGCAATTTGGCGCGATATTGTTACGCAATTAACCAAGAAATCTTTTGCATTTCGATGACTCGCTATTTAGAAACATACATGGAACCGATGACCTTAGCTGATCGAGTCGCGGTCGAGATTTCTTAATTATGTAAAAATGCGAAAGGACATTCAAAAGCGAAGAATAGATGAAAATCATAAACTTTAATGATTCATAAAATCACGCATGTTATTGTCAATATTTATTATGATTCTTAAGAAAAGATGAGTTTTATAATTGTAATTAATGATTTTATATTATTTTATTATTATATAGAAAATCTGCATTCTATGATTACATAGAAAATCGAAAATTTTGAAATTGGCTCGCTTCAATGAAGCAGTGATTCATAGTAGGTTCTCATTTCGAGTAATCTTTTAAGATGCCAATACCGCTCTGTGACCGATATTTATAGTCGATTATATTTGAGACTATCTTAAATGAGACAATCTTAAGACGTCATAATTAGAGAGCTCTATTAGCATTAAGACATTACTTAAGATGGTCTTAAAATAAGAACGAACTATGAATAGCGATCTAGTTTATTCTAATTGATTTGCAGAAGTACTATCGACTTGACTGTTCAAGTCTTAGGGCGATATTTATATTCCATCCTTATTTTAAATAATGTCTTAAGATGCTAATATGGCTTTTTGATAGTTTATGATTGTACTTAAGATGATCTTAAATATAAGATCAAACTATGAATATTGCTCTCAAACATTCATTCATTAGCGGGAGTAGAAAGGATACGATTGCGCCAATGTGCCTTTTGAAGATAGGCGTGCCTTTTGCTCAATACTTAAAGCTCAAAAGCATCGGTTAGAAATGCCAGTAACCGACTTCTGCGTCGTGCATACGTCGACTCGCGAGAGGGACTCTCGACATCCCCTTTTCTTCGCGCGCTCAGCAGCCGCCACGCCGATGTCCTGTCCCGGCGTCGCAACGCTTTCCACATTGTGGATGTGCCAATGCTCGTCGCGGATGCTCGTTGTCTCGGTTGTACTATTTAACGTGCGCGGGAAGCGTGTGAGGATTTCGCGTTCGTGATCGTTAGCTCCTTCAGTTGAAAAGGGTTGAATATTGCGAATCTCCTTCCGCTCGATAGCCGAGCTGTTTCCGAAAAAAATTCGGATTAATGGATTTAAATGAACATTGTCATTATTCGGATAAGATTGCGATTGTCAAAATTTAAAATGAAATAAAAAAAAAATGAACGAATTAAAAAGGATTAGATACTTGCAAAATTAGATTATCTCGAGTATATATTAAGAAGATTCAGAAATTGTAGTTTCGCGAAATTTTTTTGATTCGCCTATTTCTCAAACGTAAAATTACAGACGAAGAAAAATACGTAGATAAGGCCTATTGTTTAACTCTGCTTTTAATTACTCTGTTTACTAGTTATTGTATTGTGTCAGGTTTTTGCGTTCTTCCCGAAGCTGAAATCGATTAAAACCGCGACAATCATTAAGCTACCTATCTCGCTCGCTTCGCGCGCGTCTTGTATGTAATACATAGCGTCTTGTACATAGATAGGCTAGTTTTATATACTAAAAAAGAAGAGTCCGAAGAGTGCGACGGTCGTGTCACACTTCGAGACAATTAAAAATTAAAAAAAAAATGATTCAAGTTCAGGGGCTAATTTATATAAATCACATGTGCGCGCGCGCACGCACACACACACACACACACACATACACAAATATATATATATATATATATGAGGCGAAAGTTGTAAAATTGCACATTAAGGTGCATGATCCTTGTAGCGGCTTACGTACATAAGGAAAAAGAAAAGTCAAGAGAGCATCTTGAATTTTCGACTTCTTGGAACCCCGTTCCCAATTACTGCCCTTTTCATTTGAACGTTCTTGAGTCTTGTGATATAAATTCAAGTAAAGTAAATTGCAACAACCGTAATTGAAGAACTTGTTCCCAAATGGAAAATGTTCTTAATTCATTTTTCTATCTCTTGTAAATGACAAAAAAATATACTTTAACATGTTTATTGGTGCCATTTTTTATCAATGATAGAAGAGAAATGATTCTAAAAAAAAAAAATTTAATTCGAGTTGCATTGATAACAAGCTCTTCGATCGTGATCTGTTATGTGTATGATCTGCAATAATTGATGCGTGTATCATACGTGTGAGCATTCGCAAGAGATTATCTAACTACATAAAATTTCAGAATGTCGATGAAAATATTTTAACTGAAAAGCATAAAGCCGTTGACAATTGATTTTTTGTTAGATATCGTTCAATATACAATCACTGGATGAAAAATGCTAATGCGTATGGTACAAAGAAGAAATACATGGACGATCTAATAAATTTTTTTCTCTCACTCGGCCGAGAACTTGAAGTTGTTTTGTTACAAGTGATTCGCCGAAATGAGATGCCAAAAACGAATTATGGTCGCCGCTAATTTCGATAGGCAGCGATATGTGAAAATTACAAGTGCTCTTACATCGAAAAAATTTTTACGTTGTACTGTAACCGAAATTTATTAACGTGTATATTACGTGATGTATATCACAAAATTGGTTAACGTGTATATTACGTGATGTATTTTTGCGAAAAATATAAATCTATTTACTATGCCCGTGTACTGTAAATTATTACCCTTATACAATTCGTATAAAAAAATAATTAAAAAAATATATATATACATGCAAAAATTTTGCGGACACATGAATAATATCATATAGAATATATTATAGATGAATGGCGAAAGATTACACTATAGATACAGTATGAATCATTTGCTATTTTTATGTGTGTGTATCATGTATAATAATAAATTGTAACGCTGCAACCAATCTTTAAAAGATACGCCGTCCACGGTCGTTTCGTCGAGTGCCATTACTTCTTGTATGTTTTGATTCGTCCTAAAACATATTTATAGTTAATATTACTGCATTAAATTATATCAATATTTCCACGAATTAACTTACCAAGCACTTAGAACTTCATTAAAATGTTTGATCTCTTCGTGTGTCTGATCGCAAGCGACTTTAGCGAGGTTCAGCATTTCCAGACTATTATAATTACATTTTTCTTGTGGTAACATTAACTTATCTGTGTACTCAATCTCTTCTGTTGAAGTCGAATTGTGTAGCTTCGTGTAAATCATATTGGCAGTTACGTTTTTATAACATTCTATGAGAGAATATATCGACATTTGTATTGTCGGGAAGTAAGGCTTGATCCTCGAATATTGCGGATTGATCGTCGTGATGGAGACTTTGTCGAGTCCACAGACTGCGTGTCTATTAAGAAAATTCGTATGATAATTCTACAATACTAATGAAAAATTTAACATAAGATGTGTTTAATATAAGAAGATTGTTAAACCTGTACAGTCCCACATCTCCCTTCAACATTACTTTACGTAAAGCGTTGAGATCCAAGATATTGTAAAACATATCCAATTCGATATCCAACGCATTATTCACACAATTTGCATCATAATTGTCAGCCTGTAAGGCTACTATCCTCTGCAACTCATATTGTAGCTTCTCTTTTCCTTTAAATATGAGCATCGGAGTAGAGTTTAAAATTGCTATGGATTGCTGAATGTCCTTTATATATTTGTTCTGCAATGCTCGATATCAGTATCATGAAAATGTAAAGTATAAAATATGCTAATACATACCATCTGTGTGTCAATCGTCTCTATGTCAGCCGTTAATCGAGCTATATCGAGATTGAGCAAGGAATTTTCTTGAATAATGTTCTTCAATTGCTGAACTTCGTTTTGCAGATAAGCCTGTTCGGTTTTTAATTTTTTTACCTCCAACTTTAAAACTAACCATGCGCTCACATCTTCATGAGATAACGACTGCAAGATAAGGTGCATTAATTGTCTCTCAGTTCTTCGCTAATTATATTTTTTTTTATAATTTAATATAAGTCTTAAAATATTTTCACGCTACCTCTATTAGTTCTATAAATTCCATTAAACGTTGTTGGTACATGTTAATTTTAGTATTAGATAATATGCGTTTGGATATCATGCATATATATTGACCAGATGCTCTTGCAATACCAATATCTATACTTTCGCCTACTACATTTAAATTGTGTTCAAAGTCATTCTTGGTTTCCAATTTCATTAATATATTTAAATCTTGCGACAGCATTTGATACAAGTGTGTCCATAGTGTGTGCACATCAATACTACTAAGAGAATTTAATATCTTTGTCCATATCTATTATTAGAAAATATTATTCTCAGTATTATTTTATACATGAATATTATTTATATGATAGTCTATAAAAAAACTAACTTGTTTCTTATCTGTGGCTGAACGACGCAAGTCTACTATTATATCCAAATTTTCCCTCAATCTCTGTTGATCTATATCTTTAGAAGTGCTTGGCATTAAATGCTGGCATACTCGTCTCATGTCATCGCAATCTTTCACTTGTTTGCTGGTTTCACTGTGTTTCAATTTAAGCAAATCCTTTCTCCTGCTGATCAGTGAACACTTGCTTTTTATATCCTTTAACTGTTGCACTAACAATTTCATAAAATTTATTAAAATTGCATTGAAATATTCTCGAGATTAATGCATGCTTGTCATCTTACTTTTTTGTCTAGTAGTATGATCTTGTTCTTCATATTCTTCTTCCAGTATGGATATCTGTTGTTTCAGTGCATTATTTTTTACTTTCAACTGATCCAAATGTTTTGCAGATGAAATTGAAGAATCAGTTAATCCATGCTTCAGTTTGTACAGTAAAATGTTCTTTCTTATTTTACATGCTTCAGTTATAGGAAACGCAGAATTAGAAATGTCCTCCCACAGGAGCTCCAGTACTCCTTTGCATAATCTGATGGAAAAGTTAGGCAAAACAATAAATAACAAGAGATCCAATAAAGATATACATATATATATATAATGAACAAACATTTTCTTCACCGATTCATTATATAATGGCAGTGGACACTCGAGCTGGCGAGTCCATGCAAAATTATCTATAACTTCGTCCATGATAAATCTGTTCTTGGATAAGAAAATACAATGAATTTATAAATGTTATAATGACTTAACATTATTTTTACCTAACAATGAAAGATATATGTACTAGAGAAACTATAAATCAAGATGTTTAAAACAAATAAATAAAAAGGATTATTAGATTATGAAAGCAATGAGTTTTTTAATGAGTTTTGCCAAAATTATGATATTGCAAATATTCTAATTTCATGCAATATATTTCTTTAACAAAATGTAAGTAAGCACTGGAGTAAATGCTGGAGTACTGGCTGGAGTAAGTTCAGTATTCGCAAAATTTAAATCCATCTTATCAAAATTACATGTATCATACACACAGGATTAAACTCCGCGCAAAAGAAAAGATACAAAATTATCTATACCGGCGAATTTTCTTGTCACCTATTCTCAATTAGCGCTCAAAACACGTTGTTTTCTCTTTTCGTATGATCGTAACATATTTAAACTCTTTTCTTCCTTGGATCCGTTTGTTTTGCTTGCACTTTCGACCTCAAGCGGCTCAAGCACTTTTCGCGTCTAAGATGAGACGGATGTATATTCGATCATTGAAGAGAGAGAAAGAGCATGATGGAGCATAAAAAAGTGCAGAAAGTACAAGCAGAGAGAAACCGAAGAGAAGATATGAGAGTCTTTATCTTATAACCATAAAATGCCTTCGCGCACTACTGCCCTCTGAAGAAGTGGATGTAAATTATACAACAATATTCACTTTTTTGCGGTGTTTCCGATGGAAATAAATTGCTGGATTTGAATGTTTTAATTTATTTATTACATATGAATTTAATTTTTTTGCATGCATGTTAATAGATGTTCATAATTCTTAACAAAAATTTTAATTTCGCATCTCCTACTATATGGAAATAAAAGTTGTTGAATTTTAAGGAACTCGAAATTGAATATTCAAATGTATGTTTTGATTTTGTTCGATTATATCCACAATTTTGTTCTGTTTCTCTCTGTATATTAAAAAATAATCAACAATTAGAAATCTCTATGTTATTGACTAAGCGCTTTGAAAAGTTTTGCGTTCACGATATCAGATGGCACTACCGACATGACTCTCACGATTTTTGCTTTACGACTAACTCTAAACAGTTCTCCCGCGAGATTATCCTTCGTTTCGGGTATTTGTTGATCGCAAATTTTTAACGTGCGTATTTACGTTAAAAAGTATTGCATTCGTCACTGCTGTATTGTCTCCTTCTCACAGACGAATCATGTTACAGACTTACCAGAGATCCGTAAGTTTATCGAAGCTTCCCATACAATTATTTGAATTATTCGAAATAGCGAACGACATATTACTGAACCACCTTGAGACCTACCTTTATTATAAAAAGTTACGACAATGAAATGCATTAAGTATGCATATTAGTAATGATTAATTATTATTGCTTAATAATTCTGATTGTTCATATTATTTGTGCATAATTTTAAGTAATATATTTGTATCTGCATTTTAGAACCGATATTTTTTATTTTTAGTAGGGGAGAGAGAGAGAGAGAGAGAGAGAGAGAGATGGCGTTAGAAAATTTAAGATTATAATTTTAAATTTTTATAAGAATTAAAAATCTGAGGGAGACGTCGTTTATAGTTTATAGGTACATATAGAGTTTAAATAATCGAATTTTTTGTATCTCTTTTTGTAAAGATACAAATTGATCACATAAATGTTATAATTTTATACTCTTAACAAACTGTTACGTACAACATATTATATTACATTTATGATGTTGAATTGAGGAAAATTATAATATTGATATATTGTTATCATTAGTTTATATTCTGCGGGATATAATTTTACTGGAGATCCGAAATTGATAACAAATAATAATGTAATACCAGAAGTGACTATATAAATATATTTTTTACACAGATTATATACCTTAAGATTATATACTTTATTTTATGCTAATATTCATAATCAATTCTCAAGATCATTTTAAACAATCTTAAGAATCATTAGCCAATCACAGGACAATATTCATAGTCGAATCTTAGACCGATATTTATAATCTATTTTTATATTCAAGATCGCGTCTTAAGTTCAATCTTGCGGTGAACTCGAACCAATCAGAGGGCTGCATTGGCATCTTAAGACATTACTTAAAACAATCTTGAAAGAAGAATCGACTGTATATAAATACCATTCTTAAAATCTTTTTGATAAATACACAGTTTTAAAATATCATGAACCAATCAGAAGGCTATATTAATATTTTAAAACATTATTTAAGACGATCTTAAAATAAGAAGCGATTATCAGTCATAGACTGTATTAGCATCTTAATTAAGACATTACTTAACAGAATGTTAACATAAGAATGGACTGTGAATATACCACAGAAATATGAAAATCTTAGAATATATTTTAATGGAAGATAAAAAAAACGTTATAAACGAGAAACATTCAGAAAAAGCATTTAACGAGGATTTATATCCGATTTTAATTGCATATTTTAATATTGGATTTATATCCGATTTTATTGCATATTTTTCTAAGATCATTCTAAGAATTGATTAACGTAAAATCGACTCTTCTATATCTTCCGCCTACGCGGAATAATACCATTTCCTAGAATTCTCTCTCTTTCTCCCTCCCTCTGACTTCCTCTTTCTTTTAGCTTATCATTGTCACCTCTAACCATACATAGGCCAGTGAGCAAATCTGGAAGCCACCGGCTTCTACCTAGAACGAAAGTGATGTAAAAGTACGGAATCACGATTTAAATTATAACGGAATAATAAGTTTCTGCCGCGGAATTGAATGTTTTTTTCTCGTAAAAGTAAAATAAAATAACGAGAGAAAAAAAGATGAAGGACAGAATTTTAAATCGATTCATAAAAAGGGATTCCCATGGCGCCACATGATGAAAGATTCTCTTCTAGTTCCCTTGCCCATCTGATACCTTTTTTATCTACGCGCGTAGGTGATTTTTGCCAAGGCGAAATTTGTGATTATAAAGAAGTATATAATATATCGCGTTGCAGCGGTAAGAAATGCCATCGTGTAGAAATTATGAGGAAGAAAGAGAGAGAAAAGGAGAGAGGGAGAGGGACGGAGGAAAAGGGGGAGGGAGAGAGGGAGGAGAGAGAGAGAGAGAGAGAGAGAGAGAAAGGGAGAGAGAAACCGTGCAAGGGTTTCTGGACGCGAGTGTCCGGAGACTACCCGTTGCAGCAGCGGGTTGCGAGGGTGGTCTGACGTAACGCGACGTTACGTCAGACCATGCTATAGAGGGCCAGAGGGATGGTGGTGGTGCGCGTGGGGATAGATGTGGGCGAGGGGTTCACGGAGTTGGGTCAGAGAGGACTGGCACGTCAATAGGAGAATCCCTCGGTCGCCGGGTAGGGAAACGAACCCCCGAGTGGGGAGTAGCTCATGAAAGCTCGCGGCCAAGAGATGTGGAAGGGGTAAGCTGTCTCCATGCTATTCCCTCCCTTGCGCTCTTTCTTTCTCTCTTTTTCCTTCTTTCTCGCTTTACGCTTGGAAATATGTGACTTCCGGTAACGCACAATTTCCGCGATCGTAAACGTACTAGTTCGAGTGGCTTGGGGGTCACCAGGAGAATCGCTTGCTATGTTTAGGAGTTATTTTTCCAAGGATAATTTTTTTTTTTGACTCTAGCACGTTAATACCCATGGGATTGTTGTCATAAATATTAGTTAGAATTAATGTATCAAAGAGACAAATAGAAAGAGGAGCAGAATGTTAATTAATGTTTATGAAAAACGGTATATCAACTGCATACGAAAACGTTGTTAGCTTCGTTCTAAAATTATCTTCCGCGGTCTGCGACCTGCAGCTAGAGTCATGCGGTGCGTTACTGCGACGGCGTGATATAACATAGAGATCGACGGTAGATTCTGGAGGATCGGTAGCTCGATCGAGCTTGAATTCGGGTATTGCGCGCTGTAGGGGGTATGAACTCTCCTAATTTCGTAGCACCCTGCAACTGTTATGTGATACGCGCGACCGCCCCTGTAATGGTTTCGATATGCATGATTTAGTGATGTGGCGCTTGTTGCAGGATAGAGACGGTTTCTGTCCATTCACCTATTGAGCAGTGTCAGACACATCGCCCTAAGCATCAGGTGTTTAGATATCATAAGTAGTCTGCGGCTACCATTGAGCCCCGTTTGAAAGAGGGGTGAAGGGAAATGGGAATCACTCGAAAGGTAGGGAAGACGCCGGAAGGAGAAAGGGTCTAATTCCTCGTAGGGGTGGCGGTCAGTGACGTATAACAACAATGCTGACGTTATCGTCGATCGACTGAATAAGGTGGGGAAGGACCGAATGTGATTGGAGAAAAGCAGCGTAATGGTGTGGTAATAATCGCAAAAACCGTAATGAAACATAGCACTTACAAATTTCCGCGAGTCCTCGGTACTAATAAGGGCCGAACTTTGACGGCTTTTTCGACTCGGTGCTAATTGAAGGGATAGGGATAGAACGCTCTTCTCAATAATATAGAAATGTACAAGTAACGCTGCTGGATTCGTTTGCATTTAATCTTTGAATTCTTTAAAATGAAATCTCACTCTGAAGGATAAAAATTGAGCCGAACTTGAAAAAGAATAATATTGAAAAAGAATAACTCAATTTTTAATCTTTAAGAATGAAATTTCACTATTTAGAGACAATTCACTCTAAAAGTTTTAGAAAGTACACACACATTAATGTTAATTTGTTACATTCTATGCGATGTATCGGATGTCACGAATAATTATAGTTTATGAATTACAATACACATGTCCCACATTGCTTGCATAGTAAATTTGGCGCTGCTAAATTAGTACCTCTTGTGTACGTTTATTAACTTTACGCCCACAATTTCACGGGGACGTAAATATCACTTATTTAATTATAATTCTCTGTAAAGCGATACTCCGACTACGTTACTGTCCTCTGCCCCTGCAGCGGTGGGTTGTCATAATTTCAAGGGCGTCGCAAGTAACGGGGTCATCGCGCCACCGATATGCAATATCGTAATATCGAGAAATATTTCACTAAATAAACCTTGGAAAGAGTGTAACATAGCACACTTCTTTTATGCAATATACTGTAGGTTTATTAAAAGTAAACAGTCAGGTTTCATAATAAACTTGTAATGTTTCGTGAACACAAGATTAGAAAATACTCGTGGAAATATTCTAGCAGCACGGAGCAGGACTTTGTGGCAGAATTCCGTCACTGCGATTTTCCGAACAGGGAATAAGGGATATATAAGGGACGTCTCGATCGCGCGGAGAAACCCGGGTGGTTATGATAGAGTCGACTGAACTTAAGAGAAAAGTGCAGAGAATTTGATGACAACTTTGTCTTTATAGTATCGCGATTTTTTAGTATTCCAATAATTAAAATTAATATTTCAAAATTATATTAATTAGAATAATATTTATTAATGATGTATCAATCCTTTCTTTTTTCTCTTTTCAATTTTATTATAAAATATAAAAAAAGTAGAGAGAGTTTTCAAGACTTTTCCTAGAAAATTTACAATTTTTACAGTATTTACCACCACTTTAATCAACAAAGCTAAGGATAAAAATCGTAAGAGCGTTCCGTGCGTTTTGATTAAGGGATAAAATTAAAGTAACAAAGAGAAAGAGTCTATCTAGTATTTTACTTTAATGATAGGAAATAAAAGCAGGCGGCACGCACATCTCAATGGGGGGGTAAAAGTTAAACCTTCGGGAGACGTCACTGTTCGGCGGGGTGGCGCGTCAAGGGCGAACAGTATCCGTGGTGGGGATACCTTCGAAGGGTAGGGATGCGTCGCGGCCGACCGGGGCGCAAGAGGGAGGTGGCAGCGTGAGAGGCAGAGAGTGTAACCCCACGGTCGCACCGCCACCCGTGCGTCGTCGTATTTAAAATATGACTCGGGTTAGAGCGCACACGGGGGTAGTCGTGCGAGTGTAGAGATATTAGCCGTGTGCACCGGGAGTATATTATTCGTATTAGTTTAGGCAAGCAAAAATAGTAGTGAGTAAGGGGTGTATTGTCCGAGGGGGTGTGCAACGAGGTCTCCGTTGAAAGAAAGACAGGAAGAGAGAACGATAGGAGGATAGAGGAACGGAGCAGAGTCAGTACAAGACGGAAAAGTCAACCAACTAGACGAACGAATGATACGGAGGGTGGCTGGGTGAAATCAGATACTCTCGATCATCGGCCCAGTGAAAGTGCGAAACGTGAAGACAACCGTGTAGTTTCGGAGACTGCCGTTGCGAATGAATACATATCATTTTATCCTAGTTGCAGAGAGTGTGTGAGAGAGAGGAAGAGATAGAAGGAAAAAGAGGGAGAGAGAATTGTAGCGAGAGAGTGGAGGGTGGATTGTGAGAAAGAACAGAGCGAACGAAAATTATCGCGAATCAGTGAGTTTAGCGAGGATAGATGGAGAAAAAGAGAGAGAAAGAAAGAAGAAGAAACGTGAGTTCCATTGAGATGCGTATACAGAGATATATATAAATATAGATAAATGGATAGATAGATAGATATATGTATACACATGCGCAACGCGAAACGTGTGAGTGTACTTGGTTTGATCATCATCGTCATCCTTGTCGTCGTGAATGCATTCTTTTCCGGCCCGAAGCTTTCGGGACAGTGAGAATACTTAGAGAAGTTCCGGAAGCGATTTGACAGAGTCTGAAAGAGGAAAAGAGGGAGACACAAAGAAAAATTCCCTCCCGCGGATGATCACTCGTAGGCAGCTACGTGTCGTCGCCGTCGCCGTCGTTGTCCGTCGTGCATATCTTTTCTCGTGAACTGTGATTCTTTGTGCCGCTCGTCGAAGGAGGTGGGACAGTGATCTCTGCGACGAGACGGAATAAGATAGACAGGCAGGGTAAGTGGAACTTATTGTCCCCTCAACCCTGACTAAATGTTTTTACGTTTGACTTGACACTATATATGGAGTGGAAGCAGGTTAATTGGACAGTTAGGCCGGTTAAATTAAAGCCTATCGATAAGCGGAAACTGAAGTAATAAAGTGGCTTGCCTCGTCTCTCCCGCAAGCTTACATCTTGACTTACATCCTCATACTTGAATTAAATCTCTCATCTGGTCTGAAAATCATCTTTTTATTCCTTTTGCTACAATTGAATAATGCCTATGATTTATGCAATATTTATCTTTGTATATCTCTTCTAATCTGTTAATATTATCGTCAATTAATTTTTAAAACTGTATGTATTAGATTAACAAGAAGAACTACGAAGTTCTTAATTTTCCATCGTAGCTTATCTATATTACCTCGAAAAGGAAAGTCTGCTTTCTTTAGGTTAAGTAAGAAAGTTTCTTTCACATTTATTCTTTTAAGCATTGTTTTACTAAACTGCAAACGAATTTTGTGCTATATTATTCTAATAATGATAAATATGTTTAATAAAATTATCGGCTTAAGTTTAATTGGAGTTTACAAAAGGATTATCAAATTCTACTTTTTCCGTTTCTTTAAAATATCTTTTCACTTTTTTTTGTATTATTCTTCTATAAAATCAAATTTTATATTCATAAAAATAACTGAATAAGGATCACTTTTTGCTGACGATCATGAGAAAATTATATTTTAGACACGATACATTTTGTGCAATAAAATATAAAAAGCAAATTTTCATCCATTCGATATTAAATAATGAAATATCAATACGATAACATAACTTTCATAGTAATCAGGAATTTTAATGTTTTATATTTTAAATTTTCCATTAGTAACAAGTTTGAATAACTTGTACATTAAATATTAATGTGTGATAAAATGTTACAATTTTTTATTTGTGTACATTCTATTAATTTTACTGCTATTTTTTAAGTATTAAAATTGAATTTTCAAAATGTTATGCACAAAATATTAATTTGTAATAACATTAACAATAAAACATTATAATTATTATTTAAAATCACCTCAACCTACTGGCACTTTATCGTTTAATATTGAACGAATGAACTAACATTTAGTATTTTTCTTTGTCAATGAAATTTACTTCAAAATATAATGTTTGATCATAATCATTGACAAATGTTCAATTACTTTCGTGAATACATAAGATTTAATTTGAAGAAGAAGAAGAAGTTATGTAGAAAGAAATAAAGTACACTGTTTTAGTATTAGCTTGACAGAACAAATTCGCGGCAGTGTCGAAAAAATTGTTTTATTAAGTTCCGCATTGTTTGCGGGATAGTTGGACGCGGTGAAAATTGACAAATATAGAGTGTGTCACAAAAATCTGGACAAATTGAACAATTTCTTTAAACAAAATGTTTTTAATGAAAAATTAAATATTACAAAAAATCCTTTTACGTGGCACTTGGGGGATTCCTGTAGAGCACAATTATTCGATATATCTCCCATTAGCTTGAATGACGGCCTCTATTCTCAGTCTGAAACGTTTGCACACATGCTGTGCCGACGAATGCTGCCTCAATAGCAGTCCTTAATGATGTCACATTGGGATGCCGAGACTTGTTTGTGACCTTTTCAATTACGTTCCATACGTAGTAGTCCAAGGGATTTAAATCTGGGGAGACCAGAATTCCTTGACTAAAATATATTGACGTTGTCTGAGAACCAATTTTGAATCAAATGATTCAATGATTGATATGAGCCAATGCACTGTTTTACTGAAAAACATATGGATGCCACAGTTTTCATCCACGGCTTCATTACATCCATCAGAACGATTACCCTGGGTCATCCGAAATCAGCGCTTGAATTCTTTCACTGTGGAGGTCCTCGCGATGCGTTCTTTCAAGTGACTCTTCCTCGCTGGCATATTGGAACCTTCGTTGGACTGTTCTAAAGCTGTATATTTTGCCACAACGTCATAAACGGTTGATTTTGGGTATCCAAATCGAATTATTTCCATTGCTGAGCGTCCAGCCTAAAGGCCTTCGATGATTGCGGCTCATCGAATATACTCTGCATTTGATTTCAACATCGCGGCCATTTTGAAAATATGACTGTTTACTAGAAACATCTTTCTCGAACCAACAATCTCTGGCGGAGATACACAGTATAGCGGAAATTTTAAATTAAAATTTGTCCGGATTTTGATGACACACCCTGTACATAAAAATAAAAGGATGATAAAAGAAATACAGCAGTGATAGTCTTTTTTTCCTGCTAGTACAATACATTCTTAATGAAAGCGGTATGGTAATGTAGTAAATTACATGAAAATACAGCGAATATCCGAATTAAATCTTAAGATAGATTTCCTTCATCAACTAACGGTCGACTTTTCCTCGACTGAGACGCGTTAAGATAGAACAGTTTTCGCATTACGAATAATTGGGAAACGAAGGACCTTTCACTAATTAACTTTCCAATAGATAAGGGCAGATGCAATTAAATAACAAAACTTTCTCGTTCATTTAAATTCAAGAAGAACTTGTCTTTCTTTTTATCTTTTTATTAAGTCTAAGCTTCATTACCGAGAGATACTTCGTATTGAATGTTAAGAAAATGCAGTGGACACCTCTTTCGATTTTATCGTCAAACGAATTTGCAATTTAATTTATTATAAGCAAATAAGGTGTAATAAGAACTCATAAGTGGTAGACGCAGCACGTTTCTCGCGATATCATCTCGAGATGTCGACATAAAAATAAACATAAAAATCTCGATGTCGCAAGGTTCTTATTTTCATGTTAGAAAAACTACTTCTCGGAGGCTTGATTGTGTAAAGGTTCCAGGAGAATCTGAAAATATCTATTGCATGTGCACGACGAGGCGCACTTTCACCTTTATCACGTAATTTCCACGTGCGTCGTACGTTGCGCGATCGTGTCTCGTTGATGAATCATTCTTCCCCTGTCACCCGAAGAGTGGTTAGTATTAATAATCGCGTGCAATTGTGCAACGCCAAAACAATGTAATACTAGTCGATTGGTATTTCTCGCATTTCCACGCTTTTTCTCGTATTTTCATTGGTGTTATCGCACTCGTTCGAAATTCTAGATATCTATGGAGACGCACATTAAATATTCCCTTTCGCGAAATCCATGCCATGTACTATTTGTATGTCTAGCAATGTGCATGCGGTACTGCGCAGAATTTCAGTGCTCCGAAATTCCAGGGGAGAGTGCGAGATTAAATTATTTATCGTTCGAAACTGCGGCGTGATATTCCTCTAACGACGCGCATTACGCGCGAGTCCAAAATACGGAAATATAAAATTATTACCCTTTCCCTAACCCCCTGTGATTTTCAACAAATTTCAGTGCATGCATTATTTATCATCTCAATGGTGCCATCACCTAAAATATAAATTCCTTTACATCTATGTACAGTTTAACAAAGCTAGCTTAAACATGCTTTATTCTTATTTTAATATTATCAATATCTGTTCTTCCTTAAATTTCGATACTTAAATTTTATTATTCAAAAAATATAAAATTTTGAAAAATATTTGCTAATTGTAATTGTTGTGAATTAATTAAAAAATTTGGAATATTATATGTAAGGTATTAAATTTCAATACATATAATATTTAGAATCTCAGTAGTAAACTCAGTAGGATCAACTAAAAATAAATTTTTTCTTTACGATTATGTACAGTTTGGCAAAGCTAATACTAATTGTAAGTCTTATTTTTGATGTCTTACTCGTATTTTGATATTATCAATGTCTGTTCCTAATTTTTTTTTATCATTCGAAAAATATTATAAAGATTTTGAAAATATAATATTTGCGAATTGTAATTATCAAATTAATTCCATTTGGAATATTATATGCAGAGCATCCATGTCCATTTTGATATAGAACAACAAAGGTTAATTAGGTCAATTAACCAATTACAGAAAGATTAAAAATGTTGATGTTTAGCTTCTGAATAAATGTATTTACTTAGCTAAAATAATTAATAATCATTCTAAATATATTTACATACAGTGTAACAAATATCAGATACAATATAATAAATATCAAACAATACCATTTCAAGATTTTCGTATGAAATATTTTTATATTATTTTAATATTGTGTTTATGTTGTTTTAGTATTAAAACGCTTTGACGAAGAGTTAAACGAAGGTTTGTGTTCGTTTTCAAGAAACATTAGAGAATTAATCGATAATATATAACTTATCTCGACAAGAATATCTGAAAATTTAGATCTCGGTCATCATGGTGAATAAAGTTTGTTTTGGATAATATCTGAAAGCTGCCCGTATTAAATGTTCATTAAGATATTATCAATATATATAAACGAAATCGATTGATCGTAATACGTGAATTATTAATTTCATTTTTTGGACGTTTTTCCATTTGTAGAACGACAGCCACGAAAAAAAATCTAAATCTTTCTTCGTTCTATTGATGAAAAAAAGTCGTCCCCTTTACCTCGTTTACTTAATTGCATTACCAGTGTTTCTTCATTCTATCGATTTAACGAAAAAGGAATCGCTACTTACCTGGGACTAATTGAATATTTAATTACGATACTACCTTTATCCAGAAAGAAAAAGTTAACTTTTATCCAGAAACACAAAAAAAAGATTTTTTCTGTTCGAAGCTAATTTTGGTTTGTTATAATATATTTGCTGGCGTATAATTTATAAACTATAGCGAAATGGTTTGCTATTGCTGCTATAATACTGTGTATGTACATATCACAGCTAAGACATTAGCTATGATATACCTATATTATAACTATCCATATTTTATACTTGCCATTTAGTTACTACATGCAGTTTTTAGTTATGATAGTTACTTTCTTTTTTCCATGAAGCATTGCTCAAAATTAGTAACAAAAGAAGAATTAAGACTCCTATTTATCTTTATTACTTCAGATTATGATGTTGTATGTAAGAAAACACAATATAAATGTTTATAAAAATTATATTTGAAATATTTTATAATGTAAAACTACTTTTCAATAAAACGATATTTGCAATCAATAGATATAGAATAGATTTATTATATTGATAAATTATATTGAAAATTATTTTTTGTTTGAAAAAAAAATTAAATTATATTTATTTCTGTGTATGTATTATTAATTTGACAGTTTATTATAATTGTCAACATAACACTTATTCATTTTTGATTATGCATAATTTATTTGCAGATAATATGGTTATTTATTAATTGATGAAACAAACAGAGAGTTTTTATTTCACAGTTGGTTCTATCGATTATAAGTGTTGTTTTCTTACAACATATTTCTACATTAACATATGTAAGAATTGCATATATTTTGCAAGAATTTTATTTTTTCTCGCGTATATTATTATAATCTGAGGTAATAGTGACTGAAGCCTAATAACTCAATGATGTTATGAAGATTATTAATTCCAATAATCACATGCTTAAAAGTAAAAGCTTATAAAATAATAATTATTATACAGATACAATTATTATTTTATAAGTTTTTTTAAATTATTTTTTATGACTGAGTTTATTCCTAATAGTAAAGTAAATTTTGTTCACTGGAACGTATAGATTTTTAACGATATCTTATCGTTCATTTGCTTAATTTTATGATTGTACTACTTGTCCCCGACATTATGTATTATCTATCACGCGAAACGGTGAATTTCATCACTGACAACCTCACTGGGATTGCGAGAACCATGTCCTCCCCCTTTCCACCCTTTAGACGTAGAATAATGACATGTACTGAATGCGAATGCATTGTCCGATTCGTGTTAGGAGACACTATGTCATATATAAGATAGATTTCACAGCCTAGCTATGCAAAATTTATATATAACATGGCGTTTAGGAAAAAATAATAAAATAAAGTGTATTTACTTTAAAATAAACTGCTACGTTCTTCCAAAAGTTCTCGCAATATTTCATATTTCCAGTTTCAGTTCAATTGCCGTTATTTATGTCATAAACAAGCATCATAAAATATTTATGCAGTATCAACCTTTGGGTCTACTCAATATTTTATGTCATGCAAGGCGTTCTTTGGGAATGATGTCCTTTATATGGATATTAACTTATGACGTTCTCATATAATGGCCTCGCCAACACGTCTCGCAATTATTTTGTAGAACAAGCGCGCGACGTATGACAAATGATGATACAAACAACATTGCTTTCTGACATTCAATTCCATTGCCATTTCGCAATTACGTTAATGTAGACGTCAGTTGTCGTCAAATGCTTTATTAAATTAAGTCATCGTTAGGATGTGTTTGTTATTGTTTTTTAAACAAAAGAATTAGATACGCCTGTTGGCGCCATGATGCTCACTAATCTTTATCGTTGATTATGTGTACAAAGAGTCTACAATATCACTGACTTTTACTACTTCTTTTTCCCATTTCTTATATTATTCGACGATACTACATTTTCGCTGTCGCAACAGTGACAGGATTGAATTTTCCGCGAACAATTTTCAAATATATGATAATAGACATTGGATTTAACAACAATGTGAAAAATAATGATTAACGAGCAAATTATAATATTTTTCTATAAACAGTTTTATTAAACATAATCAAATTAGATTTGTAAATCAAACGTTTCAGGTAACACAGCGCTTTTCCTTAGTGGTGTAAAAAAAAATTTAACATGTCAAAAAAATTTTATAATATTAACAAAACAAATTTAATGTTTGTTGAAATAATTGCTGTGAAATTTAGCTGCTCGTTAATCATTGACCTTGTTTTTCATAGATTATTAATCAACACGAGCTTAGACTTGGATCTGTATATATGTGGAAAAAAATATTAATAAAAAGTAAAAATTAATAAGAAAAATACAATATGCCAACATCGAGCTTTACTTGCATAATCAAGATTTTATGGCTAGTAATCATAGTTCGTTTTTATTTCAAGACCGTTTTAAATAATTTCTTTAGATTCTTTAGAAGTATTGTATAAAATAGAATATTATCTCAACTAGAATTCCAATAAATTTAATCTAAGAAAATTCTAATTCGTTCATTTTCAACCAGAACTGTTTTTCAGTGTAAAAAATGTTTCATGCAATTTAACAATATCGGCATCGAGATCTGTACTTGCAGAATCAAGATTTTATGGTCAGTACTTATAATTCATTTTGATCTGCATTTCTATACAGCTCTGTGATGTTTGATATCTTAAAACTTAAGACATTCTTAAATATAAAAACGAATTATAAATACTGGCTATAAAATCTTGATTCTGCAAGTACAGATCTCTGCTGACGTAATTAAATTACGTGAAACATTTTTTACTGATACACTGAAAAAAATTTCTGGTTGAAAATGGACGAATCAGAATTTTCTGGTTAAATTTATTAGAATTCTAATTGAGATAATTCTATTTTATACAATACTTTTGGTAAAATTTACTAGAATTCTTATTTTTATCAGAATAATTATATTAATCAGAATTCTAATTATTTCAAATAGAATTCTAATAGATTTAACCAGAAAATTCAGAATTACTATTTTAACCAAACCATTTTTCAATCAGATCATTTTTCTCAGTGTACTAATAATAACTTTTATTTTTTATTAACATTTTTTTTCTTCATACATATAGATCCATGTCTGAGTTCGTGTTGGTAACTAACAACAATGTGAAAAAACAAAGCCTATTACGTTCACAAAATGAGACTAGATATTAATCTCAAGTATAGTAATTTCCCATTGTCGTTCATAAATTTCGAATTCCTCTCTCGCATATACATATGTTTCATTTCCATCGTATTACCATCGTTACTGCTTGGCTAAGCGCACCAGAATCATATGCGAAATGCAGTTTTACGATGTCGCGATGACAATGCATCCCTCTCGCGCTCTCCTCTGCATCCAAGATATATTTTAAAGGGGTATTTATGAGTTATTTAATTTCTCATATATGTAGCAGTACTCATCGACTCGAACATAACATGACGTGACGTTCTTCGTACTTGACCCAATTTCGCTGGTTCGTGCTTTCTTTAGCGTCCGCTTGAAAATAGCGCGCTCGAGTAAAATAAGGAGAAAGCTGGATGAAGCAGTGATAACTCGATTTTGTTACTATTAATATATTCTAAACGAAAGTACAATTGTGCTCCGTGTCGCTGTCGAGACTCTGCGACATGTGACTTTGAATTTAATCGTTCGATAGTGACGAATATGTCTAAAAGTAAGCTTCTTTGCGAAAATAAACGTCACGTGCAGCGTAAAATTTGGCATTGTTAATTATAACTTCGACCAATTTTGGGCCCATATATCTACATGTATCTCGATCCCATCATAATATAAAGCACAGAATACAATCTAATTATTTCATTCTCAATGATTTGCTTGTTAAATTATCGAACCACAGTGACGGTTTTGTCTTTTATGAATTATAAATATCGACCTTTAATCGTTACTCGATCGTTTATTTTATTTTGAACCTAATATTTATTCTATCTCGTGCATTAAATGTTTATGGTATTAAGATTTAACAGATGTCTAAAAAAAGACTGAATAAAAAGTAAATAACTATCAAATATTGAGTGAAATAATTTCAATAAAAAATGTTCGGCTATATAACCAAAAATAATTTTATTTTTTAAAAATAATCATACATTTAGAAATTGTTAGTAAATACTAACAAACATAATAATATAACCAATTTGTTCGATAATAATTACTAAATATTTAAAAAATTAAAATTATTTTTGATTACATTTACTAAATATTTAATGAAACTAAACATTTAAATGAAATTAACATTTAAATGAAATTATTTTACTCAATATATGTGGTAACTATTATCAAACTTTTTTCTCACGTAAAGTGGATGAAGATATATTTAAGCTCTTCAAATATCTTCTTAAGCTTTTGGACTCTCAGTGATATCCGAGTAACCACATGTCTAACAACTTGATTTATTGTCCGGTAATTGCGATAAATCTCATGATTGATGTATTCCTGCGATATCACCCTCGGTCTTTTAATAAAATTTCACCCGCTTTCATCGCAGGGGGGAGGACGTGTCTCTTTCACGGCCGGGATCGATCTTATGAGTTCAGGACTGCGTTGTATCGTTGTATGGCCTCTTTTTCTTGACGAGGAAATTTGCAGCCGTGTACATACATTAACCGCGCAGAGTGTCTCTCAGATTTCTCCCTCGATTATTAACCTGTGGGTAACAATAATTCTCGTGGAAATACCCGTGAACGCGGGCACATTACACGTGGCATTATTAACTGCCGTATCGAATCGATTAGCGATATTAATGCGATACTAATGTATAAGCGAGACACAGGGGAAATATCGCCCACGCGTATACATTCACGGGTATGAAAATTTATGCAGGTTGTCGCAGAATCTCATACATCCACCCTTTTAGTTACGAAATTTGATGCCGCATGTCTCTTTGATTAATCTATAAACCTAAAATTTTTGTTAATATACGCTCTACTTGAACAAACAAGAACATGATTCACCCATTCGTGTCTCCAAGAATTTTGCAATACCTCTTAATTTTTTGTTGCGAACAATGCGAATATCTAGGTTTTTCCTCTTCAAAGATTCTACCAACAAAGGATTAATTTTGATTCAATAAATTACTCTTTATCTTTTTCTAATTTTAAGAATTAGAAAAAATGAACAGTAACTGAAATTAAAATTAATCTTACATTGGTGGAACTCGATCAAAAACTGGTATTACATTTGTCGCATTAATTAATTGATTGTAAGATCAGAACAGAGAAATTCTCTCTCTATTCTATGATCAATCAATAGATTCGAAAAATTTGTCGCACGACAAATGTAATACAATAATATTAATCTATAAAAAAATAAAAAAATATTAGCCCATTTAAAAAGTAAAAGCGCATAATATCTTTTGACATAACATTTTTTATTTCAGTTCGCATCACTTTGCGATATCAGGAAGTTATCGCGGAACATCCGAGATGCATTTAAGGGTGAATAACCCTTAGAATTTTGCTGTAGTAACGTATTGATTAGTCCGCTAGTGTATTACAATGCCGCAACAACATTATCATTCCGTGTTACAGTCGACGTCCGTAGTTCCTCACATCGTTAAACACTTCGCATTTGCATACCGGTTAAATGCCGCTACCACTGCCGCCTCTCACTACCGAAAATCAACAAGTCTGTGCCTGGACGGATATTTGACACCTCTCTGGCACCTTTTCCACCCTTTGTAAAACCACGTTAATCCGATGCGGGTTCGCATTTCGTCGCTGACGTTTGAAATTTGAAGTAATACCGAAACACAAAGCGCCAATCATCGCAATGAAATACTCTCCTGTCGCTAACTGACCAATTAATTGTAAATTTGCGGAGAGACCGACCTTAAAATGATACCATAATGAAGAATATAACGAAATTACGATGAAACTCTCTACGAAAATCTCATAAAACTGAATGATTTATTTTTCTGTCTTTTTCTTCTTTATTTTTTTATTTTTAATTGAATTCTTTTTCTTATATTTGATAAACAATAGTATACAAAATACATAATACAAATATTCATAATAAATAATATCGCTTTTATATTTTGAAAGTGACACAAATAAAAAAAACATGATTTTCAAATTATTAGCATAAATAATTTAAGTAAACTTTGCTCTATCAATAATTAAGAATGAATTAACTTTACTTTCATAAAAAATCGTCAAAATTATCACAATTAGAAAAGGATGGTTTAAAAAAATCATCAAAATCATTACTCAAAAGAATAATTTTTAAAGAATGGAATGAAAATATTATAAAAATGACATTTTGTTATGTTAAAAACATATTCTTTTTGCCGATATTATTTTGATTGATCAATAATTTTTTATCAAGTTAGAAAATTTCCTCTCTTTTGAGAAATTGAGTTTTTTTAGTTGTGTCACTTTTAAAATATAAGGGAGCGATATTTACAAAGAAGTTTCAGATGTTTTGAAAGGTTCAACGAAAATACACGCTACTACTGCGTTAGCTGTAGGATATTCCATTCGGATTTTTCAAGTTAAATTTATATTTATCCGCCAGATCGATTCGAGGGAAAAACACGCGGGATGTTCTTCTCTTTGTCAGATATCGACATTTTCTGAAACGGACTTTTCTTTTCGCGATACACGACCTAGTTCGCCTAGTAGCTTGTGCATGAGGAAAGGCAATGAATCCCGAGGTTAGCGCTTACTCGGCACTTAGCGTTTCTAATTGCTAATCGTTCGCCAATCTCTCCGCGATTGTACATACATACATGCCACAAAGTATCATTATTATTCCACTACTGTCAATTGCATTATGGTTATCGAACTTAAGCGTCGCAAGGGAGCGTGCCTGCAATGCGCTAGACCTATTAATTATCGATTTACCAAGTGACGGCTAGGAAAATCCTCGCCGTTGATAAAGAAATGCGAGAAAAATATTCGTTTATTGCATATGGAAGAATAAACCAGAGCGAAGCCAGAATAAGTTCAAACACATGTATGATAGAAATAATTAGGGAGAATAAAATACAAGCAAGAAGAAGAGTACTGAAGATAAATAACAACATAAAAAGAACAAACAATGTTTTATGAGTTTTAGTGGAAACAGAGTAAAGGTTCTCTCGAAGATTTTGTAGAGGAACTAAAACGATTTGTAAAAACGCCTGTTGCTTTGTGTACAAATGTATTTCTGCACAAAGAGTCTCTCGTCGATATCAGATATCGAAAATCGCTCAGGCAAGTATTCGACCCAGTTACACCTATGTACGTGTATTCTTCATTCCCCAGCGATCTTACTTGACTTAATAATACTCTTACTTTATTAAACATGCGTATCACGCCGCGATAAGACATGCATACAATCCCCCAGAGGTTTTATTGCCATATTTTATTTATTTCTGAAAACAAATGCGATCTTTTAGGATTCTCGTTAAAGTGTTTCTTCTAGTCACTTCGATTTTGTAAAATATTTTTTTGATATTGAAGTTTTTAATACAAGAAAATTGTAGATAAGAAACATTCGTCGCAAAATTAATAAATCGGTTTTTAATAGAACAGCATCTCTTTTTAAAAAATCTCCAGCCTCTGAAAAAGAGTCTTCATATTGCAAATTATGTAAACTCTTGTATAAAAGCACGGTTTGCTTGAAACGTTTTTTCCAAAGACTTTATGGCTTACAATCATCTATATACGTACATAAATAAGGAATCAAGTTTTATATAATTTTTATCTATAAAAAACTGCAAAAAATGTTCCCCCCCCCCTCGTGTGAGTCATTTTGACTCGTTATCAATATGTAAAATGCTGTTTGAGTTTCATTCAACGTTGCAGTAAGTTTCAGCAAATATTTGGTTCGAGTGGGCGATATCTCTTGAATTGGTCCTTATGAATGGTTGACCTGCTTTCAATGCGTAAACTAACTTAGATCGACTTTTCGAATTTTTTTCTAAAAATAACCTAACCTTTTCAAATACTGAAAAGTTTCGAGAAAGATGCTATTCTATTAAAAAATAATTTATTCATTTTGCAACAAATATATTTTTTATAACTGTATTTCCATATATTAAATTAATATTAATTTCTTTATACATTTTATAAACACTAAACTTTTAAGTGCTCCTTAAAATATTAATGAGTTGATAAAATTATATATTTATGAGGGTTTTAACAATAATTTATTTATTTAAATGAATATTAGAATTCTTTAAATGTTAAAGGCTGTTTTTATGTATTTGTCAGGATAATATTTTCAATTACGTTGCAATTATATATGTGAGCACTGATAAAAAATCAATACAAATATAAACTTGTTAATTAACTTGTCTCTGATGTCCACCACACAAAAAAGAACGTTGATTGACGATTGACAGCCTCGGTATCGGATTAATTAAATTTATGAAATGACATCGGTGTTCAGTGGCAATATAACTGTCGTTTTGCCAATGACGCCTTCCGATATTAAACGCAGGCAATATCTTAAACAATAATGAAATGATTGATCATTTGTCAATGATATAATTGAATACACGTAAAAGAAAATAGATACAGACGTCGAAGAAAGATGCAAAACAAATTCAGTATGCAGAATTGTTTTTTTTTTTTATTACAAGTTACCTTACAGTTATAGCGAATGATGTAGCGAATTGAAATTGATTTATGTTTATCATTTACATTATTAAATTTACATCCGTCGTGATACTTCAATCCTCTTATAAATGTTCCCATGGATATCTGTATTTATGAATTATTAATTACGTCCCTTATCATGTGTTCCGTATTTATTGCACAACGAATCGGCTAGAGAAATCAATACTAAAACAGCTGAAAACTAGCATTAGCGCGGATAAAGCACCACCGTTTCCAGCATGTTTTTGATTAATAATTGATACTAGAGGCTGCCTCGTGCACACTTACAGTTCAAATGAGTGTTGGTTATTTATTTACTATGCTGCTGACTGTGTAACGCAGTAAAAGCAGACTGAACACAAAATGAGAAAACAAATGTGAGATATCTTTGAACATAATGAGCACTTACGTAAAGTCATAGTTGAGAAAAGCCGCAGAAGTAAATCCAATAAATAATTTAATCGAGTGTGCGTCTTCTATATAAAATTAATATTATTTCATACGCCTTATGTCTTCTTATAAACTTCGTTTTGCCTGATTTTTAAATTAGAATGTAAATTGGATTTCTTCTTCTCTTTTTGTCTTTCTTATGATAAAATTCCGTCTGCAAATGTTGTCTCTAGCACGATATAGATTAAGTAGACATTGTGAAGATCTCCTGTGGATCCACTTTAACGGGTTAAATAAAGATACATATGTTTGTCCTGATGATGAACGTACGTAACACAGACTAGATACAGTGATGAAATGTCTCTATCTACAAATAATATTAGTTTGCGCGACATCAAATAACCACCGCTCGAGTGGGTATTCGGAATTGATCGATGTTGTAAACGTTTGTAATTAACATCAATGTTTAAAGTAGCTCAATTCAAGAAAATATTAACTAGAGATAATTACTCCTTTCCGAAAATATTAACTAGAGATAATTACTACTTTCAGTTCGTAATCCAATTGTTCCCAAGCAGAACAACAAGTCATTATGATATCAAAATGATGTCAAAATAATTTCAAAATGATCACTAAAAGTCATTTTTCAATTCCGATTCATTTTAATGTCATTTTGACGTTATCATGTCTTATTATTCTGTTTGGGTTATTATTAGGTTTAGGATAAAAAGATAGACATCTAAAGTTCTATGTGCGATAAGAATTAATATCAATAATTGTTCCAACATTAATATGTTTAATTTTGTTAATGCTGAATAAAGTGAAGACATTTAATTTTATTTAACGTTCTGTATGAGATAAAAAATTTATGTAATTAAAATGTTATTTTAAAACTTATTGGAGGCTTCATTTTGCTTGAAGATAATTTCTCTTATATTATAGTAAAGCAGTAATAAGATTGTTTTGAAAAATTAGCGTTCAGATATAACAAGATCAAATTTGTTTCTTAAGAGCATTATCTGGATAAAATCGCTTAATTCTTTACTGTCGCGTTCACGTTGATAATAATGCTTCAAAAGTGATCTTTACGCGTTCTGATAAATTAAGGATCCCTTCGTGCGATTACATCCCAAGACTCTTCAGCTGATAACGAATTCTCCCTCGTTTTGCAGATATTCGATCTGTTCTACCGGCATTTTATTCGCGACCTCGGTGCGTTTTTTCGTAAACATTCTTTTTCGCGAAAAAATAAATCGTGTTAAAAAGACTAAAACTCTTTCTAAATGACTGATAATAAGTTTTTTTTAAATTAAGTTTATTTTTAATTATAAATTATAAAAATTCATCGAACTTGTTTTATAAATTGTTATTATTATAGCACTTTGAATAAAATTATTTTAAAATTGAAACTATTATTATATATTGTAATATTAAAAGTTATATTGAAATTTTGAAAAATAATTAACATGTTTACTTGTGATAATCTTATTTTATTTAAACAAAAATTGAAATACATTATCGTTGTAGCTTAAGAAAAAAATATATAGTAAAATAAAAAAGTTTTTAAAATATTTAAAGAATCCTTAATTAAAAGCGATCCTCCAATGGTGGATCCTTATTCTTTCTGCGAATGTTCTTTACAGTTAATTCGATTATTCTCTTCGTAAATATATTGTTTTGTCTAAAAATTAGAAATAACTGCCTATTGAATCGATTTGATTGATTTCGTAATAATAACAAATTTAGCGCAATAAACTTATAATAGCTAAATAATCAAGTTATCGTAATAAATTAGCTATGTCATATCATCGATGTGTGTTTTTGATCAGCTATTAGTCTAATTGAAATCTGAACAAAACAACATAAATTATTCGTGAAGTATTTATTCATCGCATATTATAGTGTAAATATCCATTTCATTATTTTTTTATATTTTTAATTGATAAACTCCAAAATATTTTTTTTTTAGTTTCACATGCACACTTGTTTACGTAATTTTTTACAAGATTTAAAAAATTTTTGGTCTTTATATGCCATGATTTTATAATTATGTTAATAATACAAAAAATTCTAACAAGCCTGTTCTACAATTCTAACAATATACACGCGTTATAGATATTTGTTTAACCGAGAAATCCGACACCGAACTTGAAATTAATTCCCAACGCCAATTAGCAAGTTTTCGCGGAAACGTTACTAAATCTAGAATGCATCGTCTATGGACGTGCGCTCATACTTTTGCAAAAGTATTGTACATGGTGCGCAAACAAGGTAGCTACTCAATGTCTAGTAACAACAATGATATTGCATTTACAACAATAAATAGAGCATGGCACGACAATGATCTCATCAACAATAAAATCACTGCGTTCTTGGCAATATTCGATTAACTATCCGCCCATTCGTATATGTACACATTTCAATTCGCATGCCATCATGTATATGCGATACTTTTTCGAATTTGACAAATTTCACTTTTTATGTCTTTTATTTAATCTTTTGGAATTTATTATCTGTTTAACTTTAATTGTTTAAAATCCTTTACGAAACGTAATAATCATATCATTTGATTACTTTTTTTTATAGAAATTAGATTTTATTTTATTCAAGAAAAAAAGGCAAAAAATAAAAATCAGAAAAATGTATATCTAGCTAAGTATTTTCGGAATATTAAAAAAAATTTTTAACGAAAGAAAATATTCATCTTTTTAATAAATATAGATAATATATTTTAATAAATATTCGTTTTAATGCACCTGTTTTATTGTAAATAGCGTGGATGCATATGCATTATTTACAAGAACTCATTTACAAATATAATAAAATAGACTTATCGATTTATGTCATAAACTTTTGCAGATACAAAATACATTCAGAGGAAAATATCTTTATTTTTGTCGAAAATTATCTATATTTATTATTTTATTAGTTTTCATCATTTCATTCATCATCATTTTAAGTATTCATAAAATTCAGTAATCTTTTTCTTAAATATTCAAAAAATATTTCAATTACATTTTATATTCTTTATTATTTATATATTATATTTTATATTTATCATATTCTTTTATTATCAAAATTTTTGTAAAGGTATTTTTCGGCAAAAGTCGCGTTTTACACTGTAACGACGTGGCACCTGACTGCCAAAACAAGTGTTGCATCAAGAAAGTTACACAAAGATGTGAGTGCCTACATACGAGAAACATCCGTTTAACTGGCAGGTCGTTAATTAACTTGTTTTCCCTGCTAAGGTTGCAGTAGATAATGTTCAAAAGCGCAGACTACGTGCGACGTATGTACATCCGCAGATAGCTGGATGCATGCCTATTTTTGTGTATATGTATGCGTTTTGCACACACCCGCTTGTCACGCGAGTGTATGCAGCTTTTGCACGCGGATGATACAATACAAATGAAATGCTTGACGGATGTTTCAACGTAATGAACGTAATTCGACATAGTGCAATTCAATTGCCGACATTCCATAGTATTGCCCAACCGGATTATACGATTTTGACCGTATTATCACTACTGATGATCCATCTTTGATAACAATAATGCATTAATCGTTTTTGGTTTCGACGAAAGATGGGCTTGTAAAGATTAACTTGAAACGATGTAAATAAACCTATCAAGTTATACCTTTAATTCTGAAAAATAGAGATTTAAAACTTTTTTATAAAACTTATGAAATAATAATAAATAAAATAATGACAATAAAATAAATGAAAATAATGTCAAATAAAGTTATAGATTCTATAAAATAATAAAGATGATGGTAAATAAAACGGTATATAAAGTTTCGTTTAAAAACAAGAGATTTAGTTTTCTTGACAAAGAGATTGGGTGTCTTGTATAAAGACAAGAGATTTTTTTCTGACAAGGGATTTAGTTATATTTCTGATGAAGAAAAGATATATTGGATATAAATGTATAAAATTATGTATAATAAATAAGAAGGGATATATGTAAATAAGAAAAGATATATTGTATAAAATGTATACGTCTAATTATCGTAGAACTCGCTCTTATTTTAATTGCCGAAGTAAATCAATTCTCTACGGCTTTCAGCTAACTTTGAAATTATTCAGGAAAGTTTCTGGTACTTGGGAATAAGGTACTCGCACGAGGATAACGATCTGTCAATGGCCGGTATTTAATAAAGCTGTAATTGATTGAGAGAAAGCGTATTATATTTGCCATTAACGATCATAATCACTTCTAGTTCGTTCAATCCGATTCCGCATGTGTCGGCACCGTACCGTGTTCTTCCACTTCGTTAATTATTGGTGTTAATGAGCGTGGGCGCCTCAATGGACGAGAACTGTAGGCGTGCGGAAAGAAACGAGCCGTATTCCTCGCAGCCTTTTTCCTTTACACATTTCTTTCTATAATTTGAAGAAATGCCGCGAGAATGTTATGTTTTATTTTGATCTTCAAAACCGGTGATGGTATTGCAGATAATATAATTTGATTCTTGTCAGCAGCAAATTTTATTTCTGCAAGAAAGATGCTGGATGTACCATTTATTAACTAATTATAAACGCCACGAAC
>Ga0157364_1000030_pt1 | contig 46636 bp, 28 predicted proteins | sample AttsexASBM2_FD_111476 | JGI IMG/M metagenome (GOLD analysis project Ga0157364, IMG submission 111476) | Fungus gardens microbial communities from leaf cutter ant in Ribeirão Preto, State of São Paulo, Brazil - Atta sexdens ASBM2 | ecosystem: Host-associated > Fungi > Mycelium > Unclassified ...
CTCTGTATATACAGTGTGGTCCGCGGAAAGGCAATAGAGCATGCGGCATTTGCAATATTTCCCCCTCCCATTCACCATAAAAAAAAAAAAAAAAAAAAAAAAAGACAGGCGGAGAGTAACGAGTCCGGTCTCTCCGCGAAACACTGCGAAATTATGTATTAGGTCGAAAGAACGTAATCTACGGCATTTTGCTCCTTTCTCTCCGCCGGCTATATTTTTCCTTTGTGTTTTTAACTTTTTCGCTCGCACATACACATAGTAAAACGCGCCGCTTCACTCCGATCTCTAATTCTTTTGTACGTACTGTTTGATAATTTATCCCGCTTTTTTTTTCTTGCACGGTCATCCCTTCATTCAAGGATTATCCGGGCTGAACTGCTTTAATACTGAATTCTATGACTCCAGAGAAAACACTACGCACACTGCGATAGAATAGAATACACGTATACCATTCTTGGTCTGCTATGTTATGAAAACAACACATTACAAAGACGTTTAACATTTCACACCGTTTTATGTGTTTTATGTATTTTTTAAAATAAAACACGAAATTATTACAATAAAAAGTTTTCTTTCCGGAATATTGCTAATATAAGCATTGTAGATAAACAATATTCACATTTTACACTGAAAATGGCTACCAAATGTAAAGTGAAATAATTTTATTCAACATTTGTAGCTATTATCAGACTTTTTTTTCAGTGAATATGAAAATTATATATATATAAGATATATTATAACTATATATCTATAATCACAACTTTCTCCAATTGAATATCTTTTTTATTTTCTACTAGCTGAAATTTCATAAATTGGAGAGATATATTTTTCGAAATCACTAACAAAGATTGCGCTGAAATGTTTCTACGAACTCTGTCATTCTTTTATGATTTAATGACAAAATTATTGAACAAATAATTCTAAAACAGTATTCGTAATGCAATATTAATTTAAAATGTCTGTCATCTAACTCTTCTCAGGCATATATTTTTTATATATAATTAAATACATTTAGAGCTGAAAATATTGCACAAGGTGAAAGTAATTTTAAAAGTTCGCGAATACGCGAACACGCTTTCATTTCCAATGAAAGATTTACATGGAATCAGAAATCTCGGTAAACATATATCAAGGAAGGACTCCGACAATCTCGCGAGTTGGCTTAAAGCATGCCTGCAGTTAAGTGCCGCGCTCGATAAATTTTTTCAAGCACCCTTTACTTTCTCTCCTTCCGCAGCTTTGTTCTTGCTCACCACCTAACCGTCCCCCGAACTCGCTTCAACTCTACTGAATAAAGCTTTTGGATCCGCCCCTGAAAACTGTTACTAGATTTTCCGCTTCACTTGACACAGCTACCTCTCTCTCGCTATCCTCCTCACGTTTGCCCCCCCCCCTCCTCCCCTCCATTCTTTCTCACTCTCACTGCTCTCTTTCTCTCTGTCAAATTAACATAGTTCGCACAGTTGAATTTAAATAGTGATCGGGGTTGCAGTTTTACCCGCGGATTTCGGGTTTTAGCCAAGTTTTAGCTAAATATACGCGCGGAGAACGGTAGTGATTCCATTGCTGTGCGAAATCTGCGAACTTTTTGCGGGATTAGCTAGGTAATTGGACCGACCGAGGTTTGCGACAAGTCCGAATAAAAACAATATTTGTCGCATTTAATTCCTCCTTAATAGGAGTCTCGGAATTTCTTCGCTGTATTCGAGAACGATGCGTTTCGCAGAGCCATTTTTCCGACCATGGAAAAACTCCGAAAGGGTTCAGGAACGCATAACATAATTCGTAATAGTCCAAGTTGAATTGAGGCTTACGAAGTAATCAAAAACTTCAAATCTTAGCTCGTTTAGATCCTTTTTTTCCCCCCTCGAGACCGAGACGTTTTGAGCAGTTTGCTCAGTCACGCGCGAACGAAATCACATGTCAAGTCGTGCGCTGTGCTAAATTTGACTAGTCTGAAGGAGTTCGTTTAATTTGTTCACCTGCGGTGAATCTACATCGCGAGACGTGCTCGATTAAACAGACACGCAGGCACGCAGGAATATTCGTTACTGGGTGCACTTTACTATGTACGAACGCTCCCGAACTGCCTAAATTCGATAGCTAAAGTATTGTAGTTCCATCGTTTCGAGTCTATATCGTGCCAAGAGAAAATGGCGTATGTCACGATTTCCGTTATCGCTGCCACGTCCCGCCGCGCACAATTGCATTTCGGGAACTACTTGGAAAGTGCGCTTAAGCGTCGGTCCCTCTACGCTCCTTACGCACGTACGCTCGTGTGAACTTACATGGCCGCGATCGGCCAGCACGTACACACACGTGCGCTTTTCAGTCGGCATTATGCAAAAGTTTGGAAAGTAACTTCGGACCCCCACGTAGGGGGCTGAAAAGTTTTCGCGGTACGCCATTCTCTCTATTTGAGCCCGAGGAAATAATTACTATCCTGACGGTAGGTGAAAATTGGTCGTTCGAGACTGCAGAAACATGTTCATTGTCGGCATTGCAATCGAAAAACTCAAGAAAGCTTGCACTCACTTTTTAAATGAGGGTGCTTTATGTAAAAAAAAAAAAAACGTTTTGTGGAAAAATAACAAAGAAGGTAAAATAATAGTACAAACAAATGTTCCCAGAAAGCTACATGATGATAAATGAGATGCGTACCATGAGTGGAAGATAACTGCTGGCTCGATAGAGAAAACGAAAATAAAGAAAAATATATATATATATAACTTTCTATCCCACAGTAAACAGTGTATCGATACACAATGCAGGCATTCGTTTGAACAGATATTTCTTTATGGTCTTCATATTTTATTTGTAATCAATCATATAATATCGAAATGATTCTTTATACATTTTTCTGTAGATAAACGGGATGCGTATCTCTCTTTTATTTCCTTTTATTATTGACTGCTTGTATCAATATTACTCTTTATTCTTGACTTACCACTTTACTTACAATTAGATCATAAAATACACAATTGAGTCTCACAAAGAAAATCGGAATTAGCGTCCGCTCTTTTAATATTTAAATAAGTATGAACAATCGAAATGTCGAAATGGCATTAGGTAAAATTGACGATATCTTTCGAGGGGTAAATTTTTTTGTCCAGAAGTCGCGGAAGGGTAAATCATTTATTTCGACGTATTCAAAAGTTGGGAGGGACGCAGTTCGAACCGTGCTGCATTTTATTGTGTCTGAGCCCTCTGGGCACGTTATTTTTCGCTTCCGCTCCGCGAAACTCGCGGCGCGACGGGCTCGTTCGACGCTCCCGAAATTGTCGACGATCCATTCGCAGCGAAGTCAGTACGACGTCAAACGAAATTGCTCTTCGTCCGCGCCATGGACAAAACGCGTAAACAGACAGGTTCCTCGTATGCTCGTGCGTAACTTTCTCTTCGACGAGCGTCACAAATCACGCGATGCAACCGACCGACCAGACGGCCGAATGCATGTGGTCATACGTTTCCATACGACAATAGGACGATGGCAACGGAATAGAAAGAGAGGGAGGGAGGGAGGGAGAATGAGAGAGCAGATAATAGGCGGCAGATAACGGCGGATGGGGAACCCCGAAATGACGGAACAGTCGCAGTTTATCCCTTTCTGACGTGGCTCATAAAACCGTCGGTCCTGTAATATTTTACCGCAATCTCTCTCTCTCTCTCTCTCTCTCTCGTGCACGTACACCGTTATCGAGAACACTCGCGGAAACCAGGGGCCAACCAGGCGGAAATATACGGGCATTCGGAAATGGGTTGAGATGATCCGAGTCGCGATGCAAGTTCCCGGCCAAGTAGTCCCCGAACTTAACGACTCTTCCTGTCGCGATAGGGGAGCAGGAGAAACGAGAGAACGACAAGCGACTAGTAGAGTACTTGGTGGGTGGAGAACGGCGGCGGCCTTGGCGAAGCCAAGGGAAGAAGTTGGATCGCGTTTCGCGGGAGAGCGCAAATGGTTAATGTACGATCGAAGGAAGAAGGAACGTTCGTAGCAATCCAGAACGACCGGAGGGGTTATTTCAGGTTGAACGATAGCGCCAAGGAATAAGTACTATTCACTGGGAAAGCTCTCCATTGGATAGGGAATTGGATATTCGGGATAAGAGGAGTGAGAAAAAAAGGCAGAGAGAAAAGGAAAAAACAGAGGGAGAAGAAAGAGAGAATAGGAATCGATGGTGGTCTCAAACAATTCTTCACCGTGTATTGACCGTGGATAAATCAATCAGAGACAGTCGTTTTGACCTTTACGATCAGATTCCGATTGGTGCAACGACAAAGCAAGATAGAGCAGCCGAAATAGAGTGAGATAGCGAGATAGAGAGAAAAGGAGGAGGATAGATAAAAGAATAGATAGAGATAGAAAGGCAGAAAGAAAGGCGCGGGAAAAAGAAAACGAAGAAAACATCGAGAGAAGGAGGGAAAAAGTTAAAAAGCCAAAGTAGAGGGAAAGATCGAAATAGAAACGAGACTTCTGACATTGTTTGTCCAATTGCAATTACGCCATCCATGACCTTCTTGCGTTAAAGTTACGAAAATCTTTTAAGTGCATCGCGTGAATCAAGATACTGTGAACATCGAGATTGTGACATATGGATCTCTCCCGACTGAACGGCTAGCAGAGCTTGTGAATTCTTTTTCAATTTTATTACGTTGTTGTTTACATAGTTTGTTCTCGGACAGAATGATCGTATCTCGATTACATGTTGACGAAAGTGATTTTAAGAAGTCCAAGTAAATGTGATCAAATCTGTAACTTTTAAATGTTTAAAAAATTCTAATAAATAAAAGTATTATTTACAAGCCAAATCATATCTTATATTTCCAAATGCATAGACACCTAAAGATATTAATTGGTAACATTATATGACTATCAATTAAACTTCAAGTCTTTTAATTGTTTTAAAAGACCTGGGGATGTTCAAATGAGCCTAGATCTTTTATATAGATTTCGTATGTAAATCAGATCCTATATTGAATCTTTCCAGTTGAGAATAATTCTGGAACAAGTTGAGTTACGAATACGAATCTTATTGCGGAACACACACTCTATATATATTCTTTTAATACGTAAATCAAAAGCAAACTCTGTTCTGTTGAATCATTGTCAAGCACCGCGGGGAAATAATTCCGCGAGTTCCAATTCGGAGACGTTTACTTACATAACGACAAGAAATCATATCGAAAACTAAATCAATTCCACGCGATAATGTTTCAATGTACGACGAATACCGAAGGGCTAAAAAGCTCTTTCTCTCTCGCAACCCGGTGAGAATTTGAAAATCAAACGATTTCGTCACGCGTGTTTTCCCGTGCGAGTCGCCGCCGGGTATTCGATAATCTGCGGCGGAATTCCTTTATATTTTATAAATTGATACGTATGATGGAAACATGTACCTGCCGTGCGAGAGGGGTGCTCAGTCACGTACAAACAATGGCAAATTGTGGGCCAGTGGGCCAGAGGTAGGGACGATGATTTAATCGGTACATCGGGTGTGTCGTCCGACATTCGGTCGCATAAAACATGCAGCGTCCCGTGATGAATCGCGCGCGCGTGTTTGCCATGTGGCTCGCCTCTAACTGGCGTCATCGCAATTCCATTAAATCGCCGCCCCGTGCGACTCTGCAAGCGCCAGGACTTTATTAATCCTACATACGACCGTTTCGCCTCATACTTTTCTCTTTATGTCAGGATTTCAAGATATTTTTCACATCTCTCCTTGAAACTTTTCTCTAAAGCGTAATTCAAGCCCGTATTTTTTTCTTTAACGACACACGGAAAGAACGATTTTGCTAAAGTGTCAAGAAATATTAGCTACGTACAAATTTGAAAATAATTTTTTGTCGGCCTAAAATAATTATGTAGAACGCTCAAATGGTTGCTAGAATTAAAAAACAAAAAAAAATTTACATGTCATTGCTTATCATGGCTTAAGTTTTCTACCTTCTTCTAAATATTTTAATGATTCAACGAAATTATCTTCAGCTTTGTATTTAGGTAAATTTTTAGATATTACAGCAAAATCGTTCTTCTCTCTATAGAAACATTGCTCTAACTGATACACATAAACTGAGATACTCTATAAGATTAATTGTTTATATGTTTCTACATTAAAAGAGTTTCTATATTAAAAGAGCAATTTTGCTGAAAAATCTAATCTAATTTGGCTAGATACAGATCTAAAAATAATTTTGCAAGAATCTTAAGCTTTGAAGATATTCTAACATTTTTGTCCTACCTAATTGTTTTGAAGGTCCAGCAAAATTATTTTTTAGATCTAGCTAAATTTTTAAGTTCTTTAGGAAAATTGCTCTTTCAGTGTAAGATGCTGACTTTTAATTATCTTCCTTTGCGAATATTTAACGTTATAATGGCAAGTAAACAAGATTGAACTGAATTATAGTTAACAACTAACGTGTCTCAAGGAAATAATACTGGAGATAAAAGTACCTGCCCTCAAGCGATACTTCCAGGTAATCCAATGAGCGAGTTTTCAATTTAAAATTCGATTCTACTCTTTGATTCTATTTTCTTGCTGTCACGACCTCTTGCGCTGCGTGCAAGTACTACAAAGCATCGTCAGAGACAGATTACGTAAAATAAATGTCGAAGACGACCGGGGTTGTTTAATTATGCACATGGAAAATAGAAAACGAAGCAACCTACAATGGCAATCGACAATGTTAAGACAACGAGACACAAAAGCAAATATGTAATTTAAAGAAAAAGGAAAGAGAAATGGTCAAACGTTAATTCGGGCAAACGTAATTACCGTCTGATCGAGAAACTCGTAACCGCTCATTATCATCTTTCTGTTAAAAGGCAAGATTCTTCTCGTCACTATTATCTTCTCTCTCACCTTTTACGAGAAGTGATGGCCTTTCTAATGGATGCCGATCGTGTGCATGGGTTCGCGGTCGTGAACACGCACTCTCTCTTCCACGAAGAGATGCGTCTCAGCGTCCGTCTCGTCGTCTCACTCGACGCGGATCCCGAAATTATTAGCTTCTGCGCGGCGCGGAAGCCCGGCCGGCGCGGCGCATACGGCGCAGTAAAAACTGCATAGCCGATGCAAGGTGCGACCAATCATTTTCGGGGGTCGTGAGGCGAAGGCGAAAGAAATTGCCGGGCAAGCTGTGTGCACGGCGTTCGAGAAAAGGACTCGTGGTAGCGAACACCTGCTGCTCTCTCGGCCAGCGTTATACGATGCTCAGGAACGCTCGCAAACCACTACAGCAGTAAACGGCATACCTTCCTCTTCTCGGGTCCCGTCTCCCTCTCACATCGCGTTTAAACATTTCCAAAGAATCAGCCAACTCCGTCGGATCAGCCGGTGTTCTCGGGCGTGAGAATCAGGCGGGGGTGGAGCGACAGGAATTTAGTAGTTTTCTTCGTTGTCGAGTGGTTATCACTCATCTCGCCGCTCGTCGCAACCCCCCCCCCTTCCTTCCCCGTTAAACACAATGCTGCTAACGCCTCGTGGACCAGATGGTGGTCGTATTAAAAACTTTTCGCGATTATGATTTCTCGATTTCAATGGTCAGACACGTGCCGCAGTCGGCACGGGGGAGATCGGTCGCCTATTCGTACTGAATCTTGAAAGCCCCACGTGTAGCTTTATGCCTTTTCGAGGCACGATGTAATTCGCACGCAGCGGATTTTTCTACAATACCCTCTTTCTCTTTGACCAGCCGTAAAGATATAATACAACCTTATAAAAGTGTCACGTAACAACGCAATAAAAGTAATATCGATTTAATATCGATGGAACGGTGATAAAAACAGCGTTCTAAATATAATACATGATAGAAAATCAATCTTTCTTTAGAAATAACTTGCGGTAGCAAATTTATAGACAATATAATTTTTTTTTGTCGTTTTTTTCTCGATACTAATTTCAAATATGATAAAATAAAAAAAATTTTATATATATATTGGGTTGTCCGAAAAGTTCATGCCGACTAACTTATATAATTTAATAAATGTAATTTAAATTTTCTGCGTTTCAACTTTCCTTCAACATCGGCACGAACTTTCCGGACAATATATATAATATATATATATAATTTTTATTGTTATTTATATGTATATACATGCAGACAAACATACATTCATCATTTACCAGTTTTACACAAACTTTTATGTGTGAGTATGAATAATAAAACGGAAAAATATTTTGTAGTTTATAAGAATCAAATATAAATGCAAATGTAAAAATGGCGAAACAGACATAAAAGATATAGTCAAAAAAATTTTGTAACGGCTGCAAATATTAATATTAATAAAGTATTTATAAGAATTTATTATTATTAAATTTCAGCAGTGTATCGAGCGCAATACATCTTCTCTAATAATCTAAATGCACTATTACAAGAAAATGTGCATGTTTCGACCGTCGAGTACTTCATTTACTAAAAGTAATACATCAAGAGGGACCATATATGGATCAGGATATCTAGAGACTTACCCCCTCCTTATTCGTTAATGTTTGGATGATGATGGACCGCCGACGAATAAATTTCCCGACGAGTCGGTGGAAGCGCGAAAAGGAGAGACGCATAGCCAGCGACGACCACCAACACATCCATGCTGTATCCTCCCACGAAATTTACGAGGTCTATTTTAAATTCATAAAGATATTTGTATTCCCGGTCGTTGCATAATCGTGCATTCGGTCATTCTACGACGAGAAATTCCTCGACGTCATGATGCAAGCGAATGAAACAGTATACGGCAGATTCACATGAGAATCAACGGAATGAAATCATAGAAACATATTGAGCAAGTCTCTCGACGCGAAAAAAAAACTATGATGATTTGAATGCGGAATAACACGGTGATATAATGTTAAATTCCGTAAGCGGAAATTCTAAAAATAATCGCAAAAGAATGACCTCAAAAATATACGTTTTTTGTCTATGTATTTCGTAGCCCCCAAATTTTGAATCGAATTTGTATGCCATGCGATGCTATGATGGAATATTAATTTAAAGAAAATTTAAGCTGAGCATAGAGGTAGTTTTGAAGATATACAAGGAATCAAAAAATTATCAGATTCCTAATATTTTAATATTGTTCAAGTACTATAGATACAAATTATTGAAACAATTTAATTTTGAATGAAAACTATTTTGTTTGATCACAAAAATGTAATTTAAATGCAATCAATTGCATTTTTTAATTTAAAGAATCAATTTGGTTGGATTATTCGAATGATTACATTTATTAAATTTAAAGAAATCTTTGTCTCTGTGTATTGCTGACAATTTGAATTAAAAACAATTAATCGCAATTTCTTTTTTTCTCTCTATTTTATTTTCAATTTCGATATGTATTTTTCCCAGAGTTCGAATATTGACATGCATTCATGAATTCTAGACACTGTGCCTAATGGACGAAACGTCAAACTGTACTTTGAAGGTGCTTAATATTATCCTGCCGGAGGGCAGAGAATTGTCTCTGTCTTGTTTTATCTAGAACACTGACTGCACAGACAACTTCTAAGTCGTTCCGAAGTTCGCGAGTGTAAGAGAATTTTCGCCTGTCGCGTTCTCCGGAAAGTTAATAAACATTAACAAATCGGCTCTCTTGTCGCGTAATAAAGCGTCATAAAATTTTCCCGACGTGGATGTTTTCCGCGAACGAGCAATTGCACGAGACGACGCGATGGGGCGTAGTGGCGGTAAACATAAATCTCGTAAATGGAAATAGTTGCCGTATCCCGAAATTAAATCGACCGGCGACATTTCGGACTGTTTAAGTACAATGGGACACGAATCGCAATTTCAGGCGACAGACACGGCTCGGTTAGCTAGATAAATGCCATGCCGCAGTTTCGTGCGCGGTTTCTCTCGCACTGGGCCGCACGATGTAGTAGCGATGGCATTCAAACCAATATCTACCCGTAACTTTAGAGAGCGAGCTGACAAAATAGAAACACTGAGTAGGAATAGCTTGCGCAGCAAGTTTGAGACATTTCCATTAAAAAGCAGTTATACTATTTCACGTATTCTCGCATTTAATTATGATAGGTAGTAATTATGATAGTTATCTGATGCGAATGATACGCGCGTTAAGTAAAAGATTGAAGTTTTGAAAAGTAAAAATGCAGATTCTATTACTTGACTATCCATCACGTATCTGCATCAATGTAAATATTTTAAACTTCACATCTACGTTTAACTATAAATCTATCACAATTATGGAATATTTGAAATCCCTCTTGTGCTCTCAAATCTAAAATTTATTTTTATAAATCGGTTTACATTACTCTCTCGTTACAAAAAGTATAATATATTCGATATCTGCAGAAAGATGATTCAAAATACTATAATTCAGAATGCGCGCGCCGTCTTATAATTTGGCACGATCCCAGCCGCACGTTAATCGATTTTTCCTTCTAGATTTTCCCGCTCACGTGCGGAAATTACACGCGGTATAAGAACAAACGTATAAATAATGACGCGAAGTAAGCACGACAAAAACATCGCAATCCCTCATCGATTTAATGCGTTGCCATGGAAGCGACGGAAGGAAAAAAACTGTACCGCGGATGCGGTAAAAGCCCATTGCATACAAATTTACATAAGAGCATAAGTATGGCGCGTGGCCGTCTGGACCAGCAAGATGCCTTGAACAAGCCACCGTATTGTTCAATACAACATAATGTAAGTGTGCAGATAATGAATGAACAACAAAATTCAAAAAGAATGTACTTAATATTTTTTTACGTTGGATTATGTATAATAAGAATGATAACGCAATATATCCATTATATTATTTCATTATTAAGCATTTACTTGATTTCTACGTTGATAATATAATTTGCACGCGGTTGTAATTTTGCGTCGTAATAAATAGAAGATTCTTTTCATTATTTAAGTAAAAGAAAATACTTCAGTAACTTAATTCTCAAAATCCTATTTATGTATTAATTAATTTTCGCCATTTTTTTATACCCTTGCAGAGTTATAGGTAATTTCGTTTTACGATATCTTACATCTGGCAATTTATAGATGCAATATTACTTTCATAGCACGTGTGTAATTTCACGGTGCATAGACATACGTCTTACGTCTCACGCGAAAGCCGCGTCGTCAAACTCGTAAGAATTCAGCGCGAGGATGGTCTAATAAATATTTCTTGAGCGAGCGATGCCTCGATGTACACCACGTGCGACGTATCGCGCCGCATAAAGGGAAGATAGGTATACTCGAACGAGAAAATGTTACCGCCAGAGATCCACCGATGTCGTGCCACATCGGCTGCTGTACATAGGTAAACGTAGAATGTACCGGAAAGTTCAGGATGCGGTGGTCTCAAGATTTCGGCGCTACTAAAACCCGGGCGTCGACTTCACCACGAAGCCGGTGGAATAGAACGTGCCTTCTCCCCCGTTTCGTTATCTTGGTCACGTCCCGTCTGGACCTGTGAGCGCGTTTCCTCGGAGGAAAAGAGATACTCGAATATTTGTTGCCTGAGAATCGTACGGCCATCTATAACCGCCGGTATCTGTATAGATAGGATATATCAGACATCGCATAGTTTTCTAGACGACGCACACACATAGACAATATAATAGAAGTCGAAATGGAAAGAACTGCGAGTGCCATGATGTCGTGAAGTTTCGTGTGGCATTTCAATTATAAGAAACTACTCTATATATATATATATATATATATATATATAAATATATATATAATATATATATATATATATTATATTAAAAGTTTGCATAATAATAGTTTAAATAAAAAATTTGCAATTGTATTGTACATATGAAAGCTATAATTCTATGAATAATTGTGTTAATAATTAATGAGATTTCTGTGGATTATTTTTATAATTCGGATATTCATGTTTTTTCATTAAGTTTTGCAGAAACAAAAAACTATAAAATAGTATAAAAATCAATATCTATTGTCGTGCGATAACGTTTAAAATTTAAAAAAATACGGAAATTGTACGGCAGTGGTTTTAAATTAAAAATAATGCACGCTTGTTTATATATTGTTAAAAAAAAATAAACAATGCAATAGTAAACGGTAAACATTGTTAAGTAAACAAATCTTTTTTCGGTTCAATTTTGACAAGCAAAATATACTCGTAACTACCACAGAAATCAAACCTCGAACGTTATCCATTTTATGCTCGATTTATCAATAAACACAGGTAAACGATCCACTATGTGATTTTTGCCATTGCAAGCTATGACTTGTCAGATTTTTTTTTCGCAGTATTGAAACTTTTCGGATGTATCGAGTTCTGATATCAACAATTAAATACACCAATCTCTTTCTTTAATGTATGCCTGACAAGTCGTAGATCCTGCCACCGACACATAATCACGAATGTATTAATTCACGTGTTGAAAAGTTGCATGACAACTGATGAATTAACTCCCGATTCAGCAAACCAGATGCGCACAAAGACGCCGACAATCCCAGTTTCATTTGATATGCGAGGGAACTCTCACGCGATCTCGAGCCGTCTCGTGCATGACGGGCAACTCTTTGCCCGGCAATGTCGCGAGCTGCCGGCGCTGGATGTCAAACGAACGAATGCGAGATAGCTGTTAATTAATGGGCGACGGGAAATACGGGCGTGACAGCAGAAATTTCGTCGTTATATACGCGTGTAAGGATACTGGGGAGGAACGTAGGACGGGGTAGAAAGAAAAGAAAAAAGAAGAGGAAAGGCGACGAAGAGGGAAGGTGAGAGATGCAACGGGAAGACAGAAAGGTGGAGAAAATAAAACGCGGAGCGGGAACGGAAGGGCTGGAAACGCGGAATACATTATACCCCGGAAAAAGAATGAATCATACCGCTGATGGAATAAGCACTACCGAGTGCGATGGCCGCAGCAATTTGTAGGAGCCGACGTGCCGGCCGAACGGATGGCGATACGGAAACGAGAGAAAAAGACAAAGTTGAAGATTGTTGGATGAGAGACAGAGAAAGAGAGGGGAAAAGGAAGAGTGGGGAGAAAGAGCTCGATGAGCCGGCGAAACTTATAATGGAATCATCCTTCTGACCTTACTTCACCTAAGGAAGCCGCCGTGTAGGCCATAGAAAACTAGTTCCCAGTAATTCTTCCTTTGATGCGAACGTTGCATCCTCGCGTCCCTTCCTCTTCCTATCCTACCTACCTTCCTAGGTGAGTCGCCACTCATGCCGCGACATACATTAGATACATACGCCGCAGTCAATGGAATAGCACTCGACCGTAAACTTGACACAATTGCCGCTGCGACGTAACTCAGGATCAGCACAATGCTGGGCGTATACCTTCTCTCGGCTTGGCAGACAGTATGGAGTGACCAGACGAGAGCGAGCGAGACAGATAGATGAGAAGAGAAAGACAATGCAAGAGAGGGGACAAGAGCATGGAAAGGTACGAAGATAAAAGAGATCTGAGGAAAGGTGAGACGCTTCGACGAGGAAGGTGGATATCTGTTACATCAGTGCAACTTTTGTAGCTTTTGCTGATGAAGTAAAAACGGTTGTTCTGCAGCGCAGTGAGAGCGAATAAGAATAGTAAAGCTAAATTTTATCAGGATATCTATCCTGATGCATCAATGAATAACTGGCTAAAGAGTACTAAGTCAATATAATTACTAAGTCAATGTAAAATTAAATGTTTATTTTATTCTACATTTACTTTCATCAATTTAGGGGCGTAAAATTATATTTTTGTAATCCTCCCTATGAAAATTATAAATTGGCAGCGAAAAGAAAATGTTAATATTAAAAAAATGATCATTATAAAGATCATTATTTCAAATAAACGTTAATAACAGTCGAATAATGTGTGGAAAAAGCTCCTATGCGTCCCTTCATGTATGTTTACCATCACTTAATATCCGTCGAAGCTGCATAAATGTTTGCTGGAAAAATCGCAGGATGCAGATCGTGTGCTATTATATAGCGATTTTGGCTTTCTTGGCGTAAACAGAAAGAAAGGCAGGGGGAAAAGACAAGGACGCAATGTGTGGGTGAACAAGAGGAAAGTGAAAGAGATATCCCGATCGACCGCGGCGACGAGGAAAGAAGAAAGGTGGAACCCTATTGAATCGGTCCATAGGTTTACTGCCATTATTTTCCCCGTACACCAGCCCTATTGTATCGGGGCGTGAGGCTGCGGAGTGAGCATCTGCCCTCCCTCTGATCCTCTTCGCACGGCATGCACCCGCTTGCCGCTTCCATTCCCCGAGACCACTCGAGGCTGCTTTTTGTCCAATCATGCGCGCGAAATATTGCCGCCACGGGACAACCTCGACGGTCGTTGCAACGAAGAGGGGAAAAAAAAGCAAGGAGATATCACTCGCCCGACTGATGCATCCTGATAGTGTTGGGTCGATGGCAAACACGTTACGGTACGCGTTATTTTCAAAAAGCTGGAGAGGTGAGATTGGCTACTCATCTTCTCTCAGGTATACTCAGGAAAATTGACCCTTTTTATAAACGCAGTCAAATCCAAATGGTGCGAGATAAATCCCGATTTCAGCCACTTTTTAATGTGCACACTCGTGAATTTAACCGATGCGGCGAATTTATGCACCGGTAATCGAGTTTTCGCCGAGTACGTTTAAAGCCAAGCTTCATTATCGCTCATTTTTGACCGTGTTACGTTTCGCGTTTCGTGTATAATGGCGTGAGTTTGTCGCATTAATGAGTGGCTCCGTTATTTACGTACAATTGAAAGCTTCGGATTTCATTTTACAAAGAGATATTTTCATGTATCTCGATGACGAGTATACTCGATTGATGTCACGATAAATGATATAGATAAATTTCATATAAAACATAAAGGAAACATATAGGATTTTTCAGAAGATATGATATGAATATGTGTATATTAAATAAATATTATGTTCCAATTTCGAAATAAAAAGATATCACCACGTGTTAAAATAAATAAAATTTCTTTCTTTATATACACACGGTGTTATATATCTTAATTTATTATTATATCTTTTATACATTCTCACTATCGAATATCTTAAATATTGATTTGAATGCACTCGTATTATTTAACGTGTGAAATTGCTTAAAATAAAAAATAAAACAAACTAGAATGACGCGTTAAAAAATATTTCTGAGTTAAAAAATATTAACTCGCTCAAATGAAAAATAAGCGAGAAATAGAAAAATAACAAAATACAGAATTTTTCTTTTTATTTTTCCTAAGATAAATATAATTTTTATAAATAACAAAAACAGGTCTATATCGATCTTTTATATGTTGAAAGATTTTTATAGCTCGGCAATAATTATCTCACAGAAATGCTGGAGGAGCTATAAAAATACTGTAAAGTCAAGATTAAACATATGGTATGTTTTCTAAGATTATATTATACATAATGTATTGCTTTCGAAATTAATTAGTGCATTTACTACGACTTTTTCGCACAAATAATCGAATAATTATCGAGATGTAGTTGTTTCTACCTCGCTGTTCCGGCTCCTGTTTCAATTATATCGCCCACGCGTTTGCACAATTACACGTGGCTTTATGGCGTCCGTGTATGGCAAAGTTCGATCGTGTGGGCGACGAGAACGGAGGATGATACCACGAACAAGGCGAACAAACTTAGTCACCTCTACAATCGTGAACTCACCGACGGATATCAATGGACCGAATGGCGCCGAGCGCGGAAAATTTTGCTCCGACGAATCTGCTCACTTTGCGTCTCTTACCGAAGAGAATCGCGAGTTCCGTTGGAACGCAAATTTTTATGCTACCGTGCGCAGCATTGCGAACGACGATCGTAAAATCAGAAATTCTCCGTAACGAAATGCTATGCAAACTGCGCGTACGATGGTCGCAATTATGCGCGGTTCTAACGATTATTGTGCGCCAGGCGCAACTCTGTTACGAGATTACGAGACTGTCTCGTAACACCTGCCTAATGCCCGCGACCACTACACCATCATGTAAAGTAATCCTTGTTTCACCAATCTCATGCGAGACGAACAATGCCTCGTTGTTCGTCCGCTTCCGTTCCCTCCGCCGTCTTTTATCTAGTCTCTCATTCTCTCCCTCCCCTCCCCCCTCTCTCTCTCTCTCTCTCCTTCCTTTTCCCTCTTTCCGCAGAATACACGGTTCTCGTCGCGTTGACTCGACGAATAAAAAGAACGGTGCGACATTGTGTAAAAACCGGTACGACGAATCATTGTTCCGCGAGATTTTGCGCTATCGCACCGTGATTTCCTCCACAGGCTAATCATCCGCCGCCAAGCTGGTTTCTACTAGCTCGTTTTCTATGCCGTTACTGTGCCTTATTAATTACGGCGGCACTCGGCATGCATATCCCGCGGTGTAACGCCAATTAATTTCCCCGAGCACGGGAATTAATGTCAAAGGGAGAATGAAAACGTGGAAGGCAATTGCTAGCGACGACGACATTTCCGTCGTAAATATCGTGCAAGAGCTCGCCTGGAAGGGATCTCGAGACTCGCTTCAAACAGTTGTTATTCAATAAAGATTCATTAATCTACGAGATTCTAGAGCGATCGATTGATGGATTGCATACTCATTAAATATTCCAATTTGAACTGCTTAATATTTCATAGTCGCATTGGCCCTTGACTTACATTCAAGAGAGTAAAACAAGAAGATCGTAATGAGTTTGGATTATATTAGTATTACGTCATTGAATATTGAAATATTTTCAGCACTTAGTAGAGTATTCAGTATTTCCAATCATTAATAATACAAAAATATACAAAAATCAGATGACTGTTTAATTTTAATCTCTTGAAAGTATTGAACGACAAGCGTCTTCTTACTTAGTTAAAGAGAATTTGCACGGAGCACTTATTTTCCATAAATGTAAATATACTCTGGAGCGAGAGAGTAAATATATTAGACGTGAAACGTTATTCCCCGGCGTACGAGCTCTTTGTACAAACGAACGCGCAAATATATACTCAGTTATTAATTAAAGCAGACCCATAAGAGAAATAGAGTTTCCCCTCTATTTTCTTTAAAATTTACGCTAACGACATTAGTTTTGTTTCCACGGTTCCCACCACGCGGTCCCCGGCTATCTACACTGCGGGATCTCATTTCGCTTCACACTTTGTTCCTCTCTTGAAACCCTCGAAACTTTGGATTATGAGTGCTTGTGAATTCAGCTTGAAAAATCAATCGAAACTTTTCTCGGTTTTATTCGACCGCGGCGCGAACCATTGGTACTCCTTAAATTTGTACTTAAGAATTCCGTTACGTGCTACATGCCTGGACTATCGAACTAGAAAAGAAATAATCGAGATAGAAGTTTCACGGTATTTTTCCATCATTTTTCCGTAATCGTTTAATTTCGTTGCAAATGTATTCGCTTACATTATTATATTTATTTCTTTTTAATAAATACTACATGTATTAACAAGTCGTTTGAACATATCATCTACATTTTAATTCTTTCCTTTCTTACTTCCTTTCTTATTTAAAACTAGATATTCGCATCGTGTATCAATTCAATTATCTGGGAATACTAAAACAAAGACCATGCTTATAATATATGGAAGGAAAGCAGGAAGAAAATGCCGCGGGAAATATATTAAAAAGTATCTAACGGGCCCCGAAGACACGCACGCGGTCCAAAGTGAAACGGATGGAATGAAAATTACATAGTGAATATAATAAAGCGCAGATCATACGGAGATCCGAGCGTAATTTCGTCCGCGGGCTCAAAGACCCTAATGACGACTCGTTCTACCGCGAGTAGCAAGCATATCGCATTTCGACTTTTCGCTTTCGCTGTAATTTTTTCCCCGTTTGCCTACGCCTGTAAATACCTTCGAAACATTTCCAGCATTTTTTCCAATTAGATTATATCCAGGAAAACGGCATATTTTACGTGTATCTTTTTACCATTTTAGCAGACTAGTCAAATGCTCTTTGTGCTTGTTGGCCCCTATCTTATGTCATTCACGTTGAATATGTTGCAGTCGCAAATATAAAAACGCTATAGCAGAGACCGCGTATGCCACTTTACAAATTTCTGACAAACAAAGACAACAAAGATATTTTCATGAAAGAAGTGGATATGTAAAAATTCTATTTCTCTTCGCTTCTCTAAAAGTACGCATCGTTTTTCTGTCGGAGAACATTTGTATATTCTTGCATGAGGTATATAGTTACGTAGGTTAGTCATTTTTGGAAAGAGTATTTCATATTTTGGTCGTTTCACTTTATACACTTAGATAAAATGAATGAAACTCCAAATAAAAAATTCTTTTTGATATTACAATTGCTAAGCTTCAGCATAGAGAAATTTTACAAACGTTAGGTAATATTATAAAATTATTCCTCTACTCGTATGGCTCTCGTGCAGACGGCAAAATTATGCGGCTGTTTTTCCCGTCCGCTAACGCAAATCATCCGCTCACGTTATTTTTTTACGCTCGATGTCCTTCGGCGAATGTCTTGTTACTTCTGCATTGTTACCATAAAACGAGGATGTTATGATAGGCACCGCGCTCCATTTTGTGGATTCCCAAGGAGAGAAAACCATGCAAGAGAATGACGAACTTTCTTTCTCTTTCTTTCTATCTCATCTTTTTCTTTCACGTTTGCTGAGCTCCCACCCCCTGGAGGCATCGGATCCTGCTCACGCTTATCTTACTTTCAATGGACGCAGAAAATTCTCCGCTTCCCGCTTGCTCTTTTCAGGCATCTCGGCCAGACTGACGCTACGGTGACAGGTAAGAGAGACGGCAATTGAAATAACAAGAGAATGTTAAGAAGGAAGCCGGTATGAGAACGAGCGACGTAGAGGCCACCTTGCCGAGCAAATCCCAAAGTTTCTTTGAAAAGAATCCATCGCGTTGCACTCGTCTTCCGTCCTAGTTACGATTGCGAAGCGTTCTCGAAAAATTTGTTCCTTTTCAAACCAATTTCACAATGTAGCCGAGATCTGATAGGTTTGCATCTTTTCACGTGAATATCAATCCATTCGTAACATCTAAGTAGCTTGATTGTTCAGCGCTTAAACAACCGATTGTGGATAATTTGACTAATAAATAGGTTTTTCATGACTTTTTTAGCCATAATATCCGTATTTTTGTAAATGTTTATCAATCACGAAAATAGTGATAATAATAGTTGAAATTATCGATCGCAAATTCATTTTAACACACTTCTTTCATATTTGATTTGAAAAAATTTATTTCCTAAATATAAACAAAAGTTGTACAATTTCTTAAATAAAAGAAAGATTTCTATTTTTATTTAAAGCAATACTTGATAATATTCATATGCAAATTTGCAAATATATTTTTCAATCTCATAAATTATATGCTAATTTGAATTAATGAATTTGAAACACAATCATAAATTAAAGCTAAAAATATCACAAATTACATTGCTCATCAATTTAATAACAATGCTAATAAACATCTTAAAAAACACTGTAAAGATTATTGAAAAAAAATGTCACCTTATACGGAAATCATTTTTTAAGTAAGAAATTATCTATCAGTCAATTCTTAATATGTCCCTTGCGAATTTGTATATACGAATTTCTAAAAAAAAAAGTCATCCTAAAAATATACGAAACAATCCAAATTTCATTCTTCTCTATTCTATAAATCAGACTTTCGTGTCGAAACATAAAGAAAAAACCGTGTTGACTTTTAAATGCGCGTGCGATTCGTTACGTCGAAAGTCACTCGCTTCACTGAAATCGTGAAATCACTGATACAGAAAATTTGATCGTCGAAGCTCGGACAGGGCTAACCAACGTGAAAGCCAACGCAATCTCGACAGGAATACAGCGGATAATTCGAAAATTTCCATCCCCATTGCACGGCCAATGAGGGGGGGTGCGGCGTCTCTCATTGTTACATTCAGCTAACAATGCGCGCCATAACAAATTCGTCGCTAGTGCGGTGCATAATTGGGAGAATTCCTCTCTTTCGCGCGAGTCTCCACGGACCTTTCACTCGTTCTCTCTTACTCTCGCAGCTTTGTGTCGGACGTGGAAAATATATTCCAGGATCAGCGTGAACGCATAATCTCCCAATGCTAAGAGTAGTCATGGATCCCTTTCCCTGGCCGACATCGTTAAATCGGCCATATGCTTAAGTCTGGTCACGTTCGCGCACCCGCTGCTGATAAATTGATTGCGTTTCGGAATTCTCTTCGGCGCGTTGCAGCTGCTGTTAGCACAGCTCGCGACCGAATTTCCATCGGTGTGCTCCGTTATGATTTTATACGGAACTACACCTCTTCTTAATGTCATGCTTCACTGCCCCGTTATATATCCGCCGTTCAACTCATCGTCCTTTCTGCGATCAGAGAGAGAGAATTCTGGATCATGAACCTGACACCGTGGAAAGACGTGTGCCCTAGTTAAAAGTAAACGAGATACGTAATAATCCCGACACAACGCGGCATTTACCTAACTAACGACGGCGATGACAACAGCGGCGACGATGACGACGACGACGACGACGACGACGACGACATTGCAATGCGTCAGCCGCTCGCAGCTTCAGTAATTAGTCTGCCATTGCCGGCTGTGCAAGCCGTAATAGACTTGACCCGCCTTCTACATTCCTGAAACTTCGGCCGCAACGTTGCGGCATTACAGTTGTGTTAATTACACGGCGGTGCGGCGGAAAATCGTCGCATTGCGTTGCGCATCACCTGCGTACGCACTTTGGAAAACCGCGAGTGAACGTGCGCGCCGCTCTACAAATCGCATAATTCACAATAAGAGACACTCGTGACAATTTATGGCTCTTTATTAACTTTCGAAACTAGCCAAATTCAAGATGCGCTACTTACGAAAACTTTTGTGTATGAAACTTCAGAAATATTTATTAATTAAGTAATTATGTTGTTATACATTTGTATAACGAATTACGTGGCCGGAGGGAAATTAGCTATTATTTTAAATTGTACGTTTTGAGCAAAATGAGAAACGGATAATACGACATTTCAGAATGATTAATTGAGAATCATATGCGTTGAAGAGAAAGGTGAATTGAGAAGGATTTATTATTACTCCCTTGTAACTCTTTCAGAATAATAAAGTTCAGTATCGAAAAATCATACCCTGAAAAATTATCCTTTTAATGTATGGAAATAGCAGCATTATACAGATTGTAAACGCTTTTTATTTTTGTTAAAAATCGAGGTACTTTTGTGACAACGCTCAAAAAGCAGACGCAAGACATTTGAAAGAGATTTATTCTGCCAGCATAGTATGCCAGCATAGTAGTGCAGCAAATTATTTTAGTTTTAGAAATAAAACGGCATGTATGTAGTATGTATGTACATATATATATATATATGGAGCAGCTTCACACGTTGTTTTCAATCATAACATACGAAACCCTTTTCTCGCTCGGTATTCGTGTTAAGGCTGGCCTCTCGGCATGCTCGCGCGCTAACTTCGTTTATTGCGGAATCGAGAGCGAATTAACTCTGATATTTGTTACGTTGCCCCTAACCGGCGCGGATCCGCAACGCGTAAATTGCAAATTAACTCTAACTCGAAAATTTGTAAATCACGTACGGGAGAGTCGGCGGTACGCTTTTGCGGAACGCGTACGTGAGGTAGCGTACAAAAAAGATTTGTATCCCTTGTTCTCTCATATCGCCGCCCAGTATGCATCCACCTTATGGTGGATGGGTATCGATTTATGCGCGGCTATGAATCCACCGAAAATTCATTTGGTCCCTTTGCGGTGAGTCACATCCGTTCCTTCGACATTACTAAGTCGGCGAAACGTTAGGGGAAAACAGCTATATACGTTGATATATCACTGAGTAGCTCGTAAGAATACTAAGAGAAAAAAAGAGATGGTCAATGTAACCATATTTTATGATGCCGGCATTTATATCCATAACCGTTCCACTCTGCATCGCATCGATCGCGTGTAAAAAAGCACGTGTAATCGCGCGAAGCTCCATTATACATTCATGCATATCTTTATGAGTGTAAATACATCGATGGTACGAATTTCAGCACGTACAAGAAGAATCCATTAATACGGCAAATATTTTGCTATTAAGATCCACTGAACACAGAAGTTGAAGGGGAGTTGACATAAAGTATACAAATCGCAAGGAGTGTCTAAAGGAGGACCGCGTAAATTTTTCAAGAGTTCTCCCCTCGAATCGCGTCATCGTTCCGGCGCGAGCTGTCGCCCGCCTCCATTGTTCAAGGAAAAGAGTCTCGAAGAGTGCAAAGGGCGAGTCAGAAACGCTAATAAAAAGGAGGGAGAAAAGCGTCGCGCGATAAGATGAAAAGCAGCATGAATTAAAAGTCGGAGTGGTCCTTAAGTGAGACGCGGAGAACCCGGCTATATACAGGGGCGTGGCGGCATTCGCGACCAGAAAATCGAAGGGTATTAAAGGGAAAGGATGCTCCTCAAATTGTCCAAATATACCGCCAGATAAGCCGTTTAACGGCTTTCCTGGGAAGCTGTCTCACTGTTCTTCCGTGTCATGCGCGGGACTTGAGAGAAAAGCCGCGAAGCGACGATGACAGTGCCGCGTACAAGTCGAGCTAAAAGCACCATAAAAGCGTTCTGCGACCTCCTCAAATATCGCGCAGATGCAGGTGTTTTATGGGCATACCGGTACAGCACTCGATAAGATTAGTAAAGATTCTAGGAAGCAGCCACATAGCGACGAGTCGTCATAAAATCGCATAACTCGGTGCGTTACGTCACTTTTCTCCGAACGAACGAATCCGCATTTTATTTTGAAAGTATAACTGTCAATTATCTAAACTTTTATCTAAACTTTCTTCTTTATATTTCCTAAATGCGACAAGCTAATTATGTTTCGAAATATCCAAAGAAAATTAGTAAAAAGAATTTAATAAAAGGAGAGAGAAAGAGAGAGGGGGAAGGAGGGGAAGAAAAATATGATAGTAAGAAAATTGGGATAACTAATAAAAAAAGAGGCGATACTGTATATCTATATAAAAAGAACTATGCATATTGGATACTATGACTGTGATAACATTTTTAAAATATGAATATACCTATATTGCTTCACTATTTATTGCATCTTTGTCTATGTCCTCGTTTTTATTGCTGGCAGGCTTTGTAGCAGCAGTTTTGCTGATGCCTAATCATTTGCAAGCTACTATAGTCTATTGTATCATATTTTATTCTATTAACATTAGTAGTCTATTTATAGAGTCTTGCCATAAAGTAAATTAAATTAAAAATAATATAATTAGAAATAACATATATCAACAGTGATGATATACTAAAAATATGAATAAGATAGAAGAGCAATAATAAGGATAGAAAGAGAATCAGAAAGTAAAGCAATAAGTATTAAAATAAAAAAACGCGCAAATATGAATAGATAAATAAGATAAAAACAATATGTACTTGTAAATCAAATCCCCTTCTTGGCTACATGTAAATAGTATTTACATTACGAAGAGAATAAAATTCTATTTCTATTTTTAATTCTATTTCTATTTCGAAATCTCCGATTTTATCTTTAATAGATTTCTCGACTGATTTAAAATCATACTTTTCTTAAATAAATAAAGCATCTAGATAGTAGTTTCTAATTATTAATAAGATAAAATAGCGAAGATGACATACTGTTAGATATCCAAGGATAAATTAAATAACATTTTACTACTTTTATTATAACTCCCATGTGTCAAAATGTAAGATCTGTGGTTAGTTTCAAAGTAACATCCATCTTAATATATGCACTTAGTAAATAATAAACTAAATTTAAATCACAATTTAATATATATTTTACATAAATTATTTTAATTTTTATTTAATTTCGATTGTTAATTAAATTAACGACATATTGCAGGAGCAGTGGCGACCTATAGAAATGATTAAAAATAATTCAAATTAAGTATAATTGACATGATGAATTTAATAGTGCGATATAGAATGGCACGTTAATTATTCGAGGATTCAGAATATTACAAATTAAAATACTATCTCGCACGCCAATCTCAAAGATTCGACTATCCCGTCTATCGATGACACTGATCATTACTTATCCATTCCACAGTGACGGTTGCATGTCGATGACACGTTTCTGTCACCGAATGTAAAAGCCGGAAACCGATCTTCCGAATACGTACTGTACTTTTACGAGCGGTTGCATCGTTCGAAAAATGTCAACGGCGGACGTTCTCGAGAGTTTCTACGGGTATTGTGAAAAAGGTGCATTCGTCGCCGGCTTATTTGACTCGTTTCGTACGCGAGCACCACGAGTTACATTTCCACTGACTTCCGAAGGCAGCCCGCACTAAAGGCGAGTACAATGGCGAACAGCCGAAGAGAGAATAGGACCTCCCGAAGGTATACGACAGCAGGGTGTACAATTCGGAATGCATTGGCGGAAGAACGGAGAAGCTCGCCGTAAAACACCGCGCGTCGAACCGACAATGAAAGGGCAAGAGGGCTCGGGGATGCTTCCGTACATTTTGCTGGCTACGACGATGACGGCGACGACAACGAGGATGACAACGACGGACAATGCATCCACAGTATTGGCGAGCGATATGCCAATCTCGGAAACGTAATACCATAGTCGCGTCGATACGCGAAAACCCTCGTCGTCCCTCGTCAGTCGCTCTTTCGGAATCACCAGGGACAAGTCTTCCGGATCATTGACTCATACTCTGAGACGTGACTATACGCGTAGACAACTTTCTATGTCTGTGAGAATCGATTCTTTCGCGAGTACACACGTACGCATGACCGAACATTGTCTGCGACGAAAAGGATTTTATCGAAACGGGAAGCCTTTCGATTTTATAATATCAATTGGCATTTACATATTTTTTTGTATTTCTATCTTTTAATTTAGTTAAAGATAATCAAATAGATATCATTTAAATCAATAAATGTCTTTTAAATTAAATTAGTATAACTTCATTTCTTTAAATTAAATTAAAAGATAATTTTTTTATTAACTCATAAAATTTTAAAAATCAAATTGCGCTAGTAAAAAAAGCGCTAAGGATTTAGATAAAGGAAAAGTAAATATACAGTTTCAACTGAAGGTATTAATTCAAAATTTTTAATAAGAAATTATTTTACGTTATTTGTATCATGTTAACATAAAATAATCTGCAGTTATCAAGCATTTGGGCAAGTGGAAAAATCGAATATGAGATTATTTTCAGATGCTGTATTTGACGCAATTATTAGAAATTCTATTTTTCACTGCTTGATAAAATTTGATCGTTTAAGCAATTTAATAATTTAAAGACTAATGGACAATAAATAGCAATTATTATAATAGATTTTCACAAGTAATCCATTTACAATATTTTGTTATTAATAAATCTAATTAACAATAATATTTGAAAAAATAACGAGAGAAATGACAATAATACATAATGTTAATAAGTCTAAGGTAAGCTTAAAATCGAGTAATATTCATACAGAATAACTCAAGATAGATCCGCAAAAAAATTTATGCTCATTTCGTTTAGCTAAAAAAAAATTTTTTTGTGGGGGGCTGACTGACAGCCTATTTAGCCTCCCCCCCTCACAAAATTTTTTTACGGATTTTCAGAGTACATAAATAGCACATTATTATATATTTTATTCATTAAGATTTGATTAAATGGGCGAGGCAGCTAGGCATTTCTTAAATTTTAGATGCATACTCTTGTCTCGTTCTGTTAATCAATTTTCTGCCAATTTCTTTTATTTCTAAGATGTTGTGATCTTCGTATTTTGATTAACGATGCAACTCTTTCTCAATGCGTTCATAATTGACGCTCAGATATAATCTTCTTTGTAATACGTGCAGCCATAAAGTTTATCGCGTAGTTTGTACAACGTGTAGAAAATTATAATGAGCGGAGTATATACTGTATATACTAAAGACGTAACATCTACTATAATTAATTTGGAGGCGCGCACGAATAAATAATCGATCCAGCAAAGAAAAAAAAAATATATATATATATATACAAGTTCGCGATATTACAATTAATTCAGACGTAATTATGAAACTAATAATTAAGAAACTTGGGATCCCTAGATGCTTGACCATTCCCATCGTTAGGTCTCGTCTCTCGCGATACATTTTCTCGCAAGAATTTCTGAGCATCGATTACCGGTTTGTTCTAGCTCACGCTTATTTACCTGCATCGCACGTACGAAAAACTCGCGCGCTCAACTACTCGAGCAGACCCGCGTCACTCTTATTTCCTTTCACGATGCGTGACTTTTAGACACGTAATCCATTAGATTATGTATACGAACGCTATTTCGGATAAGGCATGTAACGAAGCGTGGAAATCGTGCTGCTGCAAAAATCAGCGCGAAATTAGCGCGGAAGCATTAACCATGACATGTAGCTTTTCCGGTTTTTCTAGGTGATGTAAATAGGATAGCTTTTAATGCATGCTGTATCGAAAAATAGAATTATATCTTCTCACGATAAATTCATGGCTGCATTTCTTTTTGAAGATAAAATCGACAGAGAGTGTTGTATTTTTGTGTTCTATTTTTGTTATGCACTGAATATTACGAAAGATAGAACAATGTAAGTGTCGATGTACTGTGTCTCTTAAAAGAAAAACAACCCGTATAATCTAATCTAAAATTATTCAGAACATTTTCAGGAGTTGTTCCGTCGTCAATTTTAACGACCTATTCTTGAGAGACACGCGCCTAGAAGTTGGGAACATATTTCAGCTGCACTTATTTTCCTAATATATATATGACTAATTATAAGACGTGACATGCATAAAGAGCGTAATGAATGGCCATCTCGCGCCTAGAACACCGAAATGTGCTTGAACCTATCTACGAACGTGCGAGAAACGAATTAGTATACAAATCACTTTTCAATTTCTTATTCCTTTTCTCTAAGAGAGTATGCAAGGTCGACAGGGAACCCATTTGTCTTCTGGACTCGGGTGTGCCCTTGTCAAGTACAGAACGAACGGTACAGGCAGGTATACCTACGATCGAAGATTCTACCTGCCGTTTCGTAGACATTTCGAGTACGTTCTTCCGTCGACGGGAGTTCTATTAAGGCGTTTTACTTTGCGACCGCCCGGTGCTTTTTTATCTACGAAGATTGAAAAGCTCCGTGGCCCTGCCTTCACGATGACGTTATCGTCAGACGAGCAGTTAAATGGTTTCTCCGAAGGATCGTACGGGAAGGGGAAAAGGTCGCGAACGTTCGGAAAACCCATCACCGAAAATACGCGAGAAACTACCCTTAACGAATCCTATTCTACATGGTCGTAAGTTTCCGCCCGAAATCGAGAAAAGGGGCCGAATTCGACGACGATGCTACGAGATCGAATTGCCGCGCGATGGGCGCTTAAACGCTCGTTACGGACTACCGTATGATAACTCAATCGATAAAAAGTTGTTTCCAGCAGCGACATCGTACATCATACTCGAAACCGAAACTGACAACGAAATCCCACCTTTAACGGTAGGCGTATGAAGCGCGATAAATCACGATAAAAAACGCGAAATCGTTTCTCTTTGTGAAGCTGGCGAAAGCGACTAGCGTTCTCCAGCTCCGCGTAACTGTCTCAAGATTTCGCAAATCGCATCCATTTGCGGTCTACCCGGCAGGAAGCGAACAGCTGCGGTACACTACTATGAAAATTTAGTTGGCGAGCTAACGTGACAATAAGCATTTCCACGTTCCGGCTAAATAACTTTACGTAATCCTGTTGGGGGAGCAAAAGAGAGAGAGAGAGAGAGAGAGAGAGTTGGTATCGTTGCTTATCGACGCCTTAGCTTTTAATGGAAGCGTCGACCACGCAGGCGCCAACCTAGAAGTTTATGGGGTAAAAAGGGACCTTCCGGATTTCTCCCAGTCTCTCTCTCGTATTTTCAACTCGCCCTTTCGAGCCATAACCACCATTTCGCGCCGGAGCTCTCGGGTAACAGCTGAAACTGAAGCGTGTCGCGGAAAGTTAACGCGGCGAATGGTCGGTCACCTGATACAAAGAAAATCGAGAGCCTGTCTGGCAGTCTGTGGTCAGGGGAGAAAGGCATTGTTGCGGGATTGCGGGAAATCGGACGATCAATTGACTTTCCTAATTTTCTCGCGCGTCGCGCTGGCTTTAATGTAACGTCCGTCGCATTCGGCCTCCCTTTTCCACGTTGCCGATCTGCGTGACAGAGATAATTCTATTCGGCTGGTGATTACAAAGGCACGAGTCGGGCGGACGAGCAGGCGGATCACGAAATTACTCGTCATTTCCCGATGGGAGAATAGAATGCGAAATAAAATTGCTGTTAAATGTGCAATAATGAGTTATTTTAGACAATTATGTTGTATTATGACCACTAAATGATTGTGGTTAAAATTTCCTTTCAGAGAATACATGAAAATAAAGAGAATATAATTCAATTTAATTTATTATATTAAATTAAATAAAGCAGAAAAGATTTTTATTACTTCTCAATAAAGGCAAAATGTTTGTTATAAAAATATCATTAAAAGAAAGTTTTTTGTAAGAAAAAAAGAATATTTAAATGGATGTAATAATCAAAATTTCATAATGTAATATTTAATAGCTTCATAGCTCTAGTAAATAGATTAAAATCCAGATTTAATTCTAGTAAATACGTATTTACTATTTGCTATTATTCCAGTTAATTATTATAGTAAATTCATAGAACAAAATGATAAATAGAGATATACTTGTTATATACATAGCAAATACAAACGTAATGATTATTGTATGTATTTGTTACATTTCTGTTTTTGTAATTATAAATTGTAACGAATAATATAACAGTCAAGAAATTAAATTTTGAAATAAAATAAGATATTTTGCAACTCTTTATTTTATAGCAATATAGAATAGTAGAATACAAGTTAATAACAAGTTGTAGACAAAATATTTTAATGCTTTCTGAACGTGATCTTTTCTCTGTATTAAAATATTGTATCCAACTTGCTCATATTTTACGAATATGATGAATTCTGAGTTAGAGTATTTGAGTTAGAGAACATAGCGACACTAGATAAAGTTTTTTTACATTATTTTTTCTTGCACTTTCATTACCAATTTCACATTAATTTAGAAACGCTGATCGGTAAAATAAGATCGTCAAGAATACATTGCAATCAAATAAATTATTATATAATGTGTGTGTATATATAATCATTATATAATGTGATTGCAACTGCTACTAATCTATTTATATTAATAACGTGTAAAAATGCAAATAAATAAAATAAAGTTCATTACGATAATTGTCAATCGAATAACACGCAGGACTTTCAGATTGATTGCAAAAATCGACATTTAAGAAAAACGATTGTCGAGTTTACACCGTTTACGGTCTTTTATGCTTCTGACAGGGGACCGAATTCGGACAAAGCAGACTTAATCGCTAATTGAGTGAGAATAGTTATGAGAGCACAAATGGTCCGGACGATTGATGGACTTTCCTAGTTCGCTGGTCGCTGGCGGACATGTAACGACGGATTTAATGCGACTTTTCGTATATTTCCCGTCGACCCATATGTTCGCGCAAAACCGACCATCGAAAGATGACCTCATTCATGCCCCCGATCACAATAGCGCAAAATGTGTCGCCGTTAAATGGGCTACAGGTCGTGTAGAAGCGCGTTCAATGGCACGACTACCGCCTCGTTAGCCTGTCGTTTAGGAATTATATATAATTTGAACTGTTACCATTATGTACGTACGCGCGCTACTCGGCGCTTTTATGGGCACGCGAACATCGATTATGAATTCTATTGGATTAACGATGAACGACTTCGTACTTAGCCAACTTTCCATCGTAAGTATTCAACAACCGGAAGCAACATTACTCTCATTTTAGGATATACAAAAGCACGTTATGTACACGATCTTTCGAGTAAGGTTATTGTTAAAGAAGATAATATTTACTGTCGTACTATATTAGAAATTGTATGATTCGTATGGGTATCTAATAATAGATATATTATTTTGTGTTCTAGAATTACAGTAATTAAGACACAAAAAATGTAAATTCGTAATTACGAATATCCTATGTTCAATCACAGCTGTATAATAGTTACAAATATTGTTTATTTAATTAAAAAAACATTCAAGAGAAATAACAAAAATACCGTATGATGCATTTCGAGCATTATGTCATATTATTTATATTTTCCCCAAATTAATTCATTTAAATAAATACTATTTCTAATTCTATTTCTATACTATAAAAGTGCAGTAATAAACAATAATAAACAATAATAATACTATCGGATATTATCTGTTGGATAAGATGTGCGATAGATATTCATATGCAAATCTGCAAATTAATTAGATATAATATGTGTACGATACGATATAGAAGATAAAAATTCGAAGATTAATTTTAACTATTTCTAGATTTATATAATATCGAACCAGTTCTTTATTGAATGTTGATAAAATCTTGTTTTATATTATGTTGCTTCATATATACAAACACGGGATACAATTTATAAAACAGGCGCTGTTATATGAAAAATATTAGCGTGTATACTATTCTAAACATGAAAGAATGTGCTTTTTTTTCTCTCACCTAAATAACGGCAGTTCTACGTCCATTGATGATGCACCGGCGGTGGCGGCGGTGGCGGCAATGGCAAAGGTCTCTCTAAAACGGGAACCGGAGACACGTCCGGCATGGCGAACCTCAGCTTCTGCCAGAACAACTTGTCCCCCCATACCAGCACAGTGTGCGACGAGATTCTCTTTTTAAGATCGGCATCAAGGTCTCGTGGGCACACACCGCCCACCAGAAGCAAAATTACCGAGCGGCCCTTTCCCTTGAGAGCGTCCCTCAGGGCCGCCTTGAATTCAAATCTGGACCACTCGCCATGCAGAAAGTTCTTCGACAATACGAGAATAGTGCGCCTCGAAGAATCGGCCGCCTCGGCTACGGCGTCAGCAACATTGCTGCCGGCACCAAGATCTCGATAGTGTAAGCACAGCCTATATGAAGTTTCAAGACCCGGCACGAGAATCGTAGAGACGAAGGCCTCGTCGACCGCAGAATAGGAGATGTAGGCGTCGAATGGTTTCTCCTGATCCTCGAAGGCTGCGGTTTTGTAGCACGCCCGTAGACCGCATCTGCTCGCGGCCCAGGTTCTCAGAGTACGACGATGCCTGATTGCGCCGCACACCAACGCCACCGCTGCGAAAATCAGCACAACTGTGGCTAGCAGTACCGGTAGATAAGCTTCCAGCGGATGCGTCTCGACGACGGAAGTCGTGCCCGTTAATGCCGCGCAATTTATGACCGATCCATTCGCTGGAAGAGTTATGGGTACGCCTAGAGAACAGGTGACGCTTTGCCAATCGTTGATCTTCGCCTGATTGCGGGACATCCACTCTCGTACGCGATCCAGGTACGAACATTCGCAGTTCCACGGATTACTAGACAAACCGATGTCGACTAGATACGGATTTTGGCCCAATTGCCAAAGAGCGAAAGTGCCGAGTCGATTGTTCTCCAAACGCAAGACTTCTAGCTGGCGTAATGGCAAGAACGTACCATTATCAATATATGTTAACAGGTTATTTTGCAGATAAAGTTCCTTTAGATTTTCTAAAGGCATCAACTCTACGCCATTAAGAAAACTTATCTTGTTGTTCTCCAGATGTAGCACAAGCAGCCGCTTTAAACCACTGAAGGTATGATTGCGGATCGCGATGATGTTGCTGTCGTTCGCGTAAAGGATCTGCAAGTTTTTCCGGCCGATGAACGAATGAGAATTCAGTTCCCCGAAATTGTTCCCATCGAGATAAACCTCCGTTGCGTCCATCGGTAACCGACCTGGCAGTGTTTTGTAGCCTGAGCTGGAACAGTCGACGACATTTGCCGACCAGGACTGATCGTGATAACACGTGCAGTTCGTCGGACACGTCATCTCACAATCGCAAGCATCGAAGTCGCAGCAATGGCAGAGAGCGAAGCAGTGTGCCTTGTACGTGCACAAGAATTGTGAAGATTTTGCCTCCAACAGCGGTATAAACGACTTGTGACGATCGTAAGGTAATCTACAGTAAACGGACTCGAGATCCATCACCCTCGGATGCTGTCTCAGCGTAAGCGAATTGATCCTCTGCAACCACTCCGTGGTGCAGTCGCATATAAAGGGATTTCCGCCGATGTAGAACGCCGGAAGTTGTCTGTTAGATGGCATCGGAGTAAGCTGGAACGCTGAGAGGTTCATCTTGATAATCAGATTCGCGTAGAGATCCACTCGAGTGAGATTCGTCTTTGCGAAGAATGTTTGCGGCTCCACGGAGGCTATCAGGTTATTGTTGACGAACAGCAGCTCGATAGAATCTGGAATCGATCGAGAATCTATTCTCGTTAGCCGGTTAAATGATACATCGAGCGTCTGCAGATTCATATTCCGTGGCGCTACGCCAAGATCTTCGATAAAATTTTTATGTAGATCCATCCATTGTAATTTTTCAGGCAAGAAGCTATAATCGAATTGCGTAATCATATTGTCAGACATATTTAGATACAAAACACCGGGCGCGTTTATAAAGATGCCAGACATGTCCTGCAATACATTTGAATCCAATCGGATCGCTTGAAGTGCTGGATTGGCAGCGAATGCACCATTCTCCACGAATTCGATTCTGTTCCTGGCAAGATTTAAGATTTGCAACGCCGGCAATTCCACGAGATCCTCCTGCGTGACGTTAGTGATCTCGTTGCCGATCATCCTTAGCCCATAAAGACTTGACATTCCTCGGAAACCAGGCTTATTCAGACTTCTGATCTGGTTCTCGCCCAGATCGAGGGTCCGCAATATCCTCATGTCTTTTAGCGCCACTGGTATGCTGTCAAGATTGTTGCCGGACAGGTTTAAATCTTGCATGCTCGAGCAGTTCCGAAAAGCGTCCGGATGAATTCCCTCAAGCAAGTTGGAGTCCAAGGCCAACAGCGAGAGCGCGAATAATCCGTTCAGGGAATAAGCATCAAGATAAGTCAAACGATTGTGAGCTAATTCTAGGGTGTGTAAGTTGCTCATCGGCGCGAAAGTGTCCGCTGATATCGAATCTATCTCGTTAAATTGGAGATTTAAAATTTGTAAGGTATAGAGATCTTTGAAAATTGTCGTATTTAGTTTGCTAATTCGATTATAAGATAGATTCAGGAGTACGAGGCGTATCAATCCGGAGAATGTTCCCGAGTCTAACCACGAACTAGTCAGAACGTTCCTTGACAAGTCGAGGGTGACTAGTTGATTCATGTTGGCCACCAAACCAGACAACAGCGCACTGATAGAGTTGTTTTGCAATCTCAACTCCTTCAGTGACTTGCTCGCATCCCGGAACATCGCCGTCGGCAAAGCGACGATTTTGTTCCCAGATAGGTCGAGGTTCTCAAGGGATCTAAATCCGTGCAGAGCTCCGTCTGCTACCATGGAGATAGCATTGCTGGACAAATTTAATACTTTGAGACGTTTCAACGACGAGAATCCATTGATAGGCAACACGGAAATTTGATTATTCGACATGTCTAACGATTGCACATCCAGGGAACATGGAAGAGGAGCCGGCGTGGATTCCAATTGAATCCGTCTCGGATGCTGCTTTTCAGATATTTTTTCTTCAGTGACATCTTGAAATCCAAGTTCCGTAATGTCCTTCAACGAATTCCACGAGATGTTTAAAGTTACTAAATTCGATAAGGGGCAAAACAGGCGATCCGGTATTTGCCAGATATTATTCCATGACAGATCAAGTTTTTCAATCTGCGGCGTATTGTCAAAAGCGCCGCTTTCCAGTTCCAAACTGTATTTGGTTTTATGTCCATTCAGCGTTCTAACGGTCAGATTACGGAGATCGCGGAGACCGCTGAGTAGCTTGGCCGGCCAATGCATCAACTTGCATCCGGTCAGCTTCAACGACCGCAGCCGCCATAAATGAAGGAAGCTGTCCACGCTGAGTACGCCATTGTCATCTTCCTCATCGGAGTCCTCACACACGATATTCATGGAGGTCACGTACTCGCTCGTAACCTGAGAAAAGTTCGTCCTGAGCGAGTCGTTGCCCGTGTAATGATGCACGCAGGTGAGCGCGCCATCCTGGTGCAAATCCCACGAACAATAGTCCGGTAAATCGAGCTTTGGCGGTAGCTCACTGGTCACGGCGAGCACGTGGTATACTGGCACGAGCAGGCAGTAATAAGCCAACGACAGCGACAACGATCTTCTCCCGGGACCTTCGTGCCGACCGACGAGCCCACGCATCTTTAGTGAACTCGTTGCCTGCGCTTGGTACCGGTTTTCTGCTTCCTAATCATCACATGCCGCGCGACCGCGTCACGTTACCAGTTATTGTGCTAGGCGTCTATTCACGCTAGCCTGACCGAGATGTGTTACTGAAACTGTTCGCTCCGTCGTAGTATATATTCACTCCGATTCGATTAACTGTGAGCATTTACGGACTGATCGTCAAGTGTCCACATGAATCAAGAATATAATCGATTCATCGGTATAATTCTCAAAATCGTAATTATTATCACGTAATTTTAATTATATCCAAGATTGTTTACACTATTTCACTTGATTTAGAGCATAGGATTTGTTCGGCGCGGCATGAATATTTTGCACGGATACGGATGTTTCTTTACAGGCAAAAATAAGCTACTCTATTGTTTGCGATGTTCTCTAAATTCCGGATTCGTCTTGAATTGAGTTTTTTGAAAACCGATCGACAGTGTTTATCGAGTTACGTCACGTTAAAGTCGTTTAACAAGCATCAACCCTGTATCAGAATGTTATCCACTTACGATGGTTCGCTGACAAACTAATGTCGCGTCTCGCTACGATATCCCGCATTTCGATCAGGGAGACGTGCTCTGTTATCCGCACGACATTGACGTCTCGTGCCAACTCCTCGAATCGCGTCCCGAGATGTGCCATTACAAGATCCCGCACATCACACTATTTCCTCGATGTCGATGTCGAAGCAAATATGCTCCGATTTCTCGATCAGGGTCCATTGATAGATCAGCCAAACTCCAAGATTCCAGAAGATGAGAGAAAGAGAGAGGGAGAGAGAGAGAGAGAGAGAGACAGAGAGAGTCGTTGATCAAAGAGAAAAAGAAACGATAAGAAAGAAGGATGATTTCACGACCTAGGCTATCCGCGGTAACGGCGATGGACAAATATAGAGAAATAGAGATCGGAGCAGAGAGCGTCTCTCCCTACGACAGCAAAGACCGTAACGCTCGGTACGACGGCCACCGCACGACTGACGAGCAAGATCTCCTCGGCATCTAACTCGACGCAGCGTCCACCAATCGTTTCTATCCCCACCGAACCGGTGGCGGCAGCACTCACACATAGCGGCGGCGAGCGGCGGCACCAAGTGGAGTGAGCACGCGCCTACCGCAGGACCTCGGGGTAGGACGAGGATGTCCTGCACTGACTGCGTTTCGTATGCGAAGCGGCGTCTTTCTTGCGCGTATACGCGCGCCCCTCGGCCGCGTAATACACGCACACGCCCGTGCGCTGCTGTTACCATTACACGCGATCGACATACAGCAGACTATTACAGACGTGCGGCGACGAGCGTGTAGAGAAGAGAGAAGAACGAGCGGACATTGCACGCAACCTGTCTGTATCTTCTCGCCGTTCTCCCGGTTGATCCTGCACAGGGCGAGACCGGGGACACGATATCAGAAAAAAAGCATCGACACTTTACTCGTTATTAGAGCCGGCAAAAAATATCGATATCCGAGCCATGTCGGCATCAAAAAAGGAAAATATCGATGAATGCACTATCGACGATGCGAGTAAATATCGAGAAAGTAAGGAGATGGTCCTATTCTCGCATTTCAATTTCACGTGTGTAAATATTCGATACGGTGTGCTTCTGTAAATCTAAATTCTACTCATCTAGTAATTAAATAATTAAACAGTTGTATTGTAAGACTTTTTTAATGCTTTTTTAATTCTAAATATGCAACGTTGCTCTACAACGTAATACCGTTTGGTAAAGTTGAAATCAATTTCTGTATTTATTCGACTTTTCTCGAATAACCAGACACAATACAAAGTGACAGTAGACAAAAGACGTGGATTGGATGCATGTTTGAAACTAGTTCAAGCGTTATATGAACCGTTGTGGACGACGGCAGAAGGACAGCGGTGTCTTGCACCGCCTTTACCAGTCGTCTCCATCTCATTCAAGATCTCATTCGAGAAGGAGACCTTTCGTCTGTTCATAGAACTATTCCATGAGAAGGCGGAGAACGCGAGCACGTCGCTCGTCTTCACGCATATATGCAGCGCATACTCATCCCAGCTACAGCATCGAAAGATACACATAGGGACGTTGGCGAACGATCAAAAGAGATAAAGAAAAGAACGGGTAATCGGCATGTGCACGACTTTATTCGATTGCCGAACTTGCACGAAGAACCGCGAACCCGTCTTACCTTCTCCTCGCCCCATGGAGATGCGACGTTTCTTTTGGACCTACGATATTTGAAGCATCCACCCTGACATCGACCACCAATCATAAAAAGGTTTCGATCAATTTTTAAGTGGTCACCAAACCAGCAGCACTATTCTCTTCCTGTCTCTTCCTCTCTTTTGATCTTGTTTCCTTCCATTCCATATCCTCGCCCCCGCTTTGGAAACTAACAAACAACATTCGCCCGATTTCTCTGCCGTCGTACTCTCGATCTGCAGATCGAGAGAGCTCCAGATACGTCCGATGCTCAATAAGCCTCGCTGATTCATGCTCGTTCGGCCGACAAGCGACTTTCGACTTGATCGATGGGAACTCGAAATAGTTTGTAACTTGGTGGCTACGGTCGCGCTGTGGTTTCGACTTCGCAGAATATATTCGCGCACCTCGCTTCGCTTCGCCCCGCTTCATCCTCTCGTCCCATCGGCCTGCCTGCCTGCCTGCCTGCCTGCCTGCCTGCCTGCCCGCCTGCCTGCCTGCCTGTCTGCCTGCCTGCGCTCCGCTCTCGCCCTCGAGGAAGCGAGCATTAATTCATATTAAGTGTCACTTAATCGGGAACTTCGACGGGAAATAAGCGTTGGACCTCATCCTCCTTCTCTTCCCCTTCGCGTCCCTTCTCGTTTCATATCGGATGTTTGTGTAGCACGATACGAAAGACGGATCACCCGCTTAATTGATGCATAGGTGATAAAAGAGACGTACTGTATCTTTCAAAGGGTTCCTTCCGGAAAAATTATAACTTATTAGCCGTGTAGTAAATTCGTAGAAGGAAGATTGTCCGTGCAATCCTTCCTTCGTCTTTTATAATGAGCAAAACGTGACTCAAAGCAGGGATATTTAATCCATCTAACGATATTTTATACTCCAATTCTTTACGTTAAAAAAGACAAATTGCAATTCATCTGTAGAAAAAATGGAGTTTGAAAATTCGAAAAACGAAAAATGCAATTTTTTTCAGTTTTAAATTAATTTTTTTTCATTAAAACGAGTTATCTCTACAAATTTAATTGCTAATGAGAATAATAATACAAAGAGAACGTCAATATCATGAATATTACGCGCATTTAGCTATAATCTCAAATTATAAGCAAATTAAAAAAACACTGTATTCATATATAATCTATTAATTATCGCAAACGCAAGAATAATCTCAAAATATTTAGAGCTATTTTTGAGCAAAGTTAGATATACCTTAATTCATAGCTAAACAAATGTTCATAATAAGTAATAACAAAGCGATTACATTTATCATTACGACTTATTTCGCGTATGTAGACACTTAATTCCTAATGTCGTGTCGGAAAAGATTCCTCGAACTGCAATTAATTTGTCGCTCTATTACGCGAGGATTCTTCTGGAAGTCACATTTAATTAAAATCGTTATAACGGCGATCGTAGATCGTTATAGCTCCAATAATAGGTACCGTAGATATCCAACGAGTTTTCCTCCGGGCAAAGATATACGCAGTCTTACTCGGGTGCCTTCTAGAAACGAACCTGTTATTTCTCAGCACACGTCTGCTTCGTTATCAACTAATGTTAGAACAGACTCGTAGTATTAAAAACGCTTGTCGATTGTGCTATATGCCGTACCTTCAAAATGAAATTTGCCACAAAATATCCAGTTACTGAACAATTCGAAATTAAATAGTTCCATTTTTCTTTCAAAGAATACAGTAAAATTATAATATCAAAATTAAAGTTCAAAAGGCTTAAACATCAATCAATATTATCTTCAATAATCATAACAGCATTTGAACGAGAGACACGTACATCTCATTGTTTATTCTAAATGTCACTTATAAAATTTCTATTTTGCTTTATAATAACACAATATAAGTTTCTCAGCAGGATTTCTTTGGAATGAAAAAATAATTCTATACCTTGCTGCTTCACATTAAGAATTTTCCTATTCGATTCAGAAATCAATTAGTAGCAGATTTAGTTTCCATGTAAGAGGTGAGTCGCGCGTCACCGATGCGCAATCTTATCGTCCGGAATAGCGCCTGGAAATGGCGGGGAAAAAGAAGTTTTAATTAAACCTAGAATAAGAGTTTAATCGAGCAAGAGGGATTAATTGCCCGAGGGGGATTAAAACGACTGTAGGGTCAAAGGGAACTGGCCAGTCTCTTCCGCGCAGCAGTATCGCGACTTCTGAAATACCTCAGGCAAAGCCATCCGTATAAATATGCGCGTGAAATCTCGCTGTGAATGTTCTATTATGTCTAATTAACGGGACGCCTGACTTCACGCGCACAATGAGTGCCAACGTGGGTCCCGCTTTTCATTTTCGAACTATCTCGTTCTATCAAATTCTTCTAATTCCTGGCGATCCGTAGGCGAAACGCGGCTTCTTTGTGCGGAGCACGCTAGAGTGAACAACGGCGATTTTAAAAGAACCTTGTGACTGACTCTCTCTCCCTCGTTCTCTCATAATTCGAAAGCTTCACTAGCGTTGTCTCGAGCATTCTCTCTGTATATTATGAATTAACTGTATAACTCTCGCCAGGCTACATATATTTTTTTATCATCTTATTTTTTTTTCATCGAACAAATTTCATTTCGCGATTCTCGAGAGACCGCACACGCAGCTGATGAGAGCGTAAAAATAGCCAGCAATGGTTTCGCGAATCATTTTTAGCTGTACAGTCGCCGTCAGATTTTACAGAGTATTGTTCGATATATTGGCACCGTGCACAATATATACTATGTCAAACAATAGTATGCTTTACGGTGATTCGATTTATATCGGATTTTTTGCCGTGTGTTACACATCAGGCGCGTCGTGTGGCCACGGCATGTCGAAGTCTCGTGCAAAATAGATTCGCGTCCGTTTGCCAAACAAGTCTATCACTGCCAACGCGAACGGAAAATACATAGAGCGAATCCGTTGTTAGTACGATGACACGTTGCGTTTAATGTTTCATACGTTTACAGTATCTCGATGACACGACGGTGTTAAAAATTTATTTACATATTTCTTGGTATTGTATGCCACTGAATCCTGTAGCGTGTATGTAATTTATCTTACATAAAAGGAAGATACAACTTTCACTTTTTTCGCAACCGTTGGGAGATTGTCTTGTTTCTTATACATTTTTCTTTATAGAAACCGAAAATTATCATAATAATGACGCTACATTGAAAGAAAAATTGGTACATTGAAATAAAGAACAAAATTCACATTTCGTCACAAAATCGCTGTCAGTTATGCTTCAATAATTTAAAAACTGATTCAAAGAAAAACTATCCAACTCTAAATTAATTCTTAAATGATTGAAGTATAACTGACAGCGATTTCATAACAGTATGAATAAAAATTTTATTCTTTATTTCAATGTATTCAATTTTTCCTTGAGCGTAGCGTTATTAATTTTTAGTCTCCAGAAAAATACATTAAAAAATATAGAAATAAAATGATCTCAAACAGTCGTGAAAAAAGTTATACTTCCTTTTATGCCTTTTATATAACGTAAATTATATGTTAAAACCATTTTTTAATTTAAAATCCAGCTCTCTTCACAAAATAAAATATTACGGAAAACACAATAACAAACAAAGAGCTTTTCAGCTACAATCTTTTTGAGATAAACTCAGGATTAAATACAAATAATAAAATTTCAATCTTCTGCAGTTAATTTCAAGCCCTAATTTAAGACTCAATTTAATTTAATTTTAATTTAAGTTACACGAAGATGTTTAATATTGAGTAATGGAAGGTAAGAAAAACGTCCCAATTCACTCTAAATTAATCAAAGAGTTTCTCTTCTACGAAGTATAAACGTAACGTTTCTTGAAACGTTTCATCTTATGTATCCCTATTGTTCTTCGGCAATAATTTGTTTGTACGTATCTAAATATAATAATTTATGATCTTTCGATTAACGATTAGCGAAGAGATTTACGTTTCTTTTTGATAACTCTTTTATCCGTTATTAATTTTACATGTCACGAAATTTTACGAGAGCGGAAGACATTAGAATGGTGGTAATAAAAATCTCTAAGCAAACATCACGGGAAATCGCCGATACGAAAGCAATCGGCAATCAGTTCGCGACTGTCTTTCAATAACGGAGAACGCCCGATGGTGGTATTTACAATTTATCGAAAGTTCGTGACGCGCCGTAGACTCTACCGGAAAAGGAGAGCAGTAAAGGAGAATTGAAAGCTTCGCTCGGTACAATAAAGTATCGGAATTTACAGAACGACTCTCCGCGACCGTACTGCGCCGCGACTTTTACTTCTGAATAAGTCAAGCCGTCGCGACGCGTTATTAAAGCGTATTCGAGTATTTGCTGTTTCAATATGCAAATCGGCGGGTGCGGTGTCCCGCGGGCGAAGAAACATCACCGTTCTTTAAAGAAAAGAATCGTGCGAGAAGGGATAGCAAATATGGACACGCGAGCGCGCGCGATGTAATTCCATCAATATCATTCCTTTTAAATTTACAAGAGAAAGAAAGAAAGAAAAAGAAAGAGCGAGACTTTAAACGTGCAATTTCGCGCGCGCGGTGCTCAGTACCGACGCGCGTGCACAAACGGAAAGTACACCGGCGAAAAGTTTCTCAGGATAAAAGGAACTGCCACGGCCAACACTTTCAAACGACCGTATTTCGACCGGTATTATCCGCGAGGAATGAGAGGAGAGAAACGAACTGCCGGATGCCGCAAATGAGACAGGCACTTCCCTCCCGAAGAAGTCCGGGAGTTCTTCTTAAGGAGATTGACCATCAACGTCGAACTCGGTCCAGAACCGCAATGCCACTCAGCGGCGTAGATACCGATCTGCACACCGTTCCGAGTCTGCCGGAACGGAACGGTGCACAGAACTTTGATCCCACCTTAAACGAATCCACGAAAATTACATTTGTTGTTACAGCACAATTTGCCGACTATGACCTCATATTCGCTAGTTTCTGCTGAACTTCTCGCCGTCGAGGGTCGCAGTAGCAAATAGCTATTTAAGTTTGGTCTCCATAAATCCCATTAGTGTTACAAAAATTTTTATGTACTTCATTAAAAGTGCAGCAAACGCAATAAGTGTATTTATTTTTATCCAATTGGAGCACCAAGTAAAAGAATATTTCTTGTATTTCGCGTTGTTGAGACAAAGTTTCTCATTATTAATTGTTAATAATTTAAAATTCCGTTTAATACTAAAGTATGAGAAAAAAAATTGCGTAGAAATAACTGAAGAGATTTGTTATCGAGATAGAATTTTAAATCGTTATACATGGACATATGTATAACATTAGTAATCGGATCGCTTTTTTCTTACAGCAAATAAGAAGGGCCGCCTTGTTAAAATTGTCTTATAAGAAAAGAATAAATTTTTAAAAGGTCGAGCCACGCGTAGCAATTTTTTATTGCAATTCAATCATTGTAATTCGGATCAATTCTGAGAATGACGCTCTTTTTGTTAGAACTGCGCATTTCTACACTCAATTCCAACTGTCTACTCGTACATTCATCTGATTTAAATCGATTTCTTCGAGTGATACAGCTCGTTTGAGTTTTCTTTTCTGACGCAAACAAACTGCAGAGACACATACATATTTTGTTATAATTAAAACGAATAGAAGAAATCCCAAGGATTTTATCAAATTACATCTATTATATTTTATCTTCTTATATGTCCAAAATAATAACATATTTTCAAATTAGATATTCTCAAACACAAATTCGATTGAAAGTTTTTGTAAACATTTTCATTAGATTTTTGGAAAAAATATATTTATCATAAATATATATTTCATACCATAAAAATAAATAAAATTTGTTCGAAAAATTATATCTTTGATATAAAAAATTGGATTTATATATTAGAACTTGTTATATAAATCTAAATTTTGATATCAAAGATGCGAAAAGCATAAGATACATTTTCCTATTAATTATAGCACTAGGAATTAAAATTACATTATTTCAATCTTTGATAATAAAGAAGAGTTTGAGATTACATTAATTTAATAGCTTTAGTATTGTATATATATTATAATAGGATTTAAAAGAATTGTTGTGCTTTGAATAGACAGTTTTCAATAAAATTCTGTTTTGTGTCTTTTACTTGAGGTAACTTTTCTTTGGGCAATCTTCCAACAATTCAGAGATTGCGCAGCGATGCGCGTAAATCGGACTTGAACTTCCGACTCCGTCGGAAGACGACTTTTTTTCGTGGCAGTCATTCTAGATCGTTAATTTGACGTATAGAGAGAGTCCAACGTCGAGGATGCAAGTATAGACCGTATGTACGTGGTGCGGTTTCAATGCGGTGGAGATCCCTTTCAAGTTGCACCAGCAGAACCTGAACGACATTTAACCGGAAACTTGATATCGGTGGACATTCATCGTTGTGAGTTCTTTCAATTGATTGTGCTCGGCACGACAATAAGGATCAGCGACATCGTGAAGCGTATATCGTGGGGTGGAAGAAACGGCAGTAAGCGCTATAAACGCGAGAAAACGGAGCAGAGCTTGTCGCTCTTTGTGTATAATCGTGTCATATTGTGTCGGACAGTCTGAATATTTCGATTTATCACCCATTCGGAAGTACGCAATAAAATTGAGAGCGTATTGCGTCGCAGATTACAAGGGAAGAAAAAGAAGTAAGAGACACAATAAAGTCCTATTAATTATCTCGATGGCAAAAAACCACCGATTTTGCTGATGACTCCGGCTTTTAACTATCGGAGATTCGCATGTCGATCGGTCGAGCATGTTCGGCTTGAATATTCAAATCGCTTTTCAATGCGAACGCGGGTTGAACGATGTTGCGCCTCTATCCGGCAGGACGTGAATCAATGAGCTTCCATTATTATTTACTTCGGAAGATTGATCATCCCGAGTTTTTAACGTTCTTATCAACGTCCCATGGTGAGCGGCGAATATCGAAAGCTGCCGAATTGAGGCAATTACCCACATGATTTATTACATGTCGCGACAATTTCTCATATTGAGGCACGCATTAAAGATATATATTCTCGTAATATTATAAATATTCACTAGAAAATATTACATAAACAGTTTAAATTCAAATATTTGGAATAAAAAATTTGCATCACAAATGGTACAAATATGGAAATATTAGAAAGCTAATTTTGAATTCAAATTATTCGATGCGAATGTGAATTTAAATTTTGCCATCAATTTGTTATAATTTTCCAATATTGAAATGCTGTTTAATAAAAATCTGCTTTACAATATTTGCGATTACATATTTACGAAGATTAAAAGAGGGTTTGAATCACATTACATTCTATGGTTTATATTACAATACCATCGTGACTATAATAACGTGAAGCAACATTGAATTTATATAGTATCTTCGAACATGATCTCAGCTACATGAATTGCACATTGGAGTGACATCATTGACGTCGTATTGACACTTGGATACTCAGATGTCGATACTAGACGCCTATAATCTGATTCATAGGTAATAGTATGAAACTTATCATGAATAAATATTCTAAAATCTTTGCATTTTTCTCTCATTATTCAAGTTTCATATAACGTAAAGATATGACATATTTACTGAGACAAAGATAAGCTATAATTTTTATGATAAGCGTATTGTAGTGTACAAATTCGAGACTTATTAAATCTTTCAAATTTCGCTAGAAATAAATCGATACTGTCTTATAAACTTCACGAGTCTTCGTTTAAATAAAAATAAACGCCGGCGACGCACGTAGCAAAGTTTCATTAAGTTTTCGAAAAGCTCTTAATGTTTGTCTTTGAAAGAACTATTTCGCGGGACAAACAGACCCGTCCCGCGAGGATAAAATGAGCTGCATGAAGACAAGGTTTTTCTACATTTTGAAAATGTAAAAAAGTATCCTCGGCGACACAAAAGTGCTTAAGAAAAAAACAAACAGCATAAAAGCTCGCGAAGATAGATTAAATATGGAAAGAAGTTACACTATATTTATACGGCTTATAATATGCGCATGTACATATTTAAAAAAAAATTCACATGCTGCATTTTATACACACTTTTCTGTCTATATTAATTTATATGATTTGACACGCGCAGAATTGTGTTACATCTAGAATTAGTAGAATTATGTTAAATATTTCGTGTTTGTTAAATATAATAAGTGTTAAATATAAGGACAAATGACAAATTATTATTAAAAAAATAATTGTGTATCAAATCCATTCGGTGAATCGAATTCTCTAATAAATGAAAACTGCCTTTGCAACATTAAATATAATTAATATTCTTATGTAAATAGAGCAGCACAAAAACTTTTCAATAATTTATTATTGTTTAATTTTTTTAAATATCTAACAATTACATGAATGCTGTTATTATTTTTTTTTAGTATTACTCACACGTAATATTATTAATTTTATAGTTAAAATTTAATTTATTCGAAAATTTCAATTTCCTCGTTTAATGCTATTCTAATTAGATAGAAAGGAAAACACTGAAGAACAAACTGAAAATGTGGTTGGCGTAGTTAAAAGCGAACTTTCTTCGATAAAACGATCCAAACTCCAATTCGGTAATTACTCTTCTCGTTTTATTAATAAACTTAACACTTGTTCTCCTTTCAACATCGTAATCCAACGCGATGATTGACCCCGATATAGAGTTTCATGGACAACAGGCACTGTCAGAAAGTCTATATAGAGAGATCGCGCTATACTTACTAAAATACTACTAATTGGCTCGAATTTCCACAGATCATTTTTAATTACGCGATAAATGATTTCGCGAGCTTTTGACGAAGATATTTTGCGATGCTCGATCTTGCTTTTCATACTAATACAATGGTGACAATGACGACAACGACCATAACGACGACATCGATGGCGCAGACATCGGTGTTACGGTACAGACTGCTAATTTCGAAACAATGGCCCATCGGGAGCCTTTGTTCTGCCGTAAGGTAAAAAAAAAAAGAGGAAAAGGAGAAAAGCAGCAGCAGCAGCAGCAGCAGCAGCAACAGCATCAGCGCGCGCCAGCACTCGGCGTGTTTTCGTCTCGCAGACTAATGAGCGGCGTGTCGCGCGGATAACGCGGGGAGCGACTAATCTAATATCGAAGCGAAATTACGCATAAGGGATGCAAATCCCCGTCGGTCCGCCTGCTCTCGTCCGTTGGCGCGCGTCCTAATAAACTCCTTTCATTAGAGCCACCCCACACCGTGCCACACGCCGAATGAACAAACTGTGCAGTCGTAACACTGCCTTGGCGACAGCTGTGGGACGAAGTGGCTTGCGCACCGGTAGTCTCTCGGCCTCTCGCGGTTTTCTCTCCCTTCGATGTCCTTGTTCGTTTCACCCTGTCCCTCGCTCTTTTCAACTTTCTTTCTCTTTCTCTTTCGTCTTGCATCCTCCTGCGCTATCCATGCTCGAGTGTCCCTTTCTCGCAGCCGTCGACACATTGGCGTATCTCATGCTTCTTCCCTCTCTTTCTTTCTTTCAAGTTTACTTCTTTTTGTCCTGAACTACGTTACTGCGAATCTCCGCTGTGTCTCCGCTGTCTCACTCACATTCTATTTCTTCTTCGCTTCAGTCAATGATCCCGGTGTCTCTCTATCCTCATTCCTCCTGTGGTCTTTATTGCGCCCACGCTCGCGAGTTACGCTGCGAGCTGCAGCCGCGATGAGTAAGAGCGCGCACAGAATTCTCCGCTCACTACCTCGCTCTTCAGTCGTTGTGCCACCGACCGAACAAATATCAAATAAATGAGACGACTGTGCGAAACCTCGACGTTTTAATTACTGGTGTTTAGTCGCGGCACACCGAGAGTCAAGAGCTGTGGCCTCGCTTCGCTCATGTCGCTGGTACTTCTTCTTTTCCTCTATTTCCTCTCTTTCTCTTCTTCGAAGAATACTCACCGCTGCTGACACGCCGACGATGTTCTCTCTACCTTTTTCCCTGAATGCCATCGTAATGCTATCGTAATGCCAACTTCGCCGCATTTCAACACTAGTCGACTTTTGGATGTACGTGTTTTTATTATACGTGCAGTTCATTATATCCATCCCGAAAAACTGACCTCTCGGAATGCACAACAGCACGTGAAGCGCCAAGCCAAGCTTTCGTTCAGTTGCGCGCGCGCGCGCGCGTGTGTGTGTGTGTGTGTGTGTGTGTGCAAATGTCCGTATATGTATTAACACCGCGATTATACAGAGATAACATTTCGTTGGAGATGGTTTAATTGCAAACTGTGA
>Ga0157364_1000031_pt1 | contig 46263 bp, 69 predicted proteins | sample AttsexASBM2_FD_111476 | JGI IMG/M metagenome (GOLD analysis project Ga0157364, IMG submission 111476) | Fungus gardens microbial communities from leaf cutter ant in Ribeirão Preto, State of São Paulo, Brazil - Atta sexdens ASBM2 | ecosystem: Host-associated > Fungi > Mycelium > Unclassified ...
CAGACGTGAAGGTGGATTACGAAGCGGATACGTTACATATTGCGGCCACACGTCATGAAATTAAAGATCACTCAGACAAAGATGGTAATATTTTGCAATCTGAGCGTAGTTTCGGGTCAGTTGGTCGATCATATTACTTACCAAATGTGGACCGGGAAGGTATCACTGCCAAGTATAAGAATGGTGTACTCCACGTGGTGTTGCCGAAGACCGAAGTTACAAAAACATCGGGCATCAAAATTGAAGATTAAACAAAAATGATGAGAAACGCCGACCTGTTAGCAGGCCGGCGTTATTTGTGCTAATATATTTGTAATAAACTTAATGGAAACGAGGACATGCGAATGGATGCATTGCAATTGTCACGACGGTTGGCGACGGTTGCGTCGTATGTACCCGATGGTGCCCGCCTGGCTGATATTGGTTCAGATCACGCTTATTTGCCGGCAAATCTCTTGTTGAATAAGCGGATTTCATTTGCGATTGCAGGTGAAGTCGCGCAGGGACCGTTAGATAATGTGCAACATGAAATTAATCGGCATCGGTTAGGGGATGTATTGGTGCCCCGTTTGGCTGATGGCCTGGCGGCAGTTCAACCCGAAGATTTGATCGACACGGTCACAATCGCTGGGATGGGTGGTCGCTTAATTGCCCAGATTCTAACGGCTGGCCATGCCGATGTCCAACGTTACCAGCGGCTCATCCTGCAACCTAATATTGATATTGATGTGGTACGGACATGGTTGATGGATAACGGTTATCAGCTAACCGATGAAACGGTTGTGGCTGATGATGGTCACTTCTATGAAATTTTGGTTGCGGTACCGGGTCATGTAACTTACGATAAGCAAGCGCTACAATTCGGTCCTTATAACTTGGTTAATCGACCAGAGGCGTGGCTAACGAAGTGGCAACGTGAATATGACCGCATTGGTGTGATTATGGCGAAGTTAGCTGATGCTAATAAGCAGGACACCCCGGCTTATCAAGAGTATCAAGCGATGCAACGTGATATTGGGGAGGTCTTGGGAGAATGAAGGCAAAAGAATTAATTGCACGAATTGAAGCTTATGCTCCCCACGAATTAGCTTGGGAACGCGATCCAATCGGGTTGCAACTCGGCGATCCAGAGCAAGAAATTCAGATGGTGATGACCGCATTGGACGTCCGACCAGAAGTCGTGCAAGAAGCGATTGAAAAGCACGTTGATTTCATTTTTGCCCATCACCCAATGATTTTCCGCCCGGCGAAGAATTTAGATTTGTCAGTACCGCAGAATCGGATGTATGCTGATTTGATTAAGCATGACATTGTCGTTTATGCGGCGCATACAAATTTAGATGCAGCAGCGGGTGGTATGAATGATTGGCTGGCCAGTGCCTTGCAACTGAAACAGGTTAAGCCCCTCATTCCAAATCCAGATGGCCAAACGGGTCTCGGACGAATTGGTGAGTTGGCAACACCACAAACGGTCGCAGATTATGCAACCTTTGTGCGTGACTTATTCCAAGTAGCCCATGTTCGCGTTATCGCCAATGATATGAACCGCCAGTTGAAGCGTATTGCTGTCCTTGGTGGCGATGGGGGTAGCGAATATCCGGCAGCATTGGCAGCGGGGGCTGATGCCTATGTGACAGCAGATTTTTACTACCATACCGCTCACGATGTATTGGCTGATGATTTTGTCGTGATTGATCCAGATCATCACATGGAGGCCATTGCCAAGGACAGGTTAGTCGACCTAGTGAAAACTTGGCAAACAGAAAATGGTTGGCAACTGACCGATGTCTTTGCCTCAGCGCAGAACACCGATCCTTACACATATATTTAATATAGATAAGAGGTAATAGACATGACAGAAACAGTATATCCAAACTTAATTGACCGTTTTGTGCGTTACGCAAAGGTCAACACGCGTTCAAACGAAGAGTCGACGACGGTGCCATCAGATCCAAAGGAAGTTGCTTTTTTGGCTGATTTGGCAACAGAACTAAAGGACTTGGGACTAGAAAACGTTCGTACTATGGCTGACGGTTATGTATTTGCTGAATTAGCAGCGAACACAGATGCTGATGTGCCAACGATTGGGTTTATTTCTCACGTTGATACGGCTGACTTCAACTCAGAAAACGTTAACCCACAATTCGTTGAAAACTATGATGGTCAATCAGATATCAAGTTGAACGAAGAGTACACGTTGTCACCAGCTGATTTCCCATCATTGAAGAAGTATGCGGGTCACACGTTGATTACGTCTGATGGGACGACTTTGTTGGGTGCGGACGATAAGTCTGGGGTTGCTGAAATTGTGTCAGCAGCCGAATACTTGATTGCTAACCCTGATATCAAGCATGGTAAGGTTGTGTTCGGCTTTGGCCCAGACGAGGAAATTGGTATTGGTGCCGATAACTTCCACGTGGCTGAATTCGGTGCTGATTTTGCTTACACGGTCGATGGTGGTCCATTGGGCGAGTTGGAATGGGAAACTTTCTCAGCTGCTGCAGCAACAATCAAGATTCAAGGTCGTAACGTACACCCTGGTTCAGCCAAGGACACGATGGTCAATGCGTTGCAAGTTGCCATGGATTTGCACACAGCTTTGCCAGCCGGAGACCGTCCTGAATTGACAGAAGGTCGTCAAGGGTTCTTCCACATCTTAAAGTTGACTGGTACGCCAGAAGAAGCTGAAATGGCTTACATCATTCGTGATCACGATCGCGTTATTTTTGAGCAACGTAAGCAAATTTTGCGTGATATCGTCGAAAAGATGAATGGTGAGTTCGGTCTTGAGCGTATTAAGCTTGAGATGAATGACCAATACTACAATATGGGTGAGATTCTTAAGGATGATATGACGCCGGTAGATTTGGCTGAAGCGGCCATGAAGGCATTGGATATTAAGCCGGTTATTGAGCCAGTTCGTGGTGGTACGGATGGTTCAAAGATTACGTTCTTGGGCTTGCCTACACCAAACTTGTTTGCTGGTGGTGAGAACATGCACGGTCGTTATGAATATGTGTCAACAAAGGTGATGAACCAAGCGGTTGACACAATTTTGAAGATTATTGAATTGAATAACAAGTAACATTCGAAAAAGACAATAAATTAAATAAAGCCCGGTGTGACGCTATAAACGGCGTCACACCGGGCTTTTTTGTGTTTTTAGGGCACCTTTTGAATACCCTGTTTCACCCCAATTTTTTTGGACTTTTTGTAGGTTTTTACATCGATTTGGCCTGAATTTGGCCCAAGATTTGGCCCGAAATATCACAATATCTTCATGGCAAAATTATTTTGTACCACCCGATCTTTATTGAGGAAGTGCACATATATTTTCTGAGTAATATAAACGTTTTGATGACCCAAACGTTCTGAAACATATTCAAGCGATACACCAGCAGAAATCAAATGTGACGCGTGAGAGTGTCTCAGCCCGTGCGGCGTGATATTATCATTAACACCAGCGGCTCTTAAAATTTTAGTTAAGTTATTTGAGTAAGTTTGTGCAGTTAAAAATTTGGGACCGAATATATAGTCACTATTTACGTTAGAGTTTTCTTGTCGGTATTGCTTGAGCGCAGCAAACCAACGATCAGGCATCTGAATAATCCGGTCCGATGACTTAGTTTTTGTTGGCCCAAATAAATAGGGCCTAGGTGTACCGCTAAGGACTTTAATCTGAGTTCGCTGAATATGGATAGTGTGGGATTTGAAATCAATGTCAGACGTCATTAGAGCCACAATTTCGCCAATTCTTGCACCAGAGAGTAGCGCCGTGTATACATAGAAATTAACTTTTGTCCACGGTTGACTTTCAAGGTATTTCATCAGGGCGTCATATTCATCGGCCTCAAGGTAGTTCTTTTTCTTTTCAGTAGTCTGGCCATGCACAATTATTTTTACAGTCGGATCACGATTGATTATTCCATCAGCGTATGCTTCGCGGAGTGCACCGGTGATATGAACTGAGAATGTCTGTAAAGTAGATGTGGCTACTTCCAAACCGTACTGATTTATCAATTTTTGGACGACGGGACGAGTCATGGATTTTAATTTGATACCTGGTGCCAGTCGATGAAGCACTTGGCTTGTAGTCCGGTAATTCCAGAGAGTGGCATCACGCAAGACGCCGACTTTGTAAGTTTTGACCCAGTCGTCGAAATAATCCACGAAAAGAACATCTGGTGAGCCAAGAGCGTCGACGTTTTCATTTTTGAGCTTTTCAGTTTCCGCAACCCAAAGAACAGCAGCAGCCTTTTTGTCGAAGGTTTTCTTGGCCTTTTTGTATTTACCCTGATATTTGTAGGGTACTTCGGCACGATATTTGCCGTTATCGGTTTTATAAATTTTTGACATAACGCCTCCATAAAATGCATAGAGGGCGGCACCGAGTCATGATATACTTTAGATATGAGCTCGGGACACCCGAGTGTTGCTCAAATAAGCCACAACCGATTGCAGGGAGTGACGTTTGAGACTTCGATTAGATAGCCAGCTGACGGATCCGCCAAGATTTGAGTCAGCTGGCTTTTTTATTTTGCAGTTTTACGACTTACCGGTCGGAATTAACGTATAGATTATAGCCGTCTACATTAGTAGTCGGTTTTTAATTTACCGAAGTATCAGAACCAGCATCAGAGGTTGCAGATGAAGCCGTATCGGCCGCAGGCATCTTGCCCTTGATTTTGATTGTTTCTTTTGCAAGAACCTTACCGTCATATCCCTTAGAAGCAACCAACTTAACGGGAACAGTATCAGAATCCAAAGAGTAGGCTACCGCGTTTTTAGCAGTGCCGCCTTTTTTGATTGTTTCCATTTGGGTATCCAAGAACGCTTGGTCGGGTAGCATACCCAGGTCTAATTTGTTGATTTGAGACTTACTAGTATCTTGCGTGGCTTCAAAAACAGCAATCCAGGCAGAATTGGGATCAATGTCTTTCCCAGTTTTATTCGTTACGTCATACCAGAAAGCAATCACCGGCTTGTCACCATATTGATTACCTTCAGCACCAACAGGAATCAATTTCCAATCAGTGATTTTGATATTCAAATCGGTGAGTTTAACAACTTTACCAGTAGTAAGTTTCTTTTTGGCCTTCTTAGCCTTTTTCTTTTTTGCAGCCGAAACCTCAGTCCCAGGGGTAACAACCGCAACCGTTTCAACAACGGCAGATGTTAATGTTGCAGACGCCAATGCCACAGCAGTCCATTTAATCAACTTATTCATATACTAACCACCATATAACAGCTTTTAACGTGGTTCAGTGATTGCACGTAGGCAACGCCTAAAATATGTATCCCGGCATCTAACTGACTTGGCGAATTGGTTTGTTGTACCACCGTTAGATGCACCCTAAAAGGGCATGGGTAGAAGTAAGTCAGTTTCAACGTTGAGATTTCAGAAAATTGATATATGAAATAATCTTGTTGAGTTCATCTTCCGAAACGTCTTTAACCGCTTCAGCTACTTCTAATTGATATGGCGATAATGTAGGCTGAACTACATTTTTAACTTTGTCGCCACTGACTATATAGAAATCACTAATAGGAATTGAATAGTGATCCGCGAGTTTTTGTAGGGGACCAGAACGCGGTGCGGTCTTTCCCGTTTCCCAATCAGAGATGGTCGACTGGGAAACGCCTATGACTTTTGCAAGCTCGGTAGAAGTCTCTTTACGTGATAAACGTAATTTTTTGAGGTTCCGCCCGATAATGCGTTTGACTTCTTTATTATCGACCATGAACTAAATTTACCATTTTAACCGATATATATCAAGATAAAACGGATATAAATATCGTATTAACTTATTTAATTTCATTGAAACGGTTGACGATTATCGGTTATACCGGTATATTTATACCCATAAACGACAGGAGGAAACAAAATGACAACAGAAACGCCACGTACAATGCCACTCGCAGCATTGCGAACTTCAAAGCATCTTAGTCAGAAAGAAGTGGCCAAGCGACTAGGGGTCGTACCGGAGACGGTTGCACGTTGGGAGAAAAACCCGGGTAAAATGCCGTCCCAATATTTAGTACAATTGTCAGATATTTACGATTGGCCCATTGGGCTCATTTTTTTGGGATAGCATATCGGTTTAACTGATATAAAACGCGTATCTGGAAGATATTTTATAGATATTTTCGATAAAGGAGGATAACTTCATGGCGACACCCAAGAAGTTAGTAATGCCACCAAGAGAACATATTGAGGTGAATCTCAAAACCGCAGCCGGCATGTTCGAAATGAATACCGAAACATTCAACAAAATTCACCGATACACGTCGTACTTCAAATCGTTGCGAATTGAGAAGGACGATGGGAACGGACGGCCAATGTTTAATGTAACGCTATTGGATGAGTACAGCCGAACGCGGTAGAGAGAAAAGGGAGAAACAGCCCAAATGAAAGAGTGGCACGATTTAATCTCCATCGGACCCGATTTAGACGGTTAGTTAATTAGTACCGACGGTGAATTGATGGGACCTGATGGACTGATAACGAAACAGTGGCATGCCAAGGATCGTGAAAAAGGCGGACGCAAGGCATACACACTAGCTCAACTTAAATTGAAAAACGGTAAAACAATAACGCGACGAGTTGACCGGTTGATGGCGCAAGTATTTAGCGATGAACCAATAAACAAATTGATTGTCCGCCATAAGGATGGCAACAAAAGCAATAATCAGCTGGCCAACTTAGAGTTTTTACCAAAGACAAGGAAAAATAAATGACACCACATGAATTATTTGCAGCATGGTTTATTGCAATATCGGCAGGCGTTGCAATCTTAGGTGCGGCACTTGGCATGATGATGCAATTGTTAGACGGAAGCTGGGAGGCAGGAAATGAAGAAAAAATTGCACGAATTAACAAAGAAATTGATGCACAACATCGGACGCGCAGCGGACGCCGTAATTCTTTTTGGATTTGATTGGCAATTCGAACGCAAGGTTCGTAAGGCAGCAAAACTACTAATGCTTGACCCAGACGAAGAGTGGGAGAAGTATCGAGCAGCAATCGAGGCGCCATATGAGCATTAGACGAATACGCTCAGCTGAAGGTGAACCAACATTACTGGATGACAACGGTGTTCAACTTGGGCTTTGGTTTTGGCAGGCAGAGATTGAAGGCAACGAGCCTGATTATCAATTCGTATATTTGCAGACTGAAGCAAATAACAGCCCAGGTAGAAAATGGAACCATTTGGCATTGAGACTGGACCAAAAGAAGATGTGGCCACATGCAAAATGGCGCTACATAAAAGCAAAAGACTTCGAGTTTTAACGCATTAGGCGTGGGTCGTATAAGGCGCTGGAAAAACAAAATAAAGGATCCTATATGGATGCTTTCTAAAATCAATAGCACGTACTCGCCAGCGCCGTATAGGGCCCACGCCCAAACAACTAAATAAGTCGACCACCGACACAGGCTTCAACGTGAGGACGCTTAAAACCTACTCATACACACTCCAACGTTTTAAAAGATAGTTCAATCGAATAAAAGGGAGCCGGAGCGGAAACAAATGCCCCCTAAGCATATGCCCTGTGAATAATTCCGCGTTGGAGCCGGTGTGGGTGGTCGACTACTAGAAAGGATATACAAATGGAAAATTGCACAAAAAAAGTCCAGCAGGCGACACCCCGCTGGACCTTGTAAACAACCCAAATGAAAAAGTTTACTTAGCAATATTATCAGGAACTGAAAGGACAAGCAAATGACAACTGAACAACCAAATAAGAACGAATTAGTTTACCAAGCAAATGGTGAGCAAATCAATTTGACACCAGAAGCCGTTCGAATGATTACAGATAACCCAAAGGTGACCGGCGCAGAAATTTATAACTTCATGCAGCTGGCGAAGTATCAACACCTTAACCCATTTTTGAAGGAAGTATATCTTGTAAAGTTCGGTGAAAAGCCTGCTGACATTATCGTCGCCAAAGATGCATTTATGAAACGGGCTGAGGACGACCCAAATTATGATGGCTTCGAAGCTGGTGTGGTCGTACAACGCGGCGACAACGTAATTGATGAACCAGGAGCGTTCACACTACCCACTGACAAATTGGTCGGCGGTTGGGCCAAAGTGTATCGCAAGGACCGTGACCGGCCAATCTACATTCGAATCTCAATGAGCGAATTTTCAAAAGGACAAGCAACCTGGAAGAATATGCCAGCCACTATGATCCGCAAGAGTGCGATTGTAAACGCCCTTCGCGAAGCATTTCCAAAGGCTCTCGGTGCGATGTATACAGAGGACGACACTGGACGTGATGCATTAACAAACGACCGTCGAGATGTGAACCAGCCAATCCGAGACCCACAACCAACATTACAATCAACTGAACGCAAAGGAACAGGACTGTCAGCGCTTTTGCCAAAAGAACCAGTTGAGACACCGGCCAACACAGAAACAGCCGTAAATGACGACATGGTGGACGCACAGGGGCCAGTGCTAATTGATGCAGTAACAGAACAAGAAGAAACGGAGGCAACGCAAGATGAGCTCCCAATCGACTAAAATGCCACAAGTAACCGAGCGCAACTATTACGACCCCGAGCTGGGAAACAAGATGATGAGCGCATCGCTTTTCAAAAGTTTTCTAAGTAACGAGGCATCAGCATTAGCAGCAATGCGTGGCGAGTATGACTTATTCGAAAACAAAACAGCGCTATACGTCGGTAACTATTTACACAGTTACTTCGAGAGTGCTGCGGCACATGAGATTTTCATTGCAGAACACTTCAACGATATCTACAAAACGTCTGTTGTTAAGACTGAGCCAACTGAGGGTCGCTATAAAACACACCGAGAATTGCAGCCGATAACGACCTATCAAAAGTACAAGGCAGATGGGACGCTTGCCAAACCGCAAAAGACAAAACCTGCGGCTGGTAAGTTCGAAACAATTGTGGAAGAACAACTGGTCGAAACGTATACCAAGGCAACGGGGATGTTTGCAGAGTTCGAACGGGCTCAACTGATGATCGACCGAATCGAACAAGATGAAAGCTTGATGGCCATCATTAACGCAGCCACCGAACATGAGGTCATCCTAACGGGTGAAATCGACGGGGTTCCTTGGAAGGGAAAAGCTGATGCTCTAAATCTCGAAATGGGGTATCTAATCGACTATAAGACCGTTCGAACGTTGGTCGCCGATGGTTCTGAATGGAACGATGAGGCAGGGCGTAAGCAGAACTTCATCAAGAATCGACGGTACGACGTGCAAATGGCTGCGTACAAAGAATTGCTGAGGCAGAAGTACAACCGCGATTTTGATATTTATATCATCGCAGTCAGCAAAGAAAACGGACCACTGGCCGACTTATATCAGCTAACAAATGAAACATTGGCAGAGGGGATGCAGACAATTCTCAACTACCAGCACCGGTTCATGGATATCATCCATGGAAAGTTAGAGCCAACGATGAACCCGGATCATAGTCGATACTTTAACGAACGTTACCGCGTCGACCTTGAACAACCCAAAACAATTTAGAAAGAGACATACCCAAATGGAAATTACAAAGAAGCAAGAGCAACTGTTCTTATACCTAACGGAATTCGGAACGGAATCAACAATTTTGATGGTTCTAGCACGATTTTCAAAAGGCGGAGAAGCCTTCCAAGACGCGCTGAAGAATCTAGCAACAAAGGTTCTAAATGGTATTGAGGAGCCGGTTTCAGAAGATGGCAAGGACATGATCCGAAAGACTTATGAAGCATTTGAAGAAGTATGGGATGAAAAGGTCGGCCCGGATAAACCCGCACAAGAGGTTAAGAACGAGCCAACCGGTCAAACACGGACTGAAACGAAAGAAATGTTCCGATTACTGAATTACGGGATCAGTTTATCTGGTAATTGGGAGAGTATCAGCAATATGTACGCTTCTGGTCAATACACGGAAATGCGTGCAGAAATGCAAAGAATTGCCCGAACAGTCCAAAACCAGCCAGAGTTTGGGCACAATGCGCCCGCTATGAGTAAGTGGGAAATCATGTTGCTCTGGGCCATGAACGAATATGACGCGGTGAAGAACAATGGATGAGGAATTCAACGGGGTTAATTATTACCTGGCCATTCCGGCCGTAGTAGCGCACGATGCCACATTAGCACCTGCGGCCCGGTTGATATTCGGTGAAATTTACAGCTTGGCCAACGTGTACAACACGGTGTTTATTAGCAACGCGGCATTGGCCAAACGATACGACATGACGAACCGGGCAGTCACACGACATTTGGCCGCTTTAGAAAAGGCAGGTTATATCACGACAACGCTTTATTACAAAGAAGGTACGACACAAGTTGACCGCCGAGAAATGCGGGTGACCCTACCGACAAAATTGTCATGACCCCCCTGACAGAATTGTCCATACCCCCCTGACAGAATTGTCTAGGAGAAGAACACATATTAATAACACATATTAATAACACAGAAAAAACAATCAGGCCCGCTGGCTGGCCGCTTTCATAGTATACGGAACCGAACGACAACGACCAGCCAGCCAAAGGAGAAAAATGCTAAATCAAAAGAAAGTGGTTATTGAGTGGGAAAAGGCCGGGCTCAAAAAAAGCGGGTTCATGTTCCAAGACATCACTGAGATGTATGAACTAGCCGAACGTAATACTGAAAGCACGGAAGAAGCCAACAAATTGTTGATATTAGCAATTAGGGCAGCCGCGAAGAATGGCGGTAAGTCTGCGTTAGCAGTAGAAAACAACCTAACAAAGTGGATAAACGCAGGCGCGACCACTGCAACAGAGGTTGGTGAATACGAGAAGCAATCACAACAGCTGCAGCAACCGCGTCAACGCTTTGGCCAACCTTTTCGAAACGAGTCACCGGTTGCAAAATTCACACCAGAACAAATGGCGGAGCAATCAAAACGTTTGGCCAAAGAAGCTGGATTTGATGATCCAGAAGAGTGGACCAAAGCAGCCATGGAAACTTTCCGCCAGCTGAGAGCGACAAGAGCAGAAAGAATGGCCAAGAAATCCGAACAAGGATTAACAGCAACGGGGCGTTCTGTAATAAGGCGCTTCTAACTAACAATTGAACAATCACCACCCCCGGGAATCCTCGGGGGATTAGGTGGTGTAAGGGTACTTACAAAAATAACAAATGGAGGAACAACCCAAATGAAGAATCGATTACGCGAGCTCCGACACGAGAAAGCGTTGAAGATGACTGAAGTTGCTGCAGCCGTGGGAATTGGCCAGACGATGTTATCACGATACGAAACAGGCTCGTCAAAGTTACGGGTGGATGTAGCCGTAAATAGTGCTGAATACTTTAACGTTTCGCTCGAATATTTGCTCGGCCTATCAAACTACCGCACCAAGGAAGCGGCCAGCGCACCAAACAATGACGATTTATTGGCGGCCATTTTGTATGGCGTAGCAACATCGCTTCAGACACAAAATATTGGTCATATCGATATCGAACATGTACTGGAAAATTACAACGCTTTGATGGATAGGGTGCCAAACATGACTGAAGAAACCAAGCAACTGATTGTTGAAGGATTTAAGACCGCAAACAAGATTTACCAGGGGGAAAACAATGAAGCAGATTAATCACGCTGTTGGCACCCTTCAAGGGCGATACACACGAGAAGTCATCCCGAACCGCCATGAGCGAGCAATGCTAAACCGACACGTGGCGATTAACAATAAAACCTTCTGGCGAACAATTACCCAAACGGCTGGTTCGAAGGCGATTATTCATAAGCGGCACTGGCGCTTGCTAAAGAGGATGGTGGGACAAAAATGCAATACAAAGTCACCAAGTATAGTCACAACGAGACAAATGAAATGAAGTACGAAATATTCAAGCTAGTCAATCGAATGACAACTGAGTTTTATGAAGTTCCGGACGATACACCATTTAGAGACGATGCGGCGAAGATTGAATTGTTCTCAGGGCTGGACCCTAATCGAGACATCATCAAAGGCAGAGACCCAATGAACACATTCAAGGTTACGTTTGCTGAAGGTACAGTTCACGTCGTTAGCGCCGCAGATTGGACACCATATTGGCGGCCAATTCATGAATCAGAGATTGCAATTGAGGACAGATACACAACGGTGGACGCAGGTGACCTACTAACACCGATAGACGGCAAAAAGGAAGGTAATGATGAATGAAAGTGATTGAGGCGTATCATCACGGAACGTTGCGTTTAGAGCTAAACACACACGGGTCGGACTTCTTAATTGCTGAACTTAACGGCAAGATAGCTGTTTGGCGAACGACTGAAAACCTGTTGCGAATTTGGTTTCGTCATCACAGGTTAGATTTTGGAAAGGTTGAGGTTTAAGAATAATGGCAATTGCAGGAGTTGAACCAGTAGAGCTACTTAGCATACTAGGTGAACCAGAAGTACGACGGGGTGAAACAATACGAGCATTGCTGTATGCGGATCCAAGTGCAGAATACGAATACTACACCACCGAAAAAGTCCGTGAGATTTTGATTAAGTTTGCCAATTCAAAGAATGCAATGCGGCGTGATATGCCAGTTGACGAAATTGTTGATGAGTTTATGGAAGGTGGTGAAGAAGAATGACATTTGATGAAGCGATAAATGAGTTAGGGGCACGCAATTTTGGACACCGTGATTTATTAGAGGTGTTAAAAGCGTTACGTGAGACATACGCACCAACAATCATCATGACCCAGAACCAAAAGAATTCATTTGACCTGGCAAAGCAAACGTTAGAAACAAGTGAACTGGCAAATGTTGTTGAAGGCCAAGGGCCCGCGTATTCAAAACTTGATGAGTTAAGTGGCCGAGTATGGGGGCATAAGCAGGGCGAAGCAACTGATGCACAAATCAAAAAGACAATGCAAGCCTGGTTGAATCCAGAGCTTATTACGGTGATTGAAAACTAATGGCAACTAAACGACAAAAGGAACACAAGTTACTGGTTGAACGTCAACAATACGCGAAGCTAGTTAAGCGCGGGAAAATTAAGCCTGTGACGTTGGGAAGCGTTGCAAAAATTTTGGCAGATGCGATTGGTGAAGCGGTTGGTGAAGTAACACGAAACATTAGCCGAGCGTTCGCCGCAATTGGTGAAAGTTTACAAAGGAATCGAAAATGCTAACGAATACCGATTATAAAGTCATCCAAACGTTGGCCAAGATAGACAGCCAAATCAAGTTGGCCAACTCCTCAGCACGGAAGGCGACACTTGCAGGTGCTAGGAGGTATTGGGCAGGACGTGCAGATGCATACAACGAAATTAAGCAGTTCATAGAAAAGCAGTGGGAAATAAAATGACAGCGGAAGTTAAACAACCCAAGACAGTGAGCGAGCTGGCAACTGCAATAAATAACGCAAGTGAAGCTAACAAGCTTCGTTATAACGCAGCACATGCGCATGCTTACGAGTTTACAAAAGGAACTGGTGAGTTATATCTCATCCCCATTAACCAGCCAAATTGGGGCCAGGTGATGGAAGCAGCAAATCAAATAGCCGGTCATGAACAAGTTAAGTGGCAGAAGGTAGTTGATCCGAAGATTTTAAACGAGCGACACCTCGACCAAATCTTCATTGTTTCCTTCACGGTCCTTCAAGATGAACCAGTCGAAGATGAGAACGCACCAGAAGCCGAGAATTTAATCGTCAGCGATTTAAAACAGCAAACCGAAGAATTACCCGAACCAGAGCAAATCGCGCTGTGGTGACGAGATAGGAGCAAATATGGCATACATTAATCTCACGTTTGAAATTGAGCCGATGCAGCAACAGCGCCCACGACACACCAAGTTTTCTAGTAAGCCCCATGACCCAATACAGACCCGAAATTTTAAGTCACTGCTTAAGGGCATGGCGGCAATGGCTATGATCCGAAAAGGATATCCTAAGCTGAGTGGCCCCATTTTGTACCGTGTGGCATTTTACCGGTCAATTCCGAAGAGTTGGTCGAAAAAGAAACAGAAGGCCGCACACGAGCTAATAGAGCCAGTGGTGACAACACCGGATACAGATAATTACGTCAAGTCGCTCTCGGACTCTCTCAACGATATTGTCTGGGAGGATGACAGGACGGTGGTTGGTTTTTCAGCTATTAAGGCGTACAGCGAACAACCGCGGATCGTGATTGAAGCATGGAACCCCACACACGAGGATATTCTGAGTTTCATACCCAGGGAGAACGCCGATGAGTGATACAACCGAGCCGAAGAAGTTCTTAGGTGAACCCCAGGAAACACCGGATGGAACACCATGGACAGAGCATGATTTATCAATTTTGTGGAGTTTGGCCAGCAGGGGGATGACAAGTCCGAAGATGCAGTTCTATCTCCTTCGAACCCCTTCAGCAATTCGCAGCAAGTTACACCGAATGCGCGAAAAAGACAACCAGTGGATATTTGCCAAGGAAAAGGAGGCGGAACCAGAGTGAAGATGTACAAAGATAGGGGCGTGGCCAAACACATTTACGGTGTATATCGAGCGATAAACGATGAATTCATCATGCAAGGAACTGCAGATGAGGTCGCAAAATATTTAGGCCGCACGAAAGGCGCTGTTTTTCAAGCAGTTTCTAATTGGCGTAAAGGGAAACATGTGAGTGAACATCCCCGATACACAACGATGAGAATCGAACGATTGTACAAAGTTTATCCGGATGGCCATGAGGTGTGGTTTGACGATGATGACACAGAAAACGAGGATTAAGACATGAAATTAGCGTTATTACGATTAACACAAGGCCTGTGGGATTACATAGGCAAGGTCATTGCAGTATTGGTTTTGGTAGCATTCCTATTAGCTGCATTAGGCGCCTTGCTAGTCGCAATCAAGTGGGTCACTTGGGCATGGACGCTACTTACCCTATGAAGCGACAATACCAACGGCGCGCAACCCAGGTAAGCACGACCATTGATCCAACACGTGCAATTTGGACAAAGGCCCGTGGTTTGGCCACACGAATTGCAGCACGTATTGGCCAAGGGTACACATTCGAACGTGCCTGGGACGGACTGCCACATTCAGCTAAATGGGGCACAACAAAAGATGAGGTGCGCGCGCTTTTAATTAAAGATGGCGTTATAGTAGATAAATAGAGACACAACGGCTCCGGCCGTTTTTGTCGTTAAAATGACCATGGGGGTTATAACATGCCATTATTTCCAGAAATTGACCGAACAAAAACAATTCAAGACGTGGCCTATTTCTTTAAGCATGAGTACCGCCGATTGCTAGCCATGGCCAACATGCAGCGCTTGGACTATAAAAGCCCAGTAGTTAGTGATATGCCAGGTGGTGGGACAGGAATGGACGCACATGAAGTAATTGCAATGGGAATCGATGTACAGAACACGCTGGAGAGTTTACGCCGCACGATTAACGCGTTGCCGGATAGAGAGAAGTCAGTATTCATCAAGCATATTGATCAACAAATGACATTCACTGATATTGCCAAGAGCAGCATTTACGCAGAAAGTACGCTGAAGGACCACATGAGCCAAGCTTACTTATACATAGCTGATGGATTTCATCCGAGGTTGTCGGACGGTACGATCGTCGACTTCCACCATTATCCAGCAGTCCAAATTTCATATGAGCCAGGAACGATTGAAGAAGTTCACAACATGGCACAGTAAGACCGCCAAGCAGCCCGCGCAAGGCGGTTTTTATTTTGCTTCTATACATATTACCGATGTAACAAATAAAGCCCCTGGATCATTAATTGACCCGGGTTGTTTTTTGTCTCAGAACTGTCTCATAAGCGTCTCTAACGTGTCTCCTGCAACCCCGGGTCAGTTGATATGCTGTGTATACAGATAAGGAAGCACAAGCGAGTTACCTGCAGGAGAACAAGGCTCAACGACCTGGCCTCGTAGGCGGACACACAGCCCCGCAAAGCTAACCAAACGGACACACAAGGAGAACACCAACATGACAGATACAAAGTACACGCCAAGCTTTGAAACGCTAGTAAAGTACGCCTTGCACGAGCTAGACGACAACCGCTTGACCCACGGCCAAACACGCAAGTTTCTAAAAGAGACTTACAACGTAACCGACATGGATATTGAAGCAGCATTTGAAGCGATCAACTAAGGAGAGTAAGAACATGAACAACAAGGGCGGATATTACGTAATCGAACATGTGAACCAGGCGACTGGGGATGACATTGTAAATGAAGTGCAAGCAATCGAAGGGGCCGACGCAACCGGAACTACCATTGAACAATGGGCAGACGGGCTTGGATATGTAATGTTGATGTTCCCAGCCACCTGGACCGAGGAACAAATCGTCGAACGTTTGGACGACTACAAGAAGCGCCCAGGCGTTCAATCAGTAGAGCACGACGCACACGACAGCTGGGAATAAGGGAGACAACAACATGAAAACACGTACTGCAAGCAAGACCGTAATTTTTCGCAAGAAGGCCGGCAATTGGAAATACGAAGCCAAGCTGAAGGTCGAAGCAACCCAAGCACAATATAGCGACCACACGGAGATGACCTATTACACGAAAGCTTGGAAGGTAAAGGACGACTTCAGCAAGTGGGGCGCGGAAGATATGGGGCTGGCAAGCACCAGCATTTACATTGATCATGCCGACATGGGTCAAGGCCACACCAAGGTGACGATTAACCCAGCCGCCACTGGGGAATTGGATATCGACGATGCGCGCATGTTTGCTATGAAGGTCGCCAAGGCTGCCGAAATGGCTGCGGCCTTGCAAGATACCATCATTCGGTTAGAGACGGAGATGGCACAACAAGCAAGCGATATGGACTGGGAGGAGGTGAAGTAATGGCCACACGAACAACTGATTTCATGTATTACAAGAAGCACTGGTTCGCCGATTACGACACTGAGTCGAACGATGTATATATTTACCAGGACGACCCAGAAAACCCGGGAGAGGACCTAAATGGGGCATATTTCATGGCCAACCGAGCAAAGACCCGACTGCAGAAGAAAGCCGTAAAAGAGCTACAAATTGATTGATCACACCAAATGGCCCGTTGGGTCTTTTGGTTGTCTCAGAACTGTCTCATAACGGTCTCTAGTGTGTCTCCTGTGCCGTCCGGTTAGTTGGTATGCTGTGTGTATAGATAAGGAACGAGGTAAAAAGACATGAAGCAATTCACAATTAAGCAAGGCAACAAGGTGATGTCAGTAGTTGAGCATTACAACGATGGAAAGGTATTTGTTAAGGAAGGCAACGCGGGAGTATTCGTCAAGGCGATCAGCGGGTTTAGCTATGAAGTAACTGAGGATAGCGCAGAGGCCGGCAGCTTCTATAACGGGGCCGTTGAAAATATTGTTTGGTACATCATGGGAAGCATCGACAAGAGCAACGGATATGAAGTAGAAATGACAGTGAGCGAGGAGTACAAGTAATGGATAACAACTTAAAGCCAAAGGGCGTGGCATACGCACTACAAATGATTGCAGAGCAAAAGGAGCGCCTGCGTTTGACCATTGAGGAATTCCAAAAGGCCGACGCCAACCACAAGCAAGAATGGGCAGAGCGGGTAGAGTTCGAGCGCGGCCTTCTATCAGGCATGGAACGAATGCGAGACATTCTGATCATCGACTAACGAGAAGCCACAGATTGGGCAGTGTTGGAATTTGACACAACGTTTGAAGAAGAATAGGCGACACGATAAAACAACCGCAGAGGCGCCGACACACGCCACTGTGGGGACCATGTAGACAATCCAAATGAGAAACAGGCGACTGCCGGGAAGATACCCCGACAGTTCGCCGTCGTTTACCGACGATACGGGGATGAAAACGGGCAAAAGTCGGACGAACACCGGCTGCACACCGTCGACATTGGCTGTATATTGGTAATATCGAAAAATATATGAAAAGCGATAGCCTGCGTTTTGGTACAATACCAAGCGGAGGTTATTTTTTATGAGTAAGGATAGAGAACGGCAAAGAACGATTAAACTAATTGAAAAAGTCGGTTCGATAATAGCTTTTTTGGATTTGAGCTTGGTGTCGATACTACTGCTACATGATCATGCATATAAGCTATTTCACTACTTATTTTCAACTAATGGGCCATCCGATGCTTACCATTTTCAATGGGTAGGAATTACGGTATTTGTCACTGGGCTTGGTTTGTTTATAAACGATCGGCAAAAAAAGGCCGATAATAAAGCTATCGAGAACAGAAGGCTAGAGGACAATCGAAAGGCTGCGCAGCAAAGACGTGAAGATCAAAAAGAAGCTCAACAGCGTTTGAAGGCTCAAAGTAGTATTGACTGGATGGATGAATTTAGACATTTAGTCGCTGAACTTTCGATAGTTTCTTTCGAGGCACAAGAGGCTGCGCGTGGGTACAATGTTTTTCAAATTTTTAAGCGTTCAGAAGAAGTTAGATTAGAGAAACTTGATGAGGCACGAAAGCAGCAGTTTGCACTTGAAAAAGTACATAGACTGTTATATTTATATACACCACAGTCAGATACAACAAAGCCCCTGCAAAAGTCTATTGAGGCGGTGTTTGATAAATCAAAGAAAAACATTGCCGATATGTCATCAATGGCAGGCAAAATACTGGCCGAGGAAAAAGATAAAATAGAATTCATGCGAGTTTATGACGCCGGAAACAAAGAATTAAAACAGTTGAATGACAATATGATTGAATTGGCCAGTCAATATTTAGGTCATGAGTGGCAGCAGGCAATCGGTGAGTTGACTGGAGAAACTAAATCAAATAATCAATAATAAACAGAACGCTGACTGGAACGGTCGGCGTTTTTTAGTACAAGGAGAAAAGATGGCAGAACAAATCACGGAGCTGCGGTTAACGGAGCTGCACCCATACGCAAATAACCCCCGTATTAATGACGCAGCCGTGGAACCGGTCGCCAACTCAATCCGAGAGTTTGGGTTTAAGGTGCCGATTGTCGCCAAGACAGATGGAGAAATCATCAACGGCCACACTCGATACAAGGCAGCGCAATTCTTAGGACTGGACACAGTGCCAGTTATCATTGCTGACGATTTGACCGATGAACAAGTACAAGCGTTCCGTTTGGCCGACAACAAGGTGGGAGAGATTGCTGACTGGGATATGGAAGCACTGGAACAAGAGCTCGCAGAAATTCGAGATATCGACATGGATGACTTCGGGTTCGAGACTCCGGACGAATACGACGACGTGGAGCCCGTAGACGACGATGTGGACATTGACGAACTGATGGAGGACCCCGTGGCCAAAACGGGCCAGGTGTGGAAGCTGGGACGCCACAGACTAATGGTCGGCGATAGTACCAGCGAAGCGGACGTCAAAAAGCTAATGGGGGGGCAACTCCTAGACTTAATCGTCACGGATCCACCTTATAACGTTGCCTATGAGGGTAAGACCAAAGACGCGTTGAAGATTGAGAACGACCAAATGGACAGCGCACGCTTCCGCCTATTCTTAACCGACGCCTTCAAAGCAGCTGATGCAGTCTTGAAGCCCGGGGCCGGGTTCTACATTTGGTACGCCAGCCGAGAGCACATCAACTTTGAATCGGCAGCGTTGACCGTTGGTTGGGACGTCAAGCAACAACTAATCTGGGTTAAGAACACAATGGTGCTTGGCCGCCAAGACTACCAGTGGAAGCACGAGCCGGCATTGTACGGTTGGAAGCCAGGTGACAGCCACTACTTCATCAACGACCGCACCAACACGACGGTGATTGATGAGGAAATCGACCCGGACAAGATGTCAAAGGCAGATCTTGTGGACCTGGTAAAGGAAATCCAGCGCCAGTTGGAGCCAGGAACGACCATTCGAGAGGATAAGCCTGCCCGGAACGGGGAGCACCCAACAATGAAGCCTGTGCCGCTATTTGGCCGGTTGATTGCTAACAGTTCTAAGCCAGGTGACAATGTCGGGGACTTCTTCGGGGGCTCTGGCACTACTCTAATTGCTGCTGAACAGCTCGGACGTAACGGGTTCGCAATGGAGTTAGATCCACACTATGCCGACGTCATCATTCATCGTTGGGAGAACTTCACAGGAGAGACAGCAGAATTGCTTAATGAGTAGATAAATTCGGAGATATTGGAGGTTTTTGCATGGCGCTCACCAAGAAGCAAACAGAGGTGGCAGCCCTTGTATTTGAAGGAAAGTTGAAGCGCCAGCAGATTGCAGACAAAGTCGGAATTGCAGAGTCAACTCTATATAAATGGCAGAAGCTACCAGAATTTGAACAGGCGGTTGTTGAAGCTGGCCACGAGTTCCTTCGAAGCAAGCTGGGCATACTAGTAAAGAACGCCTATAAATTGGCATTGGACTCACGGTCGGAAATGGTGCGGTTTCAAGCCACAACATGGTTGTTAGATCGTGCGGCGTTTGGTGTAGATAGGCAACAAGAGCTCGATTACCAAGACGCACGAATCGCAGAACTGGAAGCAAAGATTGAAAAGTTATCAGGAGGGGATGAAAATGCGCAGGCGGACACAATCGCGGCGTTTAATGCGGCAGCCGCAGCAAACGCAAAGCAACAAGCCGACCCGCCAAGTTCCTCTGCCGGTGTGGACTAAGAAGCAAGCCCAGGTATACACCAAAGCAACCACCGAAGATTGGTGGAAAATATTAATCAACACCGGCGCGTTCCGAAGCGGCAAGACTGTCGTTGATAACGCGCTTTTTTTGAACGATTTGCAGCGTGTAAGAGAAATGGCTGATGAAAGAAACGAGGCAATGCCCCAGTACATATTGGCCGGCTATTCTAGTAAGACTATCACCAGCAATATTTTAGTGCCCCTGCAGCAAGCAGTGCCGGGTTTGAAGATTAAATGGGACCGTAACGGAGCATTTGAACTGCTGGGTGTTCGAGTTGTGCTCTCATACACCGGAACAAGCCGAGGAATGGACAGTATTCGTGGTATGACCGCGTGGGGAGCATATGTCAACGAGGTTTCCCTGGCCAACGAAGCCGTCTGGAATGAAATCGTGTCTCGTGTATCGGTAGAAAACGCCCGAATAATCGGCGATACCAACCCAGACAACCCTAGTCACTGGCTCAAGACCAAGTTTATCGACAAGGCAGACGACCCAGAGAGCGAAGTCAAAATCATGGTTAACACATTCACGCTAGATGAGAATACGTTCTTGGCTAGTGATTACGTCAACAACCTGAAAGCCAGTTTAACGGGCGTCTGGTATCAACGAGGCGTGCTTGGTCATTGGACGGTTGCTGAAGGTACGATATACGCCAATTTTGACAAGGACAAAATGGTGGTTGATTTACCAGCAAACACCACTTTTGAAGATGAATGGGTATCAGTTGATTACGGAACGCTGAACGCTACCGTGTTTAAGCGCTGGAGCCTCTATCGCGGCGTTTGGTACAACACGGCAGAATACTACTATTCAGGTCGTGAAACGCGACAGCAACGCACTGACGCCGAATTTGCAGAGGATATGGAGCAGTTCTATAAGGATAACCAGTTAGACCGCAACTATACTCGCATTATCCTCGACCCCAGTGCTGCGTCCTTCAGAACGGAGTTAAAGAAGCGCGGTTTCGTCGTAAAGAAAGCAAAGAACGATGTAATCAACGGCATCCGAGCCGAAATGACGGCCATGAATGAAGGACTAATCAAGTGGACACCTAATGCAGTGAACACATTCCGAGAGTTTGGTCTCTATGTCTGGGACGAGACAGCCAGTAACCGCGGAGAAGATAAACCAGTCAAGCAAAACGACCACGCACTCGATGCTGATCGTTATTTCGTATACACAGTATTAGCCAAGGACAAGAAGGCCAGCGGCTTTATCACATGGAAGGAATAAAACAATGGACCAAGACGAACTGCAACCGATGTCGGTGGCCGTAGCCGGTGCAATCTTTAAACAAACGGACCGATTACGCTTCGAGGTCCGAAGTGCCTACCGGAAGTCGTTGCGATACTACAAGAATCAGAACGACATCACACTGAAGAACCAAGGTAAAAGCCAAGCAAATGGTGAAAAGAAGGATGAAAGCAATCCACTGCGGCAGCATGACAGCCGTGTGAGTTCTAACTTCCACCAACTACTTGTTGACCAAAAGGCGTCATATACCGGCAGCATTCCACCCGAGATTGACACTGACGACGACAAATTGAACAGGTCGATCATGAACGAGCTGGGCGCTGAATATCCCCGCACATTGCAGCGTCTGATGGTTAACGCTTCATTAGCAGGTATTGCCTGGCTACACATCTGGAACGACGCCGCAGATGGCAGTTTTAAGTTTGCAATCGTCCCCCCAGATGAGGTGACGCCGATTTATAACAACGCGCTAGAACGCAAACTGCAGGCGGTACGCCGAACATACACCAAGCTGGATCCACAAGACGGTGAAGTTTACATCATCGATGAGTATTGGACAGCTTCTGAAGTCTCTCGGTTTAAGCGGCATAAGAATGCCGGCTATGAATCGATGATAATCGACGACGCCTACCAGGTTTATGACGACAACTTGCCTGAGCAGAGCTTCAACACCAACGTCATGAAGAATGAATTCGGAGCCATTCCGTTTATTCCATTCCCTAATGACGCCGAAGAAACCCCAGACTTGGACAAGTACAAGGGCCTGATTGACGGGTACGATTTGGTGTTTAACGGCTTCATCAACGACGTCGAGGACGTCCAGCAGATTATTTTCGTGCTAACCAATTACGGCAGCGCAGATTTGGGCCAGTTCCGATCGGATTTGAAGAAATACAAGGCAATCAACATGGAAAACGATGGTGATGGCGACCCTTCAGGCGTCTCTACCCTAAAAGTTGATATCCCGGTCGAAGCCAGAAACAGTTTGTTGACGCAACTGACCGACAATATTTTTCTACAAGGCCAGGGTGTGAACCCTACCAAGCTAGAACTTGGGAATAACTCCGGCGTTGCTTTAAAGTACCTCTATTCACTCTTAGAGTTGAAGGCAAGCAAGCTAGAAAGCGAATTCCGCCCAGGCATTGAGGAGCTAGTCCGGTTTGTATTGCGTCATTTGAGCGCCAAGGACGCCGACACACGGACCATTAAGCAAACTTGGAAGCGTGCGGCCATTCAAAATGATGTCGAACGTGCAGATGTAGCGGCAAAAGTTGCCACATTCACCTCCGACGAAGCACTGGCCAAGGCCAACCCAATTGTTGATGACTGGTCGGAAGAATTGAAGCTTAGACAAGCGCAGCAAGACGGAACCGATGATTATGCGAACGAAGCAGCACGACAAAACCTCGGCGATCATGACGACAACGACGACATCGAAGACGATGACGGCGAGAACAACAAGTAATAACGCCCAAATGAATGGAGGTTATCATGGACTCGGAACAGTATTGGAAGAATCGAGCGCTTCGAGTTAAGAACCAAGCCCTCACAGCGGCCGAAGATTACGAGAAAGGTGCCCACAAACGATTTACCCCAGTGCAAAAGGATATTGAGGAGCAAATCAAAAAATGGACAGAGCGTTATGCCACTGCAAGCGGCATGACCATAGAGGACGCCCAGGCTTCACTCACACCGGCCGAGATGAAAGGTTGGAAGCAATCACTCGCCGAGTGGGAGAAAATGGCTGTGTCGCCCGAATATAAGGAAAAATACAAAGCGTTGATGGATGCGGAGTATGCGAAGTCTAAAATCAACCGCTTAGAGGTCCTTAAATCACAGGTGCAGCACACCATGGCACAATACGCCAGTCCAGAAGCCGACAAAATGCAGAACATGCTGACAGCGACTTACGCCAACACCTATTACCGTTCGGTTCACAATATCCAGAACCAAAAAATGCAAATATCTGGTGATTTTGCAAAGTTTAACGAGGACCAGTTACAAGCAGCGGTCGGACAACGGTGGGCAGGTAGTGATTTTAGCTCTCGTATTTGGGGAAACATGGTCGAAAAGTGGCCAGAACAACTCAACAAAACCATCTTCAAAGGCGCAGCAATGGGTCTAACTGCCGATGAGATGATAAAAGAGGCTAGATTAACGTTTAAAGGCGCTACTGAATACAACCTCCACCGGCTAATCACGACGGAGGCCGGCCACGTAGCAGAAAGCGCAACGCTTAAGGCGTACCAGGAGAGTGGCGTGGAGCGTTACGAGTACATGGCGACGTTAGAATCACACACATGTGAGATTTGCCGAGCGCTTGACGGTAAGGTCTATGAGGTTAAGAAGCAAATTGCTGGTGAGAACTATCCGCTCATTCATCCAAACTGCCGATGCACAACCGGGCCATGGATCCCCGAAGTTCAAACGATGAATAACGAACGGTGGTCACGAAATCCAGAGACCGGCAAAGTTGAGATGGTGAACAACGTCTCATTTGGTGAGTGGGCCAAGCAAGTCGGACTTGAAAACGGTCCTTTGAAGCCTGGTACCAAACTTAAGACCATTTATAGCAAGGCAGCCAAGACGGCTGTGACACTCGCTGATGCCATTACTAAGTTGCCAACAGTAAAGCCAACAGTAAAGCCAACAGAGCCAGAATTGGTTACAGTTGGGGACGATGGTGTGTACAATATCAATTACGCTTACGGCGCAGTTGGAAAAGATGGGTCGCTCGACATTGTTAAGATGGGCTCTTATAAGACTGAAAAAGCGGCAATCAAGAACACGCTAAGCATTATTGAAACCGGCAAAATTCAGATTAAAAATTGGAGCGAACCAAATACGCCAGTTTATAACCCAACGAAGGCTGAGTTGATGAAAAAGTCCTTAGAACAATTCGAGGGACAAGCCAATGCGGTGTTCGGTGACAAGCTGGACAAGGCCAAAGCGGCCGCAAAGAAGAAAGCCTTAGCCGAAAAAGCAGCGGCCAAAACGGCAATTGCTGAGAAGTCGATTAAAGAACTATCAATCAACGCCCCAGGCTCTGCCAAATGGTACACGTTTAACGATGATGGCACGTTTGTGGTTACTTCCTACACAGGAAAGAAGCAGACGTTTAAGACTCAGCAAGCGGCCATTAATAAGCTAGCCAAGAACAGCGAGAAGTTTAAAGAGCACGCCTTCTTAATCGAGAAACAATATCCCGAAAAGGCCGAGCAAGTAATGGACTATGCTGACCACTTGGACGAGTTGATCAAGAAGTTGAAGGCGGCACCAGCTCCGAAGGCTACTAAGTCATCGCCAGCAAAGAAACCGGCAGCAAAGGGCAATTCAAAGTACCAAACAACTGGCCAGGGCATTGTTGAAGTTGATGCGGACGATTGGAAAGGTATCCCACACCGCGTTCATGACGGCACACGCCAAATACGTGTTAAGAATAGCAAGTTAAGCAACTTTGAAATCGAACCAAGTCTGCAGGTGTCGGCCCGTGAAGTTGATACAAGCGGTAAACTCGGTAGCTGGTACAAGGACACTAACGGTGCCCACAAAACGTTGTCGACTGATTGGACTGAGGCTGACATTACCAAGACTGAAGCAACTGCTCTATTCTGGTATACGGCGGGGTCGTCGTATATTAACGAGCCAATGCGTGGCCAAACTTATTACGGACCTAACTCCCGAGACGCCAAGAGGGATATTGCAAACATTCGCAAAGCGATTAGCAAGACTGAGACGAAACACAATATCACTGTGGTTCGTAAGGACGACTTTGGAGCTGCAGCGCTTCTTAATAACGGTGAGTTTAAAGACGGTGCGTTCTATTCAACGTCATCAAGTCCAAACATGAGCTGGTCCGGTATTCCAATTATTATCGAAGTGCCAAAGGGTAAAGGTCGCGGAACATATCTGCACGCACCAAACGGAGACCGTTCGGGATTAGGTAGCGGTGGCGTTAACAGTCGCTATTCAACTGAATATGAGTACTTGCTGTCTGATAAAGCAACACTTATACTTAAGGCTGTAAACTATGATCGCAGCGGCGATATAGTATCAATTAGAGCGGAGGCAAAATTCGATGACTAGTAAAATGAATATCATCATGGCCAATTACGAAGATGCGGAAGCCCTATTCAATTCAATGCCAGCTGACCAGCGCGCCATTACACAGATGGAAGTCGCAGGATACTGGCAATATTGGGACGATTTAAGCGCAGTATTTGATGCTGCAGCAGAATCATCAGAAGCTGGTGAAGAACTGCGTACGTCAGTCCAAGAAAAGACAGGTCTGCCTAACCAAGCGTTTGATTTAACAGCGCTTGACTGGGTCGCGCTTCGCAGTATCACCAAGTCATGGGACAGCAAGCCCCGCACTCGTTCAGAGTATGAAGGCAAGCTATCAGGAACTAATTTAAAAGAGCGTGTTCGCCAACAAATGACGATGGACGCAAATGACTGGGCCGAACAAAACGGCCTAGATGAAGAAGATGATTAAGTAACACCCAAGTTCACGCGAGCCTGGGTGTTTTATTTTGCTCCCGCTAACTGATTACCGCAGGACGGCCCAAGCGACGGCATGGGAAATGGGAGCAGCGCCAAGCCAAGGGCGAAACTCCTTAAAATTCAAGTTAATGCACACTAGCCGGGGACGCTCGGCATACATATTCCAGCTGGCGCACGTGTGCGAAGTGGCACGAGTACCATAGACCAGCAAAACCCAAACATACATCTGGTGGTGGTTGAGATGCAAAGTTCCAATGGTTAATCATTGGGCACTAACTAAATACCGCCAGCTCCACAAAGCGATTGGCGGATACATAGCAAATCAAAATACAGAAAGTTGGTGTAGAAAGACCTCCTTTTATTTTTTATTCAGTCAGTAGACGCCAGCTGTGTGCGAGCTACATACATAAAACATGGTCCTAAGCATGACCCTAAACTGCTTTTTTATTTTGCTCAAACTTCATCGCGGGCGGGCCGCGGTATAAATCCCGGGAAAGGTAAGCAATGAAACGAGAAGAACTGAAGGAACTAGGTCTATCCGACGAACAAGTTAATTCTGTAATGGCATCAGCAAAGAAAGACGAGAACGCACTGCGTGACCAACTAACGACGATCACATCAGAACGTGACTCTCTACAATCACAAGTTGATACGAATGCAACCGAACTTCGCAAGCTGGAAAAAGCCAACAAGGACAACGAAGAACTGACGAACCAGTTGTCAACGTTACGACAACAAGCAGATGACCAAAAGAAACAATTTGAAGCGGAACAAACGGCCGCTAAGATTGACTCCCTATTGGCCAGTGAACTGTCAGCAGCCAAAGTCCGAGATACCGACGTTGTAAAGGCGCTCATTAACCGCGAGGATTTATCACTCGGCGACGACGGAACGTTGAAGGGACTTTCAGACCAACTCAAGCCATTGCAAGAGCAAAAAGCCTGGTTGTTTGAGGGTAAAACCAAGACCAAATATTCACCAGAGGGAAGTTCGAACGACGATACCAAAGGTGCCGATTTAGCAGCAGCCATGAAGCGTGAAGATTTCAACTTCACTGAATGGGCACAATCACAAAAGGAAGATTAGAGGTTAACTAATGGCAAACGATTACATGAGCACGCTTGACGTCATCACCCCGGAGATTTTTAACCAATACATGGAGAATTTGACGGTAGAGCGCTCAGCATTTATTCAATCAGGCGTGGCAGTTTCAGATGATCGTGTATCAGGCATGATTACTTCAGGTAATACGGTCGTTAACATGCCATACTGGAACGATTTGTCAGGCGATGATGAAGTATTGGGAGATGGTGACAAGGCCCTTTCAACATCAAAGATGACAGCCGGCCAAGACTTGGCGCAAGTAATGTACCGTGGTAAGGGTTGGGGAGTTAACGAAATGGCAGCCGTTTTGTCAGGCGCTGACCCACTTGGATCATTGATGAGTAAGATTGCAAACTACTGGTTGCGTCGTGAACAACAAGTTTTGATGTCAACATTGAACGGTTTGTTCGTAGGTACTGGCGCAACTTTGAAGGAACACTTGGCCGACACCAAGACCAACATCTCAGCAAAGGCCGTATTGGATGCAAAGCAACTATTGGGTGACCACGCGGACAGCTTGGCCATGATTGTTATGCACTCTCAAACGTACACTGAGTTGCAAAAGCAAAACTTGATTGAGTTCATCGAACCATCAACAGGTGGGGCACAGATTGCATACTACTTGGGTTACCAGGTAGTTGTCGACGATATGTTGCTACCAACGGCCGAAGGGACTTACACAACGTACCTATTGTCAGCCGGGTCATTCGGACGCAATGCTGGGTCTCCTTCAAACCTAACGACGTTCGAAACTGAGCGTAATGCATCAGTCGGAACCGACAACATTTACACGCGTCGTGCATTCGTTATGCACCCATACGGTGTTAAGTGGACTGGCGCCGATTTGGAAAAGGGAAACTTGACGCCAACAAACGCCGACTTGGCCAAGGCAGCGAACCACGAAGCCGTCTTTGATTTGAAGAACATCGGTATTGTTGGACTTCAACACACGGTTGGTTCATCAACTGCCCCAACAGTTTAAGGAGGCACACAATGGCTAATAAAGCGATTGTAGTTAAGAATTTTAAAGACCGATACTTTGGTCGCGAGTTCAAGAAGTGTGAAGAGTATCCTGCGTGGGTCGCTTCAGAACGTCTTCAAGAGTTGATGCAAACCGAAGTCAATGGCAACGTTGGCCCATTTATTCAAGTAATCCATGAAAGCGACGAACCTGGATTAACTGACGATGAGGCAACAATCGCTGGTTCAAGAATCACTGGGACCGAGGACCAGCAAGATGAAACTGATGATCAAGAGCCAGAGTTCAACATCGAAACGGCAACAGTTGCTGAATTGAAGGAAGAATTGGAAGAACGCGGTGTGGAATACCCCGCCAAGGCTACCAAGGACGAGCTCAAGGCGTTGTTTAACTAGGAGGTACAGATGGCATACCCACGACTTGCAACGCTCACCAGCAACCTGAAAACCCTAAATCCGATACACCCGGGATATGAAGAAGGCGTTTATAACCTACTGCTAAATATGGTGGCCGATAAGGTGATTAATGATGCAGCAGCTTATATGAATCGAACGGCCGAAGATATCCCAGAAGCATTGGACTCGACAATCTTATTAAAGGCTTCGAGTTGGCTCTCAGACAGCGGGGTTTTAAAGACAGTTGATGAGCAATCGGCCGGTGGACCGGTTTCGTCAATTTCAGAGGGTGACACAAGCGTGAGTTTTGCCGTTACGGCTGACCCGATTAGTGCCTTAAGTGGGGCAAACTTCTTGGATGACGGCTTCAAACACACGCTCCGACGGTACAGAAAGGTGGCTGAACCATGGGGGACAGACTAAGTGCGGCATTTAACCGTGCCAAAGCCTCAATCGAGAGTTTGTATCGCGATAAGGCCACGATTTATGTAAAAGCCGACATTACCACTCAGACGGGGTTTGACGACCGGTCGGAGTTACGGGCAATTCTCACCGATATCCCAGCTAAGATTTCACGCAGCGGGCTGAAGGCGGCCGAAAAGGGCCAATTCGCTGGGGTTCAATATGATGCGACACTGTATCTCGACACAACAACACAAATCCCAGCGGGAGCAGTAATTGATGTAACTGACACCAACGGTCAAACAACGCGTTACCGACGTGCTTCTCTTGGGTATCAAAGTTACTTGACACACCAAGAAGTCGCCTTGACGTTCGATGAGCGAAAGTGAGGTGAGCCATGGCACAGTTTGGCAAGTTTGACGATGAATCACTTCAACAATTCATTGCAGATTTTGACAGCAAGGTGAACGGCCAGGAAATGGCCAATCTGATGGAGGGTATCGGCAAGGACTTGCAAATATTGCTGATTAATACCGTAAAGAAGAAAACCCCACCTGGACCATCAAAGCAGTTAAAACGCAATTGGTTTCCTGGGGACCTTAAATACACTGGTAACACATTAACAGTGGAAGTTCATAACAATCTAGAATACGCGCCCCATGTTGAATACGGGCACAGACAAACGCCTGGACGATACGTACCGGCAATTGGAAAACGATTGAAACGGGACTATGTGCCAGGTAAACATATGCTAGAAAATTCTATGAACGAACTCGACAGCAAGCTCGACCAGATACTGGGAGCCAAAGTCGATAAGTTCTTACACGATTTCTTTTGGGGGTAACTTATGGACATTGCCAGCGTGGTTGCCACGACACTGAAGCGATTATTTCCAGGGGTGCCAGTCAACAGAGAGACGCAAGCAGACGGATCATTCACGATGCCGTCTTTTTTTGTGTCTGAGTTAGAAACGCAGGCCACGTCAAAGCCAAATGAGGAGCAAATGCGCCGATATAACTTTAACGTCGTCTATCTGTTGGACCCAAACGGCCCCCAGGCAGAACAAAACGCACTGGCCAAAGACGTCATCCTTTCGCAAATGGATTATTTGACCGACGAGAGCGGCAAAGAACTATACAAGACCAAAGGATTGACCACGGATATCAATGACGGTGATTTAAGCATCAGCTTCTATGTCCAGGTTCGAATGCAAAAAGAAACTGGCGCACCGTTTGATAAGGACCAAATGACACACAAGGAAGGATTAAAAGATGGATAAGCCGACTGAAAACAACACAGTCACCGACATCAAGGCTTACTTGGACGCGCAGGGCATTAGTTACGCCACTGACGCACGGAAGGCCGACCTGTTGGCGCTAATTCCTTCGGACGAACAAGAACCGGCGCAACCGGAAAACGAGCCGACAGAGGCTCCTGTGGACAGTGAGACACAGGCCGAAGAAGATAGCACCGAAACAGAACCACCCGTACGTGATAAAGAAGTACCAAACGTTCAAGATACTAAGTTTACGAAGTACGAAATCATCGTTCTGTCGTCGTTTGATGGACCAACTCGAGATTTGCTCCGTTTGGCCTTGAAGGACGATCAGTTGTACACAATTTCAGAAGCATTGGCGGCAAAAACCGCACTTGCAGAAAGGATGTTTGATTAATGGCAGGTGGAACATATTCACAACAAAATAAGCGCCTCCCTGGCGCATACGTCAACGTTAAAGCGGCACCACAAGCAATTGTGGCGGGAGCCGGAATCCGAGGCGTTGTTTTCACAGCACTTTCAGGATTGGGCTGGGGAGAAAACGGCGTTGTGTCAGTAACGGCAAATTCTGACTTTAACGCACTCTTGGGTCACCCTTTGACAGACGACAAGCTAACCGGATTGCGGTTGATTTTGACGAACGCACAAACAGCAATCGTTTACAACGTCAACCCAGGTACAAAGGCCACGGCAGCAGCTGAACCATTGCCATGGACGTTCGAAGCCAAGTACAACGGAACAGCTGGAAATGACATCTCTGTCACAGTCTCTCCAGATACTAGCAATGTATCGAAGTTCATCGTAACAACAACGTACGGAACGACGTTGGTTGACAAGCAATCAATCGTAAAAGCATCAGATTTGCAAGCCAACAATTACATGGTGCCAGCAATCGCCGAAGCAGCACAAGACGACGACGGAGCCGCAATGCTTGGAGTGCTTGCTTCAGCAATCTCTGTCAAGTTCACAGGTGGCACAACCGTCACAAGTGCCGACACAACTACTGATTTGCAAACGGCAATCGAGACGAATGAATTCAACACGATGGTGGCCGCAAACTCATCAGATACATCAGCATTACACTCGTTATTTGCTGCAGCAGCAGAGCGTTTGCGAGAGCAACAAGGTCGCAAGGTTCAAGCAGTTGTTCCAGTTGCCGCAAATACTAACTCAGATTACGAAGGTGTGATTGTGGTTGGTAACACGCTAATCCTCGAGAACGGCACAACGCTAACACAAGCGCAAGCCGCTGGGTTTGTCGCTGGTGCCGCAGCTGCAGCCGAACCGAATGAGTCATTGACTTACACGGTTATCCCAGGCGCCGCCGATGTAACACCACGTTTCACTGACGATCAAGCCATCGAGCAATTGTCAGAAGGACACATGATTTTTATCGCACAACGTGGCGAGGCAAAGATTTTGCAGGATATCAACTCACTACATACATTCACGCCAGAAAAGTCACGCGATTTTGCAAAGAATCGACCACTTCGAGTGCTAGATGATATTGCAAACACGGTCCGCGAGACCTGGGAGGATAACTTCATCGGTCAAGTGACAAACGACGCGACTGGCCGTGACCTATTGAAGGCCACATTAGCCGAATACCTAACGACCTTAATGGCTTCAGGCGCCATCCAAAACTTCGTGGTGGACGATATCACAATCGCCCAAGGAACGGACAAGGACAGTGTCGTGGTTACGTTGGCAGTAACACCAACGGACGCCATGGAGAAGCTATACATGGAAGTCACATCACGATAGGAGGAAATAATTCATGGCAGGATTTAGCAAGCCAGGTGACGTGTTAGCGTCAAACTCGGGTACGGTCGTCGCAACCGTGGCTGGAAAGAACCACAAGCTGGGGTATTTGGAAGAACTAACCGCCAAGCTTGAACCCAACGTCGAAAAGGTTCAAATTTTGGGCCGTCGTATGGCTGGGCACAAGGTGACATCGGTAGAAGGAACCGGGTCAATGAAGATGTTCTTGGTTTCATCAATGTGGGCCCAAATCATCTCTGACTGGAAGGACGGCGGAGCATGGCCTGACATTTCATTCACGGTCACAATCGAGGACAAGGGGTCGAACGTAGGAAAGCAAGTGGTCCAATTGATGGGGATCACTTTTGAAGAGGCCGACTTGGCAACGTTGAGCTCAGATGATGGGGTTTTGGAAGCCGAGACCGACTTCTACTTTGATGACCACAAAATCATCACACCATTTGCAGCGTAATTACTAATTGAAATTTTGGAGGACTTAAACATGGCAGACGTTACAGCATTCTTTTTGGCACCCGAGGACGTAGCAGAGACTAAGAAGGTGAAGGTTTCAGACAAGTTACCTGAATTCACAATCAAGGCTTTGTCAGGAACGCAATTTGATGAAATTCAACGCCAATCAACGAAGATGCGCGCAGGAAAGGGCGGCAAGCAAACGCCGTACCAAGACACGTCACTCTTTAACGATTTGTTGATTGAAAAGTCAGTTGTTGAGCCTGACTTGGAAGATGCACAACTACAAGAGCACTACCACACACTCGGTAACGCAGCTGCGACGGCGCGTGCCATGTTGAAGGCCGGTCAATTAGCAAGCTTGGTTGACGACATTTCAACTTTGTCAGGCTTCACGTCGGAAGATAGTCCACTCGAAGATGACATTGAATCAGCAAAAAACTAATAGGTGCTGACGGTAACGGGGACTTCGTTTATTTCGTGTATGCAATGCACGAGTTCGGATGGACACCGCAGCAATGGTTGGACTTGAGCTACAAAGAACGAGTACTGGTCATTGCTGGCATACGGTTCCATAACGAACAGGAAAAGGCGGCTCAAGAGCAAGCGGAGGCTGAAGCTGAAGCAAAGGTTCGTAAACAATCCCGTCACCGTTAGCAACGAGCCGGGACCGCCCGGCATACATATCGAAATCGAGAGAAAGGAGCATATATGGCAGGTAAGACCTTATCGGCGACACTTAGCTTGATGGACGGCATGTCAAAAGTCCTTAATACGATTAATGGCAGCATGCAGCGAGCCGGGGCACAAATGACGGCGTTTAAAGGCAAGGTGGAGCAGCCGTACAATGGTGGACCTGGGGACAAGATGCAGTTACAGGCGTCAAAAGCGAATGCCGCGTTTAATACAATGAATGCAGGCGCCGAAAAGACTGGGTCAATGTTTAAAAGCATGCTGGGGTCAACAATCATTGGAAACGGTATTACTGCAGGAATTGGAGCGGTCACCAACGGCATTACTGAGATGATGGGTGAACTGAGCGCTTCAAGTGCCACTTGGCAAACATTCCAAGGGAACATGGAGAACTTAGGCAAGAGCAAAAGCCAAATTGCAGGTGTTAAGAGTGAGCTGCAAGACTTTGCCACCAAGACGATTTATAGTGCGTCGGATATGAGTTCAACATACGCACAATTGGCCGCCGTTGGTACTAAAAACACGACTCAACTGGTTGAAGGGTTCGGTGGGTTGGCTGCTGCTTCCGAGGATCCAGCGCAAGCCATGAAAACATTGAGCCAGCAAGCCACACAAATGGCTGCCAAACCAAAGGTTCAGTGGGAAGATTTCAAGTTGATGTTGGAGCAAACACCTGCAGGTATGGCTGCCGTTGGTAAAGCAATGGGCATGACCACAAGTGAGTTGATCACATCAATTCAGGACGGGAACATCAAGACCCAGGACTTCTTCGATGCCATCGCCAAAACGGGTGGTGACCCTGGTGGTGCATTTATGAAGATGGCCACTAAATATAAGACGGTTGGCCAAGCAATGGACGGGTTCAAAGAGACCCTTACAAATAAGCTTCAGAAACCCTTTGACCAATTCAGCCAAGTGGGAATCAAAGCGATTAGTGGTATCACTGACAAAATAGGTGACATTAATTTTGACAGTATGGCTGCGAAATTGATGGCGTTCGCTTCATCCATTGCAAACGCCGCAAAATCAATGTGGAACGGGTTCAAAGACACAGGTGCGATTAGTGCTGTACAGAGTGCGATTAGTTCTATTGGTGGCGCGTTTAACCACATAAAGGACGCGATGGCAGGTCTTGGTGGTGGCGATGTATTCAAAGCCCTCGGAACCGCTCTGGGTGCGATTACAGGAACTGCGGCCAAAGCAATTGGTGCAGTCGCTGACGCGATATCAAAAATGGACCCGGCAACAATCCAGGCAACTGCGATTGGTATTGGTTCGTTTGCGGGTGCACTAGCAACAATGGCAGCTGGTACAAAAGCTGTGAACTCAATTAAGTCGCTGGCAACCAACATCACGGGCATTGCTAAAAGCGCCGTTGGAATTGGTGAAAAGTTATTCGGAATGGCTGCTGGTCAAGCAGCAGTCGCCGCGTCAAGTGCTCCAGCGGCAGCAGGAGAGGCCGCAGTGGGAAGTGCAGCGGGAGCATCTGCAGGCCAAATTATGGCCATGGGAGTCGCAATACTACTGATTGGTGCCGGCATCGCCGTTGCTTCAGCTGGGATGTATATCTTGGCACAGGCCGCAGTCGTGCTAGCGAGTGGTGGCTGGGGAGCCGTTGGTGCGCTAGTAGCATTAGTGGCTGTAATTGCACTATTCGCAGTCGGAGCGGCGGCATTAGGACCGGCGTTAGCTGTAGCGGCCCCGGGAATGATTGCATTCGGTGTTGCGGTCACCTTAGTGGGAGTTGGCATTCTTCTTGCGGCTGGAGGGATTACTCTGTTAGCTACTCAATTGCCTATCATTGCCATTTACGGACAAATGGCCGGAGTAAATCTGATGATTATCGGATCCGCAATGGCGATCATTGGCGTCGGTGCATTAGTAGCTGGAGCAGGATTAATTGTATTTGGAGCCGCACTAATCGTTGCGGCAGCAGGTATGGCTGCAGCTGCATTGGGAGGCGCATTAGTCGCGGCAGCGCTAGTCCTAGTTGGAGCAGCAGCATTAATTGCCGGGGCAGGGTTCGTCGTTCTGGCGGCTGGATTAACCGCCACTGCGGCAGCTATTATGGTCGTCGCGGCGGCAATTCAAATGTTGGCTGGAGTGGTAGCCGGGATTTTCTCGGCAATTGTATCCACAATTACAAGCGCCATGGCTCAAGCGGTATCTGCGGTTCAAAGTGGGTTCCAGAGAGCTGTCGCAGCAGTTCAAAACGTTGGGTCCGAATTAGTTTCAGCTGGACGAAACTTCGTCATGGGGTTCGTAAATGGTATCAAGGGTGCCATTGGTTCGGCAGTAGATGCGGCAGCCAACATGGCAAAATCAGCCGTTGGAGCCGCCAAGAAGTTCTTGAATATCCACTCTCCATCACGAGTTATGCGAGATGAGGTCGGTTATTACGTCGGTGCCGGAATGGCAGTTGGAATTAATAACAGCGCTTCAGACGTTAGCCGTGCGTCAACGGATATGGCACAAAATGCCGTGGATGCAGCAAGCAACGTCGGCGGTGCAACTATTGCTGGTGCGACGGTTGCAGCAAATCCTGGGGACATTTTGGCCAACGGATTTATGAACGCAATTACAGCACTAGAAGCTTTGCTATCTCGTATGGGAGCTCTGGACGGATCAATGGTTGGCGTAAACGGTGACGTTGCCGGCATTGACGGTCAGGGTGACAAAAACCCATACAGTGGTAACAAGCCACAACCCAAGCCGGCTGACAACGGCGGTGGCAATGGACCAGTAAGTGTCACATTTGCTGAAGGTTCAATACAAATCAACACAGGCGGAGCCGAACTTCATGGTGAAGATTTAGTGCGTGAGATTGAGGATTATCTCTTGACGCGGCACGATGCTAACCTTGGGTTCGCCGGGTAAGGAGGAAACATGGCACGAGTATCGTTATATTTGACAAACTTTAAGAATCAAACATACGAATTCCCAATGACACCCGACTCGTTGACGTTTAAAACAAATGCGGGTAATGAAACAGTATCGGTCATCGAGCTTGGCCAGATTAATCGACTAGCAGCCAAACGAAATCTCGGAACTGTTAGTATGACGCTCAAAATCCCCCGAGATTTGCGAGTTCGTAAACGTTACTGGACGGGTCGCAAAATTACTTGGCCAAATGAAGATGGCGGTGACGGATATGTTCAGTTGTTAACGGATATTGAAGAACGCCATGAAGTGGCACGACTGATTTTGACAGGTACGCCCTTTAATCATCAATTCACGATAGAAAGCCTCTCAACAGGGTTCAGTGATACAACCGACGAATGGACTGTTGATATTGAATTAACTGAATGGCGTGACTATTCAGCGCGAGTACTTAAGGTGGCACCAATTCCAAATAAAGTCGTTGTTTCTAAGCCGCGGCCAAGCGGAAAAGTGGGCATTGGTTCCACGGTTATCGTTAACGGGCAATTGCACGTTGATAGTTACGGAAACGGCCCTGGTGTAACCGAAGTAAATGCAACTCGCAAAATTAATTTCACAGCTCCTGGTCGGGCTTTCCCGTATCACGTAACAACACTTGAAGGTGGCTGGCGAGGTTGGGTTACAGCAGACGCAGTGAGGTTGGCATAATGGCAGATTACAACTTGCAAAATGGTTATGCTGGCAACAAGGCCACATTTGAAAATCATTTAACGCGCTTCACTATTTGGAATGTCTACACAAAAGCAGTCCAAGACGTGACAGCCAGTGTACACAATATTAAATGGATAACGGATTTAGAGGCCGCGACGCAGCTGACGTTTGATGTTATGCGTGGAAACTTTGAGTTCATTCCCTGGAACGGTGACCAAGTGGTCATGGAGTGGAATGGCGAAGTGATATTCACGGGTTGGGTTTTCAAGCGAGACCTTGATCAAGACGACAAGTGGAGCCTCATCGCGTATCCGGCTAGTCGATACCTAAAAGGCACAGGCACTTATCAGTGGCCAGCTGCAAGCTCGAGTGACCGGTTCGCCAGAATTGCACAAGATATCCAGATACCGTACAAGATACTCGATGTGAATAAATACAAGGTTCCTGCGGAAATTACGGATGGTGCGACCTATTTTGACATGGTAAACAAGGCCGCGGAAACAGCTCGCACACATACAGGTGAACGGTTCTTCTTAATGGACGCAGGAGACGGCACAATTCAACACGTGAGCACGGCCAGATTGGAAACTAAGTATTTACTAGGAGACGCCGCAAACGTGCAGTCGTGGAAGTTTTCAGCCTCAATTGAGGACACAAGCAACATCGTCACGGTTATTCACGAGGACAGCAAGACAAAGAAGCGGCAAACGTACACTACCCGAGATAATGGCACAATTCCTTATTGGGGGCCGTTGATACACACGGAGACACTGTCCGGCAGCAAGATAAACGAAGCCCAGGTTCGAGAAAAAGCGGAGTCGTTGTTACGGGAAAAGAATGTCGAGAAGAAGTCATTCTCGCTTACGATACTTGGCGATTTAAAGATACGGGCTGGGGTTAGCTTTTACGTCGATATGTGGGAGGTCCGCAGCGTAGGGTTACCAGCATTCACAAAGGTGCTAGTAACCAAAGCAACTCATAATTTTGATAACCCGTGGTCGGTAGATTTGGAGGTGACTGCAGTATGACGGAACACGTTGCCGGTGATAAACTGCTCGGCATGATTAATTCACGAGGTGGCAAAGATGCGGATTACACGGATGAAGTATTCGGAACGGTGAATTCAACGGATCCGTTATCAATTTGGATTAGTCAAGATTTACCAAGTGTCAGCGAGGACTTCTTGGAACTAACGACTGAAGCCAGGGGACTGACAATCGAAGTAGAATTGCCGGTTTCTGGTGGGGATACTTCAGGCGATAAGACAGATGATGACAAGACAGAAAAAGACGATGAGAGCAAAGGCCAAGTGGCAAAGGGAAAGATAGAGGTGTTCGCACCACTTGCTCCTGGCGATAAGGTACGCATGTTGCGTGTAAAACAAGGCCAGCGGTTCATTGTGATGGGGAGGGCTTAGATGAATCCACAACCAGACATTGAGGAAATCACATTACCCACGCAAACATATCGAGTTCAAAACGGACGGATTATCAGTTTCACCGACGGGAAAGACGCCATGCGTCAAGCCATCGAAAAGATACTGACAACCGCCCGTTTTTCTGTACCTTGGTTATCAAGCAGTTATGGCCATGATTTAGATGACCTGATAGGGAAGTCGCAAGAATACGCCTCAGCGGAAATCGAACGCATGATCAAGGAGGCCCTATCTGCTGATGACCGAGTGACATCCGTGGAAGTAACCACACCGGTGGAACTTGATAAAACGACGCTATTTGTAAAAGTTTCCGTAGTCACACTTTACGGGACAGTTGAATCAACAACGGAGGTGACAACCAATGACGCCTAACGAATTACTGAAGGATATTGAGAAGTACAACTTCGATTATTTCGTTGAGGAAGCATTACAGCGTGTGCCTGTCGGCATTGATACACGTGAAGGTGCGATTATTTACGACGCACTAGCTCCGGCAGCATACTCATTCGCTGAATTGGCAATGAGTATTCACGATGTATTGATTGACACATACACTCAAACAGCCCAGGGAGAATTTTTAGATTATCGAGCAATTGAGCGTGGATTGAAACGAAAGCCTGCGACGTTTACGCAAGCCTTAGCACGGTTCACTGACCAAGACGGGCAGCCTTTTAAGGTGGAAATCGGTACACGATTTTCGTCAATCGGTACTGACCCTGTTTATTATTCGGTAACAAAACAAGTAGATGGTGGATTTATCATCACTGCAGAACGTGCGGGAAATGCGCCTAATCGGTACATTGGCCAACTATTGCCAGTGGATAACATCAACGGTCTCGGATATGCCGAAATCACTAAGATTGAAATCCCTGCTGCGGATGCAGAGTCAGATGATGCGTTAAGAGAACGCGTGCTGGCAAGTAATACGTTCACGGAGTATGGCGGAAACGTTGCCGATTATCGTGCAATGCTTGCGACAATTCCAGACGTTGGTGCGGCGCAAATCTATCCCACTTGGAATGGGGGTGGCACAGTCCGGGTCGTCATTCTAAATAACGAGTTTTTGCAACCCACACAACGACTTATCGATGAAGTTCAAGAGCTATTGGACCCGACTGACGCACAAGGGGATGGTTATGGCATGGCGCCAATTGGTCACACCGTATCCGTTGCTTCACCGACTGCAAAAACAATTGAACTTGAAATCGGAATCGACACTGACGCCGATCTAACTTATGTAGATTTAACGCCCGCTGTAACCGAAGCAATCAACAAATATTTTGACGATCAACGGCGTTCAATTTGGCCGACCGTGGTCAACAACCGTCATTATTCGCTCACTATCTACCGTAGTCAGCTTATGGCGGCTATTCTACAAGTTCCCGGTGTGGTTAACGTTTCCCAACTAACACTTGATAAAGGCACTTCGGACATCTCACTCGTATTTGACAATACGAAACAAGAGGTGCCAATCGTGGGGGGAGTTGATATTCATGGCTAAACTCATCCGGCTTAAAGAATTGATGCCCAGCTATTACAGTGACGTGCTCGAAATGAATACGCTACTTGAGGTTGAACAGTATCAACTGGACGAATTCGAAGCAGCAATTAGGCGACAGCAAGCCAATCAATTTGTCATGACTGCAGACACCGACGGAATCGCCGTGTGGGAGACTTTGGTCGGATTGAATAGTTCTAACAGTTTGGACTTAGAAACACGCAGGTACAACGTTCTGGCGCGAATGCTGCCACCTAAGCCCGTTACCATTCGATATTTGCGTGAGTTACTAGCGATGTTGAATATCAATGCTGAGCTTACCGTGAACGGTCCAGCGTTTAAGGTCGATGTCAAAATAAACACGACTGATACACAGGCCACCCGAAGGTTGAACGACCTCTTGTCTGCTCTGCTACCAGCGAACCTGAAGTACACAGCGTTCAATATTGGCCAGGAGAATCAGACAGGAGCACTCCATACCGGTGCCGGTGCACTGGTCTCAGTTCAAACAACCAATACATCAAGAACGGAGGCAGAATAAATGGCCGATAACTACAAGAAGTGGTTTGTTACTCAGATGTACGCTCAGGCAGAACAGGCTGCAGCATTAGCGAACAACCACATCACGTTTAAGCGCATGGTTGCCAGCCAAGATGTGATTGATGAATCGGACCTGCCAGGATTAACCAATTCATCAATCCAAATAATCAATGCGAAGCAAACGACCCTGATTAGCTCACAAGAGGCGAAGGGCAACTCAGTAACAATTGTTGCGGTGTTCAATAACAGCGAAGTGGTTACTGACTACCTGATGAATACATTGTTGCTGGTAGCCGAATACAACGGCACCGAGTTTCTGGCAGCAGCAACCGTTGCCAACACTCCTTGGCACATGCCCGCCAATTCGGAAACAGAAAAGAGCGAGATTACATTTAAAGCACAATTAGCTGTTTCAAACTCGTCAGTCGTTGACATGACATTGGATCCCAACGCTTACGCAACAAATGAAAGTCTGAATAAAATGCGGGATCAATTAGCGGGACTCATTAATGAGAACAAGGCTCTCATTGGACAACTGCAGCAAGCAGACACACAGAACGTCAAAGTGTCAGGCAATCAAAACGTCAGCGGAACCAAAACATTCTTAAGCAAAATTATTGGGGCACTATCTGGAAATGCCGACACGGCATCAAAACTATTGAAGCCGTTTAATCTTAATGGCAAGTCGGTCGATGGTTCGCAAGACGTGCAAGTCAATGCGGCGAATGACGATCAGTTAGTCCATCAATCTGGGGCAGAATCAATAGGCGGTACAAAAACATTCACGGCTGGTCCAGTTGTTAAACAAGAAGTGCCTGGACTTTGGTTCGGTACTACTGGTTCACCAGACGGAAATCAACAGCTTATCCGTCTAGGAAGTACCGGAACAATGGGCACGAATGTTGGATACTTTGGGACAAACCAGCTGGCGTTTTTTGGTGGCGGTGAAGGTGCCGGCGCTATTCAAAAGGACATTTACACCGACGGAAAAGCAAAGGGTGATTTAAGCTTTTTGGATGCAACGATGGAGAGTGCCGCGTTAGTCGGAGACGGCTCGGTTTACATTATTACCCACGCTAACAATTATCAAAACGGCACATATTCAGGACATTCCGTTATTGAGATTACAAGTGGCGGAGATATCAAAATCAACGGAAAATCATTTGACGCTGACCTTGTTCACAAAAGTGGTAACGAGATCGTTGGCGGTGATAAAAACTTCACCGGTACGATGTCGGGGACTACCAAGATTAATCAAATCGTTACAGCCCTAAGTGGAAACAGCGTTGTGTCGATGCGACCGGATATTCAAGCATATGAATATAGTGCAAAGGGGCTAACATTCCGATTTATAAAAATCGGGGCAACAGCCTTTGTTAACATATCTGGAAACGTCAGCCAAGATATCACGTCAGAAGAAACGCTTATTACATTGGGAGATGGTAGCAATGCCAAAGCGTACGCACAGCCTTATTGGGCTGGTGGAGAAACGACCGGCTATAAGGGGTCTGCAATTTCATTGGGCCAGACAGGAAATTTGTCAATTTGGGACGACGGCAGCATACACATCAGTTACCGTGGCCCCAAAGTTGCCAAAGGCGCCTGGTTGGATGGTAGTATCACGTACCTTTCTAACTCGGCACTACCAAGCAATATGATTGCAAACAATAGTTAATCAACAAGAAGGGATGATTATGGATTTTATTTTGAAGATACCCTGGGGCGCCCTATTAAATGTACTTAGCGTCGCCGTCATTATTTGGGGCGGAACCAAGAACATGGCCAGCCAGGTGAAGGAGGCACTCACGCAACCATTAGAGAAAGCCGTCGAAGGATTGCAATTGTCCGTTAACGACTTACGAAACGAGCTGCGAGAGCAAGCTGAGAAACGCCATCGCAACGATCGTATTATTTTTAAGCGCTTGGAAGCTTTGGACCACCGATTGGCCAAAGTAGAGAACACAATCGACTTACCGATTGGACAACCAGTATCGACAATAGGAGGAGATGATGACTGATATTACACAATGGCTAACCACGGGGAATTTGGCCATTTTAGTTTTGACTTACGCTGCATTGAAGGGCCTTAAGGCGACACCTAAAATCCCTGCAAAGTACAACCGATGGCTTCCGTTGGCAGCGGTGGTTATTGGATTTGCAATCGGGGCAGTGCACGGATTAACAACACAAGCTGATGTTTGGAGTGATATGACCGTTGGGGCATTCGCAGGGGCCAATTCAACATGGCTGGATCAATTCATTAAGCAAACCTTGGGCCTAAAAGATAAAGACCACGTGGAGGTGGATTAAATGGCAAATATTAAGACTTACGGCGTCGACGTATCCGGTTATCAATTGGACACGTTGGCGTTTTTTCAGCAACTGAAAAATACAGGTGCGACTTTCGCCATTGTGAAGATTACAGAGGGGCTAGGTTACGTTAACCCGAACGCCACGAACCAGGTGATTAATGCTGACAAGGTTGGCATGGACACGGCAGGTTATCACTTCGCACGATTTGGTGGCAACGTAGCCTTGGCCAAACAAGAAGCAGCGTTCTTCATTAACCAGGCTTCCGCACGATTGGCCAAAGGTTCAATTTTGGCGTTGGACTATGAGGATGACGCATCAGGTGATGTGAATGCTAATACTGCTGCAATGATTGCATTCATGGATGCGGTCAAGGCGGCTGGGTTTATTCCATGGAGCTACTCATACAAACCCTATTACGATGAGCACACCAACCTAGGGGCGATTGTACAGAAATACCCTAATTCTACTTGGGTGGCCGGATACCCACTATCAAACACACCAGACTTCAATCACTTTCCTTCAGTAGAAGGGGTGTCGGTTTGGCAATACTCAAACAACTGGCAAGGGCTAGGCGTAGACGGAAACGTTCTACTATTAGATTGGCCAGAGTACACACACGGAAACGAAGGAGAAAAGACAATGGCAAAGGCAACACCAGCAGTCTGGGATAAGAATGGCAAGTGGTATACCGATAAGCAATTTAAGAAGCTTGCAAACGGCATGATTAAGCACATGGACTCGTATTACTACTTCGAGAACGGAAAGCGAGTCGACAACGCGTTCCGATTTGTATACGACTTCATGTATTACTTGGGCAAGGACGGAAAGGCCGTGCAAGGATTACAAAAAATTGGGAACAAGTCTTATGACTTTGGAACAGATGGCACGTACTACCTGCGTTCTGTGAAGTAGCGGGGGTGTCATTTTTGGCCTGAATTTGGACCCGAAACCGTGCAAACCCAGACGGCTGTAAGGAATTCAAGCTTGAATAACAAGTAATCAATGTTGATTAAAAGTCGGGTATGCCTATTAATGGCCTGCCTGGCTTTTTTTGATTGTCAATCCTTCAGCATCTTCTGGAATGGACTAGTCATGATAACGCTTACATGTTATAATTAGTGCAATAAATTGGATGATATCCATTGCAAACAGGGAGCACATGAAATATGGCAAAAACATTGGCAATTAACGCGGGATCTTCTTCATTGAAGTTTCAACTACTAGATATGCCGGCCGAAACGGTCATCGCGAAGGGACAAGTTGAACGAATTGGCTTGCCTGAGAGTGTCTTTACAATGAAGTTTAATGGGGAAAAAACTGAAATTGTGCGCGACATTGCCGATCACAAAGCAGCTATTGAAGAGATGCTGGAACAGTTCCGCACACAAAATGTCGCAGATAAGAGCGAAATCACCGGTGTCGGTCACCGTGTTGTGGCAGGTGGTGAATGGTTCAACAAATCAGTGATTGTTGACGATGAGGTACTCCATAAGATTCATCGTTTGGCTGATTATGCACCGTTGCATAATCCAGCGAATGCGACGGGAATTGAAGTGTTCCAAGAACTCTTGCCCGACGCGGTTTCAGTCGCGGTGTTTGATACGGCATTCCACCAGACGTTGCCTCGTGAAAACTATTTGTACCCATTGCCATACGAGTACTACACGAAGTATGGGGCACGTAAGTACGGGGCGCACGGAACTTCACATCGCTATGTCGCTGAACGCGCAGCTGATATGATGGGCAAGCCATTGTCAGAGTTAAAGCTGATTACGTTGCACTTAGGTGCTGGGGCATCAATTACGGCAATTAAAGATGGTAAGTCATTTGATACCTCAATGGGCTTCACGCCATTGGCTGGTTTGATGATGGCGACGCGTTCAGGTGACGTTGACCCATCTTTGATTTACTACATTCAAGAGCGTGAGGGTCTTTCAAACGCTGAAATGTTGCGTATTTTGAACAATAAGTCAGGGTTGCTTGGCGTTTCGACGTTGTCGTCAGACATGCGTGACTTAGAAGAGGTGGCTGATACAAATGAACACGCAAAGTTGGCACTTGATATGTTCTTGAATCGTGTGGTGCGCTACCTTGGCCAGTACACATTTGAAATGGGTGGTGTTGATGGTATTGTCTTCACAGCTGGTATCGGTGAGAATGCCGCTAATGTGCGTGAGGATATTATTGCGCGTCTAAAGTTCCTTGGCATTGAAATGGATAAGGAAGCAAACAATGTTCGTGGTGTAGAGCGTATTATCTCAACGCCCGAATCAAGTGCAACTGTGTTGTTAGTCCCAACCAATGAAGAACTAGAAATTGCCCGTGATGTTGAACGTCTTAAGGCACAAGCAGGCAAGTAAAATTTAAGGTTCGCCAGGTATACTTTGTATATGAATAAGGGGGGACATTAAATGCTAACAATTTTGATAATTGCAGCAATCGGCTTTTGGTTTTACGGTAAGCACCGTTTGAAGCGCGTTGTTGTTAAAGCGGATCATGTGACGCCATTTAATAAAATGGGGGCCTCAGCCAATCGAACAAACGTCTTTGACGGCCAGTTTGAAGAAATCCGGACAACTAAAATGAAGTAAACCTTAATGAGACGACAAGAAAACGTTCAGGTGCTAGGCGCATCTGAACGTTTTTTGTACAATGGAACTATTGATTTAAACGAGGTGATAGCATGCAACAATGGTGGCAACGAAAATTTGTTTTAGGCGCTGGGTTAATTGGCGCGATTATTTTAATGTTAGAGAGTGTTATCGCAACATTTGTTTGGCCCACTTATAAATTAGCGAAATACCCATTAGCGGTGCTGACTGCCCCGGATGCGATGTATGCAAGTGGCTTTCACGGGTTAGAGTTAGCGGCGGGGCTATTAATCTTATTAACCTTGGTTGCCGTGTGGCGTTTTTCCCGGTATGAGCAAGACAAAACGTTGTCTGCAGCAATGCAACAATTATTGATTGTCTGGTTAGCAGCCGTTATTTTACAGTTAGTTTGGCCGTTGAATTCGATCACAGAGGCAGTGTTAGCACGTGGCGTAATTGTCCGTGATGTTGTGTTTGGTGGCTTGGTGATTGTACTTATTTGGTCGCTCTGGCGCGTTGCGATTGCTAGTGTGCGTCGCGAAATGGATTCTTTAGCTAATGGGTTGAAGTTGCTAACAATTCTTTTCGGTTTGTTCCATGTCTTGCAATTTGTTGTGCCACTATTAGGCTGGCCATTGGCAGGGTTCTTTGATGTCTTAGCACTTGATGTCTTAGCAGCTGGTTTTGGCCTAATGAGTTGGTATTTTATGCGCTTGGCGGACTGATGATCTCTGGTAATCAGGTATCGTGACAGAAGTGTGCCTTTTTTCAACCGCTCAAAATTCAGGGTGCTATACTTTAATTGTTGAAAGAGATGAAACAATTAAATTGAATGAATTCAGACAAAATCTGAAGGAGGAAGAAATCATGTATTTGACAATTACTGATGCTGCATTGG
>Ga0157364_1000032_pt1 | contig 46115 bp, 19 predicted proteins | sample AttsexASBM2_FD_111476 | JGI IMG/M metagenome (GOLD analysis project Ga0157364, IMG submission 111476) | Fungus gardens microbial communities from leaf cutter ant in Ribeirão Preto, State of São Paulo, Brazil - Atta sexdens ASBM2 | ecosystem: Host-associated > Fungi > Mycelium > Unclassified ...
ACACTTGTGCTTTATCCTGTCAGATTTTTTTGTTTCTTGTTCCGAAATAAATTTGCACCACAGTGCACCACAAAAAACACACACACACACACACACACACACACACACACACACACACACACACACACAAAATCATTTGACGCACTTCGTCTCGACGGTAGTCTACGCGCCGACGGCGAAGAATCAAGTTTCGCGATTCGCAGGTGCAACCCAATGCGCACATGCATCTGCAACTATGCATCACTTAATCGCACCTGCGCTATCCAGCTGCTGCATCGTAATTTCAAAGTCGCGATTAACAGGAATTTGCACAAGGACCGATCGGTTAATTTTGCGATCAGCGAAGGATTAGGACCCAAAATGAAAATCAATTGTGCAGCTGTTTTCTTGAACTTTCTTCAAGGCTACGAATTAAGCTCATTTAAAAAAAGAAATTAATAATAAGTGATAAAAACGATAATATGAATTATGGCTAATTAATGTGGCATAGTTTGATAATGACATCAAGCTAATCAGCGACAGCAGTGATTCAGAAATTTATTAGCGAGTTTAACGTATGTCATTTCAATAGTATTAATTATTGATTTAATACGATTATAATGTATAATCGTATTAAATTTATAATGAAATGATATTAATTGTATAAAATAAAAGTTATTGGGTTGTCGGAAAAGTCATGACGTTTTTTGTCACATTTTTTAATTCAAATTTATATCATTATATTATATACATTCGGTTGTACCATTCGATAGAGCAAAGTTTCAGCTTTAAAAATCTGTTTTAATAACGTCGTTTTAATTACGTTATGTTTTTTAACGAAGTTATGAGCAATTAAAATCAAAATATTCTTTTTATTTAATCGGCGATAACTCAATAACAAAAAATTGTAGAAATATTTAAAAAAAAAACGATTTTGCAGGGAAAATTGCAAGCTTTTACAACAGATAGTATTTTCGAAATTGTACTCAAATTTTTTTTAGGCATGTTACAAGTTGTGCGTCACTAATATATATATTAATTATATAATATATTCAAATGACAAACTCTTATTTAATAAAGGTATTTTACCAAGTTTTCGAAAAAGATTTGTTCAAAGTCGTGCGTTAATATTTCAATTTGCAAGAAGTAAATTTCCTATAAAGTATAACTTTATCCATTCTCTTTTTACGTTCCTGTGTGCTTATTTTTATTCAGCGATAAACGACGCGTCACTTTTTTTACCCAACGGCGAATCTCCATCCGTTTCCTGAATATCATTGAAAGACATCCGGTCAAAGATGCTTTTACATAAAAACCTCGCAATGTTTCTATCTAATTTTAATTAAAATTCTATAACAATCTTAATAAATTTAAATCAAATTATGATATTCGCGGTCGTGCGACGATTTCTTAAGAAATTATCAATAATTCTGGATACATAAAAATCTGATGTTGATTCTGGTGTTAAAATTAAAATATAAAACATTAACTCAATACATTTAAATTTTTTATCATTCGGAAACTGATAAAAATTTCATTAAAAATTATCTACAATATTTTAGATAATATCGAATATATATGCATTTAAAATAAAATATGAATACGAAAACATCGAGGGATTAAAAATCCAATGTGTTATATCATTCTCTATTACATATCCAAAAAAGCCACAAATAATTTTCACGTCTATTTATTCACAACTATATATTCTATGTTCTATGTTCGACTATATTCTTTCTATTGTAAGATATAAATCTTTCTGTCGCTGTCGTTCATTCCAATTTCGAAACTGCCCCATGGAATTACACTCGATCAATTCCAGCGACATGAAGAAACATAAATCGCACGTTTGAGATTGGAGTAAGCCGAGGAAATGTTGTACAGAACAAAGAGCAGTCACGAACGACTGCAACCGGGGGAAAGAATTAAAATGCACAACTGGCACGGGAGCCCACATGGCGCAATGTAGTTACCATCGTGCACGCACGTATTTGTGTTCATTGCGTATATGGTAGTATTATGTGTTATCCTTTTTACATAGTATTATATTTGAAAGGAGCATTGAAAGAAAAGTATTTGTGTCTAGAATTGATAATAATTATGTTAGGAATTTCATTTTTATAGTTATAAAACTATAAAAATATTGCATTAATATATTAGTAATAATATGTTACAATATTAGAAATAATAATCATATATAGTCCTCTCAAACATAAAAAACTTTATTATAAATTATGATAATTTCAAATATTAATATATAGTAGAATATCAAGATATGAATGGTAAATAAACATTTTTGTTCAGTAAATACAATTATAATTATAGTAATGTATCTATTTTCTTAAACTCATTTACTATTTATATAGTAATAATTAAAAAATATATTAAGGAAGAACTAAAAATTTTCAAATAATATATGTGACTATTATTAATAGCATAATTGATTTGCATGATTAAAATAATTGTAAATATTGTAATACATATTGTCCCAAAAAATGACTATAAATTATAATTAAATATTATAGTAATTGCAATCATTTTTTCATCAGTGTAATTCTTTCACATAGACACAGGGCCAAAGGACACGCGTCTTGGATCCGCATGACAGAAGGGAGGACATGCGTAAAGTTCTACGTGCCGTTTGTCGTATCCCAGAGGCGATAAAACGTTCAGTTTACACAGGGTATATCAGAATTCACTCGGGCATATCAGCTTCCTTTGTTAAGAATTTCTCGCTAAATCCGATATTGATATTTTCACAGCAGAAGTTCGGCATCACAAAGCCGCATTTAATTTTTTTATTGATATGTAAACATTATCATGTGGATGTAAATTAAGTAAATTACAGGCGATATTCAATGATCTTGAAGTAATCTTATATCTATGCACGATTTAATTAAATTAATTAATCTAATTTTAGTTGATCTCTTGATTATTAAACCTTAAATTAATATTTTACGATTAAGTCCTTTTAAAATTGAAGTAAGAAAAAAATCATTTTTTTAAAACTTTTAATTTGCAAAATAAGAACACGAATTTTCTGATCAATTTGAATAATTCCGCCATTAAGTCACCGTAATGTTCTTTAGGCTCCTGCCAAGATTCCGGAAATTTACTAGATAATTCATACTTGAGTGAAAGCGTATAACATACCCTGTGCAATCAATCCCAACCGACGATGAAACTAGTTCCACGTAGTCGTTTTTATAATATACATGAAACACGCGATGATTCATTTTGAATATATACCAGAATATCGGGGAAACCTGCTCCTTAGAAATGTCACACCGATGACTCATTGGTCCGAAGAACGAGATATCAAACGATTACGCTGGTATATTTTATCGGGGGAAAGTTTCTCGCGCCACGATCGCATCGAATCCAATTTCCTAAAATTCTGCGAGGGAACCATGAAAAATAACATCGACGAGCGCAATTAGTGAGATTTCTCGCGAATGTCTCACTGCTGTTCACGAAAAATAAATCGTATTCCGTCACATAAATAAGATACGAATTAATTAAAATTTATCATTTATTATATTAGTTAATATATCTATCACCTCTCTGTATATACATAAGTCTGTTCTTTTTAGCTGAACTTTTGCTCCAGGAGAAAAGAAAAGGAGAAAGATGAATTGGTGCAAAAGTTCAGTTAAAAAGAACAGCCTCTTATATCATAGTCAAAGTGTTAACTTTAGTAAATGTATACACTTATTAGTCAATGTATATATTTACGTATAATAAATGTATATGTACATTAACTACAGCAAACTGTTAACACTATACAGTAAGTGTATACATTTACTGACTTTGACTGTAACATATATACGTATATGTTTATATCAAACGAAATAATAATTTAACTGCTCTGCTCACATTTCCTTTTCAATTCTTTTATGAACGTATATACACGAAATAAAATACGAGATAAAAATGAAAGGTCAAAATGTTTGCTGAATATAGATCTAAAAATAATTTTATTGGACCATCAAAATAATTGTGTAACTAAATAATTGTGTAATCAAAAATAATTGGAAACTAAAAAATGATAAGCAAAATTTTTAATATTCTAACAATCAGTTTGAGTTTCGAATAAAATTTTTTTTATTTATTTTATTTTTATGTTCCAATAAAATTATTTTCAGATCTATATCTAGCAAAATTTTAGATCTTTTAGCAAAATCATTCTTTTTGTACAGTTAAAAAATAAAAGTAAATAAAATCAAACTAACGGAGAGAAACAAAACGAAGATATTATTTCTACAAAGCCTTTAATTTGCAAAAATAACGTAACTTGCCCGTAATTTGTTAATAATATGTTTCATTAAAATGATATGATTAAACGAATTTAGCCGTCGATTTTGAATTATAGTTATGTGTTTTATCGAATTTTTTCAATTTATTTTCAACTCACAAGAAAAAACGGGTTTACTAAAATATCTAAAAAATTAAGCTAAATATAAATCTAAAAATAATTTTGTTAAACAAAATAATTATGTAATACGCTCAAACTAGAATATCAATTTTTCGCAGCATTTTATCATGTTTAAATTTCCAAAAAATTATTTTCAGATTTGCATCTAGCTAAAGTTTCGAATATTTTAGCAAAATCATTTTTCCTATGATTAATCTACTTGAAAATATGTAATAATAATTAATATAATAAATAATAATATAATTTCTATCTGCTGTATTTAAAATGCAATATTTCTCGTATTACAAGACGATGTTGACAATAAAAGGACGAAAACACAGCCTCATGACTTATGTTACGTCGCGCTGTCATATCGCACATTTCACGTGCGGCGAAGTCTTTTCGAAGTGACTGGCCGCTTTGTACTCGCGACGAAAGACATACCGTCAGTATATCATAAAGTATATAGTGTAAGCAACTTTATCAGCAACGGTGATATCTTCGATTGGCGCGTTACGAATGCCGGTTGTGTGCATTCGAGTTAGCGCTCCGTCAAGGAACTTTTTCGCGGTCTTGTATCACCTATCAATCGAGCCTGGTGTAGATTCATGTTACGATATAAGAGTTGAGATATTTTTGTACATTTAATCTGATATAAATGTAAGTTTAAATACACTTCTATCGCGATGATATCTTTCAATGATTAGAATTACACTGAGAGCAAAAATAGTTGCAATTATTATAATTTGACTATATAATTTATAGTAATTTTCGTGTCAATTATATACTTTTTAAGAATAATAAATTATACAATAATTATTACTAACATTGTAGCGATGATAATTAAAAAAATATTCTTGATCAGAATTGTTTTGTACAATTATAATCAAATACACACACTTTTCTTTCAATACAGTAATATTACACAAATAGAATATTTTGCTTGAGTTTCTAAAAATTCAGTTAGATACAGATCTAAAAATAATATTGTTGGACTAGAATAATTATGTAGAGCACTTAAACATTGATGACAATGTTGCAAAAAGTTTTAACGTTCAGCCATAAATTAAAACGTCCTACATGATTTTTATATTTTAATATGATTCAAAAGTATTTTCTGTATCTAGATCTGTATCTAGCTAAATTTTTAGATATTTCAGATTCAGCGCAAAATCATTTTTTCTGTATAATATCGCTGTATTGTACTAAAAGAAAATGTTCTTTTTTTCGATATATTCGTTCTTCTCATATAATTAATTCGACGACATCAATCGATGTTTTAAAATGCAGCAATATATCGATAGAACTCTAAATATTTGTCGAACGTTAAATCAAAATGCGAAAATTAGCACGCGTTTTTTTCGTACCGAAAGTAAGTACCGGCGTAAACACCACCGCGACTCGGTGTGGAACACCACCACGCTGGTCGTTGCTCTCGTGAACCTGTGAACTACGGTGGGATTTTTTTCCCTCCGTCGTGTTCCCTTGACTTCTTCGCTCGAGCGTGCACACGAGCGCGTACATACGTAGACCGCGAGACACGCGAAGACGAGGAATTATGCGAGAGCGCGAATCGATTGAGCGTCAAACCGGCGAAAGTCGTCGCGAACTTGACATCGCGCGGTCAGGTTTGCTGCTGCTCCGGATGAAGGTTCACATGTCGCCGCTATCACGCTGTCTGCGATGTCATTCTCGTTGCTGATGCGCAAAACGTTCCTTGATCGCGTTACTCAGATATGCAGTAAAAGGGATTTAAATTTTTTAAGAGAAAAGACTACGCGTCAATTTAATCTCACAATCAGTTTAAAAAAAATGCACGTATAGGATGATTATGTCACGGTCTGTTACGCCTCGATGGTAACGATATTAATTCTCTCATGACCTTCAACTCAATGTTGTGTTCAGCTCAATGAAAGTTGCAATGAAAGTCAGTGCAGCTCAATGAAAGTTGAGAGTAATGACCCTTGGCTGCAATTTTTTAATATCTAATATTATTTATAAATATCTATTACGTTTTAAATCAAAATTTGACTATAGTTCATTTAAAATTAACTAATGCCTGTTTATATTAAGATAGATTTAATCTCCTTTTTTCAGTTTAATTTATTTTTTCGAGTTGCAAGAATCAGAAAAAAAGATTAAGCGCAAATTAAGCCGAGGCTAAACATTCTACATTAGTAAAAATAGACTGCACAGCAAATATTTTCGGAAATAATCCTTAAATTAATTACAATTTTCCAATGTTTAATAACGTTATTTATAAATATATATCACGCTTTAAATCAAAATTTGATTACGGTTTATTAAAAATTGACTATTTAACTTTTTCAAGTTATAAGAATAAAGAATAAATTAAAATTGATATTATAATTAATCCACATATTAATAAAAATGGACATAAAGAACATAATTTTAAAAACAATTCTTAAATTTCGTTGAAATTCCAGTAGCTAATATCATTTATAAATATATATCACGCTTTAAATCAAATTTTTACTACAGTTTATTCAAAACTAATTAAAGCTAGTTTTTACTAAAATAAATTAATTTTAATCTCTCGTTTAACTTATTTTTTACTTTCTTTTAAGAATTATAAAAAAGATAAAGATTAAACCGAGATTAAAGATAATCTACATTGGTAAAAAAAGGACATATTCCGCTTTTTATTTTATTCTTCTGAAACTTCATTCGCGAAGATTCTTTTTCAATCGCTTAATACCCTCGGAACCATGGATTTCCTGAATTCAGTAGTAGGCAAAAACATCAGAAAAACATTCGTCGTAGCTCGCAACGAGACGAACGGTCACGATGAGAAACGCCCGCTTGTTCGATCAGTATGCCGAAAACGAACGAGAGGGAGGAGACGGAACTGTGAAGTGTTGCTGCGAGTGTTCTCGTGGTCGACAGGCGAATCGAATCAACGCTGCATCGTTATTAGCTCCTTTAGTCCTTTAACGCTTTAATGCTTTACCATAATAATATACAATACCTTTAGAATACTACTTCCTATTACGCATTTGGAAAATTAATTATCGTAGTACCGACTTACAGACTATAATTTTGTTAACGACACACATTATAAAACATTATCGAACTGCAAGAAAATTAATGGATTATAAAAATTAAAGTTAAGTTTTTCATTGTGCAGAAAGAGAAAGAATATTAATTATCGCAACGACTATAATTTAATAATTGTAAATTATAGTAATTATAATTTTTATTTATAATATTTCAAAGCCTTTGCAAAATATTTCCGGAAACGTTATTTCAATAAGAAAAATGTTTAGAAGGAAATATTAACGACAATCTTCAGCGTTAAAATTCTTTCATTTTAATTATTATAAAAAAAAGAGACATTAATGACAATGTTTAGCATCTCTTATTTGAACGATAAAAAGAAACTTTTAACATGACAAGCTTAGCGTTAAAAAAGTTCCCTCGTAGAAGTTATTTCGCGCTTCAAAGAGCGTATTATCGATGCGTTTGTTATCAAAAAAACAGCGTTATGTATTATTTTCAAAAGGGAGAGAGATGAAAGGATAAGGGAACAAGAGTGTATAGAAAGTACATGCAACGTTGCGGGGTATATTATGATCGAGCAATGCACCACCCAGTAACCACCCACCCATTCTGCACCCACCCGCTCCCGGAGGTCGACGACGTGCGCCTACGAGGAAGCGTCGCGACGGCGACGAGGAATTATGCGCGTTATTGCGTTCATACCGGACACATTCGGGGCGGGGGCGACAGACATGCACCGAGAATAAGTACGGGGGATTGCGGGGAGGGAAGGACAAAAGAGAAAGAAGCAGTGATCGGGGCACAAAGGCGGCAGGAAGGAAAAGAAAGAGGGAGTGAGGAGGAGGAGAGAAACTCACCCTGTGATGCGAAGTGCTTCGTGATCATGATGATGCGCGTGGCTCTTCTCGCTAGTCCGAAATTCAGAACATCATATCCTCCTCCACGGCGCGCGGCGACGAACCCTCGACGCGCACGATTGAAGGAACAAGCAGACGGGGAGGGGGTCCAGCGGCGTATCCCGGCGGGCGATGCGAGTACGAGGTAATCACCGCGCTACCCCCGCGAGGCGGACGCGAACGGCACCGGAAAAAGGATATCGCGATGGGGGTTGTTTCGTTCTGTCAGAGAATCACATGTTTTCGGATTTCGTTTAAGTTCACCGCGTTTCCTCGGGGAGGATCCTCGGGAATCCTCGGACTCTCAGGTCCAGAGAAAGGACGATGGGCGCGCGCGACAAACGACGAGGGTGGAGGAGAGAGAATATCACCTTTCGCGCACTGCCACCATCAACACACAAGCACACCACCCGCGCACGCGTTTATACCGCACAACGAGCGACGCACATGCCCGACAGTTGCTATCCAACTGACGCGGCCCGCGATTCTGCGATTCCTCGATTCCCTCGCCGACTGCGCACTCTTCCCCTCGCGCTTCCCTTCCGCTCCAGGTCCTACGTCCTACTCCTGCGCGCCCCGCTCCGACTCGGGGGCTCCGGCTGGTGCTTCTCTGACAGTTCGTGGAGTCGGCGTTTTGAAGCGTTCAGCGTTCTCTGGATTGCAGGCGTTGCGCGGGCGAATGCTACCATCAGCACCATCTATATAAATTGGATCTCAACAGCTGACCAACTCAATCGGCAAAAAAGAAAATTACTTAGACAGCACAGAATGTTTATGATAAATATTTATTATTATTCATTTTTGGAAAATGTTATATAAATATTTTATATATATTTTATATAAAGCTTTACTTGAATTATTATTTAAAAAATAACCTAAATATTTACTGTAATATTTATGAAAAATATAAATAAATATTTCTGTTAAGTATTTTTTTTTATTTGAAATATATAATATCTTATTAAGTATTTCCATAGCATTTACAATAAATATGTTATAACTTATTATTAATTCATCATAAATAATTTATAATCTATGTAATATAAACTTATAAAATATTTAAAATAAGCTTTATAAATATTATGTGTTGTCTGGGTATACATGAAAAATATGCCTTGTATCACTTTTGATAAATTTTGAATATATATATTTTAGATTAAAAATAAGAAACACTCTTTAAATTTTTTGAAATAAAGTCCCACTCTATAAGAAATGAAAATTGAGTCAGTCCTGAAAAAGAATATGTGTTTTTAATTGTATATCGTGAATAATATTAAAAAATATTTTAATACAAATTTAAATATTTAAATTCAAATATAAAAATTTTTAAGATATTAAAAAATATTAATTTACAAAATTTTCGTGGTCTTTAAAGGCATTTTTTGTTCAAAAATATTATATTTTTCAAAATATATTTGCTATGTTTCTTTTTTTTTTGTAAAAAGAAGAGGACAAAGGTAAAAAAAAGAGGACAAATTGATGACCCTTTTCTTAGAAATTTACTGTCGGAGAAGAACGACATTAAATTTGTCTTAGACACATATGAAGACCCACCGGAAGAACATCCGGTGCGTTTAAAATATTCTGTACATGTATATTAGATACTGTTGATGAATATATCAATTTTATTTTTGATTAGATTAATATTGTGCCATTCATATTAAAAGTATGATGATAGTTTATGAACAAAATAAATAAAAAAAATAAAATCTTACACATAATACTTTTACCCAGATAGCACAGAATATTTATGATAAATATTTATTAATATTTATTTATTAATATTTATTTTTTTTTATGTTATATAGATATATATATTTTATATAAAGCTTTATTCAAAATATTATTAAAATATAGACTAAATATTTTATGTAATATGATAAATATAAATAAATATTTCTTAATAAGTTTTACTTGGATTATAATGTCTCATTAAGTATTTTCATAGCCTTTATTATAAATATTTATAATATTTACAATAAATATTTCATAACATTCATAATAAATATTTATGATCTGTGCAATCTAAGAACACAAAAATATTTAAAATAAATCTCATAAATATTTATAAATATTTTGTAAATATTTTATAAATATTGTGTGCTGTCTGAGTAGTTATTCTCGAAAATAAATAAAGAAGTTTTTTTTCTTTTATTCCATAATTTTAAATATATTTTCTTGAAATATATATAATTTTACAATCACATTATTAATTCAGAAATATATGTATAAGTCCAGAATCAATTTCGATTTTCTTTTCTGCGACAAATAAACAAGTTCTTTTGGAATTATATCAGTATTTTCTAACATTTAAGCGTCTTTATTAGGCACCACTTTGTTGCGATTCATCTGACTCCTTTCTGCACACGTGTCTACATTAGCATAAACGATATTACACGGTCAATGGCAGAGGATCGAAGGACCGATCATCATTATCTCGTGACCGTATTTAGTCTTCCGGAAGTGCTCTGCGCTTAAACGAATCCGCAACTTGTGCGATGCAAACGCAGTTATGTCAATTCATTGATTAAAAATATGTACGAACATGTATTTAACATAGTTTTCTCTAAGGTTCACACAATTTCTGTCTTTTGGCTAACATAAGATAAATATTTAACACTATACACAGAAAAATACAAATTGTTCGTATATATTGTTTACGCATAAAATATCCAGCCTTGACTTTCATGTTCCTAATTTATTTTATTATTGAAGAAAATAATCTTTGAAATAAAGTCAATTTTAAATAAAGACAAATAGACGTTTCTTAAAAGAAACAAAGTAAATTGAGTGATCACTTTCTTGACATGATATTTTGACATGATATTTTGAATGAAATGATATTTTTTTGTGTAGAAATATCGAGCGATTATTACTGATCGTTTCTGTTTTTTTGATCAATATATATTTTCTATATAAAAGATAAAACAGAGATTCTGTAATTGTTTAATTTATCAATAATTATATATCCTTTATACTGAGAAGTAGATTTTGTTTTTTATCACTTTCCTTATTTCCATAGTAATTTATTAGTTTTGTTTTTTTTAGTGAATAAGAAATGTCAATACTTCAAGTATTAAAAGATAAATATTTAAATTTTTTATAAAGGAATTGATTCTGTTATCATAGGTGAAAATTTAAAACAATAACTTTGAATCCGATCGACTTAAAACATTAATAATTATAAAGCAAACTCCTATTTCATCTTAGACTTAATTCTATGAAGAATTAAGTGTTTTGCTTTATTTTCATGGTAATTTATACAGCCTGTAATAACGCAATACTTTAAAGAGATTCAATTTTTCTGCTCTAACATTCACATTGCAACTTTTTATTTAGATCAAAGCCAATAGGTAGATAGTTACGGTGCTCGCTTTGTCGACCTCCCTGAGGCTTGGCAACAAGACGATGACGCGAATTCTCGCCGCGACCGCCGTCATGCGCTTGAAAAACCGCAAAGCGATTCGATTCGGCGATCGCTGGCGTGGGTGGTGCGACTTGGCCTTCTCCGCTTGTGCTTGTGCTAACGACCGTCGATGACGTCATTCTGTCGTAAATGCGCAAAGATGTCTCAAGGAAAACCGTGGATCTTTTGAGGAACGTACCCGATCCACGTTTTTCTATTTAAATATACTCTCCTTAGGGCAATTCTAATATATTGATAAATATACTGATATCAGTATCGAATTTAATGTTTTATCTGATAGATACTAATATCAATATTAGATATCAATATTAGATTCAAGATTTTATCGAGAACGACCATATTACTTTCTTTAATTTAATTATATCTAGAGAATTCATATAAGTAGGAAACTGATTGAATTGGCTGTACTGAAAAAAAAGTAAAAATATTCAGAAGCAAATGTTATTTGTGACTTGTGATATTTTGCTTTATTAATTGTAAAAAAATTAGATGTTTATCTATTCTATTTTTCTATAAAAATAAAAGGTGGTTTATTTGCTAGGAATAAAATTTTATTTTGCCGTATTTAAATAAGGATTTATTTCTATGAAATAAACATTACTTCTATCCTACAAATAAATTTTAAGCATCTTTTTTTCAGTGTAATAATAGAAATTATCGAGACATTCATAAGTTTCCAAAAAGAAACAAGATTAAGATACACATATCTCTCCCACCTCTTTATTTTTATAGAATAAAGAACATTTTGTGTTTGTGTTTAAATCAATTTAAATCTTGTTAAAATTTTCGTGCTCAATTTTTAATATATCTGAATGTCAATTTAACAATTTAATGCGATATTATGTTAAATAGATATTTAATATTTCTTAGTATTTTAAAATAACACAATTTTTATAAGTAAGTGAAAAATGTTAACAAGGACTTAAACGGACCGTTTCTAACACAAACATAAAATGCTTTTTACTGTGCATGTATTGCCATATATTGCATTTTCCTTGACATACTGCCGCTGTTTTAATGAATTTCTCTTTATTTCAATATTAATTTGAATCTTCCACAGCTCGCCTTCGACGATACTCGATGGTCTGCGATCTAGAGAACCTCACAGGGAGAGAGGGGCAAACTGCATGTCACGTGACTCGTCTCTTCTGATTGGGTATAGGCATCAAAGTTCCCGTAGGCATGGAAGAGATTGGAGAAATCTAGTCATGTGAGCCCCATTCTGATTGGACGTGGGCATTCACGTGATGCAATTTGCCACTCTCTCCCTCTCTACTGCGATTGAGGTGCGCAGGAATCACGCATGCGCGCGCGTCCTCGTTCGACTCGCTCCGCTTGCTCCGCCTCCGTACTCCGCAGTCCGCTCGCGGCTCGGTTTGACGCAGTCGGGTAAAGCGAGAGTAGTTGTAGGTTGCAGTCGCTCGCGGTTGTCCATGAGCCACGAGTGTGTAGGAAGAAGGTCGACAATGTCGTTGTTGCCGAACACGCTCGAGGCAGTCGAGGCTCGACGAGGACGCCAGCGTCTTCCATAGGCCACGCTACGCTACGCGACACGACGTAGCGCGCTATAGCAACGTCGCGACGCCACGCGCTACTTAGCGCGTCGAAAGACCACCTTCACGTCTCCGTCGCAGCGGAGAAACGACGGTGGCATTGATCACATCTCGCGTTCCTTCGTCTCGAGCCCGATGCGCTCCATCCCGCGAGACCATGGCATCGGTGAAGGTGGCCGTGAGGGTTCGACCCTTCAACAAGAGGTGCGTGTGTGTGTCGTGCAACTGGTGACCGGAAGAACTTCGCCTTACGTCTCGTCTTACGACGAGTAAAATCAACGAGTCGCTTATGCATCAATTATTATGACTGTAGTACCGTCATCGTGCTTGCTTCTTACCGTTGCAATTCTCCATAATTACGACGCTAGAATGTCCGTCCGCGGTGCGGTGTGTGATTGCGACAAAATCTCATTTTCTCTCTCTCTCTCTCTCGCTCTCTCTCTTAGATTCGTCGCCAGTATTGTTCTGAATTCAGCTGGACACACCGACATGTGTCCAGGTACGCGCGAGATGTATCGCGCGCAAATTTACCTGAGAGATTCACGCTGATCGATCAGAGTTTAATATAAATCCCACCCTTACAGTAATCAATTTAATGTTGACCAATCTAATATTCGACAAGTAATTTCTTATTCTATTTGATCCTGACGAATTTAATACTTAAAATAAATAATTTCTTATTCAATTTGATGCTGGCAAATTTAATACTTAAAATAATTATTCAATTTACCGGAAATTATATTTACTTTGGACCAAAATATTGGTTTTCAATATTTTAATATTCAAAATAAATAATTTCCAGTATTTTTTAAATTGAATAAGAAGTTATTTCGAATGTTAAAAGCACTGTCGTTCTGTGTTTTCAAAATAAATAATTTCCAGTATTAAATTGGAAATGATTTATTTTGAATAAAAAATCACTAAAAACAGTTTTTAATACAATACAAAGTAATTAATCTGCTTTCAGTGTTAAATTTCTATAAGGTCAAACAATACGTTAAATTACGTCATACATATTATGACGACATTGAGGCGCATCTCTTGCGCACCGTTGCTTCATCCGAATTTACCCTGAAAACGACACTCTCGAAATATTCAAGAAATTCTAGTTTTCCCTGGATGTATTCTAGATTTTCCTGCTACTCGTATTGCTGCCAGTCAATATTATTACGTAATTATTTTGCGGTCAATAGCATCTCGTAGATGATGTTTCTTCATACTACAGCGTTATTGATCATTAACATGGACATTAATCGCCGCTGGAATCATTGACGCAATGTTATTGAATACAAAGGATGATGCATACGCACGATGAATATCGTTGAAATCATTGGAGAACAGATTCGTCATCATTAGAATGATTCAAATCTCCCAACACATTCTGTGCTGAAGGAAATCAAATGCAAAAAGAGTAAAGACTAATAATTCCTGTTGAATAAATTTTCACTTTATTATTTAAATTTGTATTCTATCTTCGTTATAAATCCATCTCTCGGATACTTATGCGAATGTCTTCATTTACAAGGAGATATCCTTATCGATTTTATCTTAATTTTTTATTTATATTGATCCTTCGTTGCCATTTTAATTCAGTCATTTAAATAAAAATTGGAGGAGCAAATCTTGAACCACCTTACACACTTTTCAAATCACACTTTTAAATTTTAGAAAACATTTTGTTCCATGAAATGTCTCAATTAAGAGTCTTAATTAATATAAATTATTAAAAAAAGCTCTTTTATTTCGAAAAAGAATACGCTGCATATTTTTGTTCGTAAATTTGCTATTTTTTTATGCTGGTGCGAGAATCTGCTTGATCGATATGTTGAGTATTAATTCCATTTTCTTTCTTCAAAGAGCAGATAATATAATAACATACATTTAATACATTTAATATTTAATGATAATAAAATACTTTATTAATACTTTAGAGAATTATATTAATAATATCAGATGTTTTTTTTTTAATGAGGATCTCGAAGCAATATCCTCTTGAAACGACAAATTCAATTATTTTATTGCTTGATAAAATAAAAAGGTTTGAGAAGGAATTCCAATTCATAGTCGTCGTTGTCGAACATTATTGACAACATATGACACAATTGTGTCATCGCGGTATTGACTGGTGTGCATTATAGTTGCGCGCGTCTCGTTGATTTCCGAATTCGGTCTTCGTAATGTCATAACGGGAGAGGTCGACGCCAGGATAACTACGTGTTTGTTACTTTCCAGAGAGGTAGCGATGAACGAGAAGCTGATCGTACAGATGAACGGCAAGAGGACGCGGATCTTCAACACCAAGGTAAGCCATTTCTCGTAGCGCATCACTGCCATCCGCCCTTGTCGAAATATATATGGAGTCATGTCTGCTTTTTATCATCAAGTCTCATGTGTCGCCTTTAAATAGTTGCTCTTTAAAACTTTTAGAAGTTTTGAATCTCACTCTTAAAGATTGAAAACTGAGCTACTCTCTTTCAAGACTAAGCTTAATTTTTGCTCTTCAGAGATTTCATTCCAAAAAAATTTATAAGAGATATCGTAATATTACAAAGGATTTGTGATGCAGCTACAAAGGATTCGAAAGTTGCCGTCTCCAGCCAAAGCAAAAATCATAAAATTATTCTCGAGACTAGTTACTTGTTTTATTCATAAAACGGAGACTTACGTCACTATAATATAACGATTTTTTTAAACGTAATGGTGGAAAATGCAGTGCGCAGTGGACAATACATTATTTCATTTGTAGAATTGTTATCTATTTTCTTTATAGCTGAAAATTGTGAATTTGCAGAATAAGTGGCGTTTCGTATAATTCAATTCTTTCCGATCAATATTTTAAAGCCCTAGAAATATTTTAATGTGTCACAATTTTAAGGAATTTAACATTAAAGCTACTTTCTTTTTAGGAGATACAATCGTCACAAACATCATTCTGTCCTTCTTGGCATTTAATGAATAATAAAGATAGAACGAACATTTAGATCGACTGTGTCTCCTAAAAGGAAAACAATCCTCGTAAATTGTCCTTAATTCTTTCTATTAAATATAGGCTTTTTGAAGCCTCACAAAAACATTTTTTTATCGCATCACAATTTTAAGTAATTTGAAATTAAGTTTTTCAAATTTCTTAAAACTCAAATATTTTTCAGTTTAAAACCATATCGAGAAAACAAGTGATAATTATTTTCTTTGAATTTTTTTAACTGCATAATAATAATTATATAATAATAATTTAATCGAGAATTCAATATAGTTAGATTTCATTATGGTTGTTGTTATTGTTAATCAGTGGCTGATCCGAGCAGCTAGCTGCACAAAAGCGACGGTAAATTCCAAGTATGATTATCAATCGAGGTCAACTGCTCTCGCACGGACGATTTTCACGTTGCCTGGTTTCGGAGCCAGTTTCGATCTTGTTTCACAAGAATGCGAATTTGATCAATCGCTACATAAGATGTTTCGGAGGAGACGAAAAGCAGTGCATATATATAAAGAGTCGGGATGTTTCGAAAAATCTAAAAATTAATTGTTAATACGGTGAGAGAAAGGTTTCTAATATATTTGTGACTATAATTAAATGTAATTATTGTAATTAGGATTATTACTACTATAATGTCACTAATAATAGCTGTACATATAATTCTATTAACAAATATATACAGTTGGTATCGAAAATGACTATAAATTATAATTATTATCATCATAAAAATGACTGCAATGATTATAATTTAATGATTATAATTTATAGCCATTTTCGGTATCACCTATAGATATAGGTTTTTTTGTTAATAGAATTATAAGTATAGTTATTATTACTAGCAGTAATAATCATAATTACGATAATATGTTATCATTACGGTAAATTATGTACGGTCATAAGTACCAAAAACTTTTCTCTCAATGCAGTGCTTAACGTCTTTTTTTTATTTTTCTTGTTAGTGAGATATTATTTATAGGTCTTTTACATTTATTCTATATTGATAAAAACTTCAAGAAACTTTACACAACATTTCTTTCTCTTCTTATTCGATATTTTGTTGAACTTCTTTGCATAATATAAGCTCGAATTTTGATGATTGTGACCTTTTAGATTTCTTCTTATCGAACTTAACAAGCGAAAATTAACAATTGAAACAATGCTTGAATAATAATCTGTCTTAAATGAAGAACTTTATCTTCCTTATGTTCTATTAAATAACGATAAAATTATCCATTATTCAATTTAAAACAGATTTTATTTTAATAAACATATCAGACTTAATATATAAAGTTTTAAATATCGAGATACTGTTGATGTTTATTTACATTATTGAATGTATATTACTGATGGTTATTACGAGCTCAAGTTATAGATAGTCGCTAGTAGAATGCGTAGGCGAATGTAAACATTTTAGAGACGCATTTTCGACGCTAAAATTATTACACATTTGCGTTTTGGCTGCATATTCATAAACTGAAGGTCTTGTTTATGATGTAAGCCGTGATTACATCATGAGTCCGTCATATATCCATTCTAAAGCGCCGGTAAAGCAAAGTTAAGCGGTGGATAGTTCGACGTCTCATGTTATGATCAAATTTTCGTTTGATAATAGATTGCGATACTATACAAGAAAGTTTTGATGCCACATTTTCAATAATTTTACGTTAATTAATTTGAAGGTATCAGGAGAATATAGCTGCAAATAGCATCAATTTTTTAAATAAAATTTCTAATCACTCGTTTGTTATTTAAAGTAGAGAAAATTTTTACAGAATGGATTAGTTTTATTGATATATAATAATATTCTTGGTATGTACGGTAGTTTGAGCGTGTAACAACACTTCGTGGTACCGCAAAGTACCGAGAAGTAATGGCCTTAAATAAACTTTCTAAAGAATTTCTAAACCGGAAGTCGAGACGTAGATGATCTGCTCTTTTGTGCTACGATCGGTCGATGCCTCGTAAAGTTTAGTGTCATAATTTCTATCTGAGCAACTTTTATGAATTTCTAAGCCATAATTATTAATTGAACCTTTGACCGACAAATCCAGCTTATCAAAATGAAAGCTGGTACGCATCGTGTTTATATGTTTCTTTCAAGCAAATTATTTTGATAAAGTTTCGAGAATTATTTCAATTAAAAAATATCACAGATAATAATTAAAAAAGAGCGTGAAAAAATAATTTTTTTATAAATAAATTTAGAAGATTGTTCAATTTCCTCTGACAATTAAGAATTTCAATTTGCTTTCAAATTGTTTATTTTACAATGCTTTGTGAAATAACGATGAGAGAGAATCAATGTTTTTGAAAAATGAGTGAAAAACAATGAGTGAAAAATTGATTTTGCAACAATAGACCGTTACTTAACAAAACATCTCGATCAAAAGTATCTCGTACATTTCTATTTGTAATTATCTATGTGAATCTCCCAGTTAAAAAGTAACAAGGCATGCGTTGAGGAGAAAGTGCGAAAATCGCGGACCGCAGCAACCAGCAACTCGTTATTTGACGATTGCGGCTACGCAATCGAATGCAATTGCCGCGGCCCCGCAGCGTTGTATAATCTATGTTTTATCCACATTCAATTAAACCTTATCCGGATCTCTCTTTTCAATCAAAAGAGAAGGCCAATCCCTAGAGTGATTTCCCGGCAAAAAACGTCTCTGGCGAGCACCAGTTAAGTGAAGTCTTGTCCAAAGGTGCAAAATGCTTATGTAGATTAACTTTAATCTCGGTTCAACTTACCCTTCATCTTTTTCTAAAAACTAAAAAAAAAATGAAGAGTTAGTTGAACCGAGATTAAAATTAAACTACATTGATAGAAAAAAATTAAAATAAAAAGTGAATATAAACTATAATTATGTTTATATTAATTGTCTATTATTATATTTAAAAATCATATTATCCATATATTTTACTACTATATTTATTACTATTATTATATTTTTGTGCACATTGATATTTCTCAACATTCACAAAGATTGAGATCCGGATAAGATTAATCAATTTTAAACCGTTAAACTGATTGAACTGTCAAACTGCTCGTAAAGTTATTTTAATACAATCACATTACAGTTTCTGATAAAATATTTTTTTTTAATTATTTTTCACTGTATTTCGGAAAATTTAATAAATTTGGATACACTTCGGGAAGCTCTAAGCAGACTGAGATTTATTGAGAATAGATTAATGAGTGACTTTGAACTTCGCTTCGAACTATATGCTGTGACGAAGTTTAGAAATTTTCGCGAACATATTCGTACATATGCAAATATGTAAATTATATTGCTTTCTGACCGCTAGCATGTTTGCGGACTCGATATAAAAATGCATGCAAAATCGTAAAAGCGAGATTGACCTGAAAATCATTCTATTTTCATTCTTATTTTTTTTAATTACTTCCCATTCGCTTTTTGTTGCATAATGCAGCACTATGTTCTCAGCGATGCTTTATCAGTTACATAGAATCCAACATGAAGAATGTACATTTTATATAATTATCGCATATAGCAACATCACGTAAATACACATGAGTCAAACGATTTAGTCAGTCAAGTAGCTTTCCGATGAAAACAAAGAAAAAATAAAAAAAAAATTTGATTTAAAAAAATTTTTAATTTTAAAAAGTAAAAAATATATATCTTCTGTTTGGAAAACCTGGAAAATCTAAAAATCTAAAAATTCTTAGAAAACTTTACTGTTTCGAGAAATCAAATATTTATCGGAAAATGTTTCTGATAAATATCTGATTTTTATTGAAATGACCTTTTTAAAGATTTTATTTTTATTTTGCAAGAAATATCAATGTGCTATAAAAATATAATAATAGTAATAAATAGTAGTAAAAATATAGTAGTAGTAAAATATATGGATAAGATGATTTTTAAATATATAATAGACAATTATATAAACATTTATATTCACTTTTCATCTTTATAGTTGGTTTCCATTATCCATTCATCCGCATAGATCGGACTGGGCTAATGATAATTGAACTTTAGCACTAACAATAGTGATTAAGCAAAAACTACACTGAAAGATTGCTATTTACTGTTTACAGACACCGGATAGCTGCAGAGATATCGACCGTGGAAAATACAAAGACTTCACGTTCGATCATTCCTACTGGTCCTTCGATTCAAACGACGAAAATTATGCGTCCCAGGAAGAGGTTCATATCAATATTTTCTTTCATGGCAGAATGAAACGAAAAGATTAAACAAAAGACTAAAGTAAAAATTATTCTCGAGATTTCGCGATCGATGACGAAGCTGTCAACCTTGAAAAGAGTGAAACGTTCACGATAACACTACCGTATACGGAAAGACGAAACCGAAGTAGTTTTATGTTCGCAGAGTTATGATTAGCTTAATGACAAACCGATATTGAATTAGATACGGAAATAAATTTAACGAAAGAGTTTGAGAACGAAAAGACGAAAGTGTGTCGAGCTTGGTAACAATTGCAATAATTGATCTTCCTTTAATGATATAATTGGCAACTGTCTATTATAATGTTGTGACAGAAGCTTTAGGGCCGATTAGTGTTTCCAACAAACTACATTTGTAATGAGTGAAAGAGGGTTGTCAAAGCATAATCAAACAGAATAATCTTTATTAAGCAGAACACAATACAGGATCATCGTTATACTATAATATAATCGTTAGCGTCAACGTTATTGTGACCTAATTAGATATCATTATGTAAAACGCGTAGCACGCTCCGTCGAGGGGTAACAGTGAGACTAATAAAATTCGCTTCGCTTCCGCAAGTTATTAAAGCGAGACGCCGCTCGTATTATCGAATGATAGGAACCCTTAACCAATTGTCTTTCTCCAGGTTTTCTACGATCTTGGTACGGACGTAATAGAAAGTGCCTTCGAGGGCTACAATGCCTGCGTTTTTGCCTATGGCCAGACAGGATCCGGGAAGACCTTTACGATGATGGGCACGCCGGTAATATAATAATCTAATTTCTCACAAAGACATCTTTTTCACAGTTTCATTTTTTATAGGTGGAAAAAAGATTTTTGCGTCGATATTTCTTCCAAATATAATTTTAGTAAAAAGATGAGAGAAAGAAAAATGAATAAACAAGAAGAATGAAATTTCCATTTGCTATGGAATATGAAATTTTTACATGATCGAGTAGATATAATTATTAATTAGGCAATATAAAATCAGCTTTTTTGAAAAATAAATAAATAAAATAAATAAATAAAATCTCACTCTGATGTTATTTTATAAAAAAATTACTGAATTATTAATTATTATTAATTAATATTAATATATAAAATAAAAATTCCATAATTAATCAAACTTTTTTCACCTTCGATAAGAGGACATAATACAATATATTGATAATATATATATATATATATATATATATATATATATATATATAATATATTATATATTATTTTCTTTTTTGTTTTTATAATTTATTATTAATTTATGTGCGATCGTTATCTCATAGGAATCTCAGGGATTGATACCACGAATTTGCAAGACGCTTTTCGCTAGAATGGCAGCTGGAAAGGAAAGCGGGGCGTCGTACAGAACGGAAGTATCATTCCTAGAAATCTATAACGAAAGAGTAAGAGATCTACTTAGACTGGACCAAAGCCAATCCCATTCGCTGAGAGTACGAGAACATCCTACAGGAGGGCCTTATGTCCAAGATCTATCGTGTCATCTCGTCTACGATTATTCGGACATTCAGGTAAAACTGACTACTTAGAATGAACAGCGAACGTGAAAATTTGTTGTTATTTGTTACAGAAATGTTGCATAAGTTTAATTGCTATGTTTAATTGCTAAAAATATCAAGAAAATTATTGATATTTTTGACAATGAATTATTTGATATTTTTGACAAAAAAAATGTATAATTAATTCAATAAGGGATCAATAAATTCATTGTCAGCTTCAAAAGATTAATAGCAAGCCCTATCGCGCTTATCTGTTTATTATAGATATTATTTTGAAATTACAACAGAACAAATATTATATATTATTTTATCACACATATAATTTCTTTTATCGCATTATTTGTAAAATATCCAGATAACATTTATGTTACATAAGATATCTAAAAGATGTCTTTCTAAAAAATGTCTTAAAGACATCTCATGCAACATAAATGTTATCTGGGTAATTTTTGGCATAGCAGTATAAATAAAGATATTTTAAAATAAAAGATACATATAAGATAAATATTGTGTACAATAATAAATAATAAACATAATAATATATATCTCTTTTAGTCACAGTATTAATAAAAGGATTATTTTTGTTTTAGGAATGTATGGTGAGAGGTAATACGCACAGAACCACAGCCAGCACAAAGATGAACGACGTGAGTAGTAGGAGTCACGCGATTTTTACGATAACTTTCGTACAAGCTGGCCTCTCAGAAGGCAACATGCCGTCGGAGACTGTTTCCAAGGTGCACCTTGTCGACTTGGCCGGAAGGTAGTCCCGAAAAAAAAGAAAGCATCACAAGTCGAGTTATTTTTGAGTTCGTTCGTTCACGAAAATAAAAGAATAGAAAAACAAAGTAAAAATATCATGACAAGTTACGCAGTTTTCTAAAAAAAAATGTTATTTGCCTTTTCAGTGAACGTGCGAACGCGACCGGAGCGACAGGTCAACGACTCAAGGAAGGCGCACACATCAACAAGTCATTGGTAACTTTAGGCACTGTGATATCCACGCTCTCTGAGCTCAGTTCTGCCAGCGGTGATGCGTCCGCCACAAAACGAAACACGTTTATCCCTTATCGCGACAGCGTGCTCACGTGGTTGTTGAAAGATTCCCTAGGCGGCAATTCCAAGACTATCATGATAGCGACTATCAGTCCGGCGGAATGCAATTACAACGACACTCTCAGCACTCTTAGATACGCCAATCGTGCGAAGAACATTATTAATAAGCCAACTATCAACGAAGATGCAAACGTGAAACTCATTAGAGAGCTCAGAGCGGAAATAGAAAAGTTGAAGTCTCTCATCGACAAAAATATGGCAAGTATCACGACGTGTTTTTCCACATTTCTTTCTCATTGCCGTTTTAGGAAAAGTATATATTTATTTGTTAATTGTAGAGTGTGGAAAAACCGCCGCAAGTGCTGTTGGCTCAAATCCAAGAGAAACAAGAACAAGAAAAGGTATTGACTGAGGAATGGACCGAAAAGTGGCGAGAAACGCAACAGATTCTGCAAGAACAAAAAGCGCTAGGATTACGAAAGAGCGGGGTCGGTGTCGTTCTTGACTCGGAAATGCCGCATTTAGTCGGTATCGACGATGATTTGCTCAGTACCGGTGTTACACTGTATCACCTAAAAGAGGGAAAAACACTAGTCGGCACGGAGGAAGCTCCCGTTGTCCAAGTAATAATATAAATATAATAAAATTCTTAAGAATACATACATAGAGAAAATATATATAACCAAAATTATATATAAAATGTGTAAACTGTTTGTTCTTTTTAGCTGAATTTTTTGTTTATCTCTCCTCTTTTTTTCTTCTGTTAGAAAAAAGATAAAAGATGAACGATACAAGAAGTTCATCTAAAAAGAACAGGCCATATTAATTGATTTAAATAAAAGCCTAAGCTTCAAAAGACTGCATTATTTTTATATATCAATTAATAAAAAAAACGATTAAAAATCGTTGTATTGCAAACAGGATATTGTATTGACCGGTGCGGATGTGGAATCGGAACATTGCGTGGTCGAGTTGGATAGTGGCGTAGCGACGCTGCATCCGCTCTCATCTCACTGCTGGATCAATACCGCCCAAGTGGACAAACCGACAAGATTATCACAAGGATGTATCATACTTCTGGGTAGGAACAACATGTTCCGGTACAACGATCCGGCTGAAGCAGCGAAGCTCCGGAAGGAAGGTGGATCTGGTAACGGCAACCTGCAATCAACGGTTGTCAATCTATCGAGATTGTCGCTCTTAAGTTGGAGCGTCTCCGATCTGCATGCATCTTGTTCTAGCGACAATCTCTTGAACTCGAGCGAAGACCTCAGAGCGGTCGAGGAGTTGGAACAACAAAAGGCCGCGCTTCTGAAAGAAAAGGAAGACTTTAAAGTAAATGAAATATTCTAGATAGGACATTTCTCGTTGAATCGAATTTTGACTAACTATATATTTTTCGTAGAGGGAACAAGAAGAACGCGAGGAAAGATGGGCTGCTAGAAGGGAAGCGCTAGAAGGAGCTCAACGTGAATTAGAACGCGAGTGGGGAGCACAATGGAAAGAATGGGCGGATGCGATTGCAGTCCTGGAGTCGCGTCAACGCGAGCTGCGCGCGAGACGGCATATCCTGGAGCAAGAACGGCGGGACGAAATGACGCAAGTAAGTGACACGGACGCGCCTCCGTCTCCGGAATTGAATGTAATCTCGATTAAGTACCAATTCTACCTCGTCCTTGTCGCTATCGGTGTCCTTATTTGCTTGTCTGGCAACATCATCATCTACTCGCACGTTTGTCCGTTAAATATGTGATAGCCCGGTACATCGTAATAAAGTTTCGCTCTTTACGCGTCACTGCGAGATGCCGCGAATCGTGGACAAACATCTGCGAGTGTCCCGACTGTGCAAACAACTGTTTGCGAAACAACATTTCAATCATTCGACCAAAATTCTTATAATTAAGATACACAGTACTGTCTATCGATATCTAGATTCAGGCCTATCAGTATGTGTATTTCTCTATAGCAAGCTTACTTTTCAGCAAGAGAGTGTAATACAGTAATCATTTCATCTTTGTTTAACATTAGCAAACAACAAGAATGTAATGATTTACTGCATTATTTGTATTTCTTGCTAGAAAGTACTCTTCGTTGTCATTTACGAGATTTGCGTTCGCTATCATGAGATTGTCTTAATTCCTCTGCCGGCCTCAAGAATATCTTCAAATATATTGCGTATACTTAACATATTAATATTTACAAATGATTTATGTTAACAAATTGCGTTAATGTATATGAGTAAGCTGCTGATCGTGAAAAGGTGCTAGTGCTGAAGAGATATTGCCGGACAGATGGCATTCCTTGGAATGTTATATATTTAAGTATCTAGTAAGAATGTTAAGAGTGAAGTATGTACATATCTTGGGCTTGTTTGTATAGAGATACGTCTATGGGTTTGTTATGCGAGATATAAAGATACAGAGGCACTAATTATTGTTATACTGATATATATATTATTGTTGTTTAATAAATTTTTCATAAAAAATTGGCGTTTAATCCTCCACGAAGTATTTGCACGCACTCTCACTGTTTTTTATCTCTGTTTCTCACAATAATTTTTAAGAGTATGCATTCGATCGATTTAACACTCCCGATTAACAAACCCAATTTTTCATTAACTCATTGTCGCTGCACCTCGGGATCCGTCCGCATGATGCACCATTCTGAGTATTGATTATTGAATAGAATGAAGAAAACTTTTTATTATTTTTTCGAGGCAATGCACCGCGAGAATACATCCGCTATTTGTTCATTCTATTTATTTTGTGATTTGTTTATTCATATTTATTTGTTAAAGGCGTGCACAAGAATTAAATTTAGATACGTGCGTTAATATTTATGCTATCATTGAAAATATTTTATTCTACTATTGTCATATAGTATTAAAAGACTTTTTTTGTACATTCTGAAAAAAAAAAACACAAATGTTATTATTTCCATTTTATTCATTTTTAGACGATACCTCATCATTCTGATATTTCGTAATTATAAATATTTAGTCTTTCGTTTATATGCAACATGTATCATGGCAAATTATTAATATTTAATTTTGAATCATTTTTTGTTGATTATATCTTTTGTTAACGCATCGGTGTGTGTGTGTGTGGTACCAGGTAGAAAGTATATGTAGGGAAGTCGCCTATCTGCGCACATTATTGCAGTCCAAGCATCGACAATTGCAAGAGCTCGTCAACAATCAGGGACGTGCACAAACTTACCAGCAACGGTGGGAAAAGGTAAGGATTATAAGGAATTTTCGCGAGGAATCTTCGAGAGTCCATAACTGTAATACGCACGCATATTGCAAATGACGCGATGCATACTCCCACTACTTATATTCATATAACTTGATTTACGTAGATAATATAACATCTCTCTTGACAGTAATTCTTTATAATGTGCAATAAAACAACGGAATGTAAAGTATTCCGATTTCTAGATCTTGTATGAATGTAAAAGGTCGGACGTCTTACTTTATAGTAGTTTTAGTAGAGAGTGAGTGAAGCGGAATGTGCATTTCAGACGGACAACGGTGCCGGTAGTGATGACAGTCTGCCCGAATCTTGGTCTAGTCTTAACGATGAAAAGTGCATCGAAAGTGTCAGAGAATTAGTGAATCATCACGTAAGTGAAGTTAAGTTAGTTAAGGCTCTTATTCATTCTGCTATCTCAGATTATGAAACTAGAAACGAGAAAATATATAATAAAAAAGTTTTTGTAGAATATATTAATATGGAAATGTTTCAATAAAACAACACAATCGATAGAATCGACTTGTAAAATGGCATTCAGCAGAGAAAGCAGTTTTGCAACTATTGTAAAATTCTTCAATATGATATTGATTTATATATTTAAATCCAGAAACCAAAAGCAACAATTAATTGTATTGAAGAATTTTCACATTCAAAGCTGCTTTCTTTGCTGAACCGTATATTAAAAATATTCAATAGGTATATTAAAAATTTTTTTTTGTTTCGTTAATTAATAAATAAATATAACCATAAGTACTTTCCATTTGTTAACGCGTCTTTCTATCTTTGTTTACTTATTGGAATGATAGAAAGATAGAATGATGTTTGTATCAACTTCTATCACTAATGGAAAGCGCCGTATATATCTATGATGTATTCTTACATTACATCATGCATATATCTGGAAATGAATTATGCATAACCAAAAACGAAATGAGCTATGTTCGAAACAGCTATGGTAAACTATTAAATTAATAATAAATAGCAATATAAATATGATTTAATTTCTTCCCGAAATAGTTTAGAGATATTTTATCAATTATAAATTGTTTTATTGAAAAATATTTCTATTTAAATATAATGTACAAGAAATTTTATCGTGTTTATTCGCTTCTGATGTCACACAATCTGAGATAGTAATGAATGGCAAATGAATAGAAGCTTTAAACGTTTCTCTTCAATCTTATTTGACTACTTTCTTTTAAAAATATGTGATTTTCTTAAATAGAAAAAAGAGCTAGTCGCTTTGGAAAACGAGTTGCAGAGCAAGGTCAAATCTTTAAATGAACATCAGAGTAAAGTGGATAAGATGGAGGAGGAACTGATGGAGATCGCGAAGAAACAGAAGCAAATATTCAGGGCAGAAGTATGTATGTATGTAAAATACTAAGGTCTGTAAAACGATTCTTTACATTAATGATTTCTAGTTGGGAGGTGAAGGAGTAACGGAGAAGAAACTATTGTTGGCCAAGCGGACTCAGGAACAGCTTGAAGAAATCGAACGGCGTAAACACAGTCTATCGTTGGACTTAAATCGCACTACGCCCGCATTTCTGAACGACGGCTGTTCATCGAATGATTGTGAGGCTTTCAGCTGTAATTCCACATCTTTCCATGAAGTGAACAATAGGAAACATCAGATCGCCTCAGATTTGAATTTGTTGCCACAAAGTATACCGAGCTCCGATACCGTGGAAACATTCCACACGGCAGCGGCCGATTCTCCGGAACTTCGCATAGCCTTCGAAGATATTGACACGACGTGTATAAACGATCTGATGAAAGATAAATCTGCAATTGAAGATCGAGATGACAGCTCATCCGAAGTGGATACTAAAAGCACGATAAATGCGAATAGAGTTGCTTCCATGGAGCTGGTGAGAGACGAAGAAGGGAAGATACAACCGCCCACGGTGTCCATCCCGGAGAACATGCTCCAGGATACGTTGGAATCGCCAATACAGCAAAATCCGGCGATGAAGAGACTGAACCAAAGAATCGCACGTCAACGGATGATGGTGATGAGATGCTTGGATGCTGGTACCCCATCGAAGGAAGATCTCAATCGACAAATAATGATACTACAGGATCTGCAGAGACAGCAGATCGAATTGGAAGTGTCTTTATTGGAGGATGAACGGAAAAATCATTCCACGAGGCGGCTCCAGTGCGACGACGACGACGACCATAGTGATAGACTCGTCATCAACGAAATCGAGGACTATGTACAGAATGAACCAAATGCTTACTGTAGTGTTATAGAACCTACAAATAATAGCTCCGCCACTCTATTAACGGTAGCGCAAACCAGATCTCAACTTTTCAGGAATAACAGGCCTAATACTAACGATCAAGAAACTCTGTCGGAATCGTTAGCGTCTAAAAGATCCTCTAGTCGGGGTTACTCGACAGTTTATTTGACGGTAAATCAATTTCTTCCATCTCATTTTAAGGTTTATTCTTTGTGGCTGAACTATGTATATTTGTTATACTTAACCTTTTGTTATTCAACGTTTTTTCATTGCTTTCCTAATCTAATCGGATGCCTGATGTGTTTTCAAGTTGTTTTCTAAAAAAAATCTGAAAAAATTCTAGTACACTCTTTCAACATTCAAAAAAACATTCAATACGAATTTAAGACAGAATAATTAAGAATTGAAAATTTGTCTCGGTTGGACCATGGAAATTTAAAATGAACATATTTTTAAAGTTTTTGGCTAAAGCGAGATAGAAAGTTTTAGTATAATCCAATGCGAAGCAATAAAGAACAAATCTTTAGATTTTAGATGATCAATCTCGAGACAACTTCAACACACATTTTTTGCACAGAGTCAGAATCGCGGCGACCGCTTGAGTAGTCCGTATTCTTTGACAATCACGAGATCTCTACCATCATTAATAGCGAACGACAACGATTGTGTGATTAATATGATCGTCAGCGTGCCGTCATATGTGATACGCGGAGCCGGCGCATCCAGTCATTATGAATACGAAGTGCGAGTTGTGGCACAGGACGACAATTGGACGCTGCTACGTAGATACAGGAGATTTCGGGAATTGTACATATCGATGCGACAGAAATACGGTAGTAAGGTACGTTATTGTACATTATATAATTATGAAATTGGCACAAATACTGGGAATTGAAGTCATGTAAGATGTCAGATCCACGTGTGGTTTACTTAAATTTTGAAGAAAGAAATTATTTGTAAAATAAAATAATTTTTTAGAATTACTGCAGAGAAAGAGGTTTTGTTAAAAACTACCTCATTATTATACCTAAATTATTAATCTCATTTCAAGCAATTAAATTTCGTTATAAAATTCTTTTTATAAATTCTATGTGCTATATAAAATACGGAAAAACATTGAAAAATCAGAACATACTTATATAAAATACAAATCATGCACACATATATATGCATAAATATTATGTAACTTTATTCTGAACTTTGACATGAATTATAAATGTTCTAAAATGAACTTTGAATTATAGAAAGGTCTAATTATTTCAAAACAAAAAATATATTATATATTTTTTATAATATTATTGGGTTGTCCGGAAAGTTCGCCGCAAAAGATTTAAATTTAATAAATGTATACTAAAATTTAAATCTGCGTTTCAATTTTCCTTCAAAATCGGCACGAACTTTCCAGACAACTCAATATTTTGTTTTGAAATAATTAGACCTTTTTATCAATCAAAGTTTTATATATATATATATATATATATATATTTTTTATATATATATATATATATATATATATATATATATATATATATACACACGATTCAGACCATTTTCATAAATGTAAGCACGCATTCGCAACACAATCGATTTTACGGAGACTCTTTGATCACAGGTCGCTGCGATACGATTCCCCCCACGCCAAGTCTTTCCAAAGTACGAAGTCGTAGCGAGGCAACGTCGGAAACGCCTCGAAGAATATCTTCGCCGATTAATTCAAGTTTGTTCGGAACTGCCGCACTGCGAGCCCCTATACAAATACAACGGCAATCTTAGTAACATAAACAAACAATCTTTATTGGAGTTTAGCTCGTTTTTCAGGCGCGGTATGTTCGAGAGCGGCAAGTACGGAACTAGCTAAAATATCGAGCAACCCTCATCTTTTCGAATGCCGAAGAATGAATGAGAGAATTGAATAAGTAAGTGAAATATGACAAATGTTTATTATTTATCGTATTTTTGTCATTTTCTTTTCTATTTATAAAAAATGCAGTAGCTATAGCAAAAGAGATATTGGGTGAATTGAGTAGCAACGACGTTTATAGAATGAGTCTCGTAACATTTATCGTACACAATACTTACATTCCTTGATATCCTTACATATCAATTCTATGAAGATTCTATGAAGAATCATATAAAAATGAAAGGCTAAAATGTTCCGTAACTCATTGATACTTTCAATAAGAGTATTACATTTAGTAATCGAGTTGCAAATGTTAAGTGACTCATCCTGCTTTAGTCGTTACAAAAAATATATATGCTTCCAGAAGCTTAGCGATCGTAAGACTGGTTTGTAGAAAATGAGCGTTCTTCACTGATACTGTCTCGTGCTCGCCGGAAAATTCGCACAGAGACAATAATGTGGAAAGGAACGTGATATATTCTTTATGAGAGAGGAAAGACCGCAGCTAGCGAGACGAAATATATCGCGTCATAGCGATTTATTTTCTTTTTTACAGATATTTTCCTAATGTCTTTCCAATAGAATTTCCCGATAGAATTCACGAAGTGTACTTTCCTTCGATAGTCAAATCATGTAATTAATATTATCATTCCAATTACGTTTCACTAGCACAAACGTACATTATTGTAAATTACGGTGCAGCGAAAGAACGAATTCGTCAACGGTGACCATAACTTTGCATAGTTTATTCGATAGCTGAAGAGTATTTATTTTGTGTGTCGAAAAGCATTTTGTATGCGCGAATCGATTAGCGAATTAAAAGATTCCAATTCCCGTTAGCATAATAATAATTATCGGCTTGTGAACGTAGCAATGCATTACAAGCGAAAAAAAATATCATATCTTTGTTAAAGTTCTTCCGCTTTCGGGATCTATCGCTGGCTGTTAATAAAATTTTTATCACTACTTCAGATACGTGTTCTAGAGATCCAAATAAGAAAAGAAATTCATATAAATATGTATATAGAAATGTAAAGATTAAAAAGAAACAATATTTTCTTATATCTTCCAAACTTAAGATATGAACAAAATAAAAATTTACTGAAGTACTTTTTTTATTTTATTCATTATTGATTTTTCGAGTCACTCATTTTTTTATTTTTTAGGACAGGAGGAAGAATTCAAAATTTTTAATAGAATTTTATTGCACTCAGAAAATAAAAAAATTAAAGAAATTGATTAATTACAAGATTATAATTGAGACTATAAGAGAGTATCTCCAAATACATATTTCTATGAATTTTTTTTCAAACTGTGGCCTTTAAGTATCTGAAATAGTGGTAAAGTGTTTATTAATAGACGCACTGTCTATCTGCCTGTTTGTGTGTACGTATGCGTGCATGTGAGCATAAATGTATATAATGCAAGAAATTAACAGAACACTGTTAAAGTTGGAGTTGTTATGCAGATGTTAACGTTTATTTGAATATTAATACTAAACCAAAGTTGATCAATAATATTATTGATTTGGAAGATATCTGCATTGCTATGGATGACAATTGATCAGATCGATCGGGTTGTATGATTGAAGTATTAAAGTTTATTGAAAAGCATCTTATATTGGCATGCAAAAAATCTTGAGATAAAAAGCTTGTTCGTTATATAACCAGGACATTTCGTCTTGTATTCTTATCAGATGTTCAAAGATGTGACGAAAAAAAATAACACTTTCAGCTTCAAGAAAACTATTATATTTAGTATGTTAAAATAAAATCTATATAAAAAAAACACTAAGCGCTACAAGTACGATAAATATGCTTTTCCGTAGTGATAAAAAAAAAGGTATTTATTCCATGGCTGTGTGTAACCTGGACTCGAGAAAACCCCACAGATTCATCCTGGCTAATAATTAATAATTAGTGATAGCGAACTCGACGCTCTAGAGTAACGGCACCGTTCAGTGCGTACTGCGAATACAAATCGAGATGAGTGTATAACGAGGCAGTTATTACTTATTCGAACGGACATTACCTCGCGTATTTCATACAATTCACCGCGATCATCCAGTCGTTATCCGCTTTTTTTATACATGAACCTACGAGACCTATATGTTCCATAAGTGTAACAATGGAGTACAATAAATTGTTATAATGCAGCGCATTTTCCCGCTTGATTATCACATATTACCGCGATGAAATGTAAACCGCTTGGTTCCATAACGAGGCGTTCTTGTGAATTCGCTTCGCATAGAAAAATATTAAAGTAATTACATCCTCTATCATTCTCTATGCTATCTATATTAAAAATTTAAATTAGTATTTCCCTTTTCTCTGAGCATTTTAAGACACACATACATACACTCACATAATATACACTTGATACACGATTTCTCTGATAAACGTTTAAAAGTGTAGGTACTTTTCGTCTTGATTTGTTTAAATGTCTAGTAAAAGTTCACAAAAAACAAGTTATATTTAAAAAAAAGATCAGCTCGAGAAAGTAATATAATATGAACAAATAAGTAATACGAACATTAATCTTTACAGGACGTCTATTTTCAAACCTTACAGTCTATTCTTAAATGAAATTTGTTATATAATTTATTATTTCGTATTTGTTGCCTCAAAATATGACACTTTAACATCTATATGATTACATCTATATGATTTTATCGTCCTATAAAGATTAAAGATAATGCGGCAGATACTAAATGGATAAGTAAACGATCATCGTTCTCTTGATATTCGATTTTTAAATAAATTATACTAAATTAATAGGATGGCTTGTCATACCTTAATTTAAATGAACACTTGCTCGCTCGCTAAACTATCAGCAAACGGCGCGACAATTGCTCTCGTGGCAAAATAAAACGTCAAACCGAACGTGGTAGAAATTGGCAACGCGGGTAACGGTTTCTTGAATATAGCCAGCAATAGCAGTGTTAAACAGAGGCCCTATGTAAAAAAAAACAATCGATTAAAAAAATTTTATCGATATCCATTGCAATGAGCAATTTTAAAATACATACAATAAGAATAGCAACGAAACAAGCCAACGTGGTATTCCAGTCTCCATAAGTGGACGCCTTTCCAACGAGGACACTGTAAAATATAAAATCCCCGAGACCTAGTTTAACTCCACGTTCCTCCTCGGTGACCGCAGCTTGTCGTTGCGACTCTCGCGGACGATTGTCCTGCTGTCTCGCGCTTTCTCTCATCGCGGATGAGTTCTCGCGCACCTCTTGAACACGCCTCGTGCTACGTTCATCTATATAATCAAGATTAATTCAGTTTTTCATTTAAGACCTGTTTGTTAATATTTAAATTTCTATTTTATAACTTTTAACGATAATGTCGACTACATGTCATTACATTGTTGTTGCGTAGTTTTTTATTACATACAAAAATTGCGCACCAATATAATGACATCAACGTTATCGTTAAGAAAAGAATTACAGAATAGGAACCTTGAATTTCGATGTTTTAAAAAAATTAAATTATATAATTTATTAATCCATAGAGCTTTTGATTACATTAATCATACATGGCTGACTGATTATAAGCTCTCTATTGTTATTTTCAATGTTTTCCACAATCCATAAAATTTGATTACATTAAATAGTTAAATTAATAATTAACATAATTCTTTCTACTAAAAATTTCATTAATATTTAATTCGTACCGTGCGTTTCAACCCATTCGGGAGAGAAACCTCCTTCTTCTGTATCGCCTGATACTGGATTATTTTGATTGTCCGCTTGACCACGCGTAGGAGATGCTGCGGTATCTCCAGACGCCATTGTAGCTGCTTGTACATATCCAGCATAAGTCACAGTAAATGAGTATAAGATGGTAGAAGAATATATTAGAGCAGGGAAAATAGATTCGTTTCTTTCCTGCGCGGTTTCGACAAGTATCCTTAGTGGACCCTTCGGCATTAAAACCGCAATCAAATCTATAATGCAAATAAGAATATAAGATCATCCTTGTATGTGTGATAAGTTTCCATCTTGAAAACGCCTTACCCCAAATACTTATAACACCGAGGACAACCCATGCTGTCCATTCAGGTAAATATTTAATGAAAACGAGTGCCATCAAGGCAGAAATAAAGATCAGATACGCCTGTTGAAGTTGTAATGGCCCTTGCCAGTGAATGCAAATCATTCCGACTACACCAAAATTCCATAAGCCTATACCTAGCGTGAATAAATCCATTGGAATGTTGTAAGCTTTCAACATTTGCCTGTAAGTACAAACACACTATAAATCTTTTTTTAGATGTTAAAGACAAAAGCCAATTTCCACTAAAGTAAATTAATCAGCTATACACACTGGGGGTCCCAGAAATCCCAGAGCAATTTGCTAAATAGAGATTTTTTCATGCTTTTAAACTTTTCTTTTTTTTTAAATCTGTATATCTCGAAACTCCTTAATTCTATCGATTTTTACATATTATGGACTTGTTTCTTAATCAATTCTCCATCAATTAAAAAAAAATTAATTGAAATATGTCCATTTTTACGGAAGTTATGGTAACAAATATGAATGGAGTCTCAAAGATCCGAGTGTATATTAAAGATAGAAAGAAAGAATAAAGAAAGAAAATGTATAGCTAGGATTAACTTTAGTCTTGATTTAATTTACTCTGTTTATCTTTTTCTGAATCTTAAAATTAGAAAAAGTATGTATTTATAATTTACTTTTTCTAATTCTTAAAATTAAAAAAAATAAGTTATAAATCGAGATTAATCTACATTGGCAGAATTTGATAGGAATGTTTTAAATTTATACTTATATCTTTACACTTACTCGCAATATAGAGCGGAAAACATTGAAAGTAACAATAGAGAGCTTATGATCAACCAGCCATGTATGACTTTATAAAATCTGTATTTGTAAAGGATGATAAGTATCACAGTCATAACTACAATGACGCTCATGAGAATCAGCGAATTGGCAAACGCCTGCCAAACTTTGGTACTCGTGTCGGAGCTGTCCTCATGAAACGGAGTGTATACTCTGAAAAATTGTTTTGTTATGATAAATCAGTATACAGCATGATAACGTAAGACCTTTTTTTATCGTTGCATTGGATTACATTAAAACTTTCTTGTTTTATTAAATATATAACTATTTCTTTTTAAGGAGGTTTTCACGTTAGAGAGTAAAAAAAATCGATTTTTTTGTTTTCTGAAAGCTTATAAAAAATATAATTATAATAAATTTGGAAATTAGCGCTGTATTATGTGAGTGATAAATTTCAAATTATTAAATTGTATCTTATATATTTAATTTATATACAAGTTTCGGTTAACTTTTTAGCCATTCTCAGTACATACAGATATATCCATGTAATTAGGTGAGCGATGAGCATAAGACGTATTAGACGTATACAGTATCCGTATGTTTTTCGTTAATTTAATATCAGCAATTTTTTCATGTGAAGTGGTCAATCATTATTTCTTAGAATGAAACGCAACTAGTTGGCTAGCTGAGTGGTGCAACCGTGATTAATTGTCATTATCACCTGAACTAGAATTAATAGTCTATGTTTATTTTTTTACTATTTTTTGGAAGGTCAAAGAGAAATAAAATGAGCAAAATTCGAATAATTTTTTCAAACTATCACCATTGGCAAATATGCACGTGATATTAATTATCATAGTTCAGAGAAGAATTATAAATCTATTTATTAAGAAAAAGCTTCATTTTTTGCTTTGTAAAAAACAAACATTAAAAAAAAATATATTTTTACATGTACATTGCACTTTCTAAATCTGTATTATTTTTTAAGTATACCTAAATTTTTATTCATTAAAAAAATTATCAAAAAACATTTTTGAAATCAGCTCTCTAATGTAAAAATCTCCTTAAGTACAAGAAGTGTACGCTTCAGTCACAAAGAACAATAGAACATATAAGCCATTATTATGAAAATGAAACTCACAAGTACATTCCCTTGGTTGTATAGAAATGGACTGAGCTAATAGTGGCTACCACAACCAGCATACACAGCGAAACAGGGACAAAGAGTTTGATCACATGTGCTGCTCCATATTTCAGTTCTTCTTCTTCCTCATCTCTGTAGTGCCTCCGTCTATTTTGATTATTGCTACCGGATGTGCCTCGTCTATTTGATCGGGTGACAGCTGAACCTGGCGTTTCGATGTGTACCTCAGGAACCCCATTTTCTATCTGTAACAGAGGAAAAACATTTAATGATATCTTAAATCCTTTTGCCAACAAAAAAAATTAAAAATATAAAAAATCTTGGATTAATCTTCCTTTAGTAAAGTGGGTCAAATGCAATTTCTGGTTTATTTATAATGTCCATACAATAGAAAAAAAAATTTTATAACATCTGATGCTTTCCAATAAGAGACACAGTATAACATAGTGATGATTTTATCTTTAGCTGTTTTCAATAGAAAAATAAAAATAAAAGACACAGAAGTTGTTCTCTCCTTCTTAATATTCAATGAATAACATATAAAAATAAAGACACTTGTGTAAACTGTCTCCTAAAAGAAAAGCAGCTTTGTTTAACATTAGCAAACAAGGACATGATTCACTGCGTTATTTATATATATAAAATGTATCATCTGTATCTTTTGTTCAAAAACTTTTATTATTTACTCCTTTTTACTCATCTTATTACACTGATTAGATAAAAAATATATAAACAGCATGAGAGAGAGTCTGATCCAACTCTACTTTTCTGTATATCTTGAATAATTTGAAAAAAAAAACTTTGCCATGGAAGGGTTAAATAAAACATTAAAGATCTTTCTGACATCTTTAACGAAAGTTTCTTAAACTTTCTTTTCTGCTAAGAAAGTCGAAATTATTAAAATTCTTTGAGTAAATAAAAGACTGAGAATTTTCTTTAAAAAACTACTTCTTCATTGGCACTTCTGGAGCGACCCTTCCGACGCTCGTTGTCCAGGATCAGGTCATCCGGGCGAGATTCCGCGACGTGACCGTCCATCAGGCTTGTGTACTCGTTTGCTGAATCGTAGTCACTCTCAGACATTCATCAAAGTCTGTGTTTCAGATAGAGGAAGGCTTGTTTCTCGACAGTTCTTGCCCCGTGCTGCTTCTGATATTCTCGGCACTTTCGGCAGTTTATTCCCTCGCGTCGTAGTTATGTAAGAAGAGAAGAAACGTAGCTTAAATTCGATTTAATCCTCTCGTTTCTTTAATCATCCTAAATCGCCCGTTCTGCGAGTACAAATCTTGCTATTTGTTGACAACCATTTGCAACCTTTCTCTCTCTCTCTCTTTCTCCTGATTCACTGTGCGACTGCCATCTTTAAAAAACTGTTCTGAGAATCTGCACTTTGTTGCACTTTCTGCTCATTTAAGATACAAGCAAGTTATAACAAATTAATTTTTAATTTACATCAGCTCTCACTTTCTCGAGTTATTCTCGGCTCTTCATTAATTTTGCACAGTTTGCAAATAGTTTAACATTTCTTTTTGTTTAATAAATTTTCGTTCAATTATCGGTATATTAATAATATTAATATTATTATAGCAATTATTATAACAATAATATTAATATAATTTTTTTTTTAATTCCATCAGTTAGGCTGCGTTTCACGCATGATGCATTATTTATTCTTGTTATTCACCGAATGTTAAACAAGGGTAAATGATGCATCATGCGCATCATGCGTAAAACAGAACGCAGTTTTAAAAAAAAGCGACTAGCTTGCTCGTGGGCTGCTCGCCAAGCAAATAAATATGATTGGTTGTTACTTACAGAGCCAACCAATCATATTTAATCAGTTAGCCACTTTGTCTGGCTTGAATGCATCGATGATACAAGGCTGCGTTCGGAAATATCACTCGGGTGTCCCTGTATATCACCTTATCCTTAACATGATTGAACAAGACATTTTCATAAAACGAGTCAAACTTTCCAAAAGTCAATTGTTCGCGTGACTTCTCTTATCGCTGAAACGGCCTGTTCGAGCTCGTGAAAATATACCTTTACAGCTCGTGAAAATATACTTGAAGATCTCGCCGCCTCGCGGGAGTTATAGGGGCTAAATACTGTGAATTCTGTGAACCATTCATTAGTTGGCCCGGTTGGCCGTGGTTTGCCGTAGTTTGCCGCCGTTTTGGCACTATCGGCATCGCCGGTATTCGTTACATCTGTTCCGTAGTTCTGAGTTCATTGTCCATCGCCAGTGCCTATCTTCCTTTCGCGAACCTCAATCGGATTCGATTGTTGATTTGGTTACGACGCGATAAAACAGTGGCGAACAGTGGCGAAGGCGAAGTGGAACTTTATTGCCAGGACATAGGCAGACTCGGGTTGTACACACGGCTGGCCGCGATCGACTCTAGGAACGGCTTCACAATCGGACTCCACATCGTGAATATGCTGTGCTAATACCGTGAATGTCAAACACGATGAGTTTCTCTAGTGATGAAGTCAATTTCTTGGTCTACCGATACCTGCAGGAATCCGGTATGATTTCGCCGCTTTATAATCTCGCAGCGCGATCAACGCCGTTCTGCGTCCACTACATCACGCGTCAAGGGAACCCGGCAATTTTGTGATTTTGATGCGCGATTTCACATGATTGATGCCCGTTTTTATCAATGTAGATAATTAATTTCTCAAACAGTACAAATCTCCAAAGGATGTTAATGAGTGCATTCGGTTTTACATACGGTGTACATGATGTATTTTATCCTTTCATATTTTTATATCGTGCGCTTCATGCGTGAAACGGAACGCATCTTTCTATGTGTTATAAAGCTTATTCTACAATGTGTTGTTTCCTGTTTCTTGCTTTTTCCTTCCTTTACAACCGTTTTATCGATTATTGCATTTTTTTATTTCTTCCGAAATTTGTTAACTTTTATCTTGACATAAAATTAAACTTTAAGTTCTAAAAGTTTACTACATTAATTTAGCCGTAGAAAATAGACCTGTAAAAAATAGCAAAAAAACGGGAACAGAAAATAAAAGCACATTGTAGGCTCAATAAATGTCCTAAGAATATTTCGAAAATATCTTAGATAAAATGTACTGTGTAGATTTCATATCGATTTAACTCTATCCTTTTCTAATTTTTTAGAATTAGAAAAGATGAAAAGTAAGTTGAATTAAAGTAAAGATTCTTTATATTGATATAAATACATTATATCAATATCAATATAAAAAAAATTGATTCTTGTGACAAGGCTGGTGATTTAAGTGTAAAATTGAGTCATCCAATCAAATGATTCCTGAAATTTATTTATCGACATGACTTGTTATCAATTTGTTGCCATAAAAATTGTTTATCAATTTGACTTATCATTCTGGATTTAAAATGCATCTAAGTTTACCTAAATTCACCATCTGAGCAACTTGCTGATCTTATTTGTGCATCTTTATTTTCTACAGGTTTTCAACATTCTGCATATACATTTGGAATTGAGTCCCACATATCACAGAGTAATATCAATGGAGCCCTTGTACCACCAGCAGCACTCTTGTCCATAATTCAGAAGGGATTACAATACACAGAAGCAGAGATTATGATTGGCGAAGATGGCACCGAACACAGAATGGTGGAATCTTTGTCGCTCATAGACGCTGTTATGCCAGATATTGTTGCGACACGGCAGAATCAAATCAATCAACAGAAACAGCAGGTGAAAACTGAAGGTCAAGATACCAACGGCGAAGAAGGTAATTTACATGGTTCAAATATTTACATAACGGTCAAAAAAGACTTGTGTTTTTGAATTTTTTACACGTATAACTTATTTTCACAACATATAAAGTTACCTAAAGTTCAAAAGTTGCCAAGAAATTCATAAATGAATTTCATTGACTTTCTTGATATTCTTTAATTTTTAGGTAAATATATATTTACCTAAAATGGGACTATTTGTATTAGATAGGAGATTGAGATTGAATTAAAATTTAATCAATCAGCAAAATTTATTAAACTTAATATTGGTTCTCTTTCTTCCGATTAATTAAATTCAAATCCAATTTCAATCTCTAATCTGATACAGTTAAAATTACACTAGCAATTAAGATTACATAGAAAATAATAAGTATTATTGGGAGCCTGATACACCCTGGTCTGAAGAAGAAAATAATTTTCAGACCTCCTTAAAATTCAGGTAGATTAAAATAAGACGGCCATAGATTTCGGTCATTTTGCGAGCTACAGCTTGTCACTTCTGTCAGATATTACGATAAAAATATGATTCTTCTATGAAGGAACATATTGCTATCATTGGATGCAGCCAGAAGAGACAACATATAACTCATCATGTCAATCTGACTGTCAACTAGTGGCAAACAATTTAAACGAATTAATTAAATAATAAGTAGAAATATATATAAAGTATTATTGTCAAACGATAATAAATATTATATAAGTCAATTTAACTTATGATTTAACAGTAGATGTTTTTTTTATTATTTCTATTTTTAGAATTATTGAAGAAGAAGAATTTGTTTTATTATTTCAAAACTATTATAAGAAATCTTTATAAATTAATCAAATAAACGTACGATTCTTTTCTCAGTTGTTACATCCAATGAAGGTGTAAATAATAGTGATCGAGGTGGGGATCGGGGAACGGAGATGGAGGTGGATGAACCAACAACAGGTGCAAATGCAGGCTCCAATGCTAGTACCGTCGAAATCCCTGCTAGTAAAGCTACTAAATTACGTGGTCATGAATCGGAAGTATTTATTTGTGCCTGGAACCCAACAACTGACTTATTAGCTTCTGGTTCGGGTGATAGTACCGCTCGCATTTGGGATATGTCGGACAATTCACAAGCTCCCAATCAGTTGGTTTTACGTCACTGTATCCAGAAAGGTGGTACTGAAGTACCCAGTAATAAAGACGTTACATCATTGGATTGGAAGGTACAAACTAGATATTGTAAAATAAAATAATTTTGATCCAGTTGGAATAGCTTTGGCCCAAATTTTAAGAAATACCTAGACATACGTATACAAAAATAAAAAAAACATTTTTAAGACATTTTTAAAATATTATATTTTGATTTTGATATGCATGCTGTATGAACATAATCAAAATTTGGATCAAAACAATCTCGTTTTATGACTTTTTTATTTATTTTTGAAGACGTTGATGCAAACATTTCAAATTTTTACAGTGTGATGGCACATTACTTGCAACGGGAAGTTATGATGGATATGCACGAATCTGGACAACAGATGGTCGTCTGGCATCTACTTTAGGCCAACACAAAGGTCCGATTTTCGCACTAAAATGGAACAAACGCGGCAATTATATTCTGAGTGCTGGTGTCGATAAGACGACGATTATTTGGGATGCCGAAAGCGGACAATGTACACAACAGTTTAGTTTTCATTGTGCACCTGCTTTAGATGTCGATTGGCAAACAAACACATCATTCGCAAGCTGTTCTACAGATCAGTGCATACATGTGTGCAAACTTAACGTCGATAAGCCCATTAAGAGCTTTCAGGGACATACAGTGCGTACATGTGATGCAAGAAAATCACCATGATTTAATTAAACATTTTCTTTTATTTTTTTTTCTCATCTTGTGTATTTTGCAGAACGAAGTTAATGCAATTAAATGGGATCCGCAAGGAAATTTATTGGCCAGTTGTTCAGACGATATGAGTCTGAAGATTTGGTCTATGAAACAGGATACTTGGGTACATGATCTGCAAGCACATAGTAAAGAAATCTACACGATTAAATGGTCACCAACTGGTCCAGGAACACACAATCCGAATATGAATCTGACATTGGCGAGTGCATCGTTTGACTCGACTGTTAGATTATGGGATGTGGAAAGAGGTGTTTGCATACACACGCTTACCAAACATACTGAGCCCGTCTATAGTGTAGCATTCAGTCCAGATGGAAAGTTTCTTGCTAGCGGTAGTTTCGATAAATGCGTTCATATATGGTCTACGCAAGTAAGTATCGTAGTTTATAAATTTTTTTTATTTCTATAAAATAATACTGGTTGAAATTAAATTGATTATTTTCTCTTAATTCGAGCAGAGCGGACAATTGGTGCACAGTTACAAAGGTACAGGCGGTATTTTTGAAGTCTGCTGGAACAGTCGCGGTGACAAAGTTGGTGCATCTGCATCTGATGGCAGTGTATTTGTTCTCGACCTTCGTAAATTATAATTTTAATTACATCCTAGAAAGTTTTATTCCTGATATAATTTTATTATAACTTTACCTTAATTAAGTTGAACGTACAAAGTTGAACAAGGTATATTGTTCAACTTTTCATTTTCTTGTAATAAGGTAATTGAAAGCATAATTTGGGACAGAGGAATTTTCATACATGACAATACATATACAAAGATAAATAATGGAATTATTTGCAAAATTTTGCTATATATCTTCAAAATATGTATTTCATATTTTCTGTAATATTATTTATGTTCTTTAAATTTTTAATAAGACATTAATAATTTTATTGTAACAATATTGGTAATTTAGATCTTAATTCAGATTTAAACAAAGTTCTAAACAATCTTTTTTAAAATATTCGATTTTTAATCATTTCCCATAAACATTTATGTTGCTCTAATTTTCTCTTAAATACATTTATGTTACTTATACATGACCTATATATTACTTATACGTAAATTTTACAAGCACAAAAATTCTTAAAAAATTATAGGTTACATTTATTAAAATGATTGAAAACTTTCAGTTCGAAAAATATTTTTTATATACTTCCCACAAATATTTCAAAAGATATATTACAAAAGAAATGCATGAAAACTGTATATTAACAGTATTTTTGATCGTGACGAATACTGTACAGCATATTTGACAAATTATATTTATAAAGAAATGGATTACTATCTTTATTCATTAAAAGTGATTGGGACTGTACTATCTATACAATTGTAATCACACAATTAGAATTGTAACTGTGATAGTATTAAATAATATGTAAACATTGACATGAATAAAAAAAATGAACTTTTTTTAAAGAAAGACCGTGATTATGATTAAAAAAATGATATTGGTATTTATTTATCATTCATTATAACATATTTTTTATAATGCGTAAAAATATAAGAAAATATATTTATTGTTGACTTTAAATGAGATTTGTTATATTATTAATTATAATAACTGAATATTGTCAGTTTCTACTATCTTAAATTTGATTATGAAATAATAGCAAGCGATCCATATGCCGGAAAATTATATTTTGTTTCATATATTTTTGATTTATTTATTTTGATTATATATTATACATTTTTTTAGATAAATAATTAAATCTCTATGACTACACAAAATCTATGCTTACACATATACGTATTTTAATATATTTATTTTATATATTTTATATATTTATTTTTTGATAATATTCTTGAGGCTTCCACGGTGCTTTCTATATAAAGATTGCGTTTCTCGGGTTTCCTCCGTATCCAGATCTATTCTTGGAATGCCAACGTTTCTAAAAGTCAGTTTCTCGCCCTGATGAAGTGACTGCAAGGTTCACGAAACGTTGGCATTCCAAGAATGGATCTAGACACAGACGAAACCCGAGAAACGCATAATCTTTATATTCTATTTTTTATTTTTTAGTGAAATATAATAAAACTTAAAGTCTTTGACAATAAAAAGGATTCTGAAATGTGATCTCACATGTTATGTACTTTCTTCAAAATACTTTTTACTGTTAATGATTGTGAATTTTATATAATCCGTTCTTGAAAATGAGTAAATATATTAAAATACTTACATATGTATAGAAATATTGAATAAGTTCTCCGATTTCCTATGATTTTCTCAAACTACATTTAATAATAAACGCTTTAAGGCAATTATAAGTGGAAATATTCTTGTGGTTAAATGGATATTAAATAATTATTTTAATAATGCATACACGTTTTATTTATCGCATTTTCCGCGAAACTTTCAATTCTTATGCGTTCTATTAGACATTTTATTTTCAGACAATTGATAATCGCTGTTTTTGTACTTCTATAATGGCACAAGAATAAATACATAACTGCGAGTTGATACGAAACAATTATCTCAATAATCAACATTAATATTAAGAGTAAAACAAAAACAAAGTGATGTAAAACTATATATACCTAAATTATAATATTTGGGATACAATCTTGTACTTTTATCAATGAAAATCTTATCGTGTATTATAATAATCTTTCTTATACAATATTAACAGTATATCTGATCTCCGAACCATTTTACAAGTTTTTTCGATTTCCTTACATTTGTGGATTAGTCTCTTTAGTGCATACTATACAGAAAATAGATTTCCCTCAGAATTGTAGACTGCAGGTACACACATATGAGTGTCTCTCATCCGACGATCGACGCCGGTACGCGAGAAGCGATAACTATCAATACAACAAAGTATTTGTACATTTATAGTTGGCGAGAGTGAAATTGTAAGTGCAACCGACTCGTGTATTCGTTACATCATCCTCTAGGAATATCGATAAAAGCGCAGTGGAGACGCGAGAATTAAAATACACGCGCTTCAGGATCAGGTGTCGGGTATTCTCTGCGAAAAGCAAAAGATATATCTTAAATGAGATCACAATATATAATACTGCTTCGTTACGCCTTTCTTCGTCTCCGAAGAGAATTGAATGCGGAAGAAGACGGAAATAAAGCTTTACGTAAAGCTCAGATCTTTGTACGTTTCTTTGGAACGTTATGCGCGCCAGTCGAATCTGTCATACACTGAATCAATCGCATCTCCGAACGATGCACAATCTCGATTCCCATTTCTGCCAGCTTCCGTGACACAGGGTTGTTACATTGATTTATTACCTAACTAAAAATAAATAAACACTAAAATTAACGAAGAATCGAAAAGGGAAGTGAATACTGTGCGAAATATTTCTCGATTCATTAAAGAGAGAGAGAGAGAGAGAGAGAGAGAGAGAGAGAAAGAGGAGGGGGGTAGCAGCAAGTCCGCATTTGTTGTCGAAAATTCAGCAATTTTTAACATTCATATTGCCAGCCACGGCTGGTGGAATTCGGACTATCTGCTAAACGAGGCAAGCGGAAGAAAAACAGTCGACAAAATAACTTAATGGATGACGATTGATTAAAAATCGCATATAATAAAGCTAAGATATATCGGTCCTTCTCAAGTTCTTCTTCGCATGCCAAGGCGCGATTACAGCAAGCGAAGCTCATTAGCCTGTACCTGAAAAATCAAAATTATATATTAATGTACAATTTTAATTAAATAAGTAAAAATTTCTAACAATCAAATTTGCTAATAAAGAAAGCAAATAAGAGTCAAGCATGGAAATTGATGTACTGAGAAAAATGTTCTGGTTGTACAAAAAATACAAGCAAAATGAATTCCAGTCATGAATCAGAATTATAATTATCGATCAAATTATCTCAACTAAAATGTTTGATAGATTTGACTGTGTCTATCTAATTTATATCTTTCTACTTGAATTTACCAGAATTCCAATTAATGCAACAAAACTTTCCAGTTTGCGTAAGATTAATTAAATGTTTATTTTCTTCAAAATTACGATTGCAACGACGAACAGTGAATTGCATCGAAATGAATTGAATCGAAATTATTTAACACGAATTATTTATATTACTGAAATAAATCTCTTATAGGCTTTCTACAATAAGTCATTACTTAAGATAAG